>Ga0193728_1000195_pt1 | contig 27753 bp, 26 predicted proteins | sample U1c1metaG_FD_143037 | JGI IMG/M metagenome (GOLD analysis project Ga0193728, IMG submission 143037) | Soil microbial communities from a riparian zone of the East river system, Colorado, United States - U1c1 | ecosystem: Environmental > Terrestrial > Soil > Riparian zone | place: USA: East River... | reverse complement strand
GAAGGTATGAGTCCATTTAACAAAGCCTTTTCCTATCATGTGCGTGAAGCTTTGGCCGGCTCATACCCGAATTTATTCATCGACTTCAATATGGTGCGGCTGAGTCAGGGGAACCTGCCCAATCCATCATCGGCATCATGCGGTTCTTTCATGGCAGGTCAAATAGAATTCCATTGGAAACGCAAATGCAGGAGGACCCTGGCCAGGCAAAACGACCAAGCCTTTGTTGCTGTCTATTGTGAATCACTCGGTCAATGGATATACAGCCTGGATGCAGCGAGCAGGAGTGCAGGTCATGCTGTGCTGGAAGTAAGCTCATTTAGTGGGCAGTCCGCGCACAGCTGGCTGGGATTTATTTCGACGGATGGGAAGTGGGTTAGTGAGAGTTTGTATATGGGGGTGGTGAATGTAGTCTAAAAGAATGTGCTTATGCTACCCCGATCAGGGTAAATAAGGGTCGTTCTCGTCTCTCCTGAGCGAGACGGCCTTTTTTATGATCAATTAATCATTTTGGCTGAGTGACAGGGAAACTACTTTGCGTCTATCAAAAAGTAGCGCTGAAAACATACCGACTTAATGAGAGGAAAGTAGAATTTAGCCATTAAAAAAGGGGCTAAATGATTCTACGGCATCCTTATTCCGACAAACCAATCTTTTGAAATGATAATTGAAACCCTCGCTAATGAGCACAAAGCTTAGGGCGGACTCGCCAACGGCTTTTTTACAAAGCCTTGCAAATCAATACGAAATAATTTAGTAATTAAAATACTAATATATTTAGCTAATATTGAGGCCGTCAACCAACCCTCATGTACATCAATTGCAAGACTTATTTCAGTTTCCGCTACGGCACTTTCTCAACAAGGAAGCTGGTCGATACCGCCGCCGATACAGGCACAATGGCATTGGCGCTGACGAATATCAATTCTACCTGCGATGCCTGGGACTTCGTGAAATTATGCCGCGAAGCCGATATTAAGCCGATCTGCGGCGTTGAGATAAGGAATGGAGATCAGATCTGTCATATCCTGCTCGCCGCGAATAACCGGGGACTGGCCTGGATTCATGCGTATTTGTCTGATCATCTCATGGAGAAAAAAGATTTCCCCGAACATGCAGTAGACAAGCCTTTTTTTGATAATCCATCGGACGGATTTGTTGTCTATCCTTTAGGCGCAAAACCGCTGAACGAATTATTCCCGAACGAACGCATTGGTTTGCTGCCCGCTGATCTCCCACGCTTGTTTTCAATAGATATTAAACAGCACGCCGAAAAATTTGTGGTGCGCCAACCTGTCACTGTTCAAAACAAACAATATCATGCCCTGCATCGCCTGCTGCGCTGTATCGATAAAAACATCCTGCTTTCGAAATTGCCCGCTGCAAGTCAATGCTCGATAGATGAAGTATTTCTTTCGCCAGGAGAATTGCTGAACAAATTCAAGGCTTATCCTTTCATCGTAACCAATACTTATAAGCTGCTGGACGCATGTTCCATTGAAATGGATTTTGAGCTGGATAAAAACAAAAGAAACTTCAGCTCGGCGGTAGAAGATGACCGGGTATTGCTCGAAAAACTTGCAAGGGATGGATTGCTGATACGATATGGCCGCAAAAACAAGATCGCAGAAGCGCGGTTGGAAAATGAATTAAAGATTATCAATAAACTCGGGTTCAACGCGTATTTTCTGATCAATTGGGATATCATCCGCTATGCACAGTCCCGCGGATTTTATTATGTGGGTCGGGGTAGCGGAGCCAATTCTATTGTCGCGTATTGTCTGCGCATCACAGATGTCGATCCGATTGAGCTGAATTTGTATTTTGAACGATTCCTTAACCCGGAACGAACATCACCACCGGATTTTGATATCGATTTTTCCTGGACCGACCGCGACGAAGTGATCGACTATATCTTCAAACGCTATGGAAAAAAACATGTGGCCTTACTTGGTTCTTATCCAACCTTTCAACATGATGCCATCATCCGCCAGCTTGGAAAAGTATTCGGCCTGCCCGATGAAGAAATCAAAACGCTGCAAAGAACCAATGAGCCACAGGATAAAATCCAAAAACTCATTGTGCAGTATGGACGGTTAATGCATAATTTCCCCAGCCATTGCTCGCTGCATCCCTGCGGCATGCTGATCACGGAAGAATCTGTGTTGAATTACGGAACCCTGTTCATGCCGCCCAAAGGTTTCCCCACCCTTCAGCTGGATATGTTTGTTGCGGAAGATATCAGTATTAATAAATTCGATATCCTGAGCCAGCGCGGGTTGGGTCATATCAAAGAAGCGCTTGCGCTGATCAAACAAAATAAAAACGTGGAGATCGATATCCACAATACAGAGCAATTTAAAAAGAATCCCCTGGTGGCCACCCAGATCCGGGAAGCGAATACAATCGGCTGTTTTTATATCGAATCACCGGCCATGCGGGGACTACTCAAGAAACTGAGATGTGATGATTACCTCACGCTCGTTGCGGCAAGTTCTATCATCAGGCCGGGTGTTGCACAATCGGGTATGATGGATCAGTACATTTACCGGTTTCACAACAGGGACAAGATCGTTTACCTGCACCCGGTATTCGAAGAACACCTGAGCGAAACATTCGGCGTGATGGTCTTCCAGGAAGATGTGATCAAAATTGCGCACGCTTACGCAGGACTGAGCCTAGGCCAGGCCGATATCCTGCGACGGGCCATGAGTGGCAAATACCGCAGCAATAACCAGTTTCAACTGATCAAAGAAAAATTTTTTGCCGGCGCCAAAGCGCTCGGGCGGGAGGAATCGGTCACAGCAGAAGTATGGCGACAGATGGAAAGCTTTGCGGGTTATAGTTTCAATAAAGCCCATTCTGCCAGTTATGCGGTAGAGAGTTATATGAGCCTTTATCTAAAGACTTATTTTCCCAAGGAATTTATGGTTGCGGTGATCAATAATTTTGGCGGGTTCTATTCGCGCGAACTCTATTTTCTTGAACTGCTGAAGATCGGCGGTCTGCTTAAGCCGCCATGCATCCAAAACAGCGGGCACTATACGAATATCATCCAAAATGATGTATATACTGGTTTCATCCATGTGAAAGGTCTGCAGGATAAATGGATCGACCTGATCCTGGAGGAACAAAAACAACACGGCGCTTACCTGCACTTGCAGGATTTCATTGAACGTACGAATATCGGTCTGGAACAACTCAATACCCTCATCAGCGCAGGGGCTTTCCGGTTCAGCGGCAAATCAAAAAAACAATTGCTCTGGGAAGCCAATTTCCTGCAAAAGAAAAATCAGCGCGCAACACATCCCAACCAGGCTTTGTTCCAGGAAAAGCCTTTTGAATTTCAGTTGCCTGAACTCGCCGATTACCATCTCGATGATCTTTACGATGAATTGGAGATCCTGGGGTTCACCTTATCCAATCCTTTTGACCTGGTGACTGAGGATCCGGCAAAATATGTCAAGGCAAAGGACCTCGAAAAGCATCTGGGAAAAACGATTACCGTGCTGACTTATTTTATTGCCCGCAAACATGTCGTTACGAAATACAACGATGAAATGTTTTTCGGCGCTTTCGTAGACGCCGAGCTCGAATGGATCGATACGGTACATTTCCCCGAGACAGCAAAAAAATATCCTTTGCATACCGGAGGCTTTTACCGGATCAAAGGGAAAGTGGTGCAAAGCTTTGGCGTGTATAGCCTGGAAGCGCATGCGATGGAAAGAGTAGAATACAAACAACGCAGTTATGCAAATCTCGGCTAATGTTCTTATCCCCGAAAAGACATATCGCCCATTTGGACCTGGACGCATTTTTTGCCTCCGTAGAACAATTGCGTAATTCCCGTTTAAAGGGAAAACCGGTATTGATCGGCGGAAGCAGTGACCGGGGCGTGGTAGCAGCCTGTAGCTACGAGGCGCGGAAATTTGGCATCCATAGCGCCATGCCCATGCGGGCGGCATTAAGGCTTTGTCCCGGGGCTATCGTGGTGAAAGGAGACTATGAAGCCTACAGCAAATATTCTGGCATTGTAACCGATGTGGTCAGGAATACCGCACCCCTCTTTGAAAAAGCATCTATCGATGAATTCTATATCGATCTTACTGGGATGGATAAATTTTTCGGCTGTCTCCATTTTACTGACGAATTAAAGGCAAGGGTATCAAAGGAAAGCGGGCTGCCCGTTTCCTATGGACTGGCTTCGAACAAACTGATCAGCAAGGTCGCCACCAACGAGGTGAAACCCAACGGACAGATCGAGATCCCTTTCGGCAATGAGCGAGGTTTTCTCGCGCCCCTGAGCATTATGAAGATTCCCGGCATCGGCAAGGAAACAGGATATAAACTGTTAAAGATGGGTGTGGAGACGGTGAAGATATTAAGCCAGATCCCCATTGAAATGTTGCAGAACCTGATGGGCAAAAACGGTTCGGAGCTCTGGCGCCGGGCCCAGGGCATTGATGAAAGTCCAGTGATCCCGTATCATGACCAAAAATCCATTTCAACAGAACAAACCTTTCAGCAGGATACCATCGACCAGGTATTTCTTCACAGCCAACTGTTCCGGATGACCGAGAAAATCGCTTTTGAGCTCAGGAGCCAAAACCGGCTTACGGGTTGCGTTACCGTCAAGCTTAGGTATTCAGATTTCGAAACCCATACCACCCAACGATCCATTCCGTATACCAATTCCGATCACGAGCTTTTCAGGACAGCCCGCGAATTATTTATCCGGCTTTATGAGCGCAGGATTCTGATCCGACTGATCGGCATCCGTTTCAGCGATATCATTCCCGGTACCTACCAGATAAATCTTTTTGAAGATACCCAGGAGAATATAAAACTGTACAAGGCCATCGACAGCATAAAAAAACAATTTGGTGAAGACAAACTGGTGAGGGGCCGGTCGTTGTTAAGTAAATCACTAAACCATCGTTAACCGACAGGTAAATTGCAATATTTCGTACCTTTGTGCAGTTCCAAAAGTCTTGTTTATGTGTTATTACAATGGCATTAAAGTGACCAAGGCTGAATACAACCGGCTCAAAGAACTTGAAAGACAAGTCGCCTTCCTGAATGAAGATTTTGCGATCCATAAGGGATTTGATTTCCTGGATTTCCCCATCATCCGGCCCTTGTCGGGAAGCCACGAAACGGAACGGGTGGATGCTGAATGGGGCTTTCTACCTCCTTATTTGAAAACACGTGAAGATGTAAAGAAATTCAGGTCAGGTTATAAGGATGACAAAGGATTTTATCATAAAGGTTATCCTTGTCTAAACGCTACCAGCGAGGAACTTCTCAATAAGATATACCGGGATGCTGCCTTGCATCGCCGATGCCTGGTACCTTCTGCAGGTTTTTATGAATGGCGACATGTACAGGTCGTGGGCAAAAGCGGGAAACTGCTTAAGACGCCTGAAAAATATCCCTACTTAATACAAATGCGGAACCAGCCCGAATTTTATATGGCCGGGGTCTGGAATCCCTGGACCGATCCGGAGACAAAAAAGACCATTGCGACATTTTCCATCGTGACAACTGTTGCTAATACGCTAATGAAGCAGATACATAATAGCAAAGAACGTATGCCGACGATTCTCCCCGGCGATCTCGCGGAAGCCTGGCTATACAACGACCTGACTGACCAGGATATTCTGGATATTGCAAACTATCAGGCCGCCTCTATTGATATGAAGGCTACGGCGTTGAATAAAGATTTTCTCAAAAGAGAAAATCCTCACGACGAGGTCATATACCCCGAAGTGCCGGAATTAGTATATAGTTAGAGACGTTTTAAAAGCGCCAATTCGCAGATCGTAACGACCTGCTTGCACTCAGCTATATCAAACATGCCGATATGGCAAAATTCTCATTTTATGCCGAGTTGTTCTGCAATCCAGAAATATGTTTTCTCCCGGTTCGAGATTCCGGAAATATATTTAGGGTAAATATATTTGACCAACTCCTCGCGAATTAAGTGATCAAGACTTTCGTGGGCATTTATTTTCCATAGCCGCAGTTCCTGATTCGCTAACCTGCCCGGCGCAATATTTGTTCCCTTGCGTACACCAACCCAAGCCTGGCAAGGCCTGCATAAATAAATCATTCCATAACTTTCTGAATGTACTTCCACGCTGTCCACAAACTCCGTTTCTTTGTCGCAATAAGGACACACCTGTTCGGATAATATTGGAGAGGTCTCAACCAGGTATTGGTTTTTGTTCGGCATGTACAACTACTTGTTTTGGGATTTGAAGTATTCCTCAATTAGAATGCCAACCCCTTCAGCCTCCTTCTGTCTGCCCTCGGGTATGGAGGTCCAAAACCTTGACGCATTAAAATCTTCGGCCCGGGCAATGACAATCGGGAGTCTTGCACTGGTGAAGGTCACCTGGAATGCAACGTGACCGGGCAGGTTAAGGCGTTCTACCTTTATGGTCACATTATTGACCTGTAATTCAAAATTGTTCTCATTGTTATTCATGCAAAAAGTAGATGTTGTGGAATTCCAATTTGGGCATCAATTTCATAAACTTGGTTTATGGACGTTCAAGCAATACCCAAAAGAAGAAATAAACAACGAGATCATAGCCGGTACAAAGGTATTGTTTCTTTGTTAACAGTGAAGCAATTGAACAAATTGGGTAGTGGTACAGTTTGAAATTATTTGATTTTTTAGGCTTTTAAAAAGCCATATTGATATACTTTAGGCCGATTTTTAATGGATAATATTATTAATTCATCCCTTAAATTGCTTATAAGGGCTTTGTAGGTTGTATCTGTACTTGTATTATTCATTTTCCCCTTTTCATTTCTGCCTTGAAAATATTCCCTTATATCGTATAGGGAAGCGTTTACGTTGCAATCTGGCTGTTTATGGTAATATTTCCAAAGTTCTCTACCGGCATCAAATACCTTTTGGGCTTCTGGAGAAAACTCCAATGGTATCGTTCCATAATTGGAATTATCAAAAAGGGTCGCATTGTTTGACTTTTTTGCTTTACCATGAGTGTATTGAGACATAAAATTACTTGAGAATTTATCTCTAGCATTTACTTCTTGTTCTGTAAAAGGTATCCAGTGGTTAACACCATCCTTAGACTGAATATCATTATTGAAAAGGGTATAAACTAGGCAATCATTCTGAAATTCCCCTTCCTTTTCCCACTCATCATTTGGGTGAAGGAAAAGGTCTCTATCATTAAGCCATGTTGCCGGAATAATTTGACGTACTGTAAAATAAATTGAAGATGGCATTAAATTATTAATTGTGATTTGCCAATGGTGATTATCTGCCGCAATCTTCTTATACGGTTTTTCAATACAAACTGTATTATTATGTTGAAAATCGCTACCAACTCCTGTAATTGTACCGATAGACCCCTTCTCGGCTTTTGAAAATCTAAATAATTTGACCCAATCGTTTATAAATTTAGCATTATCATATGCCCATAGATTTTTTTTGCCTATCAATGTTCCGGTTTTATCATAGACATCGGTAGAAACATGTTCAAATCTTTCTTTTATCCCCGTATTCCATATTTTAAACCCAATAGGGAAACTCCCTTTCACATTATCAAATGTATCAGCAGGAACAATAAAACACTTTTCTAATTTAGCCTCAAAGAAATCTCTGAACTGAATAAACTTAGGAGCTTGCAAGTTTTTCAATTTTGAAAAATCAGCGATAATACACCCATTAATCTCATAATAAATTCTAGTAAGGAACTGTATAGCCAACTCACGTTTGGTATAACCCATTTCATCAGAATATTTTTTATGAATCATGGAAATGGCTATATCTCTGCGCCCTTCTCCTTTTCGACTATCAGCCTCAGCATAAGGCGGGTTAATATAAACAACTAACTTTTTACGCTGATCTGGAGTATTAATTATTTCTTGCAGCCGGGGAGGCAATTTTCTAAAGTCGTCATTTAGAAAATCAAATTGAAAAACGTGGTCATCCAATAGATTTGCCCCGTTTTTTATTCTATCGTGCATTACTTCTACGTCTTGTTTGTCAAGTGTGGAAGCCCAAATATTGTATTTGTTGATAAGCCCATGCAATAAATTACCTGTTCCTGCTGCACAATCCCAAACGTAATAATCGTCTTGCCAATCTTCCCCCAAAACATCTGATAAATACTTTTGCGAAAGTTCAACCCAAATCTGCGGGGTAAAATAACTACCCTTGCGTTCCCTTACGTCTTGCGGAACAATTAAATCACGCCTTTCTACAATGTAGTCCCAATATTCTTCTTTTGGCGGTCGATCATATTTATTCCAAAATTTTATGTGGGCTTTTTGTTGGTCTATAAAGTCAGTTCGTTTACTGCTAAACATCCCCGATTCTTCAAGTTGCCTGTCAAGTTCGTAATGGTCATGTCTTAATAAAACAAATAACTTTTCTTTTAAAGTGTTATTGTCTTGCGATAACAAGTCGGCAAGATAAAAGTCTCCATCAATAACCCCACTTTTTTTAGCAATATTCCAGTTAACTGCAATAGTCGGTTTTACTACTTGTAGCCATTTGTTATAAATGACCATAAAATTATTTTTATCAATTCTAATTTTAGATTCACTTGTTTTTCCAATAATAAAATTAGTCTTGATATACTTTTTTATTTCCGTATCATCACGCCCAAATTTGAAAATAACGAAGTCCTTATTTAATATGGTTATAACTTTTTCGTGGATTAGTTTAAACTCCTTTGAATTATGATTAGATGGCTGTACTCGCCAGTTAAAGTCATTGATATAAAAAATATCGTGAATTTTATTATATGGGATGATTCCAATTTCTTCAGCATCAAATGAGCCTAGAAAAGCAGGAGGCAAGTAGGTATCAAACGTTCTTGCTTTTCCAATTGTTAAGATTAATTGAACTATTGAAGTAACTATGGTATCTTTTTCCTTTTTAGCTTCTGCCCACAGAAAAGATTCTAATCCAAAAATATCCTGAGTAGAATTTGGAATAGTAATGCAAAAATCAACATCTCCCAGGATTCTTGTACAATCGAAATTTTGGAAATACAGCTTTGCCACTTTATTTTTTACTTCTTCTTCCCTTATTTTATTTGGCATACTGTAAGTAGTTGTGATTTGTTGAAAACAATATACTTATATTTTAATTCCTTTCTTATAAGTACCCCGTTTTTTTGGACTTCGTTTTGTGATATGAATGAAAATAATTACTTTAAATTATGGAAGTTGATTACGCTGTTTTAACATTGAAAATAAAAGGAGAACAAAAAGAGTATAAAATTATTTACGATAATCCACTTTTTTCAAAGGAGGTCTTCGATGCATTTGAAAAATGGGCAACGGTTGCCGATGATTTCACAGATGAAAATCTGGTCGCGTACATTAAAATGAAATTTCCTGATCTAAAATGTTTCACCGAAAGGAAGTTTACTGAGCTGCTCGAACAATTTAATTTGAATGCGACACCTCTAAGACCTGATGAAAGTAAAAATTAGTTACTCGGCGGAAGAATGTCATTAGGTGTAACATACCCGGTCAAATAGTTCAAATGTTCGATTGTCGCGTGAATAATTTTTAACGCATAATCTTTTAGGTAAGGATCAGAAATATGATCGGTTATTTCTCCCGCCAATTCATCCAACTGTTCGACAATGTGACTTGTTTTCTCGAAAAGTTCGTGCATAGTTATAAATTTGATTTTGTAAATATAAAAAAGTCCTTAATATAAATTTTGTCAAGGAAACTAGTTTTACCGCCCGCAAGTCTCTGCCAGATTACTAGATTGTACGTATTTTGCACCGGATAACGGGTTATAGTTACTCAATCGCTATTGCATCCAACAGAAAATGGGGCCACGAGGACGCGAAATTAGAAGAGAATTAGAAGAGTTTGATACTGGCTTTTCCCAGTTGATGCCCAAAGAGAATTACACCACTTAATTCTTTTTAATCAATTAGTTTATTCCGCATGCCATACATGATCAATCCTGCAATGGTTTTGGCACCCACTTTGGTTTTCATATTTTGGCGGATGGTTTCGATCGTGCGAGGGCTTAAAAAGACCTCCTTGGAGATTTCTTCGGTGGTCTTATCCTGGGCAAGAAGTTTTAAAATACGAACTTCTTTTTCGGAAAATTTAATCGGGTCGGGGTAGAACTGGCGCACCTGTCGCTTGGTTTGCAATTTCGACAAAACAGCTTTGTTCACTAAATCATTAAAATAAAAATCGTCATTCATACAGGCCAGGATCGCCTGGTAGATCTCATCAGGATCCGTGGTCTTCGTGAGATAAGCATTGGCGCCCATCTCCATCATCTTGGAAATCATTTCCTGGTCATCGTACATCGTGAGCACGATGATCTTCACTTCTTCATATTCCTTTCTCAGAATGCCGATGGCATTGATGCCATCCACTTCAGGCATTCTGATATCCATCAATAGCACATCCGGTTGCTTCAATTGCATTTTGTGGACCAGGTCCTTACCGTCCTCCGCTTCCCAGAGTATTTTCAGGTATTCCTTGTCTTTGAGCGCCATTTTAATGCCATCGCGAAAAATTTTATGGTCGTCTGCAATGGATACTTTGATTACGAGCTCAGCCGTCATACTGAAAAATTGTATAATTATGGGTTATGCCGATATTATTTGGTGATAAAATACTTGTCTTGATTGGTTTTAGGTCAATTCTATCTCGTTTTTAAACAATGTTATGGTTATATCCGCAATTCTTATTCGCATTTTTACGCTTACCCGGTTAAATACCACATATATAAAAAAGAGCGAATCTGCTCTTGTTGGGCCTCGCTGTATCCGCTATTTTTGATTCAGAAGTTGATTGATGAGGATCCAGCCTCAAAAACCATCCAATGTCCGTCCACCGTCCAGTAAGAGATTTCAATATCCTTGAATGCCAAAAGTAAAATCCGGTATCAGTCAACTTCTTCTTTTTCACCTTCGTACCCGGCAAAATTTCCCACAGGTTTAATTAACGATTAAAAACAATTTTAATTGCTCCGTTCGGGCCTACGAGCTCTCCCAATCGTATACTAAAAATTTTAAATGTGTACTTGCCTCAGTCCCGTTTTTAAAATCTAATAGTTAACACTTATCCCGGTTTATTCACATTTTGACCGATTTTGTGAATATCCACTTTATTCTGCGATCTGATGCGGAAGGATTCCGTAATATTCCCCGTAAAAATACTAGGTTATCTCAGAAAAACTACGTTATTTTCACGCGTAAAATAACTATTGAAACCATAGTAAACTAACGACTATTCTCAATTCCAGGCAATTTAAGCCAATTTACCTGAATATAAGGCAGTTGTGAGTTCTTTTTTTTAGGGGTTATTTCGAGGACCAAACTTGAAATTCTCGAACCTCTACAAAATCTAAGAAAAATGAACCAGGAAAAACTTACTGCAAGGCTCAACTATGCTGAAGTTGGGGAAGCGATCAGCCATGAATTGGCAGCCAAAATGGTCAAAAATTTTAATGATTCCTGTCCAAATGAGCCATTTGGGTTCAATGTTGGAAGAAATGTTATTGATCAAATCCTTGCTCAGCCTGGATGTGCTGGGCTTCGTATATTTAAGGCAATTAATGAGGAAGGCAATCAGACGCTTGTCTACGCCGGGGTTGACTTCAAGGGAAATACAATTGTTGAATATCCTGGGGTTGATATGGAGGGTAAATTAGGAAGTGTTGAAGCATTAATTGGCGATAAAACCGAAACGACAATCACTTCCTGGTTTCATTAGGTCTTGATTTAGTTATATATATTTATTTATTCAAGTTTCAATTTTTATATTTGAGATGTAAAAATTGAAACTTGGATAGACTTTTATCTTTTATAACTTATAGCATACCCATTATACTCTTCCTTGTTTTCTGTGCAAAGAAAACAACGAGAGCGTTATGGGTAATTTTTTTTTATCTCCTTTTCTCTTTTGCTTTTGACATCTTACAAGCCAGCTCCTCTTTTGGCAAAGGAAATAAACATGAAATTTGGGGGCTTTACACTATCTGCGAATTCGTTTTTTTCGCGTGTTTTTACTATATAGCATTAGAAAGTCCATCACTAAAGCGATTTATTTTAATTGGCTCTCCTTTAATTTTACTTTTCATTATAATTAGCTATATCAAATCTGACAAGAATGATTTCGACTCAACATCTGCGTCAGTTGAATCAATTACCTTGATTATTTTTTCAATCATGTATTTCTTTGAACAGATTAATCGGCCTCAGACCCTATTTATTTATTCTTCTCCAAATTTTTGGGTTGTATTAGGCATCTTGATTTATATGTCATCAGTCTTGTTCCTATTTATTATTGGGATAATATCACCTAAACAGGCTTACAAATACTGGATCATTAATAACGTTTCTAATTTTATTACCAATATAATTTTTTGCATTGCATTTGTTAGAAATAAATATGCCTTTTCAGATCCGTCCCTAGAAAAATCGTCTTTTTAATCAATTCCATATTCCTGAGAAACCAAACGGAAACTAAACCCTAAACCCTGGAATATCTACATGGTACTATTACAAGTTTTGAGCTCTGATGACCGGATCTCTACGGTGTTGTTCTTTGGCACCATCGGGATGCTGGCGCTGACTATTGGGCTGATCGTGTTCATTACTTTCCACCAGCGAAAGGTGATCCGCTACCAGCATCAATTACAAAAAATGGAGCAGGACCAGCAAAAAACCCTGCTCAACGCCAGCATCCGCCTGCAGGAAGAAGAAAGACAACGCATCGCCGCCGATCTGCACGACGACGCCGGCCCCCTGCTGGCCACCGCCCGCCTTTACCTCAATGAAAATCTCGTTAACCTCGATAAGACCACCCAGCTGCAAAGCATCTACAACGCCAAAAGCATCATCGACGATACCATACAGCTCATCCGCAACATCTCGCATAGCCTGATGCCACCGACCCTCAAGAACTTCGGTCTCGAGAGCGCTGTCAACGACCTGTTTCAAAAGATCAGCGGCTCGGGCAGCATGAACGCCAGCTGTCGTTTTCACGACTACCGCGAACGCCTGAAACCCGAGAACGAACTCATCATCTTCCGCGTGATACAGGAACTGGTCAACAACATCCTTAAACACAGCAATGCCAGTTTCATACACCTCACACAGAATACCAGCGGCAACAAATTTTTTATCCGCATCCACCACGACGGGCGCGGCATCACCCAGGCTGATTTTGAGAAGCTCAACAAAAGCAATGTGGGCCTGGGTTTAAAAAATATCCAGAGCCGCCTGAAAGTGCTGCAGGGAAAAGTGTTCTTCGAAAAAGACATGTCGCAAACCTATTATAAAGTAACCGTGGAACTCGCGAAGGACGACGATAAGACAGACTAGAAACAGAATTAATATGTATCTTTATTCTTCTCTATTGTGCAATACCTATGGCTGTAATCAAAGTTGCTATCGCTGACGATCACAAAATTTTTCGCAAGGGCGTGGTGTTGTCTTTACGTCCCTATACCAACATCAAATTCGTTCAGGAAGCGGAGAACGGACAGGAGCTGTTGGATGGGCTGGCGGCCTCCCAACCGGATGTGATCCTGATGGACCTGCGGATGCCCCTTAAAGACGGCATCGAGACCACCAAGGTGATCGCCAAAGAATACCCGAAGATCCACATCATCGCGCTGACGATGTACGAGGATGAGCGTTTTGTGAGCCACATGATGGAGATCGGGGCCAATGGTTACCTGCTGAAAAGCGCCGACCCCAGCGAGATCAAAAAAGCGATCGTGGAAGTGGCCGCGAAGGGCTACTACCTCAACAATTTTGTGAACAGGATATTGCTGAAGAAATCACATTCACGTACCAAAACGATCCCCAACCTCAATACCGAGGTCACGCTGAGTGAAAGGGAACGCGAGGTGGTGAAATACATCTGTATGGAATTTACGGCCCAGGAGATCGCCCAGAAGCTCGACGTGAGCCCGCGGACGGTAGAGGCCATCAAAGACCGGCTGATGGAACGCTTTGGCGCCAAAAATACGGCGGGCCTGGTGTTCTTTGCCGTTAAGAATAACCTCATCGATTGACCCTTTCCTCTAAATCATTTTTGTTCAATATGACCATCCTCATGGAAGACCGGTTGCCACATAACCCAAGAGCTGTATGCCCAAGACCGGTAATATCTTTATTGATTCGTTCTCTACGATCATCGTCTTTCTGCCTTTGTTACCGGTGGCCATCGTGCTCACGCGCAAAATATTCAATGACGACCTGCTGAACGCCCTGGTCATTCTTTGTCTGCTCCACTTCATTCAATACTTCTCGCAGCAACTGCTCAACCTCTCCGATATGGCCTTGTATTCGCTCGGCCACCTGTTCTCCTTTCTCGAGACCGTCGTGTACATCCTCATCTTCAGGCCCTTTTTTACCGGCAAAAGCAGGGAACTGCTCAACTTCTTTATCATCGCCCTGCTTTCTTCGCTCATCACCTATTACCTGCTCAACGGAACCGATCACCGGCGCGCGCTGTTGATGGGTTTGCAATACGGGTTCATCCTCGCGCTGATCGGTTTCTGTCTGCCCAGGCTCGTACAGGATGATGACCTCCAGATCTTCAAGTCAGCTTTTTTCTGGATCGCCGCGGGCACGATGTTCTATCTTGTAGTGGTGATTTTGGTGGAGCTGGCGGATCATTTAGGCGGCTCCATTCACCGCAAGGTTTCGAATGCGGCGGATAAGGCCATATTGCTGGATATCGCGAATGTGATCAGGTATTTGTTTTATATCATGGCGGCATGGGCGCATGAGCCAGGACCGAAAGCAACAGACGAGAATCAACAGCATTAATAAGCGATGGTTCGAATCCAATCCCATTCACTGACAAGAAATCAAGCTTCATCATAAAAAGGTCAAGAAATCAGTAAACAAATGCCAGGCCCTTTGATAGGGTTAATCTAACAGGTTGTTTTGTTCAATGATGATTCGCATTACAATGAATGGAATTATTCGTCCGTGCCGTTTGAGAGTTGCAAAGGTTCAATCGGCCTCACGCTTAATTCAATTGGTGTAACATCTTTTAATTGTGATTTAACATACGCCTGGCTAAGGTTTTGAATCCTGCGGCCCTGCGGAAGGAAATTGCTTTCCATGCTGCCAACAGCTTTGTTATAATGCGTGATTGTCCCTTCAAGACCCTTTCCAATATTCACAATGTGATTAATTAGGACTGCGCTTCTTTCATACAGTTCGACCGCCGCGTCCCTGATTGATTCAATGTTTTCCATTGTTTTCAATTGATTCCAGCTATAGCCTACGCTACGTAAGATCGTGATCAATGTTGTTGGTGTGGCTACGATGATCCGGTTATTTAATGCCTCCTCAATCAGTTCCGGCCAAGCCTGGAGTGCGGCCCCGAAGGACGACTCAATTTGCATGAAGAGCACCACAAAATCAGGAGCCTCTTCAAATTGATCCCAATAGGCTTTTCCTCCCAATTGTTTCAAATGACCCTTAATAGCTGTGACATGCTGTGCAAGCAATACCTTTTGAAGGTCCGCGTCATCTGTTTCAAAAATTTTAAGATATGCGCTCAACGGAACTTTGCTGTCAACAACTACTTTCCTGTTTTCCGGAAGTTTAATGATCATATCAGGTCTTAGGCGTCCCGTTTCCGTTTCCGAGCTCTCTTGTTCAACAAAATCGCATTGATCTACCATGCCCGCGAATTCCACCAAACGCCTCAATGCAATTTCACCATAGCGACCCCTCGTGTGGCTCGTTTTCAATGCTGTAACCAGATTTCGGGTTTCTTTATCCAGTGAGCCTGTGGTCATTTTCACCTGATCGAGCAAGGCGCTGATATTTCCATATGCGCCTTCTCTCTTATTTTCAAGTGAATTGATTTTTTCATCCATTTTGGAAAGTGATTCCCCAAGCGGCTTAACGAGATTATCAATAGCCTGCTGGCGTTTATCCAGATCTCCTTTTGTTTCATTCACATGTGTGGTTAAGGCTGTTTTTGCTAAATCGAGAAATGACTGGTTGTTTTTATCCAATGCCGCCGCAGAAAGGGCATCAAAAGAATCTTTAAGTGCTTTCTGCGCCTGCTCCACAAAAAGCTTTTGTTCTGCCAGCGATCTTAATGCTTCATCGTGCCTGGAGGTAAGACCCGCAATGGTTTTGTTGAGTTCATTTTCTTTAACACGATATTGTTCAACCTGATCTTTTAGTCGAATTTTTTCATTATTATTTTCAATGTTGTCTGCGAAAAGCTTTTCGTATTTTGTTTTGACGGTCGTATGCAACCCTTTAACAGAATCAAGCTCACCAGCGATCAGGGACTTTTCATTCCTTAGTTCTTTCAACTCAATCTGAAGTTCCAGTTGGCGAATTATTTGGTCCTGCAGTTTTGACTCAGCTCTCGTTCTTTCTTTTGACTCTAAGCCAAAATTCTCCCTGAGGTTGGTAACTTCAAGGCCAAGCTTTTCGATCTCATCCGTTGATTGTCTAACTAATTCGTCCTGGTGCTCTGATTTTGACCTTAATCTCGTTATAAGGACATTGGACATCCCTCTGGCTATAAGCCATCCAATGATGCAGCCTAATAGCAGGCCCACCGCTCCCAAAATGTAAATATTATTCATTATTTCAAAGTTTAATATTCAATCCTGTTAAATTAAGGTGCTTTACAAGTTTTAGCAAAAGCATCGAAGAAATTTAGATCTTCCTCCAGTTTTTTGTGTTTGGAATCCGAGGGTTTAAACCTGACCCGGAATCATGCACCCAAGTAGAGCACCCAGACATACCAGCATCAATGTCCTCCAACATTTGCTGGGTAATATTCAGCTTTTTAAGTTTATCGGTTTGAACGTCGTGCGAATAACGTTCCACGACCCTTTAACCAGCGCGAGACCATTCATGATGTTTGAGTTTAAATTACAAAGACTAATTGAGATAAAACGGATTACCAAGGTATCTAATGAGTTTTATTGATGGCTTTTATATATTTATCGAGCTTGCGTCTCACGCCAATTTTGGGGTCGACGGCGAGAGCCTTTTCGAAATAACCAATAGTAGCCGGAATATCGTTCTGGGATTCGTAGTATTCGCCTAGTTTTCTGAAGACAATGCCCTGGTAGTTTGAGGAAATTATGACGGGATCGACTATTGCGGCTTCAAGTAATGGGACGTAGGTTTGATTCTCATTCCGTTCCTTGATTGGAATTTTTTCAAAGAGATGGATCTTTTCATAGATGCTCCCCAACTCCCAGACCTGTTTCTCGTATTCCCCCAAGTTGGTCTGGCTCCCGAAATAGTCGGTTTCATAGGTGTAACCCTTATGATTGGAAAACCGGATCCGCTCGGTGACCAAATCGAAAGAAGCGGACGACATATCAAAATTACGTTCGAATTGTCTGATACTCCGATTTTGAGGGACGTCAATCAAGAACACCTGGGAGGAATCTTCGTTATCGGAGCCGTATGTATCAAAGACTGCCAGGGTGGAATCGGCGCTGATTGCTGTCTCACCAATATTGGCCTTGACCTTATGCTGGAATAAGATCTTTCCATATGGATCAAACAGCATGAACTCCCCGTTGGTTAGGTCGCTGTTCACCCGGTCCGCACATACTACGATACCATCATTACTCACATGCGCCGAATTAGGACGTTGAATTTTTATATGGTATAGTTTTTCTTTTCCCTTTAAAAGGGCGATATCTCCATCCACCCATTGATCGATGTTTGTATAACCGTCGCAGAAACAAACAGTAAATACCTGATTGGGAGAATTCTCTGCCTGGCAATAAAATCCAGCTATTTCATCGATATCTTTTTCTCTTGGAGGACTGGGCTTGAAGAGAGTTCCGTTTTTCAGTCGTTTGTTGGCCTCCTCCTGATTCAGGCTGATAGTAAATTGAACTACATTTCCCTTAGATTCAGAAGTAACCTTCATCAATAAATTATCCTCTTTTTCATTCTTAGTCTGAGACGCTGAGACCTTGCCTTCTCTCCTTTTTTTTCCTGCAACAAAAAAAAGAACAAAACAGCTAACGGCGAAAGTCAACAGAAGTATGACAGGTAACATCGTGCGGCTTGCATGCAATTTAAGCAAACTGTTTGAAGACAAACACAATTGATACATCATTGCCAACTGTTTATTGCAAATATTCCTGAATAGAACCTAGAATTTTTACAACCATTACCTACTGGCTTTCCGGACTTTGATATTAGCTGATCGAAATATTCTTATATGCGAGTTTATTCGGGTAACAAACAATTGTCAATAACATTAAATGTGGCTATAAAATTTCAAGCGATTAAAAGGTCAAAAGGAGACTACTTTCGCTCTGTATTACTCAAGCCTTTTCTGAAAAATCCGTCGCTAAGTGTATGCATGTATGATAAAATGCCATTATGGTGAACTTTATTCAAATTTTCATGCGGAAACTCCAGTAAATCTGGGGTAGCAACAGTTATTTTGCTATTGAGCGAACGATGTCATTCTTTCAAGTATATTTATTTCCTCAAAACCAAATGATTGACCTGATCTTTTTAAAGGCTCTACGCGATAAGCTCAAAGGTGGAAATTCCAAGTCCATTCATTTAAACGTGCTGCCGGGCAGGTATGCTGCACGCTTGGACCTAGCTAACCTGAGCTATGTTGATGAGGCTATGCCGAGGGCGTTTTTGGAGACTTTGCTGATGTCCTCGCATTTTGATTTTACGATATCGTTCGACCGGCTAGATTTAAACTTGTTATCGACAGAGGACCAGAAAAAGCTGGGACTGCTTTCAAAACGATTGAATTCGTTGGCGATCGAAAACGAAGACAATTACAAGGAGCACGGCATTAAAACGTTTGGATTCGGATATCCGATCTTAATCAAGGCATCGCGGCAGGATCCGGCCAAGATCATCAAAGCACCCCTGTTCATCTGGCCACTGGAAATCATTAAGTCTCCAAAAAAGGTGAATACTTGGTCCATACTCCGCAACAAGATCAAAAACGAAAGCGGTCGAATCGTGGAACAGGACGTTCATTCCGTAAACCTCAATGAGGTGTTGCTCTCCTTCATCAAGACAGACGAGAAAATCACCATCCCGCAGATCAACGAGGAACTGTTAGAAGACATGCTGATTGACAAAGAAGAGCTGTTCGACGAGTGTTATAAAGTCATCAGGTCGCTTAATCCCAATTCGGCACCGGAAATGAAGGCGTTTTTACAAGATAAATACGCGGAGCGGATCGAAACCATTCCTGATGCCGCGCATTTCGACGCCATTAACAACCGCCAACCCTACATACATTTTGGCGGCGTATTTGGGCTTTTCAAGACGCAAAAAGAGAGCATCATCACGGATCTCGACATATTAATCGACAAGTTCGATCAATTCGATTTCGAAGAGCTGGTTGCCGAAGCACCTGTTGGTGCCTCGTTTAGCGCCATCGACACCGACCCCAGTCAGCAGGAAATACTCAGCACACTAAACGCCCATCCCAAAAAGATCATTCAAGGCCCGCCAGGCACGGGTAAGAGTCAATCGCTGACCGCATTGATCACCAACGCGCTCTCCAACAATCTGAAGTGTCTGGTCGTCTGCGAGAAAAAAACGGCGTTGGAGGTGATTAAGGCCAATCTCGTCCGCGAGAATGATCAGCTGGGAAACCTAGCGGCAGTGATTGAAGACATCAGTAAGGATCGCGATCAGATTATAAACTCCGTTCGCGACCGGATCAATCATACGGAAGGCAGCGCTCATTTCAACGCGCAGACTTATTCCACGGTCAAGGAAAATGTGAGCCAGGCCGCCGAGGTGATAAACAGTCAGCATAAAGTGCTAGACCGGAAAATATATCAGGGTAAAGCCTGGACGCAGTTGGTGGGTGAATTTCTCCGGCGGAAGAGGCAGTCGGATCATAAGATTTTGGAGAATAGGTTGTCGCACGAGTGGTTCGCTTTTAGCAATGATTTCAGCGAGATGGAGCAAATTTCCGGATCACTGAAGGATGCCCGGCGGTTTTTTAGTCGCGTGGGCACGTTGCATCATCCCTTGCAGATTCTCCATGATGATGTTTTTGAATCAACTAATTTATCATCGACGCAGCTGAAATTGGAAAACCTGGCCGCCTCGTTTTCGGTCGTATATCCGGGAGCGATGGAGGATCTTGCGGCGCAAAGGCAGGTTGTTCGTGAATGGCGAGAGAAGGATTATAGTCAGTATGGCCCTTTCGTAAAAGCAAAGCTGCACGCGTGGTTGCCTTATTTGTCTGGCGAAGATTTCAGAAATCGGATGGGTGAGCCGCCGATTGATGCGACGGAAACAACGATTCGCGTTAAACTACAGGAACTGGATCAGTTGCAGGTAAATGTTAACCGTTCCATTTCGACTTATAAGACATGGCTGGGAAATCATTACTCCGCATATTACGATCCACTAAAATCCAGCATAGACCAATATCAGGCATTCATCGCGGAGAATCAGCGCGTCTATGGCAAAGTATTTTTAAAAAATGGCGGAGCAAGACGATTCGTCACGAAGGTTTTTGGTGTTTTTTCCGGAAAATATAAAAACCTAGCATTTCAACGCGTTTGTGTGGTCGATCTTATCTCCAGTATTCAGACTGCGCTTGCCGCAAAGGATTATGTTCATCATGATTTTTATCAGTCGGATGAGAGAAATGTTTTGAGCAACTACGTCGAGAATATTGAAGAGCTCCGGCGGTCCAGTGAGGTCTGGCACGCTTCGGTACCTGACATCATCTCCGGTTATCTGGAAAAAATGCTTAGCAATGTCCTCCATCCGGAATATTCGAATAAGGGTGAAGTTTTAAAAATAGAAGGCGCTGCGATCGATTTGACGGACGAGCTATCAACTGATTTTGAAATGTTGCCGATTTCCAATCTGTTTGCTAACGTGCATGAAATCATCCAGCGAGTATTTCACCACAAAAAAGAGCTGAATAATATCCTCAGCGAATTGCAGGCATTTCAATTGTTTTACAACCATCAACAGGAATCTTTTGCAAGCTTTTCGAAAAAAATCGGAGCCGTGACCCTGCCTTTTCGAGCGAACGCTGTTTTCGAAGCCGAATGTCCGGACACGAACAGTCTCGATGCCTGCGAAGTGGCGTTACAACAACTGGAGACAGGCGTGGCCGCGATCCGTTCGCACATAGACTCTTTTCGCAACTACTATTATTGGAAAAATTATTATAATGTGCAACCCGAATTGACGCAAAAAGTCATTATCGCTGTCGTGGAGTGCGGGTGCGAAGACTGGAGCGCTACGTTTGAGTGCTGGTACCTGCACTGGCTGCTATCTAATCATGAGGACCGCAATCTGCCGGACAACGAGGACAACATTCAAGCGTTTGTGCGGTCGAAAGCGGAGTTGCGCAACGTTCAAATCAAGAGTATTCTGCACAACTGGAGAGCCAAACAATTGCAGTCGCTGCGTCGCGTGAGTCAGGGCGGCATCAGCCCCTCTGCCTTGTATAACAAACGCGGCAGCAGAGGCTAAAAAAGAAATTCGATCCGGCGCATCATCCGGACCGACTTTGAGATGTTCACCGATTTTTTCCCCGTGATGATGGTGAGCCCCACCGTGTGCAGTTCGATCCTGCCGCTGACGGAAGGGCTTTTCGACATCGTGATTTTTGACGAAGCCAGTCAGCTGCGTTTGGAGGACACGTTCCCTGCCTTGCTGCGTGGGAAGATCCGGCTGGTTTCTGGAGACAGTCAACAAATGCCACCCTCATCCTATTTTCAGGGCGGCAACGCCATTCTCACGCCGGCTGATGAGGATGAAGAAAGCGAATCTTTCGATACGATGAAAATTTCTGCGGCGAAAACCAATAATTCGCTTGAACTCGCGGACAGCGAGTCTTTGCTTGTATATGCAGAAAACAGCAATTACAAGCAATCCTACTTAAAAATACATTATCGCTCACAGCACCCGAGTCTGATCAACTTTTCCAATCACGCGTTTTACGGTAAGCGCTTGCTTCCCATGCCCTGTAAACAGGAATACAAGTGCATTCAGTTCGTGGAAGTCAATGGGCTATATGAGGATCAGGTGAACCGCGACGAAGCGCAGCAGGTTGTGGACATTTTACTCAATTATATCAAGCCTCTGGCCAACGGGAATTATCCCAGTGTCGGCGTCGCCACGTTCAACCTGTATCAACGAAACCTGATTCTGGAAGAGATTATCAAAGCTCGACAGCATAGCGAAGCCAACGATAAAAAGTTTAACGATCTGGGACTCGATTTTTTTGTTAAGAATCTGGAAAACATACAGGGTGACGAACGCGATATCATCATCATCTCCACCACCTTCGGGCGCAAGGTCGACGGTAGTTTCAGTCAGCATTTTGGGCCTATTATTCAACCCAAGGGATATAAGTTGTTGAATGTGTTGATCACCCGGGCGAAACTGAAAGTCTATCTCTGCTCCTCCATCCCTCTCGAATCCATTCGGGGTTATAGTGCTCTTTTGCAACAGCACAAAAATAACGGTCGCGGTATTTTTTACGCCTATCTAGCATATGCCAAGGCGGTCAGTGATAAAAACGCAGATCAGGTGGATATTATATTGAAGCAGTTGTATGACAACTGCGACGCGAAAGTTTTTGACATCGAACACGACGTCCAGGGCTCCGAGTCGCCCTTCGAAGAAGAAGTGTATTACCGGCTGGCCGCTAAAATCGGTCAGCATCGTTTGGTACAACAGCATAAAATCGGGGGATTTCGAATCGACCTGGTCGTCAATTCAGAAATCACCGGACGACCGTTCATTGCCCTCGAATGCGACGGCGCGAAATATCACAGCAGCAACGAAGCATACAGCTGGGATATGTTCCGGCAGGCCCAGCTGGAAAATTTCGGATTTATTTTTTACCGTATCTGGTCTACCAATTGGTGGCATTCAACGGAAAGTGAATTGAAGAAACTGGTTGAATTCATTCAGGCCAAAGACCTCAGAGAAAGAAATTCCGGTGCAGCTCCCATGTTATGGGCCGAATTGGAAGAAGAAGAAGAAGTTATTGCTGTAACGACGCAGAACGAGACCAAACTCAAGGTCACGAATAAGTCTGTTGTCACTCTGAAAGACGCGGAAGGAAAAATCTTTAAGGCCAGGTTCAGTCGCGACGAAAGAAATCTCAAAAAGCAGGATGAGCAAGGCACAAAAATCGTCTACGAGCGCGCGCCACTCGCCATCTCACTTCTAGGCAGAACAGAAGGCGAGATATGCCAGCTGGGCATGCTTGAAGTCTACTATGAGATTATGCGGATTGAATAAAAGAATCAAATATGGAAAACTTTCTCCCGATTTTTCTACAGGTAACCGGTATGCAGGTGCTGGAATCCGCATATATCATCCACAACTCCAACAATATTAAAACGGTGATCAGCCGTCAGGGGTTTTTGCAAGAAAAATACAATGACTTGCTCTCAAATAGAAATGATCCTTCGTATGCGACTTACACAGAAATGGCTATCGCAACGTATAAGGAGCGCTATTATGATCGGCCTTTACAAGATGTCCAGCTGGCTATCCTCAATAATCCTGTGGAATTCAATCTCGTTGAGTTTTATTGCGAATCGCTCGTTAATACGTTGAAAAGGTTTTGCGCGAAGCAGTCTGAAGAAATCAGTCAAATGAAATTGATTTCCGCCAAACAGAAACGAACAGTCAAAACACTTCAAATTATCCAGCTGGTTAGAAGTGAAATGACGGATAAATACAGTACTACTTTGGGTTATGAGCACGCATTGAATGAAATAGACAAATTAGGGTTTGACAGTAAAATCTAGTTCCTTGAGTGGGGTACTAGCAAATCAAGTCTGGCAATTATAGAAAAGTGTACCCGGGATCAGCAACAATGGAGTTATACCCACTACCCTGTCTTTTTATTATCACGGAACTGAATATTATGGGAGCATCATTCCGTTCAGACATCTTTCCGAAATTGGTTATCTGTCCTTTACAGGATAATTTTACCCTATGCTGTTTGGACAATCGAAGCAACCTTTAAATTATTATCTTTATTTGATACGAAAAATACCGTCGTTAAATCATCTGCATAGCATGAAAGAATATAAAAAAGTATCCGATTCAGAAACAATTCTCACCGAACTGATGATCCCTTCGTATTCAAATTTCGGCGGAAAAATTCACGGTGGCGTGATCCTTTCATTGATGGATAAGGTGGCGTATGTATGTGCTGCTAACATGATGGCATGATTTTTTGGCAAAATAAACATGGAGCAGCAACCAGTTAAACGGGCGAAACCGAAAAGCCAAATGAGTAGGAAATTAAATCAGCATAATATGTCAGGCAACAGCGTTTCGTTACACAGAGTGATTAAAACAAATCCTGAAAAGTTATATCGTGCATTTATTGAACCCAATGCTTTAGCCGCCTGGTTACCCCCTTATGGATTTGTAGCGGTGGTACACCAACTGGAAGCAAAGCTGGGGGGCAACTATAAAATGTCTTTTATTAATTTTTCAACTGGCAAGGGTCAATCCTTTGGAGGAAAATACCTGGAAATGGACGCAAACAAATTTTTAAAATGGAGTGATAAATTTGACGATCCCAATTTGCCAGGCGACATGACTACTTCAGTTTGGCTCAAAAAGGTTATTGGCGGAACTGAACTTAAAATTGTTCAGGAAGGTATTCCTTCAATTATACCGGTTGAAATGTGCTATTTAGGTTGGCAGGATTCGTTGGACAAATTGATGAAATTAGCGGAACCAGAAATTCCAGATGCTTAGTTGTTTACACATCGGGCGCGAGTTATCAAAAACAAAATATGAGAAAGATAATTGCAGCAATCAATATGACACTTGACGGGTTTTGCGACCACACAGCAATGATTGCAGACGAATAACATATCAACTGATGGAAAGTTATTGGCCATCCGTCATAAAAAATCCTACTGTTAATAAACCAATGGATGAATTTGCAGTATTAATAGACAATATTTTAAAGATTGTTTTTTCCCGCACGCTTCAACATGTTGATTGGAAAAATACAACATTGAAAAAGGAGGTCGTTAAAAGCGACATTTTAGCACTCAAGCAATCGCACAATGACGGGAGTAAAAACATTTTAGTTGGCAGCCCGAGTTTAATCGTAGCCTTAGCGCATCTTGAATTAGTTGATGAATACCAGCTAGGCGTTCAGCCTATTGTTTTAGGAAGCGGTTTACCATTATTTAAAAACGTCAGGGATAGAGTTGATCTTAAACTCCTAAAAAACAAAAACATTTGGTTGTGGCGCAGTAGCGCTTTACTATGAGGCGTCAAAAAAATGAGTGCATAGTTAAAATGACAGGTCTTAATGACGACAGTAGCAAGCAAGAATAATTTACTAGTATGTTCCCTGACGAGAGCAACAACGAATCAACGTCGTAATTAATCTCTTTGTATTCCAATAAAAAGTAGAACTTTTTTTTGGATCTATTTTTAAACGTGATTACCGATCTTTGGACGAGTTGTTATGGAGGCGTTTGGCGCCCTATTTAGAGGGGATACATATTTTGCCAGAATATAGTTCAGGAATTGGAAATATTAAATCCCAATCTCTGCCCCAAACAACATTGCCATTTTCGACCTTAAAATTTTTGAAATTCGCCTCGTCACTATAGGCCTTCAAATAGGAGGGTGTAGAAGGGGCGTGGAGAAAGTTTGAAAAATCAACATTGCGGACAACCCCGTTTGTAAACGTAATTAAAAGTACGTAATCGTGAAGAAACCGGGCCTCCTTAACACTAATCGTTTTCATGTCTGTAAAGGTAGCACTTTTGTCTTGATATCCAACAGACAAAGGCGCCCCACTACCTCTTCGTTTTGAAGCAATTATGTTGGCTGGATTTAACTTAGCAGCCTTTTTTGCTGCTTTTTGAGCGACCCTTTTTGGATCCTTTTTTTGAGGCTTTTGGGTCACCTTTTTTGGGGTTTTTCCTGATTTTGTTAACCGTTTCACAAGTTATTTTTTTGCCTTTTTTAAAGTCATCTATTTTCAGAAGTATATCTTTTCGAAATTCCTTTACAAATTTGTCTATTTTCCTCAATTCGGCAATGCCAAATTTATTTCTTATAACCTCTACCTCAACCCAGTGAGCCGAATTTCCAATTTGGTTGAATATTACTCTAACCTCATTTTCAGCTTTTGAAACATGTACATGCGACCTAGGTTCCTCATTCGAATAAATAAAAAAATAGAACCCACAATAAGTGTACAGTTTAGGCATTACTTAAAGATATTACACTCTCTCTGTATTCTGTATTCAAATAGAAGCGATTTTTAGTAAATTGCAAATGTGCCCAAAAAACCAATAAAGAAAAAGAAGGCAGATCCACGAACAACTAAGAGATTACACTTATCCAATGTGGAACCCGTTAAGTTAAATATCTCGTTTGAAGAAGCTATCAAGCTCGCGGCGAATACCCCTAGTCCATATAAGAATATAAACCGCACCGACGATAACGATCCAAATCTATCTACACATCCCGGTTTTGTTGATGTCCTAAAAGCTTCGATAGATGCTTTACCGGCAGTCGAGAAAAGAAATAAGAAAATTAAAAAACAAATTATTAAAGCCATAAAAAATGGGGATGACTATCAATATTCTGATAATGGTCAAACGACAACGCTCTTGGAATTGCTTAAATCTCTCCCAAGTTTAAATGTCATGGACTTGCAATCTGCAATAATCGATATGGAAGATGTCGTTGTGAAATCAGATTCAGAAACAGCCGCTATAAAATTCCCAGCTAGTTATTTCAAATAAATGACAAGCCCGTCAAAATAGATAAGTCTTTTGAAGATGCCCATTAAAAAGGCTTTAAATTCCCGCGCCCAAACAAAACATAAACCAATAAAGAAGAAATGAGTTTTGATATAGAGATTTTGCATGCTGCCCACAAGCATTCTATCTACAATACTGACGAGGTTAAACAAAGTGTTCTTTGCGGCTGTTTTTACTGCATGAAACTTTTAAGTCAATTGAAATTATAGAATGGACTGATGAAGACAATCCTAAAGGACTGACCGCTCAGTGTCCGAAATGCAGCATTGATTCTGTCACTGGTGATAAATCCGGCTTTCCTATTAGGGATGAAAACTTTTTAATGGCTATGCATGAACGCTGGTTTAATTGACTAGTCCCAACTAGTCTATAGGTGCCATAAAGGTGGCAACTGTAAAGCCATCTTACCGGATATCACCAATGTGATCAGGTATTTGTTTTATATCCTGGCGGCGTGGTTGCACAAACCGGGGCCAAAACTAACGGATGAGCATCCGCCGAATTAAGTCTGAAAAATAAATTTCAATAAAACGAAAAACAAAAAGAGCATGGGGTAACTGGCCATGCAGCGATGGCAACCTTCGTCTATTTGTATCGTCGTTCGTCGATTGGCCCCCAAAAGCTGCTTCGAATGGTGTTAGGTTTGTGAAAATAGACGGATATGAAAAATTTCATGATACTCCTGATAGCCGGTTTAGTTACCGGCTTTATTGCCTGTAAGAAAAGCGGCGCTCCGGCACCAATCCCGGCAGCGGGCAGCGACAGAAAAATTACCATGACGGTGGATAACCCAACCCCGGCAACAGGTACGAACGTCAGCTTTACTATTGTAGCGAAAAATAATGGGCCTGCCGCCAGCACAGGCATCAGCGTAAGCGACGTGCTGCCTTCGGGCTATACCCTGGTCTCGGCCACCGCCACCATGGGCAGCTATACCGCAGGCACCTGGAGCG
>Ga0193728_1000194_pt1 | contig 27782 bp, 25 predicted proteins | sample U1c1metaG_FD_143037 | JGI IMG/M metagenome (GOLD analysis project Ga0193728, IMG submission 143037) | Soil microbial communities from a riparian zone of the East river system, Colorado, United States - U1c1 | ecosystem: Environmental > Terrestrial > Soil > Riparian zone | place: USA: East River... | reverse complement strand
ATCACAGAGGGTCATCACAAGATCAGCTCGGAGCAGGCGCTCGAAGCCGCCGGTGATGCCGAATATGAAGCGCGCCGCCAGATCGCGAAGGACTACAACGTGCGGCTGTATCGCGAGGGCATGGAGCACCACGATCGCGGCACGTTGATGATGGAGGCAGGCGGCGTCGCCGCGATCGCCGGCGCGATCATCGGCCTGGTGATCGCACCGCGGCTCGCGACCGAGACCATCACACCGGCGACCGGCGCCATGCCCGAGGTGCGCACGTACACCTCCGGCACCGCGGCGACCGCGACGGTCAACCTCGGCTTCGCGCTGTTCACGCTCGGCGTCGTCGGCGTCGGCTACGGCTACTACGGCGGCAGCCGGCCGCCGCCGTACTACGCGTGGCACACGCCGGGCCCCTTGGACCGCCCGGCGTACGTGCGCCAGCAGTCCGAGCCCTACAACGAGAAGATCGGCGCGCCGTCGATCCCCGACGAGGATGGCCAGCAAAAACCATCGGGTCCGCCGGGCGGCGTGCCGAGGCTGCGGCCGGGCGCAGCGCCACCATCGCGCATGCCCGCGATGCGCGGAGGTGCGCGATGAAGTGCCTCCTCGTGCTGCCGCTGGTCTCGGCGTGCTTTCCCTGGTCGACGATGCCGAACGATCGGCCCGACCCCGTGCTGCGCAAGCTCGCCGACGCGAAGATCCTCGACATGAAGGTCAACTTGCACGAGCAACCGGGCCTGTGCCCCGGTCACGAGGGCAAGCTCTACGTCAACGCGACGGTGCAATGGCCCGGCATGCAACCGGTGTTGCGCGCGCTCGGCCGCGACGTCGACTCGTTCGATCCGTCGAAGTTCTCGATCACCGGGCCTTTGCTCCGCGGCGATGCGGACGCGAACCTGTTTCCGTCCGACGACGTCCAGGCCTCCGACGACGTCGGGTTCGAAACCAAGGTCGTGTACACGCTCGATCCGAAGTGGTCGTTCCACGAGGTGTTCAAGCCCGAGTACAGCTGCTTCACCGGCTGGTTCATTCCCGGAGACGGCGGCGGGGGCGGCAACGGCGGGTTCAGCGGCAACGGCGGCGGCGCCGGCGAGAGCGGCCAGCACGGCACGAACGGCGGACCCGGTGGGCGCGGCGGCACCGGCGGCCACGTCACCGCGTTCGTGACGATCGTGTCGACGAGGTTCTACGCCAAGCTCTACGCCGTGATCGCGAACGGCACGTTCTTCCTCGCGCCCGCGGATCGCCAGCTCACGTTCACGGCGATCGGCGGCCAAGGCGGTCCCGGTGGCGACGGCGGGTCCGGCGGCAACGGCGGCGATCAACAGACCGAGAGCCGCGACGAGTACGACGACAACAACAACAAGACCACCGTGCACGTCGGTAAGGGCGGCGCGGGCAACGGCGGCAACGGTGGCAACGGCGGCTACGGCGGTGACGGTGGCAACGGCGGCACGGTCGACGTGACCTACGACGCCGCGTTCCCGGAGCTCCGCGGCATGCTCGCGACCGACGTCGACGGCGGCGAAGGTGGGCCCGGCGGCAACGCCGGTGGCGGTGGCGCGGGCGGCGGCTCGACCGCCGATCGCAACAAGCAGGTCGGCCTGCAGGGTCAGGGCGGCCAGTCCGGCGGGCCGGGCCGCAACGGATCACCCGGCCGTGCGAGCGTGCGCGGCGGTGCGGTGACCGCGCAGTTCCGCAACATTCGCGGCATCCAGATCGGCGGGAGGCACTGATGCGCGTCATCCTGGTGGTGGCGCTCGCCGCGTGCACGATCAAGGAGCGCGATCAAAAGGGCCCCGAGGTCCACATCGAGATGCAGCAGAGCTTCGTCCAGGTCAGCGATCAGTCGCCGGGCGAGGCGTTCATGCTCGATACCGATCCGAATTACTCGATCGATATCCAGATCACCACCGTCTCGGGCGAGGAAGACGAGGCGGACTCGACGACCTACTCGCAGGTCGAGAGCATCGACGCGACGTTCACGGTCCCCACGATCACCGTGCCCGCGGTGTCCTACACCGAGGACGATTCGTCGGTCGACGTCACGTACATGTCGAGCGCGCCGCTCGTGATCCCCGCGAGCGCGAAGGGGCAGAAGATGACGATCCACGTCGAGGGCAAGGACGGCAACGGCCTGTCGTCGAACGTGATCGACTTCACCGCGAACCTCGAGTAGCCGCTAGTCCTCGTACGCGTAGAGCTTGTTGTGCGGGCGGTTGTTCAGCCACCGCGGATCGTCGTCGGCGATCTCGCTCGCGTTGACTTGCGCGCGCAGCTCGCGCTGGCGATCGGAGAGCGCCTTGATCGCCGCCATGAACCGGTCCGCGCACTTCTTGTACAGCGTCGGCCGCGGCTTCTCGGCGGCGAGATCGGAGTAGTCGACGGGCTTACCGAACACGATGATCACCGCGTGGTCGCGGCGCGCCTGCTTGCCGAAGTTCTGCGCGATGTCCATCGCGATGTTGTTGCCGAGGCCGAGGATGAATGCCGGGATCACCATCGGCTTGCCGACGAGCGCGAGCTTGCCGACGCCGGGCTGCGCGGGCAGGAACTGATACGGATCGGGACCCTTGCCGCGCGTGCCCTCGGGGTGCATGCCGACGACGTTGCCCGGCGTTTGCACGATCTCGACCATGCGATCGAGCGCCGCGTCGTTGAGCGTGCGGCGGTCGGCCTGGCGGTAGATCGGCGGATACATCGCCCCGCCGGCGATCGCCGCGTTGACCACGACGCCGAGCGGGCGGTCGTAGAAGAAGTTCGCGCGCACCGGGAAGTACAGGTGCTTCGCCCACGGCGCCTTCCCCATGAAGCACGCGAGCATCATGATGTACTGGTCGAAGAAGCTGCGGTGGTTCGACACCACCATCACGCCGGTCTCGGGCCGCAGCGCGATCGCGTCGTCGAGGCCATCGGTCAGGATGCGCTGCGCGATCGCGGCGCGGACCCACGCGTACGACACCCCGCGCAGGAACCGGGTCTGCATCCACTTGCCGCGCTCGTCGTTGTTCGCGAGCTCGGCGAAGCGCAGCGCGAAGCGCTCCATGCGGGTCAGCGGGGCTTGATCCGAGGCAGTTGGGACCATGTCGGCCCTCCGATAACACGGATCGGATCACTTCCTTTAGTCCCCCCGGGTCGTTGACGCGGCACACCGTGCCTCATATGTTTCGCCGGCTCGTTAGAGCACGAGGCAACATCCCGATGTCACTCGAATTCTCCGCAGACGCCCAGAAAAAGATCGCGGCGCTTTGCGAGCGATACCAGGTCTCGGGGAGCAAGCAACCGGTGGTCCTCGCCGCGCTGCACCTGGCCCAAAAACAGTTCGGCCATCTCTCCGACGATGCGATGCGCCTGGTCGCGCGCACCCTCGACCTTCCGTACGCGCACGTCTATGGCGTGGCGACGTTCTACACGATGTTCCGCCTGCAGCCCGGCGGCGTCACGACGATCCGGATGTGCACGAACATCTCGTGCATGCTGCGCGGCGGCTACGACGTGCTCGACGCATTCGAGAAGAAGCTCGGCCTCGCGAAGGGGATGTCGAACGCGCAGTTCACGCTCGTCGAAGAAGAGTGCATCGCGGCGTGTGCGAACGCGCCGTGCGCGCTGGTCGGCACCAAGTACTTGCTCGACATCACCCCCGCGCAGGTCCCCGGCATCGTCGACGAGCTGACGCGCCATCCGCATCCGGAATCGGAGGTCGTGTAATGCCGACCGGCCGCGATACCAAGATCGTCACCGCGCGGTTCGGCAACGAGGAGGCCAGGACGCTCGCCGGCTACGAGAAGACCGGCGGCTACCAGACGCTGCGCAAGGCGCTCGCGATGCGCCCCGAGGACGTCACCGCCGAGGTCAAGGCCTCGAACCTGCGCGGCCGCGGCGGCGCGGGCTTCGCGACGGGCGTGAAGTGGGGCTTCGTCCCCGCCGGCGCGACGAAGGTCCACCTGGTCTGCAACGCCGACGAGTCCGAGCCCGGCACGTGCAAAGACCGCGAGCTGATGTACTGGGATCCGCACCTCTTGATCGAGGGCATGGTGATCTCGGCGCACGCGCTGCGCGCCCAGCACAACTTCATCTACATCCGCGGCGAGATGATGCGCGAGTACGTCGTCTTGCAGAAGGCCGTCGACGACGCGTACGCGCGCGGCTACCTCGGCAAGAACATCCTCGGCACCGGCGTCGAGGTCCAGCTCACCGTGCACCGCGGCGCGGGCGCGTACATCTGCGGCGAAGAGACCGCGCTCCTCAACTCGCTCGAGGGCATGCGTGGCCAGCCGCGCCTCAAGCCGCCGTTCCCGGCCGTGAAGGGTCTGTTCGGCAACCCGACGATCGTCAACAACGTCGAGACCCTGATGAACGTCCCGGCGATCATCGACAAGGGCGGCAAGTGGTTCTCCGATCTCGGCATGGGCCGCTCGGGCGGTACGCGGATCGTGTGCGTGTCGGGCCACGTCGAGAAGCCCGGCGTGTTCGAGCTGCCGATGGGCATCACGTTCACCGAGCTGATCAACGAGGTCTGCGGCGGCGTGTGGAAGGGCCGCAAGATCAAGGCCGTGATCCCGGGCGGCGTGTCGATGCCGCCGCTCGATGCCGACGAGCTCGACGTGCCGTGCGAGTTCGACGCGCTGCAGACCGACGAGCGCATCAAGCCGGTCCAGTACCTGCCGGGCAAGCAGTTCGATCTCGGCGGCGGCAAGCCGCTGCGCACGATGGCGGGCTCCGGCGGCGTCGTCGTGATGGACGATCAGACCGACATCCCGAAGGCGCTGTGGCGGATCCTGAAGTTCTTCGCGCACGAGTCGTGCGGCCAGTGCACGCCGTGCCGCGAGGGCACGGGCTGGCTGGAAAAGGTCTCGCGCCGGGTCGCCGACGGTAGCGGCAAGCCGGGCGACCTCGAGCTCCTCGGCACGATCGCGCACGGCATCGCCGGCAACTCGATCTGCGCGCTCGGCGACGCCGCCGCGTGGCCGACGATGGGCTTCCTCACCAAGTACTGGTCGGAGTTCGCCGCGAAGATCCGGAGGGCCGCATGAAGTTGTTTGCGTGGCTGATCGCCGCGGCATTGATCCTCGGTGTCGCGACTCCCGCGCTCGTGCACGCGCAACCGGTGCCGACCGCCGAACGCCCGCCGGGGCAAGGTCAAGGTGGAGACGCGCCGCACGCGATCGTCTCCAAGACCCACCCGCACGACGACATCGTCGAGTCGCGCGGCAAGGGCATGGCGCTGCTGTTCTGGATCTTCGCCGCCGCGGCGATCACGGGCGCGCTGTTCGTCGTCACCCGCCGCAACTTGATCGCGGCCGTGATGGGCATGGTCGGCAGCTTCATCGCCATCGCCGCCGTGTACATGATGCTGTACGCGCAGTTCCTCGCCGTGATCCAGATGCTGGTCTACGCCGGCGCGATCATGGTGCTGTTCGTGTTCGTCATCATGATCCTCAACCGGCCCGAGGACGAACCGGTCGCACCGACCGGCCGGATCGGCACCGCGATCGGCGGGCTCGCGATCCTCTACATGGTCGGCCGGCTCGCGATGATCCTCGTCCACGTCACGCTGCCGAACAAGGCGATCGCGCTCGCGTCGCCCGCGCCGATCATGCTGCCGGGCTGGGGCTCGGCGGGACCGGAGGCGGTCGGCTGGGGCACGGTCAAGGCGGTCGGCGCCGACCTGTTTGGCCCGGGCCTGTTCCCGTTCGAGGCGATCTCGATCCTCCTCCTGGTCGCGGTGGTCGGCGCGATCGCGATCGCGCGGCCGCTTCATCCTGACGACGGCACCGATGCCGACCCGGGGACCCATCCATGAACGACCTGTTGTTCGACGTCGGCTATGGCCACTTCCTGGCGCTCGCCGCCGTGCTGTTCTTGATCGGCGTCGCCGGCGTGCTCGTGCGCCGCAACGCGCTGATCATCCTGATGAGCGTCGAGCTCATGCTGAACGCCGCCAACATGACGCTGTTGACGTTCTCGCGGATGTGGGGCGACGAGAGCGCACTGTCGGCGCACACGTTCGCGCTGATCGTCATCGGCGTCGCGGCCGCCGAGGCGTGTGTCGGTCTCGCGATCGTGGTCGCGGTGTTCCGCGGCCGCCGCAACGTGGACGTCGACAAGCTCACGACGCTGAGGCACTAAATGTCGGACCCGCAAACCTGGTCGTTCATGGGTCTCCCGGCGCTGCTGTGGATCCCACTGTTGCCGCTGCTCGGTAGCGCCTTCAACTTGATCTTCGGCAAGCGCTTGCCGAAGAGCGCGGTCAACTTGTTCGCGATCGGCTCGGTCGCCGCCGCGTGCGTGCTGTCGGGCGTCGAGGTGTTCGGCGGGCTGTTCTTCCACGCTGCCAAGGACGCGCCGCCGCTGTGGCAGACCGGCGGCATCACGCAGACCGCGTGGACGTGGATGGAGGCCGGCAGCTTCAAGGCCGAGCTCGCGTTCCGGCTCGATACGTTGTCGGCCGTGATGATCATGATCGTCACGTTCGTCGGTACGTGGATCCACATCTACTCGATCGGCTACATGGCCCACGACAAGGGCTACGCGCGCTACTTCGGGTATCTGAATCTCTTCACGGGATCGATGTTGATCCTGGTGCTCGCGGCGAACCTGCCGGTGATGTTCATCGGCTGGGAAGGCGTCGGCCTGTGCTCGTTCCTGCTGATCGGCTTCTGGTACGAGAACGACGCGTACGCGTACGCGGGTCGCAAGGCGTTCATCGTCAATCGCATCGGCGACTTCATGTTCCTGCTCGGCATGTTCCTCCTGTACTGGGCCGTGAAGTCGCTCGACTTCAACGACATCAAGAACATGGCGAACGTCACCGTGCTCAAGGAGTCGGTGTGGGGGCCGCACAACGCGCACGTGTGGGCCGACGAGCGGCTCGCGGCGGCCGCCGGCATCTGTCTGTTCGGCGGCGCGTGCGGTAAGAGCGCGCAGCTGCCGCTGTTCGTGTGGTTGCCCGACGCGATGGCGGGTCCGACGCCGGTCTCCGCGTTGATCCACGCCGCGACCATGGTCACCGCCGGTGTCTACATGGTGTGCCGGCTGTCATTCATCTACTCGATCTCGACGACGGCGATGATCGTGATCTCGACCGTGGGCCTGCTCACGGCGCTGGTCGCCGCGTTCATCGCGTTCGCGCAGACCGATCTCAAGAAGGTGCTCGCGTACTCGACGGTGAGCCAGCTCGGCTTCATGTTCGTCGCGGCCGGTACCGGCAACTACACCGCCGCGATCTTCCACCTCGGCACGCACGCGTTCTTCAAGGCGTGCTTGTTCCTCGGCGCCGGCTCGATCATGCACGGCATGGAGCACGGTGGCTCGACGACGCCGGGCGATATCACGACGATGGGCGGCCTGCGCAAGCACATGCCGCTGACCCGCGCGACGTTCCTGATCTCGTGTCTCGCGATCAGCGGCATCTTCCCGTTCGCCGGGTTCTTCTCGAAGGACGAGATCCTCGGCGGTGCGTGGGCGGTCGCGGGCCACGGCACGCCGCCCGGCTGGCCGGCGTTCTACGGCTACATCCTGTGGGGCGGCCTCCTGATCGCGGCGCTCGGCACCGCGTTCTACATGTGGCGGCTGTACTTCCTGGTGTTCTCGGGTAACGAGCGCAGCGACGCCGCGCGCGGTGCCCACGAATCGCCGTGGACGATGACGATCGCGCTCGGCGTGCTCGCCGTGTTCGCGACGTTCATCGGCTTCATCGGCGTGCCGCACCTCGAGCTGCTGCACGGCCTCCCGTCCGCGTTCCACGCGCTCGCGAACTGGCTCGCGCCGTCGATCCAGCACGCGTGGATCCTCGACGCGACCCACACCGTCCCGATCGGCGGAGCCTCGGGTGAGGCGAGTGATACGACGACGATCGTGCTGATGGCGGTCGCGCTCGGGGTCGGTGCACTCGGCATCGCCATGGCATGGGCGCTGTACGGGCGCGGTCCGTCGGCGCGCGTCGCCAAGTGGGTCGATGGTCCGCTCGCCGGACCGTACGAGGCCTCGAAGCACAAGCTGTGGTTCGACGAATTCTACGACGCCACGATCGTGCGGCCGTTCAAGATGTTGGCGCGGGGCCTGTTCGAGATCGCCGACCGCTTCATCATCGATACGGTCGCCGTCAACGGCGCCGCGTTCATCGTCAGCCTGTGCGGACGACTCGCGCGCTGGGTCCAGAACGGCCAGGTCCAGCGCTACGTCGCCGGCCTCGTCGTCGGCGCGGCGGCGGTGTTCCTCGTGACCGATTGCCACCGCCATCCGGCGTTCTCGATCACCCGCCACGGCGAGCAGCTCCAGCTCCACGCCGAGCCCGGTGCCGGCATCGTCAGTGCGAACGTCAAGCTGCACTGGCACCTCGACGGCGCGACCGACTGCTCGGCCGAGAAAGACAAGCCCGGTGATCCGCCGGATCTGACCGTGCGGCGTGGTGACGTCGGCGGGCGCGTCGCGCTGTGTATCGACGACGCGATCGCTCGCAAGATGACCGTCGTCACCGCGGAAGTGCCGACGGAGGAGACGCCATGACCCCGACGCAAGGCGGCTTCCTGCTGCCGCTCATCCTCGGCCTGCCGCTGCTCGGCGCCATCTTCGTGATGTGCACGCCGAAGGCGGAGACCTCGCTCCACCGCGGCATCGGCCTGTTCTTCACGATCGTCACGTTCCTCGTGTCGCTCGCGATCTTCCGGTTCTACAACGTCAACGAAGCCGGCTTCCAGCTGGTGTTCGACGCCGAGTGGATCCCCGGCATCAACGCCCACTTCAAGATGGGGATCGACGGCATCAGCGTGTTCCTCGTGATCCTCACGACGTTCCTGATGCCGCTCACGCTGCTCGGCACCAAGAACTCGATCGAGAAGTACACGCGCGAGTTCACCGCCGCGATGCTCGTGCTCGAGGTCGGCATGCTCGGCGCGTTCCTCGCGACCGATCTGTTCCTGTTCTACGTGTCGTGGGAGGTGATGCTGATCCCGATGTACCTCCTGATCGGCATCTGGGGCGGCCAGCGCCGGCTCTACGCGTCGATCAAGTTCGTGATCTACACGATGGTCGGCTCGCTGCTGATGCTCGTCGCGATCTTCTACGTCTACGTCAAGGCCGGCGCGGCGCTCGGTCACTACACGACCGACCTGCAAGAGCTGACCACCGTGTCGCTGCCGTATCACGCGCAGGTCTGGTGCTTCGCCGCGTTCGCGATCGCGTTCGCGATCAAGGTGCCGCTGTTCCCGTTCCATACGTGGTTGCCCGACGCGCACGTCGAGGCGCCGACGGCCGGCTCGGTGATCCTGGCCGGCGTGCTGCTGAAGTTCGGGATCTACGGCTTCCTGCGCTACGCGTTCCCGCTGTTCCCGCACGGCGGCTTGGTGTGGGCGCCCGCGCTCGCGGTGCTTGCGGTGATCGGCATCATCTACGGCGCGTTCACGGCGTTCGCGCAGGACGACGTCAAGAAGCTGATCGCGTACTCGTCGGTCTCGCACCTCGGGTTCTGCATGGTCGGCGTCGTCGCGATGACGACGATGAGCGTCGAGGGCTCGATCTACGCGATGCTGTCGCACGGCCTCACGACGGGCGGCCTGTTCCTCGGGGTCGGCGTGCTCTACGAGCGCCGCCACACGCGCCGGCTCGCCGAGTACGGCGGGATCTGGAAGCAGATGCCGGTGTTTGCGGGGCTGTTCCTGATCATCACGATGGGCTCGGCGGGTCTGCCGGCGCTCTCCGGCTTCATCGGCGAGTTCCTGTCGCTGTTCGGCACGTTCATCGCGGGCGACACGTTCCCGGCGCAGCACCCCGCGTTCTTGCCAATGGTGCGGCTGCTCGCGGCGCTCGCGACGACCGGCGTGATCCTCGGCGCGATCTACCTCCTCTACATGTTCCACAAGGTGTTCTTCGGCAAGCTCGACAAGGCGCGCAACGGCGCGCTGCCGGACCTCAAGGGTCACGAGCTCGCGACGTTCATCCCGCTCGTGCTCGCGATCATGGCCGGCGGGTTGTTCCCGCGGCCGCTGCTGAAGGTGATGGAGAAGTCGGTGAATCACTTCATCTCGGAGTTCCAGAAGCACGTCGACGAGCCCGACTGCGCGCCGCACACGTACCTCGCGGGCTGTAACGCGCCGCCGCCGCTGCCGACGCCGCCGGTCGCAGCGACTCCACCGGCGCCTACGCCCGTGCCCACTCCGGTGATCGGAGGTGGCGAGTGAATTTCAACGCTGCAGACCTCGGATGGATCTCGCCGTTCCTCATCCTCGCGATCACCGGCATGTTGCTGGTGCTCGCCGAGGCGTTCTTCAAGGGCCGCGATCACACGACGCTCGTCGGCCTGTCGGTCGCGGGCTCGCTCGCCGCTGCGATCGCGTCGGTCATCCTGTACCGCCAGCTCGGCCCGAACGAGATGCACCCGATCTTCGCCGACGCGAAGAGCGGCGCGATGCTGGTCGGTGATCGGCTCGGCTACGTGCTCACCGCGCTGTTCTCCGTCACCACCGCGTTCGTCGCGTTGATGTCGCCCGCGCACCAGCGCGAGCACGGCTGGCAGATCGGCGAGTACTACGGGATCATGTTGTTGTCGGCGTCGGGCATGGCGATCCTCGCGCAGGCCGCGAGCCTCGTGACCGTGTTCCTCGGCATCGAGACGATGTCGATCGGTGTCTACGTGATGTGCGCGCTGCGCCGGACATCGCGGCGCTCGAACGAAGCGGCGGCGAAGTACTTCATCGTCGGCGCGTTCGCGACCGGCTTCCTGATGTACGGCATGGCGCTGCTCTACGGTGCGTCGGGCACGCTGTCGCTGCTCAACATGCAGGCCGCGCTCGCGAAGACGGTCAACCCCGGCCTCGTGGTCGCGGGCGGCTTCCTCTTGATCGTCGCATTCGGCTTCAAGATCGCCGCGGTGCCGTTCCACATGTGGGCGCCCGACGCGTACGACGGCGCGCCGACGCCGGTCACCGCGTTCATGGCGGCGGCCGTGAAGTCCGCTGCGATCGCCGCGATGATCCGCGTGTTCGGGCTCGCGCTCGGCGGCGACGTGCTGCCGTACGGCACGCTCGGCTGGGCGAGCCCGATGGTCGTGATCGCGGCGATCACGATCACGATCGGAAATATCTCCGCGGTGCGCCAGGACAACATCAAGCGCATGCTCGCGTACTCGTCGATCTCGCACGCGGGCGTGCTCTTGGTCGGCCTCTCCGCGCTCGGGCTCGGCTCGACGACGGCGCAGAGCTCGATCGTGTACTACCTGATCGCGTACTCGGCGGCGACGCTCGGCGCGTTCGCGGTGGTCTCCTACGTCGGCTCGAAGGGCCGCGAGCGGCTCTTGGTCGACGACTGGGCGGGCCTCGCATCGCAACACCCGGGCGCCGCGCTCGCGATGACGATCTGCCTGTTGTCGTTCGGCGGCATTCCGCCGACCGGCGGCTTCTTCGCCAAGTTCTATCTGTTCAAGTCGGCGATGGATGTCTACAACGGCCAGCTGCTGTGGGTCGTGATCATCGGCGTCGTCAACGCGGCGATCAGCATCTACTACTACCTGCGGATCGTGACCGCGATGTACTTCCGCGAGTCGACCTCGCCGTTCCAGGTCGCGCGTTCGCCGGGGCTGTTGTTCGTGATCGCGTTCATTCCGCTGTTGGTGCTCGAGCTCGGCATCATGCCGGGCTGGTGGCTCAAGCTAATCGGGTAGCTCGCGCCGCGGTCGGTCGCGCGGGGCGCGTGACCGGGCGTCGCGAGCACGCGGTTCCACGGATGCGCTGCTCCGCACGGCGCCGGCCCGGCTGCGAGTCTCGCTTGTTCTCCCGGGAGAGCCACAGCACTTCTGTAGACCGCCCACTCGCGCGCAAGCGCGCTCTCCACCAGTACGTGGCGTTGCACCGCTTCGACGTCGCGACGCCGGTTCCGGCCCGTGCTGCGCGACGCGCCTCCGTGGCACCGCGTGCATTCGCGACGCCCGGTCACGCGGCCCGCAGCTCCGACGGCTTGCTCGCTTTTCGGTGGCCGGCCCGCATCCCCGGCCGCTTGCTCGCTTTTCGGAGGTGACGAGCACGGGCGACTCGGCGACGGCGAGCGCGCGCGCACGGTGGCGCTCTGCGAAGTCCCACGATCTCGATACGTTCGTACGGCACGCGGGCTGCTTAACCAACGCCGCATGAAGACGCTCATTGCTTGTGTCCTGTTCGTGACGGCCTGCTCGCACGACTCTAAGGCTCCTGCGGAGCCGAGCCAGCGCACCACGACCGCCGCCGCCGGTGACGATGCCGTCGATCCGACGCTGCCGTCGTGGGCGCCGCGCTCGTGCAAGGCCTACCACGCTGCGGTGGTGAACCTCACCGGTTGCACGCAGGTCGCGCAGGATGTTCGCGATCGCGTGTCGGCGAAGTACGACGCCGATAACAAGGCGTGGCACGACATGCAGAACGCGTCGCAGACCGACCTCGACCAGGTCAAGCTGTCGTGCGGTGACGAGGCTGCGTCGGTGAAGGCGCAGATCACGAACGATTGCGCGAATGGAATCGGCGAGAAGCAGGTCGAAGCCGAGAAGTAGGGTAGTCGTTCACCGTTCAGTGTCGAGGAGCCCGACGTTCCAGTCGGTCGCTCCGCATTTCGGGCATGCGCCGGCGAGCTCGAGGTGTGGCGCGCGCCGGAACTGGTGGCCGCAGCGCTGGCAGCGGAACACGAGTGGGACGAGCTTGCGGAACTCGACGATCGTGAACCCGACGGAGATCACGGCGATCGCCGCGACAATACCGATCGTGGCCCAGACCATGCGGGAAGTATGGGCTCGAGCGCACGCGCGGACCACGGGCCGACGAGAAGACGATCGGGGTGGCGTGATAGGGTCCGCGCGTGGCCGTAGATGTTCGCGAGCTCGCCCGAGCCGCCGGGATCGATCCTGACTACACGAGCTGGCGCGGCGAGCCGACCTCGGCGAGCGACGAGGCGGTGCGGGCCGCACTGCGGGCGGTGGGGCCGGATCTCGGCATCGACTTCGACGCGCTCGATCCGGACGCGGCGTACGCGGCGATCGAAGCGCGCACGTGGGCGGAGCGCGTGCCGCCGGTCGTGGTCGCGTGGGACGGCGAGCTGGTCGTGCCGTTGCGCGTTCCGGCCGAGACGGATGGCGCGTGGTCGATCGAGGTCGCGACCGAAGATGGTCGCAGCTTCGCGGCGCGCGGGACGTTGTTCGAGCTCGAGGCCGACGGGCATGCGTATCCCGGCGGCAAGGTTCACTGCGTGAGGCGGGCGAAGCTCTCGCTCGACGGTGCGTTGGGCTATCACGAGCTCGCGTGGTCGTGCGGCGAGGAGACGGGCAAGGCGCTCGTGATCGCGGCGCCGACCCGCGCGTGGGGCTCGCCGGGCAACTTCGAGAAGAGGTGGGGCGTGTTCGCGCCGGTCTACGGGCTCGCTTCGCGCGCGAGCGGTCACGCGGGTGACCTCGGGACGCTGCGCCAGTTGTTCGATCAGGTCGCGGCGCGCGGCGGTGCGTATGTCGCGACGCTGCCGCTGCTCGCGGCGTTTCTCGACGAGCCGTGCGCGTTCTCGCCGTACTCGCCGGCGAGCCGGCTGTTCTGGAACGAGATGTATCTCGACCTCGCGCGGTTCGGCGCCGACCTCGGCGTCGCGGTGCCCGACGCGCCGGCGCCCAAGCCCGGGTTGATCGATTACAAGGCGCAGTACGCGTGGCGGCGGCCGGTGATCGATCGCCTCGCCGCGGCGTTCTTCGCGGATGGCGAGCGCACCGCGGCGGTCGCGGCGTGGGCCACGCAGCACGGCGTGTTCGATTACGCCGCGTTTCGCGCGCTCGGTGAAACGCGGCGCCGCGGCTGGCGCGAGTGGCCGGCGCACCTGCGCGACGGTACCAAGCCGGCCCGGACGCGCGCCGAGGCGATCGCGCTCGCCGGCGACGGGGCGAGCATCGACACGCACGTGTTCGCGCAGTGGGCCATGCACAGCCAGCTCGCCGCGCTGCAGGGGGGAGCGGTCGCGCTGTATCTCGATCTCCCCGTCGGCGTCAGCATGGACGCCTACGAGGTGTGGCGGTGGCGGCGGCTGTTCCTGACGTCGCTCGCCGCCGGTGCGCCGCCGGATGCGCTGTTCCTCGGCGGCCAGAACTGGGGCCTGCCGCCGATGTCGCCGATCGCGCTGCGCCGCGGTCGCTACAAGTACTTCATCGACTGCGTGCGCCACCACATGCGCGTGTCGGGGATGCTGCGCATCGATCACGTGATGGGCCTGTTCCGGCTGTACTGCGTGCCCGAGGGACGGCCCGCGACCGACGGCGTCTACCTGCGCTATCCGTCGGAAGATCTGATGGCGATCCTCACGCTCGAGTCGCGGCGCGCGACCTGCGCGCTGTGCGGCGAGGATCTCGGCACGGTGCCGCCGCACGTGCGGCCCGCGATGCACCGCCACGGGCTGTATCGCCTGCACGTCGGCCAGTGGAGCTTTCCGCGCCACGCCGGCCAGCACTCCGAGGAGGCGCCGGCCGGATCGATCGCGAGCCTCAACACGCACGACACCGCGACGTTCGCGGGCTGGTGGAGCGGCGCCGACATCGCCGACAAGCTCGACCTCGAGCTGATCGACGAGCACGACGCGCGCAAGGAGCGGCTCGAGCGGGCCGAGACCAAGGAGGCGGTGCTCGCGATGGCGCCCGAGCTCGGCGACCTCGCCGATGTCGAGCGCGCGCTGATCGGCGTCACCGCGGAGCTCGCTGCGGGGCAGGCCGAGGTCGTGCTGGTCTCGCTCGACGACCTCGCGCTCGAGCCGGTGCCGCACAACGTGCCCGGCACGACTACGGAGCGCCCCAACTGGCAGCGCCGCGTCGTGCAATGGGCGGAAGCCCTCGACGACACGCTGGCTTCGCCGGCGGCGGGCGGTACGATCGCGGCCGTAGTCGCGGCGCGCCGCACCCGCTAGACTTACGGGGTGCGCTTCCTGATCGCCGCGCTGCTCGTCAGCACCATCGCCTCCGCCGACGGCATTCTAGTCCAGGGCGACTATCCGCGCGTCGACGTCGAGGTCGGCAAGACGGTCGAACATCCGGTCGGCTACTACCGCTACCGCTGGTTCTGCGACGATCCGTCGCTGCTCACCGGCGATCTCATCACGCGCGGCGATACGAACTACTTCGTGATCACCGGCGTCAAGGCCGGCTCGACGCAGTGCCGCGTCGGCACCGAGCGCGAGGGCTTCACGGTGATGAACGTCTACGTCGCGGCCGCGAAGACAGCGCCGCCGCCGAAGGCGAAGAGATGAAGCTCGCGCTCGCCATGCTGTGCGCCGGGTGCTGGACCGCGGCGGCGCCGCCCGTCGTCGAGCCGCCGCCACCACCGCCGGTCGTCGCGCACCGCAGCCCGCCGCTGCACTCGCCGTGCGAGGTCACGATCGATCACATCGTCGAGGTCATGCACGTGGAGCTGTCGCGGATCCCCGACTTCGCCGACAAGCTCGACGACATCCGCGACGTCGCGGTCGCGAGCTGCGACGAAACCAAGTGGACGCCCGAGCTGCGCTCGTGCTTCGACAACACGACCGACAACACGGCGATCCAGGAGTGCCAGTCGCTGTTCACGCCCGATCAGACGTCGGACCTGATGCGCCGGATGACCGAGGTGCTGACCGGCCTCAACGCGCCGCCGCCGGTGACACCGTAGTACTACCCAGCATGTTCATGCTCTGCCGGGGCGTCACGCCACTTCGTACGGTGGGGCATGAAACGCACCTACGCACCGATCATTGCCTCGATCTCGCTCGCCACCGCCGGATGGTTGACGGTGGTGCTGACGTCACCCGCCTCGGCGGATACCGATGCTGATAGCGACGACAATTCCGGCGGCGGCCCCGAGCTGCGCGCCGTCTCGATCGTCCACGGCATGACGTTCTCGCTCAGCCAGCGCGAGGTCGTGCCCGGCACGCAGGGTCCGACGACGATGGTGACGCACGTCCAGGCGCTGGTGCCTCCGGGACCCCCGCAGAACGGCGTGGTCCCGCCGGGGCCGCCGCAGATCGATCTCGTCGTCCGCGTCGTCGCGCCCGACATGGAGATCGCGCACGCCGCCGGCGCCCTGACCGCGCTCGGGCTGATGCGCGGGATGCCGCTCGCGCAGATCAGCGCCGCGTTCGCGCAGCTCGACTGGGACATCCAGATCAAGTCCGTGCGCGGGCAGGTCGATCCGCTGTCGCTGATCGACGCGACGAAGGCGAACGCGCTCGATCAGTTCATCATCGGCGCGATCATCGCCGGCGATCGCCCGGGCGGCGGTTGCGACGCGGCGATCCCGTTCTTGCAGCAGGGCGCGCTCGTGCTCGGCTTCTCGCAGAACTAGCGCAGGATGCCCTGCTTGAGCGCCTTCGCGACCGCTTCTGACTTGGTGTGGACGTGGAGCTTGTCGTAGATGCTGCGCACGTAGTTGCGGACCGTGTTGATCGTGATCGCGAGCTGACCGGCGGCGTTCTGATAACTGTGGCCGGCCGCTAGTAGGCCGAGCAGGCGAACCTCCTGCGGCGTCAGCGCGTGGGCCTGCGGCGCAGGCGGCCGGACCTCGCGGAACAGCTCGATCACCTTGCGTGCGATCTCCGGCGACATCGGTGCTCCGCCATCGTGGACCTCGCGGATCGCCTCGACGAGGCGTGCCGGTGGCGTCTTCTTCAACAAGTAGCCCGACGCGCCGTTGCAGATCGACTCGAAGATCTTGTCCTGCTGATCGTAGATCGTCAGCATCAGCACGACCGCGCTCGGATGCAGCGCGAGGAGCTTCGTGACGCCCGTCGAGCCGAGCATGCCGGGCAGATGTATATCGAGCAGCACCACGTCGGGACGAGCCCTCGGATCGGCGAGCGCCGCCTCGACCGAGCCGTAACGCAGCCGGCAGCGCATGTCGGGCTCGGCGTCGATCAGCTGGCCCAAGCCTTCCCGGATCGGCCGATCGTCCTCGATGATGGCAACTTCGATCGGCACGAGGTCGGGCATAGCACCGGATCGGACCCCGGCGACAGCGCATGTTCATGTCATCCCCGGAGGGGCAGGTGAAACGCGACCCGCGTGCCGCCGCCCGGAGCTCTTGCGATCGCGATCGCGCCGCCGGCCTCGCGCGCGCGCTCGCGCATGTTCGCGAGGCCGTTGCCCGTCGGCGCTGCGCCCTCCGCGATGCCGCAGCCATCGTCGGCGATGATCGTCTCGAGTCCGCCGTCGTGCTCGCGGATCGCGATCGTCACGTGCGCCGCGTACGAGTGCCGCGCGGCGTTGCTGACGGCTTCCTTGATCACGAGAAACAAGTGGCGGCGTTCGTCGGGATCGAGCTTGATCCGGCCGGGTTCGTCGGGCGTGTCGAGACGCCACGCGATGTCGCGCCCCTCGAGCACGTCGCCGGCGAAGCTGCGCACTCGGATCACGAGGCTCTCGAGGTCGTCGCGCCGTGGATCGGTAGACCACACGATGTCGCTGGCGGCGTCGACGAGCTCGCGCGCGCTGCGACCGATCACGCCGACGATCTCGCCGAGGCTACCCTCGCCGGAGGCGCCGGCGCCCTCGACGCGGCGGCCCGCAACTTCCGACAAGATCGAGATCCGCGACAGGCTCGCGCCGAGGTCGTCGTGCATGTCCTGCGCGATCCGGGTCCGCACGCGTTCGACCGCGAGCAGCTGGTCGACGCGCCAGCGATAGATCCGCCACGCCGCGGCAGCCGCGACGAGCAGCGCAGCGAGGATGAACCACGTCCGCCGCCAGAGCGGCGCCAGTACCTCGAGCTCGAGCGTCGCCGCGGCCGAGACCGCGCCGCCTCGGCTCGCGCGTACGACGAAGCGATAACGGCCTGGTGCGAGATGGGCGTAATGAACTTCGCGCACGCGCGTCAACGCGCTCCAACTGTCCTCGGTGCCCTCGAGTCGATACTGGAACTGGACGGGGACGTCGGCGACGAAGCTCGGGCTCGTGAACTCGATGTCGAGGTTGCCGTCGTCGTGTGCGAGCACGAGCGCGGGCGCGGCGCGCTCGCCGCCGACCGCGGTCATGACGTGCTCGCCGGCGGCGCGCACCGTGGTCAGGTACACGGGAGGCGCGACCGGCGCCGGCTCGACGAACGGGGTGAGCCGCGCGACCCCGCGATGCGTCGCGAACCACACCGTGCCCGCGCGGTCGCGGTGAGCGGCATTGATGAAGTCACTCGGCAGACCGTCCGCGATCGTGAGGTGCCCGATCTGATTCGAGCTCGGATCGATGCGATCGATGCCGCGCACGGTGCCGACGTAGACGCGTCCCTCGAGGTCTTCGACGAGAGCGGTCGTGCGGTCCGTCGAGAGCCCGGTCGCCGCGGTGTAGCGCGTGATCCGCAGGTGCTCCGCGGCGGGATCCTCGATCCGAGCGACGCCGTCGGAGGTCGCGACCCACAGCCGGCCGAGATGATCGAGGAGCAGCGCGTCGAGCGAGCGCGCGGACCACGCGTCATCCGGTCCGAGCACTCGAACCGCACCCGATCGCACGCACGTGAGCGAGCCGTCGTCGTAGCCGATCCACAGCGCACCCGCCGCGTCCTCGGCGAACGCCGTCGCAGAGGCCTTGGGTAGGCCGGGCAGCGCCACCGCAGAGGCGCGATCGGTGAGGTGGTCCCAGCGCGCCAGCCCGACCTCGCTGAGCGTCGAGATCCATACGTCACCGTGGCGGTCTTCGAACAACCGAAAGATGTCGCGGCCCGGCAAGCCTTGAGCGAGCGAGAACCGCTCCGGCGTGACCGTCGCGAGCTCGTCGGCGCGATCGACGTGCGGATAGTGATCGAGCCCGCTCTGCGTCGCCTGCCACCAGCGGCCGTCGCGATCGAAGAAGCCGACCTGGTTCCAGCTCCACGCACCGATCGTCTCGACGCCCGGCGGCGGCTTGGGATGGATCGCGAGGAACTGATCGCCGGCGAGACGCTCGAGGGTGTGGCCGCCGCGCCCGCCGATCGCGAATACGGTACCGGCACGGTCCTCGACGATCGAAACGATGCGATCGGTATCGAGCCCGTCGAGCGCGTCGTAGGTGACGAGTCCGTGGGGCGCGAGCCGGCTGACGCCCGCCGCGAAGCCTCCGAACCACACGTTGCCGGCGGCGTCCTCGATCAACGGCGCCATGCTGTCCTCGGGCAAGCCCTGGGCGCGGCCGAGCTTGCGGAACCGAGCGCCATCGAACGCGACGAGGTTCTCGCCGGCGAGCCACAGCGTCCCGCGCGAGTCTTCGAAGATCCCGCGGCGCACGCCGTCGGCCGGATACCCGTCGTCGGGACCGTAGTGAAGGATCTCGCCCGGTACGCGCGGCAACCGAGTCACACCGGCGAGCCCGTGCGCTGCCCCGTTGCGCATCGCGGCCGCGACGAGCGAATCGTCCTCGTCGGCGAGCAGGCGCGTGCCGGGAGCCGGCGGCACGAGCGCGATCGGACCCGGACCGACGCCGCCGGCCCACAACCGGCCCGCGCGATCGAGGTGGACGCTGATCGTGCGGTCATCCGGCGTGCCCGCCGGGAGGAACCGATAATGCTCGACCTTGCCGTCGGCGAGGCGGTGGACCAGACCCCAGCTCGTCCCGAGCCACAACGTGCCGCGGTCCTCGGCGAACGCGTAGACGGCGGGTTGGCGACCCGCGCGCAGCGGCACCAACTCGGGCTCGTCGCTGCCATCGACCCACCACAGGCCGGCTTCGCTCGCGAGCCACAACTGGTGGTGCGAGTCCTCGAACATCGCGCTCACCATGTCGGCGCGCTGGTCGCGTGCGAGATGCACGGCCGTGAAGTGCACGCGCGACGCGCGGACGTCGAGGTCGACGTACGCGAGGCCGCGCTCGGTCGCCACCCACAACCGGCCGTCGTGGGCCGCGATCACGGCGAGACAGTTCGGATCGGGAAGCCCATCCGCCACGCCGAACGACTCGAAGCGATTGCCGTCGAAGCGGCTGATCCCGTCGTTCGTCGCGAACCACAGGAACCCGCCGCTATCGCGCGCCGCATGGAACACGCGGCCATTCGCGAGCCCGTCGGCGGTCGTATAGGTGCGGACCGGCAGATGCTCCGCCCGCGCGTCGGCCGCGAATGCGACCGCGCAGATCACCAGCCACCGCACCACGAACCTCACCTGCCATCGATCGCACGGGCGACCGACGCCGGCAAGGCGCATGTTCATGCTCTGGGCGACCGCGCGCCCGTGATCAATGATCGGTGTCGGCCGGCTTCTTCTCGTATCGCTTGCGCACGTTGTGATCGAGGATCATCTTGCGCAGCCGGATCGACTGCGGAGTGACCTCGCACAGCTCGTCATCGTTGATGAACTCGAGCGCGTACTCGAGCGTGAGCTGCTTCGGCGGCGCGAGCACGAGCTTCTCGTCGGCGGCGGTTGTCCGGATGTTGGTCAGCTTCTTGACCTTGTTCGGATTGACGACGAGGTCGTTCTCGCGCGCGTGGATGCCGACGATCATGCCGGAGTAGTTCTTGACGTTCGGCGGGATGAACAGCTGCCCGCGCTCCTGCAGGTAGAACAGGCCGTACGCGTTCGAGATGCCGTCCTCGCTCGACACCAGCACGCCGTTCTGGCGGGTGCGGATGTCGGGGCCCTGCGGACCGTACTCGGCGAACTGCGTGTAGAGAACGCCGGTGCCGCGCGTGTCGGTCATGAACTGGCTGCGATAGCCGATCAGGCCGCGCGCCGGGATCCGGTACTCGAGGCGCGTGCGGCCGGGAGCCGACGGGCGCATCTCGCTCATCACGCCGAGGCGCCGGTTGAGCTCGGCGACGACCGGGCCCGTGAAGTTCTCGTCGAGATCGATGACCGCGTCCTCGAACGGCTCGAGCGCCTTGCCCTTGTCGTCGTACTGGAGGATGACCTGCGGCTGCGATACGCACAGCTCGTAGCCCTCGCGGCGCATCGTCTCGATCAGCACGGTGAGGTGGAGCTCGCCACGCCCCGAGACCTTGAACACGCCGGCGCTGTCGGTCTCCTCGACGCGCAGCGCGACGTTGCTCTTGATCTCGCGATCGAGGCGCTCCTTGAGGTTGCGCGACGTCACCCACTTGCCTTCGCGTCCGGCGAACGGACCGTCGTTGACGCGGAAGTTCATGGTGATGGTCGGCGCGTCGACCTTGAGCAGCGGCATGATCGTCGGGTTCGCGATCGACGTGATCGTCTCGCCGACGTTGAGCTCCTGCATGCCGGTGAACGCGACGATGTCGCCGGCGATCGCCTCGGCGAGCTCGAAGCGCTTGAGGCCCTGAAAGCCGAGCACCTTCTGGACGCGGAACTCCTCGCGCTTGCCGTCGCGGTGCGCGAGCAGCACGCGGTCGCCGACCTTGCTCCGGCCGGCGCGCATCCGGCCGATCGCGAGGTAGCCGAGGAAGTCGTCGTAATCGAGCGTCGCGACCTGCATCAGCAGCGGCGCATCGGGGTCTCCGCCGGCGGCCGGCACCTTCTCGATGATGAGGTCGAGCAGCGGCGCCAGATCTTTGGGCGTATCGCCGAGCTCGCGGATCGCGTAGCCCTGGCGGCCGGAGGCGTAGATCACCGGGAAGTCGAGTTGCTTGTCGTTCGCGCCGAGCGAGTCGAACAGCGCGAACACCTGATCCATGACGTCGTGCGGATCGACGCCCGGGCGATCGATCTTGTTGACGACGACGATCGGGTTGAGGCCCATCTCGAACGCCTTCTGGGTCACGAACCGCGTCTGCGGCATCGCGCCTTCGTACGCGTCGACGAGGAGCAGCACCGAATCGACCATGCCGAGCACGCGCTCGACCTCGCCGCCGAAGTCGGCGTGGCCCGGCGTGTCGACGATGTTGATCCGGACGCCCTTCCACGTGACCGCGGTGCACTTCGACAGGATCGTGATGCCGCGCTCGCGCTCGATATCGTTCGAGTCCATCGCGCGCTCCGCGACGACTTCACCGGTGCGAAACGTGCCGGCTTGCTTCAGCAGACCATCCACGAGGGTGGTCTTGCCGTGGTCGACGTGCGCGATGATCGCGACGTTGCGAATTGCCGGCATCTCTACAGCTCCTTCTTCTCCGTAACGAGGACGCGTTCGCATGCAGCGAGCATGCGAATCTCGGGATCGAGCTCGGGTGCGCTCAACATCGATGCGAGCACCAGGTCGCGGGTGCCCGTGATCGTGAGCGCGGGATGATCGACGGTGATCTTCGAACCGGCCCGCGCGAGCGTGCGCAGCAGGTGGTTCGCGGTATCGCTGACGATCGCCTTGTCGCCATCGGCGTGGACGCGCATCAGCGCGGCGCCGACCGGATCGAACACCGCGCCCGACGCCGCATCCATCACCGGAAAGACGCGCGCGACGCGCACGCCATCGCGGACGAGCGCAGTGCCGTTCGAGCCATCGCTCCCGGACCACCGCGTCTCACCGAGCTGCGACACGAGCGGCGGCCCGCCGATGATCATCTCGGTCGGACCGATCGTCGCGCGGCACGGCTTGCCGACGCGGACCGACGCGACCACCGACGTTCCGTCGTGCACTTCGATCAACGCGGGCGCCGGAGCGGGTTGCTCGGCCTTCGCCTGACAACCGCCCAGCAAAGGCACCAACACGACACATCGAATGAACACGGAGCGGCGTCTTGTAACCCGCTAGCAGGTATCGGGCAAGGTCGCGATTCGCGATCGGTGCCCCGCCGTGTTACGCCGTGGGGGCCGTGAAGATCCCGTTTACAGTCGCGCTGTTGCTGGGGGGCTGCGGTGGCACGTCGACCACCCCTCCGCCACCGCACCGCGACGATGCGGCCACCTTGCGGCTTGACGCCGGGACCATTGCGGTGACGCCCGCTCGGCCGCTGGGCCTGGCCGACCTCGCGGGGTGGCAATGGCGCTCCCGGGGCGGCCATCCGGCGTTCCGGGTGGCGCGCAAGGCGGAAGGCCGGAATGACTGGGCCGGCGTGGTCGCCGCGTGCTCGCAGGCCCTCGCGGCCGATCCGACGAACCTCGAGGCGGCGTGGCTACTCGCGGTCGGCAACGCGAAGCTCGGCAAGCTCGACGCCGTGACTGCACCGCTCCAGCTCGCGGGCGCCGGCGACTTCGGTAAGTGGGGGCTCGCCTCGCTCGATCAACCGGGCCTCCAGCCGTACCTCGCGACGCCCGCGGGGCAGGCGTGGCAGCGCCGTGTCGAGGCGGATCGCGGACCGTTCCTCGCGGCGCTGTCGCGCGCGCTGATCGTGATCGCGAACGGCGACCTGTACGCGGTGGCCGATCAGCGCTGGTATCGCCTGACCCGCACGTTCGGCGGTGTGGTCGCGGCGTTCGCGCCGGTCAACGGGCACGTGCTCGCGTACGTCACGCGCGGCAAGACCTCGCACAAGCTCGCGGTCGGCAGCGTCGATCTCGCGACGGGGATGACGACGCGGTCGCAAGAGCTTGATCGAGGCCCAGCAGGGCCGGCCGCGACGCAGCTCGCGGCGACCAAGGGCGGGATCTGGATCGGCCAGCAAGGCCCAAAGCCGCGCGTGTTGTCGCTCGCCGCCGACGAGCATCAAGGCCTGCTCGTGCCGACCAAGCTCGCGCGTCCCGCGGGCGCGTGGCTCGAGGTCTACGCGAGCGGCGGCGTGCGGCTGCATCGCGTGCCCGCCGACGTCAGCGCCGATTGGGATGACCAAGGGCTCGCGAGCGCGATCCGGATCGCGACCTCGAATCGCGTCGTCACCGTGCCCGGTCAGATCCAGGGCGACTCGATCGTGTGGTCGCCCGATCACAACCACCTCGCACTGGTCGCGCAGACCAGCGATCACTGCGATGCCGCGACGCCGAGCGTGACCGCCTACGCGATCGACACCGCGACCGGCGCCGCGACCGAGCTCGCACGCGGTCACGGGCTCGCGATCGATTGGATGGGCGATCGCGCGGTCGCGATCGCGGGCGACGACGGTGTGAAGATCCAAGAGCTCGGTGGCGCAACCACGTCACTCCTCGGTGCGACGAACCTCGTCCATCCGCGGTTCGCGCCCAAGTGCGAGGCGCTACCGACGGAGGCACCGGCGTCGATCTCACCGTCGGGCGACGAAGAACCGGCCGAAAACTGACGCCTTTCGACATGTGAATCCGCTGCAACAGCCTTGCGGATCCATGACTTGCCAGGTGGTTCGACCACTTCGGGCGCTGGCACGTCGGCTGCTCTATGTCTGGGCATGCAGAAGCGGCAGGTACTGGCTTCGGGATTCGGTGGCGCCGTCGCTACCGCGGTCGACGTCGGCGCGCTGGTCCTCCAGACGCGACACGGCACGCCCGTTCCAGTCGCCGCGTTCATCTCGGCGGCGCTCGGTGCGTGCGTCGGCTTCACGCTCAACAAGTACGTCGCGTTCCGCGACCGCTCGTCGGTCTCGGCATCGCAGCTCGGTCGGTTCGGCATCGTCGCCGTGCTGACGGCGCTGCTGATGGCGCTCGCGATGGAGATCGTTGCGGTGAAGCTGCACGTGCCGACCGTGATCGCGAAGTTGATCTGCTCGGCGCTGATCTTCGTCGGCTGGACCTATCCAGCGCAGCGCCGTCTCGTGTTTTCCGGTGTTGGTCCCTCACTGCAGGAGTCGCTATGAGCTTCGTCGATCTCTCGATCATCGTCCCCGCGTACAACGAAGAGCTGCGGATCCCGCCAACGCTCGAGCGCTTGAACGCGTTCCTCGCGGCCCAGCCGCTGAACTACGAGATCGTCGTCGTCGACGATGGCTCGAAGGACAACACCTGCGCGGTCGTCCTCGCGCACGCCGCGCGGATGCCGAACCTCCGCCTCGTACGCCAGATGCCGAACCGCGGTAAGGGCGCGGCCGTGCGCCGCGGCATGCTCGAAGCGACCGGCCAGATCCGCGTGATGTGCGACGCCGATGGCTCGATGCCGCCGGAGCAGCTGCCGCGCCTCCTCGCGCCGATCATCGCGTGCAAGAGCGAGATCTCGATCGGCTCGCGCTACGCCGAGGGTGCGAAGACCGACGTGAAGCAGCCGTTCTATCGCGTGATGTGGAGCCGGCTCTGCAACAAGCTGATCCAGCGCTCGCTCGTGCCGGGCGTGCGCGACACGCAGTGCGGCTTCAAGGCGTTCACCGCACAAGCGGCGCGCGACTTGTTCCGCGACGGTCGGATCGACGGCTGGGCGTTCGACCTCGAGATCCTCGCGCTCGCGCGCCGCCGCGCCTACGCGATCACCGAGGTCGGCGTCGAGTGGGCCGACGACGGCCGCTCGCGCGTGAACCCTCTCAAGGACATGTACAAGGTCGTGCGCGAGGCGATGACGATCCGCAAGAACCTGCGCCGCGGCGTCTACAACAAGAGCTTGTCGGCCGCGGTGTGAGTCTGTAAGGTCTGCCCCGCTCATACGTCGGAGAGGGCGAGGTGACCGCCGGTGCGCCTGGCAACGGGAACACGGGAGGAAAGTCCGAGCTTCATAGGGCAGGGTGCTGGCTAACCGCCAGTCGAGGTGACTCGCAGGAAAGTGCAACAGAAAGCAAACCGCCAGTCGGTGGCAACATCGGCCGGTAAGGGTGAAAGGGTGCGGTAAGAGCGCACCGCTTCGTTGGTGACAACGAAGGCAAGGCAAACCCCACCCGAAGCAAGACCAGACAGGGGTCGTGTTGCCCGCACGATGACTCCGGGTTGGTCGCTCGAGCCCGACGGCAACGGCGGGCCTAGATGAATGGTCGCTAACTACAGAACTCGGCTTACTGTCCTCTCCGGCGTGTGAGCCTTTGTTCGTGATACCGTGCTCTTTGGGTATGGAGCCGCAGTCACCGGTCCACGAGATCGTGAGTGTGTTGTGGAAGGCGCTCCACGATCTCGGCGTCGAGCCCGAGACCGGCGACGTCGAGCGCTGGGGCTTCTCGATCCACGGCGCGATCTCGGCGCCGGGCCGCGAGTACCACAACCACGAGCACGTGATCGCGCTGACTCGCAACTGCGATCCGCTCGAGGTGATCGCCGCGCTCTACCACGACGCGGTCTACATCCAGGTCGACAAGGACGTGCCGAAGTCGATGGCCGGCGAGCTCGCAACGGTGCTCGCGCCGAGCGAGCGGGGCTGGCGCGTGCTGCCTGCCGCCGGCGAGCACGAAGCGACCGCCGACGTGCTCGCGGTGTTCGGCAAGCAGCCGGGCGATCACGTGTCGCCGACCCACGCGCTCAACGAGCTCGCGTCCGCGCTGGTCGCGGCGATCCAGCTGTCGCAGACGCTCGACCGCGAGCAGCGCCTCGCGATCGCCGCGTGCATCGAGCAGACGATTCCGTTTCGCCCGGATCCGGTGCCGGCGTTGCGCGATCGGCTCGCGGCGCTCGGCCTCACCGGCGACGTGCTCGAGACCACGGTCACGCGTGCGTTGCGCGTCGGCAACCGCGATGTCGAGAACTTCGCCGACAACGACGCGGCGCGCTTCCTCGACAACACCTGGAAGCTCCTGCCCGAGTCGAACCCGGCGCTCCACCTCCCGCACGTCTACACCGTGCGCGATTACCGGATCGCGCTGCAGAAGATGGAGCACTTCCTCGCGCAGTTGCCTGCCGATCGCGTGTTCCACGCGTGGGGCGACGAGCCGAGCGCGGGTGTCCACGCGCGGCGGGTCGCGCGCACCACCGGCAACCTCGAGCTCGCGGTGCGCTACCTGCGCGCGAAGTTGTATTCGATCGCGCTCGTCGAGGCGATCGCCGAGGTCACCGGCGGCGACGTGCCGCTCGACTTCTTCATGGGCGGCACCAAGGCCTCGATCGAGCGCGACGCCGCCAAGCGGATCGAGCAGTTCTTGCCGCACCTCGGTTCGGTCAAGGCGCTCGATCCGCCGCTGCATCGCCTGCTGCAGGAAGGTCGTGCGTCGGAGTCGAGCTTCGATACTCGGCCGTCGCCGGTCGGTGCGTTCCTGCATTCGACGATCGGCGAGGCCACGATGATGAGCGGCGTCGAGCGCGCGAAGCGCTGGTGGGCCGGCGCGAGCAAGGCGCAGGACTTTCTGACGAGTCAGCCGGCGAAGCCGGTCGCGGCGATCTGTCGCGCGGCGGCCCACATCATGGATACCCGGCGCGATCGTTTGTTCACGCTCGCCGATCGGCTCGAAGCGAGCGCCTAGACCGGCGGCGTCTCGGTCGGCGGCTCGAGGAACTCTTTGCGATAGACCAGCCGGCTGCAGCGCGGGCAGGTCTCGATCGATTCCATCCGCGCGAGGATGTTGTTGAGCTGCGGCGGCAGCGCCATGTGGCAGCCCTGGCAGGTGCCCTTGATCACCGGCGCGACCGCGTAGCCGCGCTTCGCAGACAACGAGTCGTACGTCTTCAACCAGCTCTTCTCGACGCTGCCGCGGGCGGCATCGCGCGCGGTCTTCGCCTCGGCGAGCTGGCGATCGAGAGCGCCGACCTGATCGGCCATCGCGGCCTCGCTCGCCGCGAGCTCGTCGCGCAGCTTCTGGACGTCGGCGTCGCGCGCGGCCAGCTGCGTGTTCGACTGGTTGACGGTCTCGGTGACCTTCTTGAGCTCGGTCTCGCGATCGGTGATCGACTTGCGCTTGTTCTCGACCTCGCGGCTCGCGGCGCCGAACTCCTTGCTGTTCTTCGATTGCTGGAGCTTGGCCTGCGCGCTCTTCAGCTGCTCGCGGTCGCGGTCGATCATTTCCTGCTGGCCCTTGCGCCAGGTCTCCGTCTCGCCGAGCTTGCTGCGTTCGGCGTCGAGCATGCCCTGGAGCTTCGCGAGGTCGCGGCGGAGGGGATCGAGCTTCGCAGGCAGCTGCTTCGCGGCGGTCTCGAGCTCGCGAACCTTGACATCGAGCGTCTGGAGCTGGAGGAGGGACAAAAGCTGTTCGCGCAAGGGACGACCTTTCTACTGCAACTTCTTCATTTCAGGG
>Ga0193728_1000193_pt1 | contig 27795 bp, 30 predicted proteins | sample U1c1metaG_FD_143037 | JGI IMG/M metagenome (GOLD analysis project Ga0193728, IMG submission 143037) | Soil microbial communities from a riparian zone of the East river system, Colorado, United States - U1c1 | ecosystem: Environmental > Terrestrial > Soil > Riparian zone | place: USA: East River... | reverse complement strand
CGATGCGCGCGGCGCGGGTGGCCCGGTTCCCCAGCGCGGCGGGCCGGATCCCGAACTTCACCGGCGCCGAGGCGGCCGCCGAGCGGCTGCGCGCCGCGCCGCCGTGGCAGGCGGCGCGCACGCTGAAGGCCAACCCGGACTCGCCGCAGCTGCCGGTGCGCCAGCGCGCGCTGGAGGACGGCAAAACCGTGTACATGGCGGTCCCCCGGCTGGCCGAGCCCGAGCCGTTCTTCGCCCTGGATCCCGCCCACCTGAGCGAGCCGCCCCGCAAGGCGGCCTCGATCAGCGGCGCGACCCGCTCCGCCCGGCGGGTCACGCTAGCGGAGCTGGACCCGGTCGACCTGGTCGTGATGGGCAGCGTGGCGGCCGGCGAGGACGGCGCCCGGCTGGGCAAGGGCGGCGGATTCGCCGACCTGGAGTACGCGCTGGCCGCCGCCGCGGGCCTGATCGGCCCGCGCACGGTGGCCGTCACGACGGTTCACGAGCTCCAGGTGCGTCCCGCCGGGACGATCCCCGTGACCGGCCACGACGTGCCGCTGGATTTCATCGTCACGCCGGAGCGCGTCATCGCCTGCCGCCGCGGGGAGCGGCGGCCGGTTCCCGGCATCTGCTGGGCGGACCTGACCGAGGACAAGATCGCGGCCATCCCCCTGCTCACGGCCCAGCGGGCGGCTCAGCGCCGGGACCGCTGAGGAAGGCCAGGGCGGCAGCGCGCAGGGCCGCGACGCAGGCCGCCACGGCCGGATGCCCGCCCGGTCACCGCCGCCCGGCGCCTCGGCGGCCGGCTGAGCGCCGTGTCCACGAGGCTGTTCGCCGAGCCCAACCCGGCGGTGATCAAGGCCGTCCTGCACGCGCAGGGCCGCATCCCGACCCCCGCGGTCCGGCTGCCGCTGCTGCCCGCACGCCCGGAAACGGCCGCCGTCGCGCTGCGATGCGCGGAGCTGCTGGACGCCGATCGGCTCTCCCCCGCCCCCAGCTGAGAGATCGCGCAGGCCCACCCGGCAGCGGTTCAGATCGCAGGTGTTCCCGGCGGTATGACCCGAACCGCTGACGGGGTCGCCCCGTCGGCGGGCGCCCGGAGGAAGGGCCGGATCTGGTCGGCGATCGCGTCGGTCTCCTCGACCGACAGGAACGGCACCTTGTCGAAGTTCGTGCCGCCGCCGGGCAGCGTCCCGGCGACGTGGAAGTGCACATGCGGAACGCACCGGTCGGTCGGGTGCATGATCAGCGACGAGGGGCTCACATCGTCTCCTCAGACGGGCCGCAGGGTCACCGCGGGGGCGCCAGCGCGTCGGCCAGCGGCGCCAGGATCGCCGGGCTCAGCGGCGGCCGGAGGTAGACGATCGCCAGGTCGAGCCCGTGCTCCGCGAAGGCCGCGACCTGCCCGGCCGCGCCGGCGACATCGGTCCCCCTCGAGCCGAACGTGACTGGACAGGGTGATCTCCTTCGGGTCGCGGCCGACGTCCTGGCAGTGCGCGTGCAGCACGTCCCGCTTGCGGGCGAAGTCCTCCGGCGTCCCGCCGACGAAGTTCCAGTGCGGCGCGCACCGCGCTGCGGCTCGATGCCGTAGGCGCCGGATTCCTGCTGGTTCCAGCCCGCTCTCCTCGAGAAACGGCCGGCCCGCTGCGCCGCGCCGGCCAGCCGCCCGGCCCGGCGCAGCGCACGTCCGGAGTGCCTCAGCTCACAGCGCCGCGGTGGCGGTGCCGGACACCACGACCTCGCCCTTCTGGTTGACGGTCTCCACGTCGAGCGAGACCAGGGTCCCGTCCTCGCTGCGGATCACGTCGGTGACGGTGGCCGTGGCCGTCAGCGTGTCACCGGGCCAGACCTGCGACCGGAACCGCACGCCGAAGGTGCGCAGCGTCCCGTTGCCGAGCGCGTCGGTGAGCAGGGTGCCGGTCAGGCCCATGGTCAGCATCCCGTGGGCGAACACGCTCGGGTAGCCGGCGATCTTGGTCGTGAAGACCTCGTCGGTGTGCAGCGGGTTGAAGTCGCCGGAGGCCCCGGCGTACTGCACGATCTGGGTCCGGTACAGGCCATCGGCGACGACCTTGCTCTGCTTCGCGCCCTTCTCGACGTTCTCCGCCGTCCAGGTAGCCACTACTTGTCGCCTTTCTCGCTCGTCACGACCTTGCCGGTGGTCACCCCGACGCTGCGGGTGGTGAGCACGAGCTCGCCGGCCTCGTCGCGCCACTCGGTCACGCTCTCCCGGAACTGCATCGTCCCGCCGCGGCGGCCCTCCCGCGTCCAGCTCTTGCCGGGCTGGGTCGTGGCGGTGAGGACGTCGCCGGGCCGCAGCGGCCGGTGGTACTCGTAGTGCTGCTCCGCGTGCAGGCCGGTGCCGCCGCCGGTGCGCTCCACCCGCGTCCCCTCGGTCGGGCCCGAGCCGTTCCAGGGCTTGCCCGGCTGCCAGCGCAGCGGGTAGTCCGGGTCCCAGTGCGCGGAGGCCTGGATGAAGGTCGGCGGCGCGATCACCCCGCCGGCGTCCATTCCGGCCGCCGTCTCCTCGTAGTACACCGGGTTGGTGTCTCCGAGGGCCTGGGCGAACAGCCTGATCAGGCTCGTTTCAACAGTGAACTTCTCAGCTGCCATAGCTGGGCGTCATCCTTCCGGGAGGAACCGAAAGATCATCCAGGTGACCGTATCGTCCTAAGTTCATAAAGTAAACCCAGATGCTAGGGTAAATCCATGCCGTACCAGGACCTGGAGCACGACCCCTGCTCCATCGCCCGCCCGGTGTCGCTGCTGGGCGACCGGTGGACGCTGCTGATGCTCCGCCAGGCGTTCCGCGGCATCCGCCGGTTCGGCGAGTTCCAGTCGACCCTCGGCATCTCCCGGCCGCTGCTGGCCGAGCGGCTGGCCCAGCTGGTCGAGGCCGGCATCCTGGAGCGGCGCCCGTACCTGAGCGAGCAGCGGACCCGCCACGAGTACCGGCTTACCCAGAAGGGCCTCGACCTGTACCCGGTACTGATGGCCCTGCGCACCTGGGGCGACCAGTACATGGCCCCCGACGGGCCGCCCGTCGTCTACCGCCACCATGACTGCAGCGGCGTGGCCGAGATCCACCACGTCTGCAGCGAGTGCGGCCAGGCCCTGTCCGCCCGGGACGTCACGCCCGAGGCCGGCCCCGGCCTCGCGGCCGCCCTCCACCGCACCGAGCACCCGCGGAAATAGCGCCTCAAGCGCGACCTCAGCTCGGCGCGTTCCATCAGTCGAGGCGCCGGCCCGGGGACGCACGCTGGCGCGCAGGCGGCCCAGCAGTCCCGCTAGCCCCTCGCGCCGGGCTGCGGCTAGTGCTGCCGTCATGATCGCGACCGTTCGCCCTGATTTTGCCAGGGGAGTCGTCGCGATCACGGGAAACGCCCCCGCCCGGCGACCTGCCGGCCGCGGGGGCCCGCTCAGCGCCGCACTTACCCAGGCGGCCTGACTGGTAGAGGATCGGCCAGCGACTCACGGCCCGGATGCGCGGTCACGCGACCACCACCATGAGCACCGATGAACCCCTGGAGATGCTGCGTGGCGAATGAGCGCCGTCTCCGCGCCGTTCGCGCTGCAGTTCTGCCGGTTACCCTGGACGCTGCGCTGGTTGCGGCCCGCAGGGCCGGCGCCCATGGACGCCCGAGGAGGCCCGTTCCGATGACGGAAGGTCCCCGACCTGTTCGCCGCCGACGTCCGGCAGTTCTTCACCACCGTCGCCCGACCGGCCGCCGCCAGCGCTGCCCGGCCGGGACCGGCCAGCGGGCCCGGCCGGCGGCCTGAAAACCGGGGGGCCGACCGCCGGCCGGGAGCGGGCCGGCCGGCGGCCGGAGGGGCCGGCCGGCGGCCGGGGGCGGCCGGCGGCCGGGACTGGGAGCCGACCGCCGGCCGCGAGCCAGGGCCGGCGGGGGCCCGGCCCGGGCTGTCCTGGGTGGTGCTGCGTGCTGTTTCTCCCCGCTCCGGCTGGTCAGTGGCCGATGCTCCGCCGATCGGAGTACCCGCGCGCCACGCCGTGCTGTCCGGACGTGACCTCCGGCTGGCCCTGGGATACTTCCTGTAAGGAGGACGCCTCCTTGCGCTCCCACTCCTCGATGCCGCGCAGCACGCCCTCGGTGTACGCCCGCAGGTGCGCCCGGTACACATCGCCGTAGGTACGCAGGTAGGCCAGCTCGGCCTGAGCCGCCCGCCGCTCGCGGTCGGTCTGCGGCGGGGCTGCCTCGTTCAGCGCGGAGACCGCGGCGTCGCGGGCCCGGGCGTGGGCGTCTTCCAGGATCATGTCCGAGTGCTGTTGCGCCTCCCGGACGATGTCATCGCGCCGCAGCCTGGCCTCCGCGGTGACGCGGCTGCTGTACGCCTGCGCGTCGGCCACGTACCGGTCGGCGGTGACCTGCGCCGTTGACAGGATCCGCACCGCGTGCACGTGCGCGTCGGCCTCACCGAACAGCACGGCCTGGGGGTCGTTGTTGTCCTCGCCGGCGAGAATCCGCCGGCGCAGCCGCTGAACTTCCTGCCACAAAGACGCCCGCTCGTTCACCAGCCGGACGAACTCGGCGTGCACCTGCTGCAGGAATCCCTGGACGGGCTCTTCCTCGTAGCCGCGCCGGCCCAGCCGCGTCATCGGGAACGAGACGGTCTGCAGCTCCTCGGGAGTCAGCCTGCTCTGCTCGTCGAACCATGCTGCTGTCACGGCTCACTCCACCCGAAATCCTCGATGTGTATCTGCTCTTGCGCCATGCCCGCAGCAGTCAGCCGCGCGACAGTTTCCTCGACCATCTCGGTCGGGCCGGCCAGGTAGGCGTCGTGCCCTGACCAGTTGCCGTGCCGGGCCACCACATCCGGGAGGCTGCCGGTCTCGCCGTCGAACTTGGGCTCGGCTGACACGACTGGCGTGACGGTCAGCCACGGGTGCTGGGCAGCCAGCTTTTCCAGGCCGTCCAGGTCATACAGTCCGTCGGCCGTGCGCGCGCCGAAGAACAGGTGCACCCTCGGCGGCTGCGGCAGGCCCGTCAGCTGATCGAGGATGGCTTTCAGCGGAGCCAGGCCGGTACTGCCCGCCACCAGCAGCAGGTCCCGGCCGGAGGCGGGCCGGCTCAGCGTGAGGACCCCGACCGGAGCCCCCAGCCTGAGCTGGGTGTCAGTGATCAAGCTGCTGGTCAGGGCCAGGCTCACCGCGCCGCCGTCGATCAGCCGGATATGGAACTCCAGCAGCCCGTCGACGCGTGGCGCGTTCGCGATCGAGTAGTAGCGCCACAGCTTCGGGCGGCTCGGGGACTCGATCGCCACCGACTGCCCCGGAAGGTAGTCCAGGTGCGGCTCCGGCCGGACAAACAGCACGGAGATGTCGAACGCCCGCTGCTCGTAGGAGACGACCGTGCCCCGCCACCAGGGCGGGTGCACCTGCTCGTCGGCATGGGCCGCCTCGGTCATGACCGAGCCGATGAGCTCGTAGGCGTCCCGCCAGTCGGCGGCCAGTTCCGGCGTCCAGGCCGGCCCGGAGAAGTGCGCCAGGGTCGTCAGCAGGCTGGCGCCGACGGCGTCGTAGTGCTCGGCGAGGGCGCCGAACTTCCGGTGATCACGGCCCAGGCCCTGGAGGAACGTAGTCAGCTCGGTCACGCTGTCTACCTGGGAAACGATCTTCACTAAGGCATCGACGAGATGCCCGCGCTGCGCCTCCATCGAGACCGGGAACAGGTCCCGTACCTCAGGATGCTTGATGAACAGGTCGGAGTAGAAGAACAGGGGCAACTCGTCACCGTGCATCGCGACGCGGGCGAAGCTTTCCCGCAGTCGGACGATATCCAACAGTCTTGCCTTCCTCCGGTGTCGCCATCAGCTGCCTGATCGGTCACGCTGACGTCCGGCGTGAGAGATCCACTCAAACTGCGACGAAGGATCGTGCCGGTGCTTGCATGACAAATCTCCTGCAAATTGCATTGAGAGACATCGGTCAACTGACGGATATATGAAGCCGGCCCCTTTTGCCCGCCCGCGGTCCGCCCTGGGACCGGTGTCCACAGCTACCGCTGAGGTAGCGTGGGACGAGGGGACGCGATGAAGATAAAGGTGACGAGTACACATGACCCGCAGGGCGGCGGGCGCCCGCGGCTGATCCTGGCCCTGGGCGGCAGCGCCCCGGCCCACACCGAGCCGCGCGAGTTCGACCTCCGGCCCGGGGTGACGGTCATCGGGAGCGCCCCGGACGCTGACCTGCAGCTGCCGGGACTCGACGGCCACCATGCCGAGGTCCGGCGCCGGGAGGGCGACGAGTACGTCTGGGTCGACCTCGGGGCCTCGGCCGGGAGTACCGTGGACGGGCGGCCGATGGGCGAGCAGGGCCTGCACACCGGCGACCGGATCGAGGTTGGACCCTGGACCCTGACCTACTTCCGGGAGGAATTCGCCGATCATGGCCGGCCCGACGGCGGCCGGCAGGGCGGCGAGCTGGCCGGTTACCCGACCGAGGCCTGACGCGGTTCCGGGCCGGTCTCAGGCGCCAGACGACCGGACGTCGCGGAACGGGATGTCCCGGTCCACCTCGGGTTCCCTGGGCATGCCGAGGACCCGCTCGGCGATGATGTTGCGCTGGATCTGGTCGGTGCCCCCGCCGATCGAGGTGAAGTACGCGTTCAGGGTGAGGAAGTTGGCATCGTCCGCGCGGGGGTAGTCGGGTCCCTCCAGCAGGGTCGCGGCGGCCAGGATGGCCGTCTGCACCCGGGCGCTCTCGTGCAGGATCGCGGACATCGCGAGCTTGCCGAGCGACAGGATGGGCGACGACGTGCCCTGCGCGAGGTCCGCCTTGGCCCGCTCCGAGTTCAGCGCGTTGAGGGTGCGCAGCGCCGTGGCCCGGGCGATGTCCTGGCGGATGGCCGGGTCGTCCAGCACCCCGGCCGCCCGGGCCAGCTCCACCAGGTTTATCTCGTGGCTGGCCGCGCGGCCGTCGGGACCGGCCGACCGCGGGCCGCGGGCGGCCTCGCCCATCGTCGACCGCTCGTAGGCCAGGGCCGTCTGCAGTACCCGCCAGCCCTCGTTCTCGGCGCCCAGGCGATTTTCGGCCGGAACGATCGCGTCGGTCAGGAATACCTCGTTGAACTGGGACGCGCAGGTGACCGGCCGCAGCGGGCGCACCTGGACGCCGGGCTGCTTCATCGGGCAGAAGAAGAAGCTGATCCCGCGGTGCTTGGGCACGTCCCAGTTGGTCCGGGCGACCAGCATGCCGTAGTCGGCCGTGGCGGCGCCTGACGTCCACACCTTCTGGCCGTTGACGACGTAACGATCGCCGTCGCGGTCGGCTCGGGTCCGCAGGCCGGCCAGGTCGGAGCCGGCGCCGGGCTCGCTGTAGAGCAGGCACATCGCGATCTCGCCGCGCAGCAGCGCGGGGATGAACTTCGCCTTGAACTCCGGGCTGCCGAAGGCCAGCGCGGTATTGGCCCACAAGTTCAGCCGGTCCTGCCCGGCGCCCGGCGCGCCGGACCGGCCGAATTCCTCCTCGACGATGCGGGCCTGCTCGCCCGGCAGCTCGCGGCCGCCCCACTCCGCCGGCCAGGACGGCACGGCCCAGCGGTCCGCCACCACCCTGGCCAGCCAGTCGCGCCTGCTCAGCGACGGATCCCAGTGCTGGGCCAGCCATCCGCTGACCTCGGCCCGCAGCTGCTCGCCGGTGAAGGTGCCCGCCATCGGTGCTCAGCCTCCCAGCTGCTGGACGTAGCGCTCGCGGTAGAAGCTCGGGGTGCCCAGCAGCTGCGCATCGGCGCGCGCCCGGCGCAGGTACAGGTGGGCCGGGTGATCCCAGGTGAAGGCGATCCCGCCGTGCATCTGGACGCTGGCCGCGGCGACCGCGACGAACGCGTCGGCGCACGCGAACGCGGCCAGGTCGATGGCCAGCTGAGCCCCGTCGGCCCCGGCGGCCAGCTCGCGGGCCGCGTGCCGGGCGGCGGAAATGGCCGACTCAGCCTCCAGCAGCAGGTCGGCGGCCAGGTGCTTGATGGCCTGGAAGCTGCCGATGGGCCGGCCGAACTGGACCCGGACCTTGCTGTACGCGACGGTGATGGCCAGCGACCGGCGCGCGCCGCCGGCCTGCTCGCCGGCCAGCGCCACCCGCGCCAGGTTCAGTGCCCGCTCGGCCGCGCCCCAGCCGGCGCCCCGCTCGCCCAGCGGCGTGGCGGGCGCCGCGGACAGCCGCACCCGGGCCAGCCGCAGCGTGTGATCGAACGTTGGTAGCGCCGTGATCTCTGCATTCTCGGGCGCGACGACGAACCAGGTGATGCCCTCGCGCTCGCGCGCGGCGACCAGCAGCGTGCCGGCGTTCTGGCCGTTGATCACGTAGTCGGCGACGCCGTCCAGCGTCCAGCGGCCCCCCGGCTCGGCGGCGGTGACCTCGACGCCCTCCGCGGTCCACTGCCCGCCCGTCCCGGTGATGGCGGCCGCGACGACGCCCGTCCCGGCGGCGATCGACGGCAGCAGCGCGGCCTGGGCGCCGCGGTCGCCGGACTCGATCAGCAGCGCCGCGGCCAGCACCGAGCTGCCCAGCAGCGGCGAGCACAGCAGGGCGGCCCCGGCTTCTTCCATCACCGCCTCGAGCTCGACCGGCCCGGCGCCCGATCCGCCGTACTGCGCTGGCACGATCAGCCCGGCGATGCCGAGGTCCGCGAGCTGCTGCCACAGCGACGGGTCGTACCCCGACGGCGTCTCCATCGCCGCCCGCACGTCGGCCTCAGTGCCGCGGCTGGCCAGCACGCCGCGCACGGAATCGCGGAGCGCGGCCAGTTCCTCCGCCGAGCTGGTCATCATCTCTTGATCCAATCGCAGTGCCACAGCCACATCTCAGTCGCGCGGCCCGCCGCGTGTCAACGGCCGCGAGGATCTGGCCGGCACCTCCGCGCGGCCGTGTCATTGCGCTTCTGGGCCCCGCCGGGCAATGCTGGGCGTGCCCGGCCATGACCGAGGAGCAGTCCATGACACATGCACCAGATGCCGCCGGCCCGCCCGCCGAGCACGGCGAGCACGAGGACGAGCCGTGGACGATCAATATCCCCGGCCATCCCGTGCGCAGCGACTCGCGGGAGTACGTGCGGTCCCGGGCGGCGATGAAGCGGATCGCGGGCGAGGTCACCGGGCTGGTCTACGGCTCGCCCCCCTACGAGGATCATCACGGCGGCGGCTTGTGGCTGAAGGACGCCCAGGGCTGGTTCCTGGTCCGCAACCTCGTCGGGATGGAATGGTCGTCGCAGTTCTGCGCCGATCCGGCGAAAGTCGACCTGATCAGGCAGAACGCCAGGCGCCTGTACGCGGCTTTCCCGGAGGCGGCCCAGGAGCTTGGTATCCAGGAGCTCCTCGACACCCCGATCACCGACGCCGCCGGAATAGCTGCCTGGACCGACTCGATCTGCAACGCCAGCATCCCGCTGCCCACGCCGGCCCACACGGGCGTCCTGCCGAAGGGCGGGGGCGTCCATCACTACCCGAGCCCGATCACCGAGATCGCCTTCTTCAAGCACGACGACTTCCAGCTCTGGGTCACTGACCCGCAGGGCAATCCCGCCGCTGTCGCGCCCGTGAGCCCGCGGGGCTCTGGTGACGGCCGGGTCCACGTGCTGTACGCGACTCCCGGCTCCGCGCTGGCCAGCCAGGTCAGGCAGTCCGAGGCCCAGAGCCAGCCGCTGATTCTCGATCCCGGCCACCCGCTCGCCCAGCAGGCGTTCCGTCAGCAGACCGCCGGGCAGCCCGCCGACTGACGGGTGACGGCCGGTCGCAGCGGGATTCGGAATCGCCGCGCCGCCGTCTGCCGCCGCGCCGCCGTCCGCCGCCGCGCCGCCGTCCGTCCCGGGCCGCCGTCCGTCCCGGAAGGGGATCCCGCCTGGCCAGCCCATTCTGCTTGCTCGCGCCCTTGAGGCTGAATCACCAGTCCCGTCAGTCCCGCGCGCCCCGTCGCCGCCCACCCGCTCTTGATCATGGGAAGATTGCTCACCACCGGTGGCGGGCAATCTTCCCATGATCAAGGTCCAGGGCCGGGCCGCTGGCGACGGTGGTCTCACTCTGCTCGCCTCGGCCTCCCACGCCTCTCTTGTGTCAGAGAAATGCCATACGCCTCAGCCATTGTCGGCGCGCCTGCGACTGGAACAGGGAAGGCCCCCGGCAAGGGCCTGGCTCAGGTAACTGGCAAGCCGGCGGGCCTAGCTGTCGGCTGGACGGGCCAGCGGCGCGCAGTCAGGAATTCCGTTCTGCCCGGTACATTGAGAGCGAGGATATCCTCGGGCGCGCCTGCGAAAGTTTGGGGATGATCATGACTGCGGCTGCGGACATCGGCTTCGTGGAGATGCGGCTCAGTAAGGTCGTCGGCGTCTGCGCAACGCAGGACGATCCGTCATTCTGCGTGGTGCTGGATGGGGTGTCGCAGGACCGGCACCTGCCGATCTGGATTGGCGGCACTGAGGCGATCGGCCTGTCCGCCAGCCTGAGCGGGACCGAGTTTCGGCGGCCGATGAGCCCGCAGTTCGCCGCCAGCCTGCTGCAGGCTCTCGGCGGCCGGGTCCGGCAGGTTCGGATTGACCGCCTGGTGCCGGTGAACGACGGGAACGCCTACGGTTCCACCGTCGAGATCGAGGGCGCGTCCGGTGTCGAGTCGGTGGACGCCAGGCCCAGTGATGCGCTGAACCTCGTCGCGCTGCTGCCTGCGCCAATCTTCGTTACCCCGGAGGTGCTCGCCGACGCGGAGGCCCGGCTGACGGGTGACTCATCCGAGGCAGTCCTGCTGCGCCTGGCGCTGGAGAGCGAGCAGCTGAGTTTCCGCCGGGAGTCCTGACGGCCAGGCCGCCGCTGCCTTCTACTGGCTCGGCCGGTGCGGGTAGTCCGGCGATCGGTGCTGGAAGGACAGGATGCGGGGGTTCTGGATGACGCCGGCCTGAATCTCGATGGCCTGCCGGATGGTCGGGCTCGCGGTCCAGGCCGCCGGGCCGGACAGGACCGGCCGCAGGTGCGGCAGCAGGGCCTCGCTGATCTCCCAGGTGGCCGAGTTCCACAGCTGTGAGGGGCTGTGGTCCACGGCGTAGTAGCGGACGTTGTCGCCGACCGTGAGCATCGGCTCCGCGAACGAGGTGGGCCGCGCCCAGCTAAAGCCCATGCCCTCGTCGCAGGACACGTCCACGATCAGGCTGCCGGCCGCGAAGGAGCCCAGGTCGGCGTCGGTGACGAACATGAGCGGCGCGTCGGTGTCCTGCAGCACGCAGTTGACCACGATGTCGTGCTCGGCCAGGAAAGCCGCCATCGGCACCGGGCCGCTGTCGGTCAGCACCTGGCAGCGGCTCCGGTCGCCGGCGTCCTCCTCGAAGCGCATCAGGCGCGCCGAGTGGATCGGCGAGGCGACCGCGTTGACGTTGCGATGCGTCAGCAGGTCGACGTCGCTGACGCCGTGCGCGTTGAGGACCGTCACGGCCCCCCGCCCGGCGGCCCCGAAGCCGATGACGGCGGCCCGCAGCCGGCGGCCGTAATCGCCCGTGACGCCGATGAGCTCCATGGCCTGCAGGACCGAGCAGTAGCCCGCCAGCTCGTTGTTCTTGTGGAAGACATGCAGGCTGAACGAGCCGTCGTCCGACCAGTAGTTCATCGCCTCGAAGGCGATCAGGGTCAGCCGCCGGTCGATGCTCAGCTGGGTGATCTCCCGGTCCTGGACGCAATGCGGCCAGCCCCACAGCACCTGCCCCTCCCGCAGCCCGGCTAGGTCCTGCGGCTGCGGCTTGGGCAGCAGGATGACGTCGCACTCGGCGATGAGCTGGTCCCGGGGGCGGAGCCCGGCGACCAGCGGCGCCAGCTGCGCGTCGGGCACGCCGAAGCGGTAGCCGTACCCGGACTCGAGGTAGAGGCGCTCGCGGAGGTCGGCCTCGATCCGCTCCACGTGCAGCGGGTGGATGGCGAGCCGGCGCTCGGCTTCCTTCCGGGACCGTGCCATGATTCCGAGGCTGAGCTGATCCACACGGGCTCCCTTGGTCGCTCCCTGTGTAGCACAGCCCGGCCCGCAAATCCCGGCGCCGACCGCGGCGGACCCGGCGGGCCCCGCTACCGGGTGCCGTTTGACGTGCAGGCCGAGGCCGCTGTCATGCGGCACGTCGGCCGGGCCGGCTTCGCGGTCCCCCGGACCGCAATGTCCGGCCGGCCGAGGCGGACCGGCTGCTGCGGATAGCCGCGCAAGCGGAGCGGTCCCCCGGTTAGCGACCGGCGCCCAAAAATCACCATGATCTTGACCAATCAAAAAAACGTATATTTAATTCGCCTATGAGCCGCTTCGCGAGGGTGACCGCCGACGCGCGCCGCGCCGACCTGGGCACCACTCCTGCCGCGGGGCGCTGACGCCAAGACCAGGAGGTAGCCGATGCTGACCAGGGGTGCCGTGCTGCACGAGGTCGGTGCGCAGTGGCAGGTCGAGGAGATCGAGGTCGCTGATCCGGCGGCCGGCGAGGTGCAGGTGCGGCTGGCCGCCTCGGGCCTGTGCCACTCCGATGAGCACCTGGTCACCGGGGCGACCCCGGTGCCCCTGCCGGCGCTGGGCGGGCACGAGGGCGCGGGCGTGGTCACCAAGGTCGGGCCCGCGGTGCGAGGCATCGAGGAGGGCGACCACGTGGTGCTGGCCTTCCTCCCGGCCTGCGGCACCTGCCGCCCGTGCGCGTCGGGCCTGCAGAACCTGTGCGACCGGGGCGCCGAGCTGCGGGCCAGCCAGGCTGTCCCCCGCGCCACCACCCGCGACGGCCGGCCGCTGATGCGGATGTGCATGCTGGGAACGTTCGCGCCGTACGTCACGGTGGATGAGGCGTCAGTCATCAAGATCGAGCACGACGTCCCGCTGGAGCTGGCCGCCCTGCTCGGCTGCGGCGTCTCCACCGGCTGGGGGTCGGCCACGGCGATCGGCGGTACCCGGCCGGGCGACACGGTTGTGGTCATCGGCGTCGGCGGGGTGGGGATCAACGCCGTCCAGGGCGCCGCCGCCGCGGGCGCGCGGTACGTCGTCGCCGTTGACCCGGTGCCCTACAAGCAGAAGCGGGCGCTGGAACTCGGCGCGACCCACACGTTCGGCTCGGCGGAGGAGGCCAGGGCGGCGCTGCCGGACCTGACCTGGGGCCGCCTGGCCCAGGTCGTCATCAACACCGTCGGCGAGATCAAGGGCCACATGATCCAGGAGGCCCTGTCGCTCACCGCCAAGGGCGGCCAGGTCGTGGTGACCGCGATGGGCCACTACGCCGACAGCGAGGTCTCGCTCAGCCTGTTCGAGCTCACCCTGCTGCAAAAGCGCCTCCAGGGCGCCATCTTCGGCGGAGTCAGCCCCCGGCAGCAGATTCCCCTGCTGCTCGAGGCCTACCGCTCGGGCCGGCTCAAGCTCGCCGAGCTCGTCACCCCCTACCGCCTGGACGACATCAACCAGGGCTATCAGGACATGCGCGACGGCAAGAACCTCCGCGGCGTCATCCACTACGCCGACGCCGACTACTGAACCTCAGGCCTTTGATCTAGAACGCCGGAGCGCGCCGCCAGGCGCCCTCGAAGATGCAGGGAGGTTGCCCGTATGACAGAACGCAAGAGCCCGACCGCGGTCCTTCACGAAGGCCCCCGCGCGCTGAGCGACGAGCAGGTGCGCGAGATCGAGGAGTCCGAGCTCGTCGACGTGCTGAACGTCGACATCGACGACGTCATCGAGCTCGTCCACCGGGACCTGAAGTCGCTGCCGGACTTCACGACGCTCTACCGCAAGTACCTGAAGCAGCGGTGGGACGTCTACGACCTCGACTTCACCCAGGACAAGATCGACTGGACCGAGAAGATGACCGAGGAGGAGCGGTCGTCGTTCATGGCCATCGCCTCGGGCTTCCATCACGGCGAGCGCCAGGTCGAGATCGAGCTGCCGGTGTTCATGATCGGCGCCAGCGAGGAGGAGAAGCTCCACATCGCCGCGCAGATCGAGGACGAGGCCCGGCACACGGTCTTCTTCGACCGCTTCTACCGGGAGGTCGTCGGCCTCCAGGGCGACGACATCATGGACATCCTCGACGCGTCGTTCCCCTGGGTCGCCGAGACCTTCGTCGGGCCGTTCGGGCTGCTGGCCTACCAGGCCGACGAGATCCGCCGGAACCCCTACGACGAGCGAGCGCGCGTCCGCTACGGCACGACCTACTTCCTGTGGATCGAGGGCGTGCTCGCGCTGTCGGTCATGAAGGTCACGCTGTCCTACGCCCGCTGGCGGGGGTTCTTGCCGGCCTACTACACCGGCTTCACCGCCACCTGCCGCGACGAGTCGCGGCATGTCCAGGGCGGCATGCGGTACCTGCAGGACGCGGTCCGCAAGGACCCGACGATGATCAACGAGATCCACGCCACCCTGCGGACCATCCTGTCGCTGTCCGGGGTGGCCAGCCGCGAGGTCATCTACGAGCCGCTGGGCTGGACCGAGGAAGAGGTGCAGATGCTGTTCTTCCAGCAGCTGCGCCGCAAGCTCAACGACGTCGGCATCAGCCTCGCGCCCGACCTCGAGGCCATGCTCCAGATGGTGCAGCCCGTCCTGGCCGGTGGGTGACCCATGACCGAGCCGCAGTTCTTCACCAAGGAGTGGGCCGACGCCGTCCGCGACGCGCTGGTCGCCGGCCCGTCGGAGCAAGCCCGGGCCGGCAAGCTGCAGATGTACTGGGACTACTTCGAGACGGTCAAGGGGCTGTACCCGGCGTCCTGGGCGCTCGGGTGCCGCAGCCTGCCCGCCGGGCTCGGCGACGGGCCGGCCTACCTGTTCGTCCAGTGGGGCGGCGGGACGGTCACCGACTGCAAGATCATCGGGCCGGATGACCCGCTCGAGGCCACCTACGTGCTGGGCATGGAGTATGCGGACTGGAAGGCGCTGCACGACGGCTACGACGCGCAGCGCACGGTCATGTACCGCAAGATCCTGCTCGAGCAGGGCGACCTGCTCGAGTTCTTCAAGACGATCTACTTCTTCGCGGAATGCCTCGCCATCATCGGCAAGGTGCCGGCCGATTACCCGGCGCTCGCCCGGCGCTAGGGTCCCCGGCCGGGGCGTTAGCCGTCAGCCGGAGTGACCGGGCCGGTCTCGCTGCAGGCGAGCGAGACCGGCCCGGCCGGGAGGCTTCCTACTCGACCGGGAGCCCGAAGGCGAGGCAGACGATCGTCGAGAGCTCGCCCAGCGCGCCCCGGCGCTCCCGCAACTCCGCGGCGAGGTCCACGACGCCGTGGACGAGCAGGAGCGCGGCGAGCCGGATCGTCTGCTCCGGAAGCGGGGACCCGAGCCGCAGGGCCACGGCGACGAGGAGGTCAGCGACCTGCCGGTGCTGCTCGTCGTACGCGGCCGCGAGCGCCGAGTCCGGCCGGGCCTCCGCCCGGATGGCGGCGATCAGGCGCGGATCGGCCCCCCGGTAGCTGACCAGCGCCCGGATGACGGCGCGGATGGTCTCCAGGGCGCTGCGGTCCCCCGCGGCCTCCGCGGTATCCAGCGCGAAGCGGAGATAGTCGGCTCCGAACGCCCGGAACACCTCGACGAAGCACGCTTCCTTGTCGGCGAAGTGCTCGTAGAAGACGCGCTTGGCCAGCCCGGCCGCCGACGTGATGCTCGCGACGCTCGTCCCGGCCACGCCGTGCTCGGCCGCCAGCACCGCCGCGGCATCGAGCAGGTCACGCCGCTGACGGCGGAACCGCTCCTCGTAGGGAACCTTGCCCCACGCGCGCCGGGACGTCGCCGGAATCGGCTCGGGAGACTCGGGCGGGGACGGATAGCCCGGGCCAGGGCACTGCGCCATTTCGGCGAGTATAGCGACGCGCTCGCCGGCGCCCGGGTGAGTCAGCCCACCGTCTTGACGGCCGAGACGGCGCTTCGTTACTGTTCAATTTAGGAACGGTACGGTTCCCCTTATCGCGGAGAGTGGATATGACCGAGTCGTACGGCGGCAAGATCCAGGAGACGCAGATCGAGCGGTACCGGTCTACGCGCGGCATCAACTACGACTCGGTCCCGTGGAAGCTGTGGGAGAAGTCCAAGAAGCTCTTCTGGGACCCCGCCGACCTCGACTTCGCGCAGGACGCCGTCGACTGGCAGGACATGTCGGAGACCTCGCGGACGATAGTGGCGATGTCGGCCCGCGGGTTCATGGTCGGCGAGGAAGCGGTGACGCTCGACATCGTCCCGCTGCTGCGCTGCATGTCCGACCTGGGGCGCCTCGAGGACACGATGTACCTGTCGATGTTCGCGATGGAAGAGGCCAAGCACACCGACATGTTCCGCCGGTGGTTCGACGCCGTCGGCCTCGATCCGTCCTCGCTGGATGATCTCGTGCGCGCGCAGAACGAGGCGATGCGAAGCAACGGCAATGGCCGGACGGGCATCTTCGACGGCGTGCTCACGCGGGTCATGCGGCGCCTGGACAACGACCAGTCCCCCGAGGCGATCCTGGACGCGACCCTGGTCTACAACCAGCTCGTCGAGGGCGTCGCGGCGATCAACGGGTACCGGCGCTGGGACGAGACGTTCCGCAAGATCGGCAAGCTGCCCGGCCTCGAGGCGGGACTGAAGCTCACCCAGCGCGACGAGCGCCGGCATATCGCCTACGGCACCTACCTGGGCCGCCAGATCCTGGCCGAGCACCCTGAGCTGTGGGAATTCGTCGAGCGCCGCTGGGAGAAGCTCACCAGCGGCTTCGTCGGCGCGTACGGCGGCGCGGCCCAGCAGCGCGGCGACGCGGACGACTTCGACCCCGTCGCGCTCAAGTCACTGATCGACCGGCGCCTGGAGGCGCTCCCTCCGCGTCGCGGTCACGATGCGCCCCGAAGACGTCGAGCAGGCCGACCCCGAGTCCTTCGTGCCCGAAGAGCTCGCGTCCATCACGTAGCAGGCAAAACCGAGAGGAACCGGCCCGCCGCCCACAGGACGGATGTCGTGGATGGCAACGTCACTCTGGATTCCTCGTTCGCTCAAGGAAGTCCTCCAGGGCCTTGTTGAACGGCGCGCCGGTGTTCTGCGTCCCGTGGCCGCCTGCGATGATAACCCGCTCACCGCCGAGCTGCCTGCGCTCTCGGCGGTGCCGTCCCGGTACAGCGCGTCGGACAGGAACTGGGTCGGGTGTCGGCTCGCGTGAGCACCCTGGTCTACAACACCGGCAAGCTCAAGGCGGCGGACCTGCCGAAGTCGGTGCTCGACCTGGCCGACGCGAAGTGGAAGGGCATCTACCAAACCAGCGTGCTGCTGGTGATCGCCTACGCGCTGCTGTTCTTCCCGCTCGCGCTGGTGTGCCTGCGGGCCTCGGCGGCACAGGCGTTGCCGAACCTGGTCGAGATGGGCCGCTCGCTCGGCTGCCGGCCAGCCACAGTGTTCGTCCGGGTCACGCTGCCGCTGATCCTGCCCAGCGTCGCCGCCCTGTGCCTCGTCTTTGTCCTCGGTGACCGAGCTGACGGCGACGCTCGTGCTGGTTCCCACTGACGTGCAGACCCTCGTCACCCAGTTCTGGGCGTACCAGACCAACACCGCCTACGGCGCCGCCGCACCGTACGCGGTGACCATCATGCTGCTCGCCGCCGTACCGAACCTCGTCGTTGCCGCCTGGTTCGCCCGCCGCCGCGGCGGCCCGGACGTGCCAGTGCTCACGACATGAGCCCAGGCCCACACCCGCGCGCCTGCCCGCCGTCAGCAGGCGATGATGACTGGCCGGTTCCCGGCCACTGCCGCCAGGCGGGTCAGGTCACCGGTGTCGCTCGTCACGATCCGGTCGCCCGGCCCGGCCAGGAGCACGACGGTGGCATCGATCGGGTCGGCGGTGCCCGCTCCCGCCAGAAGGGCCCCTGCCTCGCGGCCGTCCCGGTGGCTGACCACGCGCACGTCGACAGCCTGCAGCAGCCGGGCCAGGGCGGCCTGACGGCCGTGCCGGTTACGCCAGACCTGCGCGACCACCATCGCATTGGTACGCAGTTCCAGGCCGTGCTGCTGGGCAGCCCGCAGCCGGGCCATCATCGCCCGGTCATCGCGGTCGACGGCCACCAGCGCTCCGGCGTCGAGGATCAGCGCGCTCACGCGGCGGTATCGCTGGCCGTCACGCCAAGTTCCCGCTCAGCGCGGGCGATCTCCTCCGCGGTAAGCACGCCGTGCTCGGCCTCCCAGCTCGCGAGGAAGTCAGCAAGCGCCTCAGCTCGCAGCTTGCTGGCTGCAGCCTCAGCCAGCCATGATGACACCGGCTTGCCCGCCTGGGCAGCCGCCGACCGGACCGCGTCACCGAGGTCAGGCTCGAATGAGACGCTCAGCTTGTCAACCTTCATACGGTGAGCATACCCCGGTAGTTCACACCACGGTAGTAACACAAGCGCCAGACCCCGATACCGCCCACCCCGGCTGCCCTTCGGCGCGAGCGCGCGGGACACTGCTGGCATGGAGTACACCCTTCTAGGCCGCACCGGCCTGTCCGTCAGCCGCCTGTGCCTCGCACCATGAACTTGGGTCCGCTGACCCCGCCCGCCGACGCCCACGCGATCATGGACCACGCCCACGACCTGGGCATCAACTTCTTCGACACGTCGATCACAGGTACTTTGACCTGGGGAAACATCTAGCTCGGCTGTCCCACTACGGCATCCATCTCGCGTCGAGCCGAGCAATTTGGTTCTCCGGCAAGCCGCTGGGCTGCCCCCTGCGCAGCTTGGCGACCTCGGTAGCCTCCCACTTCGCTAGCGCCGGATACCGGTCCACGATCTCCGCGACCTTGCACTTCTCGTACCGTGCCCCGCACTGGCACTGGCCGGGATCGCGCTCGCGATGGAAAACCCTCACCTCGCTGAGCGCCTGCCAGGCATTCTGCCGAGACCGAAATGCGCGCTCTTGCTCGCGCGTAGCCTCCTCCAGCTTGTCGAGATTGACGTACTTGACGACCTGCTTCTCTGGCCTGTCATCCAGTACTTGCTGGAGCGAGGCGAGCCGGTTTCGGACCGGGGACCTCCACACTCTCTGCTCGACCCTCATCCTCTCGAAGCCGCACGAGCGACCGCCACAGCTCGATGTGCGCCTCGTTGAGCTGGATGGCAGACCCGCCGTGTGCTCCCAGCAGGGCGGGCAAGTGTGCTGACGGGGCACAAGGCTGCTGCGCCGATCAAGTTCGACGCAGACCGCCCATGGCCTCTTGCAATAGTGAGGTGGATCTCCTCGGCCGTTGTCAGTTCGTAGTGGCGTGCCGAGTCTTCGGCGAAGGCCGACACTCACTCGCGAGGGTGCGCTGCGGCAAGTGCGACCGGACGCTCGTGAACTTGTAGTGTGGCTGGATCGCTAATCGGTCTAGGAGCCCCTCCGCAGGCGCGCCCAAGCCCAGGGCAAGGGCTGCGCCTGGCCCAGCGGGCGCCACACCCATGTCGTCTGCGAGGGGGATGAGGGCGGCCTGGTGATGGCTTGGCTCCGCAAGTTGCGTCAGCCAGATCTTGGTGGGCAAGCCAGGCGCGCGTCGGCTGTCGTGCGTGCCTCGGCCTGGACCTCATCGAGCCCGGCATTATCAAGGTGTTCCTTTCAGAGCAAGGCGAGATGGGTATAGAATTCGAGGTGGCTAAGAGAGGAGAAGCATTATGGCAAAGCTCCGTGGACCGAGCAGTTTTCAAGTAGGTCTCAATTTTCATTTCTTGCAAATAAGCGGCACCTGGGAGCCAAATGACCAGGAGCGGCGCGCAGCATGGGAACTGTACGTCGAGCTGAATACCTGAATTGCTGTAATCCCTCTCGGCGCTAATGAAGGTTTGCTGCGGGAAGCCCTCTCTAGCTTTTATTCGCTTTTCGGCTCTACGCGAGACATCCTACGTCGCTATGGTCCGGACGTCGCGGAACCCAAACCCGATGGCCAGTACAGCTTTGGTGTCCTCGCCGTAGCGATGCTGAATCAAGGCATTCGCCCGATGCGTGCACGATGGCACCCGGCTCTCGAAGACTGGGAGGCCTCGCGACGACCTCAGCAGTCCCGTAGCCAGCACGAAAGAGCCTGGAAGCATAATGCCGACCTTCGCGCCGCGATCAGAGACCTAGTTCTTCCATCAATAGCTGGTGCTCACGCCGCAGTGCAGCTGATCTTTCCGGCGACGAGGGGTCTTCTAGCACTGCGTTTCTGAGCGTCTCCACCTCGTCATCGGTCAAAGGGTCGCGGTACTGTCTGCTCTGATAGAATGAGCGCAAAGTCTTAATGTCCCACCACCGCAGGTGAATATCTCGGAGGGAATTAGCCGCCAGACGCTTGTAAATCGCTGACCGAGTCTTTGACCAATCCTGGCCCGAATCTTCGAACGTATGCAGGTCGCCGTGGATATCGGCAAAGTACACCATCTGGACGGATCTATTGAGAGAGGCTTCTCTATGATCGTCCAGCAAGGCCATATAGGCCTGCTCTATCCGGAAGTCATCCAGAATGATCGCACCGAGGCCTGCGGCACGTCGCAATAGCGGCGCAGTCTCCTCGCGAAATGCTGTACGCAAGATATTTGGACAACGATCCAGGGGCAACCGGCCTATGTAATACAAAATCTGCTCGCGCAACCGTTCCGCGAGCTGGGATGAAGATGAATCAGCACTAGCGTCGGCCGTTGGCCGAAGGGCGGTATAAACCGTCGATAGATTTGACAGATAACGCCCCACCATCGACTTTGAAGCAACAAGCATCCCGCTTCGGACGAAGGTATTGACATCATCTCCGACAGTCACTTTGAGAGCTTGCGTAAGTCGCTCCCGATCCCCGACAAAAGCAGCGAGGATATCTTTGGCGATGAGGAACTCACCCAATGTCTCGTGTCGGAAGCTAACGAGGATAGGCTCATCCAATACGCCGTGCGCTTCAGTGAGGAGCCCGTGGAATGCAGAATCAGGCGTCAGGTCCGGTGCCTCGTAGAACGAAAAGCCTTCTATCAGCTGGTCGAGGTTCGCCACCTCACCTCTATTTTCATAAAGCCACCGAGCAATTGCTATATGGGCGGACAGAATATGTTTAGGCTCGAAGCCGCCTGTCCCACGGCTCCGTTCTTTCTTTATCCATTCACGGTAAAATGTGTCATAAAGGCTATACGGCTCCTGGAGATTAAGCGAGTCGATCTGTGCCCCAGTCGCTAGGAGATATAGCAGCAGCGTAAGGCGCATCGGATTGCCCAGCATATTTTCGGCACCAGGCACTTCGGCTAGAATCTCCTGCACCATTAAGGTGAGGTGAGGGAGATCAATCCGCTCCGCGTACCTTTGGGTAAAGTCCAGTATGTCCAGGCTAACCCATCGGCTAAGCTCCAAGATTTCACCCAGATTACTCAAGCCGGAACGCAAAACGTCGTATTGCCGATCAAAGAACTCCGCCCGCGATGAAACTATCACGGTAACATTCGCGCGATGCAGATCCGCCAAGGCTGATGCAACCTCAGGCATCCGGTCGGCTCCGGCTTCGTCCAAGCCGTCGACTATGATGCCCAGCGAACTGCTGCTGTTCTCAGATCGCTCTCTCAATGAGTCAAGCTTCAAATTAAGATCACGGGCATGAACAAATATACGTTCTTGCGGAAGCGCTCCGCCTCCGGCTAGAAGAATTGTCCGCAGTGCAGTAGTCTTGCCAACTCCGGGCTCGCCGACTATGGCAATGGATGTAGCCATAATGGCAGCCTGATTTTCGATCCAGTCAGAAAGCCGCAGTTCAGTTGTCGGATGCTTTCGAGGTTTGACGAAGGGATCTATAATCATTTCTGGCCACAAGAAGTCAAAACTCGGCCCTCCGAAGCCAAGCCAGGGCAAAATAGGCTCATTCAAAATCGCCTTTCTCTCCCGATTTGCAACATAAGCATCAACGGATCGCCGTACATTTGTGCGCACCGTGTAGACAAGCTCGCGTACGGCGCTCTCGTACTTTGAAGCCGTCCGGAAATCGAGGTACTTGAGGCGCCGCAACAAGGGAGGCAGAGGGCAGGTTTTGAGAAGAAGCGGGACCAGGATTCGACGCTCAGCCGAAGGGTCACGCCACGTCGAGACCTCGGTCTCGAGCCTGCACCACTCGGAGGCCAACCAGGCCGGCGAGCACACCATTACCAGGTGCTGGGATTCATCGAGGGCATCACTGAGAGCACTCGGAATAGACTCGCCCGGCTTGATTGCCGCGGGGGCGAAGAATACTCTCAACGGCTGACCACTGACTCGAAATCTCCTCAAGCGCCTATCGAGGGCCATAGCCCATTCGGAGTCGGCTTGGCTGTAGCTGAGAAAGACTTCGTATCGCACCTATAGTGCGGTTTTCGACTCTGGTCCATTACGACTGTAGCCGAGTTCCCAGTAGGGCTTTTCCCCTAGGTATTCGTCAAGGTGCCGCGCCACTACGTCCGCCACTAGCCGCGCTGGCTCTATACCCAAGTCGTCGTACTTGGCGACGTCTCTACGATATTCCGAGATATCTCCGTTCTGCTCTTTGGCGTAATACATTGCCGCAGTGATGATCTGTAGCTCTTCCGCCGCTTCGACGAGGCGGGCCTCCACGGTCTTCAGTTCATGCATTTCCTCCAGCAGCGGGAGAACGCTCTCGGCCACGCCGCCTAGGATGTCTTGTGAAGCCAGAGTTTCTGCATCGTGCTTGAATTTCTTGACGTAAGGAGACGAGCGTCGTGGTAGGTCTGTTAGCCGCACCTCGCCTGTCTCATGGAACAGCGCCATGGCCAGGACCTTGCCCATGTCGACAGGCTGGTCGAGCTGCTGGGCGAGGATGTAGGCGATGATGGCGGTTTCGAAGCAGTGATCTGAGACGGACTCAGGATCGGCTACGCCAGCCATGATCCAGCCGATCCTTGGAAGCCGAGTCAAGGTGTGCATCTCAGCCATGCATTCCAGAACGCGGTCTGCGTCCATCGCTGGTTAGCTCCTAACGTGTTCGTCGCTCATCTGGCCATACTTTGGGGGACGAAGCGTTGAGCTGCGGTCACCGCTTGCCGGAAAACAGGGTGGTCAGCGAGTGCGGATGGGGGCGTCTTGCCCAGAGAAGTTAGCACAGCAGTGGCAAGAGAGGTGGCAGCAGCGCCGAAAAGGTCTTCCAGGACCGGATCGGCCTCTCGGCCCCGCTTCATTGCGGCAAGAGCACTCAGCATCGCATCGCAGCTTGCTTCGCGGAACCGTTCGGTAGCCTCTCGCAGTGTATGGACGGCGCCGCCCAGCGCGCCCGTTGCGCCGAAGCGGGAAAGACTTTTGGCGGGATAATAAATAGAATGGACCCGGCGATTCCATAGTTCAACTGAATCATAGAATGTCTGCACGGAGGGCTCAACAAATTTATACGGGTAAGAGAGAGTATCGGCGTCTAGCTTCCTCCCGTACAGCTTTCGCCCGTGCTGCACCTCATATTTGTTTAGGATAGATAGATAGTGAGACGCGATTTGCAACCTTAGGCTGCTGCTCAGGCCTGAGGCGAGCGAAGCCAAGCCATTGGCGCGCATGAATGCAAGGCTATCTTCGATCTCATCCAGTGTGCAAAGTGGATCAAATAGGATGACGCCGATCTCCACTCTGATGTCGAGCTTCTGGAGCAGGCGCGCCGCGGCCACTGCCTCCTCGCGCGTATGGCCTTTCGCATAACGTTTCAGCTGAGAAGGGGAACACGATTCGATTCCGAGGAAGGCCTTTTGAAGGCCTATCTGGGCCAATTTTTTCAAAATTGCTTCTCTTCTCGCGCGGTCATCAGAAGAATCGCGACGAGAATACACGGAGTGGATCGTGAGGCTGGCGTCTAATCTTGGTGACGAGGTAATTGATTGCTGAAGTGCATCTACAAAGGACTGAGTTTCGGGAATAAATGCGCCGAGGAAATCCTCGTCGGCAAAAGTGACGTCCGTAATGCCCATCGCATGCAATCGGCCTAGATCAGTCGCTACTACTCCTGGAAGCCGACGGCGATATTCATGGCCCTTTCCGGCGATGTCCGTAAGACCCCTGAGGCAAAATGTACATGCGGCCCAGGAACATCCTCTGCTTGTCTCAGTGAATATCTGGCCACCCTGCGAATAGATGTCAAGGATGTGCCCACGGAATGGCGCAGGCGACGAGGCCAGGTCCGCGAGACGCCGCGGCACTCGGACCGCCGTACCAGTGCTTTTGTCCAGATAGTGAATACCGCGGATATCAGAAATAGGCTGTCTGCTTAACCATCTTTCGACTATAGTCGGCAGGATGTGCTCGGCCTCGCCCTGGATTATGATTGCCTCTGGGGCGACGTCGGTGAGTAGGGTTTCGCTGAGGTAGGTTGCGATAGGACCGCCAAGGACGATCAGGGGATCCTGACCGTACAATGCAGCGAGCATTGCGGGATACTCTCGTTCAAAAGAGGTGAAAGTACCGTAGGGCAATCCGACCGCAAGTATATTGGCTCGAATGTCGTGGATCAATTCGATCACTTTGGTGCAATCCTCTTCGCCCCACTGGACCATGTCCAGCACGCGCATTTCAAGTGTTGATGGTGGAAGGGCAGCCTGAAGACCTCCGGCGACCACTGACAGTCCGTGGCTCTCCCCGATGGCTGGATACTTATCGGAGTAGAGAGTAATGAGCACTGCCCTAGCGTCGGCGTTTGCGTTTACGTTCAAGCTATGCCTCTTCCCGGGAGTCACTAAGGTTGAGGTTACTTCAGGTTGACAATGAGGAACAGGGTCGGTGGCGATGAGCCATCGAGCATCGGCATGACGCCGTGACTTCTGAAGTTCCTGTGAAAGGTGTGCTTGCTGTGGTTCATAGTCGGCCTGAGAGTTGATGGTTCCGGCCCGCCCAGGCAACTGTCTCACCGGGGGCCTAATTTTTCTGTCGGTGGCATACGACTGCACGGTGAGGCTTGGGTGCTGTCGAAGGCGGTGTCTCGAACTTGCATGTGCTGCTCTTGAGCAATGCAGACGTGTGAATCGGCTTCGGAAGTCATAAACGGCACCGATCTGCTTGTCGTAATGCTAACGAGCCAGCCAGATGCCCACTACCTCCCGCAAGGCTGGCGTCATTGATCGAGGTCGATCTATGTAGCTGGCGGCGGCAGGGACATGGGACGCCTGGCAGGACGCGGAGATGGCCAGCCTGCGGGGCATGTCGACGAGTGAGGCAGCGCGGTGCTCTCAGAAGGCAGTCGCGAGGCGCTTATCACGGCGGCCGTCACCGGGAAGATTGACGTCACGACTGCACGCAGGCTAACGATCTCTAATGGTGGGGGTTACAGAACGGTGTGAGGTCCAGGCGGGTGCTGGCGAGGAAGCCGTCGAGGAGGCCGGGCCGGTACTGCATCCGCCTGAGCCGGGTCTTCACCAGCGCGGTGAGCTGGCTGAGGTTGCGCTTGGCCAGGTTGGCCAGGGACCGCTTGAGGTGTGACCACACCAGCTCGACCGGGTTGAGCTCGTGCGCGTAGGGCGGGAGCCGGTAGACGGTCAGCCAGTCACGGGCGGCGATCAGCCCGGCCATCGTGGCGCTGACGTGGACATTCAAGTTATCCCACACCACGACGATGGGCCCGCCGAGCTGCTGGTGCGCGGCGTCCAGCAGCCGGGCGTAATCGGTTTCGGTGAAGCCCTTGCGCTGGTCCTTGCGGCGCCGGCGGCTGGCGTGCACGCGGTAGATCAGCCGGGGCCGCTGCCCCGGCTTGACGGCGATCAGCGCGGCCAGCGACACCCGCTTGTTGCTGCCGCCGGTTACCCGCACCGCCGGAGTCTGGCCCCGCCGGCCCCAGGTGCGGCCCTTCGGCGGCCTTAGGCCCTGGGCGCGGGTACGGCTGGCCGTACCAGCCCTCGACCACATGCGGGTTGCTCGTGCCGAGGCCGACGATGACCCGGCCCCCGGTCAGGTGGTCCATGGTCACGGCGGTCATCGCGAGGGTGGCCGGCGGGCGCGCCGACAGCTGCGACACGGCCGTGCCCAGCTGGACGTGCGAGGTCCGCGATCCCCACCAGGCCAGCGGCGTCCAGGCATCGCTGCCGTAGGCCTCGGCGGTCCAGACCTGGTCGAGCGCCAGCCGCTCGGCGGCGGCGAACACGTCCGCGGCGTGGGCTGGCGGTCCGGCGGCCCAGTAGCCGACGGTGGTGGCGATCTTCATCTGGCGCCCCCTCAGCCCGGTGCGACGGAGCCGAGCCTGAAGTTCACGTGCTCAACGGAGAACGCCTTCGGATCAAAGTCGTCGGCCGAGTCCAGGCCCAGCCAGTCGAGCATGTCCTGATACCGCTCATGACCGCGGTCGGCCAGGATCTCCTTGAGCTCGGCGTACCCCCACACGCCGCCGCAGTCCTCCGGCGGGCACGCCCCCTTGCCCGCCAGGCAGCACGGATCCGCGGTACCGGGCGACGCCGGGAGGATCTCCTCCAGCACGACGTCATGGTCCCAGTCGTCACCGAAGTCGTAGGTGTAGCGCAGCTTGTCTCCCGGCCCGGACAGGAGCTCCCGCAACCTGACCGCCGCTTCGTCGCCGTGCCCAAGGCCGGCACCGGGCGAGCCGTACTCCGCCCAGCCCGTGCTGAACATATGAAGGTGGCCACCCGACCAGCCCATGACCCGGAGGATCAGCTCGTGCAGCAGTTCCAGCGTGATATCTGCGGGGACGGCGACTCGCCGCCAGACCGGCGGCTTCGACACGCCGCGCAGCGAGATCTTGATCTGGTAGACGTCTCCGCTGCCCGTGCTGGCCGGGGCTCGCCCGTCGCCCTTCGCTCGCGGGCTCTTCACCGCGATCCGGCCCGCGAACGATGGCCCCGGGTCCGGCCGCCCGGTCAGGCGCGCCGCGATGCCGGCGGCGGCGGGATGGCCGGAACTGCTCAGCAAGGGCAGCAGCTCGGCCAGCTCGTCGCCGGTTTCCTGCAGCAATACCGTGGCCAGCAGCAGCGGGGGCATCGTGTCCGGAAGGACCTCCAGCATGACGCTGAGCGCATCGACGATCAGCCAGGCCTCATCGGCGGGATCCTGAACGGCCGGCGCCCCCTGCGCAGCTAGCCACTGCCGAGCGTAGGCGCCGAATCCCGGGCGCTCGGCCCACTCCTGCCATGCCTCCGTCGCCTCCGGCCCGATCTCCGCGGCGAAGGCCAGGGCGGCCATGCGCAGTTCGGCGCCCGCCGCTTCGGCGCAGGCCAGAAGTTCCCGGACCGCGGCGGCCGGAGACCGCGCGGCCAGCCACGGCCCCGCCATGGTCCTGGCCACCGGGGGCGGCATCGCGCTGATCGCGGCCATCAACTCCCCCGCGTCGGCGCTGGGTGCCGGAGCGCTTCCATCGAACACGACCGCCGCCAGCACCGAGCCCAGCGGCGTCAGCCGCACCGCGCCGCCTTCCACGACGGCCGCCCCGAACGCGGCCAGGTCCTCGACCATGCACTCGGCATGCGCCCGCTCGTCCACCTCGCCGGGAACCTCGCCGGGAACCTCGCCGGGAACCTCACCGGCGACGAGAGCGCCGAGGAGACCGCCGATGCCGCGCAGGCCCGCCGAATCATGGACTTCGCCGCAATGAGGGCACGGCTCGGTGTCCACCGCTCCGGGCTCCGCCGCGTCCGACTCCAGCGCCGCCACCACGCCGGCCAGTTCGTCCAGGTCCAGCGGCCCGTCACCCGCATAGAGCTCGTGCAGCATGGTCAGGCATGCGGCGCATGGCTCGTCAGGCACCCCGATGACCTGTACCGCCGCCTGGACCCAGGCCGCGAGCACGCGTTCCGGGTCGTCAGGCCCCGCCAGATCGGGCACCGTGCGGGCGCGGCGGCCGTCGGCGACGACGAGCCCGGCGTCCATCGCCACCGTCCAGTCCTGCATGAGCTCATCCACGTCGAGCGCGCTGCGCAGGCGAGCGCCCGGTATCCGGATTCCGAGCGCCCGGCAGG
>Ga0193728_1000191_pt1 | contig 27972 bp, 29 predicted proteins | sample U1c1metaG_FD_143037 | JGI IMG/M metagenome (GOLD analysis project Ga0193728, IMG submission 143037) | Soil microbial communities from a riparian zone of the East river system, Colorado, United States - U1c1 | ecosystem: Environmental > Terrestrial > Soil > Riparian zone | place: USA: East River... | reverse complement strand
GGCCGCGATCCAGAAGCCGTAGGCGATCGAGCGGCTCAGCGTGGTGCCGCCGTGCACGACGTCGAAGAGTGCGCCGCCCACGGTCGCGAGGACCCCCGCCGCAAGCAGGCAGGCGCTGTAGCGGCGCATTAGACGCGGGAGATGTAGCGCTTCTCGTGCGGGTCGATCTTGAGCTTGTCGCCGACGTTGACGAAGAGCGGGACGCTGACAACGCCGCCCGTCTCGAGCGTCGCCGGCTTCGTCACGTTCGAGACGGTGTCGCCCTTCACGCCCGGCTCCGTGTCGACGACTGTCAGCTCGACAGTCGTCGGCAGCTGCACGCTCGACGGCTTTCCGTCGACGGCGAGCACCTGCACGGTCGCGTTCGGCTGCATGAACATCAGCTCGTCCTCGAGCTCGGCATGCGGCACCGAGAACTGCTCGTAACTGTCGGGATCCATGAAATGAACGTCCGTGCCGTCGTCGTAGAGGTACTGGACGCTCTTCACCTCGGTGTGCACGCGCGTGAACTTCTCCCCCGCGCGGAACGTCCGGTCGACCGTCGCGCCCGCGCCAAGGGACTTCAGCTTCGTACGGACGAACGCGCCGCCCTTGCCGGGCTTCACATGCTGAAAGTCGATGATGCGCCACGGCTGCCCATCGACCTCGATGTGCATCCCCGTCTTGAACTGGTTTGTATTGATCGTGTCAGCCATCGCGGCGGCGAAGGATAGCGACGGCTACCCGACCTCGACCAGGTCCTTGCGGAACCCGGTGAGGTTTTCGATCCCGTCCTGCGTGACGACGACGTCGTCCTCGATGCGAACGCCGAACTTGCCTTCGAGGTAGACGCCGGGCTCAACGGTTACGACGTTGCCGGGCGCGAGGATGTCCTCGGTGTCGGGACCCATCCGCGGCAGTTCGTGCACGTCGAGGCCGAGACCGTGGCCGAGCCCGTGTCCGAAGGTGCCGGCGAACGCGCTCTCCTCGACGACGCGCCGCGCGGCGTTGTCCGCGTCGATCGCGGGGATGTCGGCGCGGATCGCGTCAAGCCCCGCTTGCTGCGCGGCGAGGACGGTCGCATAGACCTCCTTCGCCTCGTCGCCGAGCGGGCCCGTGGCGAACGTGCGCGTGTAGTCCGACGCGTAACCCTCCACGGTGCAGCCGGCGTCGATGACGACGAGCTCGCCTGCGCCGATCTTGCGGTCGCCCGCGCGGGCGTGCGGCCGCGCACCGGTCGGACCGGCGCCTACGATCGACTCGAACGCGAGACCCTCGCCGCCTTCTTCGTGGAAGAGGCGCGTCAGATCCCACGACACCTCGCGCTCTGTGCGGCCCACGAACTTCACTTCCGTCAGACGCTCGAAGACGCGGTCGGTGATCGCGCATGCGCGCCGGAGGATCTCGAGCTCGCCCTCCTCCTTGATCGCGCGCAGCGACTCGACGAGCCCCTGGTGCGGACGGAGGTCGATGCCGCCGTCCTTCAGCGTCATGTAGTCGGAGTAGACGACGTTCGCCGACTCGAACCCGACCGGGCCGGAGAGCTTCTCCGCGAGCGCCGTGATGACGCTGCGCTTCGTCTGCACGACCTCGACGCCCTCGACGGCGCGCGCGGCCTCGATGTAGCGGAAGTCGGTGAAGAGCTGTACGCGCTCCTGATCGACGAGCAGCGCCGCGTTCGAGCTGTCGAAGCCGGCGAGATAGACGACGTTCTTCGGGTTCGTGACGAGGAGCGGCTCTTCGATCAGCGCTCTCAGGCGTTCGATGCGAGCGTTCATGCGTTCTCCTTCAGATATTCGAGGGCCATCCGGTAGCCGTCGGGCCCGTGACCGACGAAACGCGTCGCGACGAGATCCTTGATCACGGACTGCTTACGCCATTCGTCGCGCTCGTCGACGTTCGAGAGGTGCACCTCGACGATCGGCACCCTCAGCGGCTCGAGCGCGTCGTGGATCGACCACGCGTAGTGCGTCCACGCGGCAGGGTTGACGACCATCCCGTCGGTGTTGTCGTAGGCGTCGTGGCACCACTTGATGAACTCGCCCTCGCTGTTCGTCTGGCGGCACTGCACCGCGAGCTGGAGCTCGCGCGCCCACGCGTAGATGCGGCTCTCGAGGTCGGAGATCGTCAAGCCGCCGTACACGGCCGGGTCGCGCCGGCCGAGCACGTTCAGGTTGACCCCGTTGAGGACGATGACGCGCACGAAGGCGGGATGCTATCCGGCGATCAGTGCGTCGAGCTCGCGGCGCACGTCTTCGGCCGGGACGCGGACGTCCCATTCGGGGCCGGAATCGCCGAAGAGGACGAGTCGCAGCTCGCCGCCGACGGCCTTCTTGTCGCGCTGCATCGCGGCCCAGGCCTTCTCTCGGTCGACGCGCACCGGCTTCGGATGCAGGATCTCCTCCACCTGATTGATGTCGCGACCCGACAGGCGCAGCGCCGCCAGGAGGCCGAGGGCGACTGCCTGGCCGTGGCTGACGCCGTCGTAGCCCGCTGCCGCCTCCAGCGCGTGCGCGAACGTGTGGCCGAGGTTGAGGAGCTTCCGCTCGGCGTCGTCGTGCGGGTCGCGGAGGCAGATCGCCGCCTTGAAGGCCGCACAGCGTCGCACGAGCTCGTCGTCCGGGAGCTCCCACAGCGGCTCGCCGGCGAGCAGCCCGGTCTTGACGACCTCGGCCATGCCCTCCAGCCGCTGCGCGGGTGGCAGCGTCTCGAGCAGCGCGGGATCGATCACAGTGCGCTCCGGCCAGTGGAACGCCCCGACGAGGTTCTTCCCCTGCGGCGTGTCGACGCCGGTCTTGCCGCCGATCGCCGCGTCCACCTGCGCGACGAGACTCGTCGGTACCGGCGTCCATGCGACGCCGCGCAGATACGTCGCCGCGGCGAAGCCGGCGGAGTCGGTCGTGCAGCCGCCGCCGAGTGCGACGACGGTGCCGCCTCGGTCGAGACGGAGGTGCTGCCACACGTGGTCGACTGCGCCGATCGTCTTCGCCGCTTCGCCGTGCGGCAGCTCGTGCACCTGCTCGAGCCGCGCGCCGAGCGCGAGCTGTGCGTCCATGCCGTAGATGCCGGCGACGTTCGGATCGGAGACGAGCGCGACCTTGCCATCGCCCGGGACGAGCTCGCCCAGGCGTCGCAGCGCGCCGCGTTCGACGAGAACACCTGCGGCAGCGAGCACCGCGTCGTCCGCGTCGCGCACGACGAAGTCCGCCGCCTGCGCATAGAGATCACGCCGCTCGGCATAGAGCCGCCGGAACGTCGCCTCATCCTGTGCAAGCGGCCGGTCGCTTCCTCGGACGCGTTGCCAGCACGTCTCGACGTCCTCGTCGATCCAGAGGGTGATCGCACGCTCATGCAACACGACGCGCGTCGGCGGCAGAGTGACCGCTCCGCCGCCGAGCGCGATGACTCGCGGCTCCTGCGTCATGAAGATGCTCATGGCGCGCTGCTCGTATTCTCGGAAACGCTCCTCGCCTTCAGCGAACAGATCGACGATCGTCCGCTTCGATGTCGTCTCGACGACGCGGTCGAGATCGATGAAGGTGCGGTTGATGCGCCGCGCCAACTCCTCGCCGAGCGTCGTCTTGCCGGCCCCCATGAAGCCGATCAGTGCGACGTGTTTCAGCGCGCGATCCAGTCGATCCGGTCGAGATAGGCGCGCCAGGCGCCGACGAAGTCGCCGAGCGCGTCGCCGCCGAACTTGTCCTTCGCGAGGCGCGCGAGCTCCCAGGCGACCGCGCACTCCGCGACGACGGCAAGCGCTTCGACGGCGGAGACGTCGCTGCGTTCGACAAGCGCTTTTGCCGGCTCGCCCGTCTGCAGGTCCACGGACAACAGTGGCTGCATCAACGTCGGCAGCGGCTTCATCGCGGCCCGCACGACGATTTCCTCACCGTTCGACATGCCGCCCTCGATGCCGCCGGCGCGGTTCGAGGTGCGGTGGATGCCGCGCTCGTCGCGCGCGATCTCGTCGTGTGCCTCCGAGCCGCGAATACCCGCGAGCGCGAAGCCGTCGCCGATCTCGACGCCCTTCACTGCCTGGATACCCATGAGCGCAGCCGCGAGACGCGCGTCGAGCCGGTCGTCCTTGCGCGCATACGAGCCAAGACCGGGCGGCGCGCCCTGCGCGCGCACCTCGACCGTGCCGCCGAGTGTGTCCTGATCCTTGCGTGCCTCGTCGACCGTCGCCGGATCGGCTCCGTCCTCGGGCAGCGCGGTGCCGACGACGGTGATGCCGATGTGCACGAGTAGCGCCTTGGCGACCGCGCCGGCGGCGACGTGCACCGCAGTGTGCCGCGCGGAGGCGCGCTCGAGCGCGTCACGAACGTCGGAGAGGGCGTACTTCTGCACGCCCGCCAGGTCGGCATGACCCGGACGCGGCAGCGTTACCTCCTTCGTGCCCTTGCCCTGCGGCTCGTCGTCCGACGGCCACGGATTCATCCCCCACGTCCAGTTCTTGTGATCGCGGTTGCGGACGACCAGCGCGAGCGGCGTGCCGAGGGTGCGGCCGCGACGCAGACCCGCAAGCACCTCGACCTCGTCCGTCTCGATCTGCTGACGCGGCGACCGGCCGTAGCCCTGCTGCCGTCGGCGCAGGTCGGCGTCGATCGCCTCTTTGTCGAGCATCAAGCCGGCGGGCAGCCCCGACAGGATCGCCACGAGCCCCGGCCCATGCGACTCCCCAGCGGATGCGAGATCGAGACTCATGCCGACAAGCCTAGAGCTGCGCGCATCGCCGGTACGGGTGCAGGCACGCCCGTCCAGCGCTCGAAGCTCGCCGCGCCTTGCAGAACGAGGGCTTCGCGGCCGTCGATGACCGGACAACCTGCGGCGCGCGCGGCCGTGACGAGCGCCGTGTCGCCGTCGCCGTACGCGAGCTCGACGACTGTCTGACCCGCGTGCGGCTCGACGAGCAGCTCGTCTCGTACCGGCGTCGCGTTGACGATGAGGTCGCAGCCCTCCGCATCCGGAGGCCAGGTGCCGCGCCGCGAGAACTGCCGCACCTCGCCGCGGAGCCCCGGCAGCAGCGTTGCTGCGGCTCCCCCGTCGCCGATCAGGCAGACCCGCGTCGACTCGATGTCCGCGACGATCTCCTTGTCCGTGTTGAAGCCGAGGATCCGGCCGGCGTCGAACACGAGCGTGTTGACGGCGTCGCCGTCGGCCTCGTCGCAGAGGAGCGCCGCCGCCCGCTTGTGCGGGATCGTCACGTTCGCGCCGGCGAAGCCCGACGCGACGAGACCACGCACCGCTTCCTCGAGCTGCTCGGGCGGGACGTCGAGCGCGACGTAGGCCCAGTCGAGCGCGCGGGCGGCGAACGCGGCGTTCTGCATGCGCGGCGACAGCGAGTGCGCGACCGGGTGGCCGATGATCGCCACGAGGCGGGTCGTTCCGCCAATCAATGGAAGCCGTATTGGTTCGCGTGGTTGATGAAGTCGTTGTAGTTGTTGGTGAAGTAGTGGTGCTGCCGGTCGGGCTTACGCACGAAGTACAGCCAGTTGCCGGAGGCGGGATGCGCCGCCGCCTGCATCGACGCGAGGCCCGGGTTCGCGATCGGCGTCGGCGGGAGGCCGATGACATTCGGGTTCCGGGTGTTGTAGGGATTCGTGCTCTGCAGCTCCGACTGGGTGAGCGACTTGGTCCCGGGAACGTGCAGCCCGTAGCGCGTCGTCGCGTCGATACCGAGGCTCATGCCGGCGTGCAGCCGGTTGTAGATGACGCGTGCAATCTTCGGCCGCTCGTCGGGCACGAGAGCCTCCTTCTCGACGAGTGACGCGATGATCAATACGTCGTACGGCGTCAGATTCTTCTTGCGCGCGTAGCCGAGGTCGACGTTGCTCCAGTTGTCGGCGAACGCAGAGAGCTGGTCTTGCACGAGCTGCTTCGACGTCGTCCCGCGCAGGAAGTCATACGTCGCGGGAAAGAGGAAGCCTTCCAGAGGGCGCACGGTCGAGCCGAATCCGGCGAGGTGCCGCGGCTTCGACTGCTGGAGATACGTCCGGCTCGACAAGCGCACCGGCTTGTGGCTCTTGCGCTCGGCGATCTTCGCGACGGCCGTGACGCGCTTCGCCATCTCCTCGCGCGAGAAGCCCTCCGGGAAGACGATGTGGAACGCCTTCGCGAAGACAACCGGCGCCGTCGTGGTCGTCGCCTGTGAGCTACCGCCGGCCGAGAGCTTCACGACCCCGACGACGATGAGCAGCACGAGCACCAGTCCGCCGACCGCGGCAAGCCGCCGGCGTTGGATGCGGCCACGGGAGATCTGCCGGGGCGGAGGCCCCGGCTTGGGGGGCATCATGCCGGGGCGCCGCTCGACCACGCGAGATATCCGGAGAGGAGATGCGCCGCTGCGCGCGCGTCGAGTGCCGAGTCCGACGGAGTCTGCTGCGCGAGATCGGTGGTGAAGCGCTCGTCGAAGAGCAGCACCGGGACGGGGAGAATCGCGCGGAGCTTCTCGGCGAACAGCTCGGTTTCCTGCGCCTGCTCACCGCGGGTACCGCGCAGGGTCAGCGGCAGGCCCACGACAACCTGCTCCGGTTGTTCCTCCTGAACGAGGCGCGCGAGCTCGGCGAGGCCGGCTTCCGTGCCAGCACGCTCGACGACGCACAGCGGCCGCGCGATGATCCCGGTCGGATCGGAGACCGCGACGCCGGTGCGCGCGGAGCCGTAGTCGAGCGCCATCACCTTCATGCGAGCGCCGCCGCGACTGCCTGCTTGCCGGCATCGAGCGCGTCACGCACGCCGCCGGGGTTCTTGCCGCCGGCCTCGGCAAGCGTGGGCTTGCCGCCTCCGCCGCCCCCGATGTGCTTTCCGAGCTCACGCACGATCTGCGACGCGTCGAGCCCTCGCGCAACGAGCGACTCGTCGAAGTTCACGACGAGAAAGGCACGCCCGTCGTCGCTCGACGCGACGATGGCGCCCTCGGCCTTCTCCTGCTGGCGGAGCATGTCGGAGAGATCCCGCAGCGGCCCGCCCTTCAGCGACTTCGCCTCGACGAGCAGCACCGGTCCCTCGCGGTGGACGATCTCGAACTCCGCAGACGACTCCGTGCGCGGCTTCTTCGACTCCTTGCGCGCACGGTCGAGCTCCTCGCGCAGCCCATCGGCCTCGCGCGCCTGCTCGCGCAGGTACGCGAACGCCTCGCCGGAGGTGACCGCCTCGATGCGGCGCGCTCCCGCGCCGACGGAGCTCTCGCTGAGGATCGAGAACGGGCCGATCTCCGCGGTCGAGCGGACGTGGGTACCGCCGCAGAGCTCGACCGACCAGCCGCCGATGTCGACGACGCGCACGATGTCGCCGTACTTCTCGCCGAACAGCATCATCGCGCCGAGCTTGCGTGCCTCGGCGATCGGCGTCTCATAGATGCGCACGGGCAGGTTCTCGAAGACGCGCTCGTTGACGCGGCGCTCGACCTCGGCGCGCTCGTCGGCCGTGAGCGCCTGCGGGTGCGTGAAGTCGAAGCGGAGCTTGTCGGGACGCACAGCGGAGCCGGCCTGCTTGACGTGGTCGCCGAGGACCTCGCGCAGGCACTCGTGCAGCAGATGCGTGCCGGTGTGGTTCGCCTGCGTTGGGAAGCGCACGTTCCACGCGACCGCCGCCTTGACCCGGTCACCCGCGGCGAAGCCGGTTCCCTCGAAGAGCAGCGCCTGGTCGTTGTCGAAGCGGTACGCCTCGCGCAGCGTTGCGCGGGTGCCGTCTTCCATCTCGATCCAGCCGGTATCGGTCACCTGGCCGCCGCCCGACGCGTAGAACGGCGACTCGCGCAGCTTCGCGAGGAACAGTCCCTCCTCGAGCTCTTCGAGCGCCCCGATCTGCGTCAGCGCTTCTGTCTTCTCGTAGCCGACGAAGTCGGTGCGGAAGCCGGCCGCAGTCGTGAACTCCGCGGCACGCTGCGCGCTCCCGCCCGAGACGCCTGCACGGGAAATCTCACGATGCTCCTCCATTAGCCGCGTGTACTCCTCGTCGTTCACCTCGAGGCCGCGCTCGCGTGCGAGCTCCTGCGTCAACTCGATCGGGAAGCCGTACGTCGCCTGCAGCGTGAACGCGTCGTCGCCGGTGATCTTCCCCTGCGCTGCCGCGTCCTCGAACAGCTTCATGCCGCGTTCGAGCGTTTCGCCGAAGCGCTCCTCCTCGGCGGCGAGCACTCGGGTGATCTGCGTGCGATGTTCGAGCAGCTCGGGATACGCGTCACCCATCTGGTCGATGACGACCTCGGCGAGCCCGCCGATGAACGGCGCCTCCATGCCGATGCGCAGGCCGTGCTGTGCAGCGCGGCGGATGACGCGGCGCAGGACGTAACCGCGACCCTCGTTCCCGGGCGTGACTCCGTCACTGACGAGGAACGTCATTCCGCGTCCGTGATCGGCGAGCACACGGTGCGCCTTCGTTGCGTCGGTCGAGTCGCCGTATGCGACGCCGGACTCGCCGGCGACCCACGCCATGATCTGCTGGAACCCGTCGGTGTCGTAGACCGACGCGACGTCCTGCACGATGCGCGCGGTGCGTTCGAGGCCAAGCCCCGTGTCGATGTTCTGCTTCGGGAGCGGCATGAGCGTGCCGTCGGGCCTCTGCTCGTACTCCATGAACACGAGGTTCCAGAACTCGAGGAAGCGCTCGCAGCGGTCGCAGCCGGGCTTGCAGTCGGCCTCGCCGCAGCCCGCGGCCTCGCCCCAGTCGTAGTAGATCTCGGAGTCGGGCCCGCACGGCCCGGGGCCGCCGACGGACCAGAAGTTCTCCGAGGACGGCAACGGGACGATCCGCTCCGGCGGCATGCCGATCTTCTCCCAGAGGTCGATCGCGACCTGATCGGGGCCCAGCTTCAGCTGCGGGTCGCCCGCATGGACGCTCACCCAGATGCGATCCCAGTCGAGCTTCAGGCGGTCACGGATGAACTCCGTCGCGAACTCGACCGCGCCTTCCTTGAAGTACTGGCCGAACGAGAAGTTGCCCAGCATCTCGAAGAACGTGAGGTGGTATGTGTCGAGGCCGACTTCGTCGATGTCGGGCGTGCGGAAGCATTTCTGCGCCGTCGTCGTAAGCAGCGCGGGAGGCTGCTCGCGCCCCAGGAAGAACGGCATCTGGGGCTGCATCCCCGCGGTCGTGAGCAGCGTCGAGCGGTCGTCGGCGCGCGGGACGAGCGACGCCGACGGGCAGCGCAGATGGCCCTTCTCCTCGAAAAAGGAGAGGAATCCCTCACGGATCTCGGCCGACGTGCGCACGGCGGCCATTGTAGGCCCGCGCTCCCGCTGCTCCCGATTGAGGCCATCAGGTGCGCCCCGTATGCTCGGCCGGTGGGCTCTGACTTGATCGTCCCCGCGTCCTACGCGGCGGACCGTCCGCGCCGTCGCAGGCGCCGCTATCGGCTTCGGCGCCTCACGCCCGTCGGCGTCGCCGTGCTGCTCGCCGGAGCGGGCGGAGCGTGGGTCGGGTCGCACCAGTCGCCGCAGCCGGTCGCATCCGCAGCGACGCCGCGCGTGTCGGGGCTCATCGCCGCGCCGAAGACCGCGGCGGCGCCGAACGTCGCACCGGAGCGGCTGCTCGCCGGCGGCTCGCTCGTCGCGCACACGTTCGCGCCAAAGCTGCAAGGCGCCGCGGCGATCCTCGTCGATGCGGACACGGGCCGCGTTGTGTGGTCAGACCACGCGCACCAGCGTCGCCAGGTCGCGTCGACGACGAAGATCATGACCGCGCTGCTCGCGCTGAGGGTGCTCCGCCCGCACGACATCGTGCAGGTCGACAAGTCCGTGCCGCGCGTCCCGCTCGTGCGCGAAGGGCTCCGCGCCGGCGAGCAGGTCGAGGCGTGGAAGCTGTTCTACGCGCTGCTGCTCTATTCCGGCAACGACGACGCGCTCGCGCTGGCGATCGCGGCGGGCGGGAGCAAGCCGGCGTTCATCAAACAGATGAACGCGGAAGCCGTAAAGCTTGGCCTCCGCGACACGCACTTCGTCTCACCGAGCGGCGTCGTCGACGTCGACAACTATTCGAGCGCCTGGGATCTCGCCGCGCTCACACGGGTCGCGATGCGCAACGCACGGTTCAGGAGCATCGTGCGCACCCACGAGAAGCACGTGTCGTGGACGGCGCCGACCTATTCGAAGATCTACATCAACAACAACCGGCTCGTCGGCACCTATCCCGGAGCGACCGGCGTGAAGACTGGCTACACCCACAAGGCCGGCCCGTGTCTCGTCGCCTCGGCGAAGCGAGGCGGCGTCTCGCTCATCGCCGTCGTGCTCGACTCGCCCGACATGTACAGCGACGCGAAGCGGCTGCTCGACTTCGGCTTCGCCTCGCTCAGCGCGTAGAGCGCGTGTCCAACGGAGCCCAGTCCCGGTGCCAGGCACCGAGACGTGGCCGCACGGGACGTCGGACGCCTGCTGAAGCCGAGTACGCTCGCCATCGCGCAACAGCGGACGCGTCCGGCAACACCACGTCCCGGTGCCAGGCACGAGGACGTGGCCGCATCGGCCTAAATTGTGCTACTGCTCGGCGCCGTCTCGTCCGAGGCGATCTCCTCGCGGATCTTCTCGAGCGAGCGCCGGATCAGGCGTGAGACGTGCATCTGCGAGATGCCGACTTGCTGCGCGATCTGCGACTGCGTGAGGCCGTCGAAGAAGCGGAGCTGCAGGATCTTCCGCTCGCGCTCGTCGAGCACGCGGAAGCCCGGCGCGAGGACGGCGCGATCCTCCGACACCTCGAATTGATGCTCCTCGGTGCCGATCGACTCCATCGGGTCGAGATCGTCTTCCCCGTCGCCGCCGCCTCCCGTCGAGAGTGAGAGCGATGAATAGGCGCGACCGGACTCGAGCGCCTCCAGCACCGCTTCTTCCTCGACGCCGGCAGCCTTCGCAAGCTCCGGGATCGTCGGCGAGCGGCCGAGCTCGGTCGTCTGCGACTCGACGAGGCGTGACAGCTGCACGTTCAGCTCCTGGAGGCCGCGCGGCACGCGCACCGACCAGCCCTTGTCACGGAAGTGGCGCTTGATCTCGCCGATGATGTTCGGCGTCGCGTACGTCGTCAGCTCCACACCGCGTTCGACGTCGAAGCGGTCGATCGCCTTGATCAATCCGATGGCGCCGATCTGGACGAGATCCTCGAGCTGCTCGCCGCGATACGAATAACGTCGCGCGAGCGAGCGGACGAGCGACATGTATTGCTCGATCAGCTTCTCCCGCGCGAGGAGGTCGCCCTCCTCGTGGTATTTCCGCAGAAGAATCTTGTCGTCGAGCCGCACCACTAGGCGGGTGCTCCTGCTCCCGAGGAAGTTCGCTTCGTCAGCTCCACCCACGAGCCGCCGTCGCGCTCCTCGATCTCGAAGCTGTCGGTAACCGTCTCGAGCACACGGCGCAGGCCGAGCGGCGATTCGCCGCGCTCGAGCGCGTCGAGCGCCTCGGCCGGGAACGGCCCCACGGAGGCACGAACCGTGCCGCCGCCTGCATCGACGGTGACGATGATCTCGCCTTCGTCGTCGCGGCAGCCGAGCAGCGCCTCGAGCGCGACCTGCACGTCGTCGAGATCCTCGAAGGTCAGGTCGAGCCGGACGCCGAGCCCGCCGACGACGAGATGCGCGACGTGCCGGAAATCCTCTTCGGCGGGAATCGTCAGCTGGATGCGGTCGACGGGCTGCGCGCTCATGCTTCGGTCCCCGCGTCGCTCAGCTCTTCCAGTAGCTCGGCCTCGCGACGCGCTGCTGCCTCCTTGCCGGCCTGCACTGCGTGCTTCCAGTTGTGCTTTGTCTTGAAATCGGACACGCCGTAGCTCACCGCGGCCGCGAAACCCGAGACCTTCTGCACGGGACGCGTCACGGCCATGCTCACTGCGCGCACCGCCGTATCGACGCTGTCGGCCGCATCGACGGCGCTGTCCGTGACCTGGTCGAGCTGCCCATTGACGCGATCCACGCTTCCTCCGACCTTGTTGATGACGGGAAGGATCTCCCGCTCTGCCCCGCTTATGAACGAAGAAAGGCGCCCAACGGTTCCGCTCAAGCGCACCAGCAGATACGCGAACGACAGTCCGACGGCGAGCAGGAAGACCGCGAGCGCGAGCCGCCAGAGATCTCCCCATGTGAATGCGGCGACGAGCATCCTGTTTTCGATCCTACTGGCCGCCGTCGGATGAGACGAGACCGCAGCCGACGACGGCGTCGCCTTCGTAGAGAACCGCGGCCTGCCCAGGCGCAACGCCGTAGGCGGGCTCGTCCAGCTCGAGCTCGAAGCCGGCGCAGGTCGCCGACACTGAAGCGGACACCGCAGGCGAGCGGTAGCGGAGCTTCGCATCGGCGCGGTCGACGTCGACATAGAGCCGCCCGGTAGCAGCGACATGCGTGCGCGCGAGCGACTCCCTCGGCCCGACGCGAACCGTGTTCGTCCCCGCGTCCGAGCCAAGCACGTAGAGGGGCCGCTCGGCGACGACGCCGATGCCCTTTCGCTGCCCGGGCGTGAAGCGCCAGAAGCCGTCGTGCTCGCCGACGGTCTCGCCACTCTCGTCGACGATCGCGCCTGGCCGTGCGTCGAGTCCGTGGCGCCCGAGGAACGCGCGATAGTCGTCGCCTGCGAGGAAACATGCCTCCTGGCTCTCGGCCCGGTGCGCTGCGTCGAGCCCGGCGCGCTCGGCCTCCGCGCGCGTCGCCGCCTTGTCCTGGTCGCCGAGCGGGAACCAGATGCGGTCGAGCTGCTCGGGCTCGAGGCGGGCGAGCATGTACGACTGATCCTTGAGCGGGTCGGCGCCGCGCGCGAGCAGACGACGGCCGCGATGCTCGACGATGCGCGCGTAGTGACCCGTCGCGAGCCGGTCAGCGCCGACGCGTGACGCGAACGCGAGCAGCTCGCCGAAGCGAAAGCCGCCGTTGCACTGGATGCACGGGTTCGGTGTTTCGCCGCGCGCGTAGCCGCGGACGAACGGTGCGACGACCGCGCTTCGGAACTCTTCGCGTAGATCGAGCGTCACGTGCGGGCGTCCGAGCCGGTGGCACGTCGTGCGCGCCTGGATCACCGCCTCGGGCGAGCAGCATGCGCGCTCCGAGTCGGGGCCGTCCGGATCGAGCCAGAGCCGCAGCGTCACGCCGACCGCGTCCGGACCGGAACGGAGCAGTGCGACGGCGCTGTCGACGCCACCGCTCATTGCGACGGCGGTCCGCCCCGCCTTCGGTTCCGCACGAAACAGTGGCGCAAGTGCGTTCGCGAGCGCATCGGCGGCGAGGGTCTCGCCGGGGACCGCGGCCGCCTCGAGCAGCGTCAGGCCTGCAAGGCTGCGCTCGACTCCCGGCGCATCCGCCTCGACGATGCGGTCGCCGTCGACGAGCAACCGCACCGCGGCCCACTCGTCGTTCCGTGTGGAGTCTCCGAAGCTCTCGATCACAGACACACGGTAGTGGAGGAAAAGAGGGCGGGGCCTTGCGGCCCCGCCCTAGATCTCCACCCTGCCGATTTGTCCCGGCTATGCGAACCTGGCGAACCAGGTGGGTGCCGAACCTTTCTCCGGTCGCGAGGCGACCTCGGTCAGGACACGTGCTCCCTATGTAGCGACGTTGGTTCTACATATGGACCGGAACGGCGCACAGGGTCGAGCCGTCGCAGCGTACACCTCGATCGCCTCAGCGGGCGAAGCGCCACTGAATCGTCCGCGTTCCGTCCACATGCAGGAGCTTCGCGAGCGCCTGCGTCAGGTCGAACTCCCGCCCCGGAACCGTATGGCCGCGGTCGATCACCTGCGTCAGCACCTGCTTGCCCTGGTACTCGACGTAGAGCTTGACACCGCACGGCAGCACGGGGTGTGCGACGCCGACGGTCTTGATGCCGATTGCGACGCCGCATGCGCTCTTCGACTTGCCACTCGACGGTGCGTATGGCGCGGCCAGCGCCGTGTACCAGTCACCTGCGGCGGCAGGCAGTCCCGACGAGTGATGTGACCTGTGCGTGACCGCGAGCGCAACGGCGATCGCAATGAGTGCAATCGCGCCGAGTGCCGCGGCGCGCATCCCTGCGGATCCGATCACCGGGCTCCCACGAGCTCCCCGAAGCTGTCGCGTACGAGACCGTCGAAATCGATCGGCAGCTGCCCGTCGGAGTCGGCGAACTCGCGCAGGTACATGAGTAGGAACTGGCGCTCCTCGTCGCGCGCGATGTCGTCGCCTGAGCTCTCGCGCGTCAACCGCTCCAGCTCCCAGAGGTTCCACTGGCGCGGCATCGCGCTGACGCCGATCGGGACGACTGTCTGCGGCTCGGGCAGAGCGACCACGACCGCGGCGGGCTCGGGCTCCGGCTCCGGCTCGGGGACGGCCGTGAGCGGCGCGTATTCGAGCGCGGGCACAGGCTCGGGCTCGGGCTCGGGCGCAGCCTCCGGTGGCTTCGCCAGCACGCGGACGTGGTCGTGCACGCGATCCGGCATGGGTACCGGTGCGGGAGCGATAACGGGTGCTGCAGTGGGCTCGGCGACAGACGCGGCGGGCTCGAAGACGACGACCCCCTCGGGCTCAGGCTCTGCAGGCGGCGCCGGCGACTGTACGCGGACGTTCCGCGCGGTCAGCCGCAGCCGCGACAGCCCGGGTGCTGGGCTCCCCTCGCGCCAGAGTGTCGCCTCGAGCACGAAGATCAGGAGATAGGCGACGGCGCTCGCGGCGATGATCGTCCAGGTGCTGAAGCTGAGCGCGGCCGCAGTAACAGGCACCGCAATGAGGAACGCGGCCTCGACCACCGTTCTGGGCCCGAAGACGCGCCGCATACCGGAAGCCTACGGCCCGGACGACTCAGTGTCTCCGCCCGCCGGCTCCTCGTCGGTCGACGAAGTTGGCGGCGGAGGCGGCGACGAAGCCGGAGGTGATGTAGTCGGCGGGTCGGCCACCGGTGCCTCGCCGACGGGCGCCGCCTCGGGCGGAGCTGCGACGGCGGCAGGCCCGGCGAGCGCGGCCGCGGCCGGCTGCGGACGGGCTGCCTCGCCGGCGCTCTCGGCGGCTCGAACGATCGCGCCGGCCACCTGGGCGATCGCATCCTGGCCGAGCCCTGCTGCGGACAGCAGCTGCTCGGCGCCGTGCTGGGCGCGGGCGAGAACGGCAGCACCCTGTGCGCGCGCCCACTCGAGCGTCTGCTCGACCTCGGCGCGGGCGGCGTTCGTGAGCTCGGTCGCCTGGTGCCGCGACTGCTCGAGCAGGCGGCTGCCCTTGGCCTCCGCCTCCTGGAGCTCGCGGGTCGCATCGGCATGCGCCTTCGCGAGTAGCTCGCGAGTCTCGTTCCGCGTCGCATTCAGCATCTCGGCCCGCTGGCGCTCGCTCTCCTGGCGGTAGCGCTCGAGCTCGGCCTCGCGGTCCTGCAGGTCGCGCTGGCGGCGGCTGACCTCCTCTTCCGTCTTGCCGAGCTGGGCAGCGGAGGCGTTCTGCGCGTCGCGCTCGATCGTGTCGGCGAACTCGGCGGCGGCGCGAATCAGGTGGAGCGCGTCCATGCGGACGGCATGGCCGGTGGGCTCGACAGATGGGCCGGTGCGTGCGCCGGCGGCCTGAAGCACCCGGAGCTGCGCCTGAAGCTGGGCTGCGTGGCGGCGGAACGCGTCGAACGCATCCTTGACCCGGTCCGCGTCAAGACCCTCACCGCTCTGGGGAATGTCCTCGTAGCGAGGCAGGGAGGTCAGCGACGGGACCCCTGCGCGGCCAGGACCTTCGATAGCCATCTAGTCGTTCCCCTCCTGTTAGCTGCGTCGACGCGGCAAGCCGCTGGTTAGAAGTATGACTTCTTCATCGGCTGTCGGTTCCCTCGGCTTGATCGTGATCGACGATCGACCGGATTCCAAGGTCCCGAAGGACGCTGTCCGGCATCGGGGTCGGTGCGCCGGTGAGGGGGTCGCCGCCGCTCGCGATCTTCGGAAACGCGATCACCTGGCGGATGTCGGGCTCGCCGGCCATCCTCGCGACGAAGCGGTCGATCCCCATCGCGAACCCTCCGTGCGGCGGTGCGCCCATGCGGAGCGCGTCCAGGAGGAAGCCGAACTTCTCGCGCTGCTCCTCCTCGCCGAGGCCCATGACGCGGAAGACCGCCTGCTGCACCTCGGCACTGTGAATCCGGATCGAGCCGGAGCCGAGCTCCCAGCCGTTCCAGATCAGGTCGTAGTGCTGGCTCAGCGCGGAACCGGGGTCGGCCTCGAACGACCCCTCCTCGCCGGGCATCGGCGCGGTGAAGGGGTGATGGACGAACGTCCATTGGCCCGAGTCCGCGTCGTGCTCGAAGAGCGGAAAGTCGATCGTCCAGAGGAACTCGTCGCGCGTGGCGTCGGCGAGGTCGAGCTCGCGGCCGAGGTGCGATCGCATCCCGCCGAGGACGCGCGTGACGACCTCCTCGGTGTCGGCGACGAAGAGCACGGTCGAGCCGGGTTCGGTGGCGAACGCGGCCAGCTCTTCCTCGGAGAGGAACTTCGCAATCGGGGAGCGAATCTCGCCGCCGTCGTTGACGAGGTACGCAAGCCCCTTCGCCCCCCACTCCTTGGCGATCTCCTCGAGCCGCCCGAGCTCTGCGCGCGAGAAGGCGCGCGGCGCGACGAGGTAGCGGACCACCGGCGCCTTCGAGAAGACGCCGAACTCGGAGCCGCGCGTGAGCTCGGTCGCGTCCTGGATCTCGAGACCGAAGCGGCGATCGGGCTTATCGGTGCCGTACTTCCGCATCACCTCGTCGTACGTGACGCGCTCGAACGGCGTCTTCGGCGCCTCGCGGCCGGCGGCCTCGAAGCTCGCGACGACGCACTGCTCGAGCACGTCGAGCACGTCCTCGCGGTCGACGAACGACATCTCGAGGTCGAGCTGGCGGAACTCGTACTGCCGGTCGGCGCGGAGATCCTCGTCGCGCCAGCACGTTGCGATCTGGTAGTAGCGGTCGAGCCCGCCGACCATGCAGAGCTGCTTGAAGAGCTGCGGCGACTGCGCGAGTGCGTAGAACTTCCCCGGCTGCAGTCGCACCGGAACGAGGAAGTCGCGTGCGCCCTCGGGCGTGCCCTTCGTCATGGACGGCGTCCAGACGTCGATGAACGTGAGCTCGTCCATCGTTTGCCGGATCGACTGGATGACGGTGTGGTTGAGGCGCAGGTTCCGCTGCATGCGGTCGCTGCGCATGTCGAGGTAGCGGTACTTGAGGCGCAGCACCTCGTCGACGTCCTCTCCGATCTGGAACGGCAGCGGCTCGGAGCGCGAGACGATCGTCAGGGTGTCGACCTGGATCTCGATCTCGCCGGTGGGGAGATTCGGATTGACGGCGTCCGGCGCGCGCAGGACGATTTCGCCCTCCGCCTGCAGGACGAACTCGCTGCGGATCTCATGCGCGAGCGCGGCCGCGTCGGCCGTGCGCTCGGGGTTGATGACGAGCTGCACCTTTCCGGAGAAGTCGCGCAGGTCGATGAACACGAGGCCGCCGTGGTCGCGGCGCGTGTCCGTCCAGCCGGCAAGCTTCACGCGCGTGCCGGCGTCGGCGGCGCTGAGCGCGCCGCATGTGGTATCGCGCCAGCTGCTCATGGCGTCAGCTTCTCGAGGAGCTCGTCGCGTTGCACGTCGACATCTTGCTCACCGCGGCGCCGCATTGTGATTCGACCGTCGCCGAAGATCACCGTTGTGTGCGCGCCGGAGCGCTGCGCCTGCGTGAGCTGGCCCTTGATCGAGCGGCCCGCGTAATCGGTGTCGGCGGCAATGCCGCGTGCGCGAAGCTCGGCGAGCAGCGTCAGCGCCTCTGGGCGTGAGCCGCCGTCGACGGCGAGGAAGACGCCGAGCGTCGGTGGCTCGCCGGTGATGCCCTCGAGCTCGAGCGCGAGCACGAGCCGCTCGATGCCGGCGCCGAAGCCGACGCCGGGTGTCGGCGGCCCGCCGATCTCCTCGACCAGATAGTCGTAGCGGCCGCCGGCGCTGATCGTCGAGCCCTGCGTCGACTCGTCGGGGCCGACGAACTCCCAGGTCGTGCGGCTGTAGTAGTCGAGGCCGCGCACAAGCGTCGGCACGATCGTGTACTTCACGCCGTAGGCGTCGAGGCAGGCGCGCACCTGCGCGAAGTGCGCGGCGCAGGCGTCGCACAACGAGTCGCCGATCTTAGGCGCGTCCTTCAGCGCTTCGCGCACCTTCGGCGTCTTGACGTCGAAGACGCGCAACGGGCTCGTGACGCGCTTCTGCTTCGCATCGTCGTCGAGCGCGTCGGCGTGTTCGTCGAGCCAGGCGTTGAGCTTCTCGAGATATGCGGGGCGGCACTCGCGGTCGCCGATCGAGTTCAGCTGCAGCTCGTAGCGTCCAACGCCGAGCCGGCCGAGCAGCGTGTCGTAGAACTGGATTACTTCTGCGTCCGTCGCGGGATCGTCCGAGCCGACGTTCTCGAGCGAGAGCTGCCAGTGCTCGCGGTAGCGTCCGCGCTGCGGCTTGTCGTACCGGTACATCGACGCGATGGTGTAGAGCTTCACGGGCTGCGGCTCGCGCTGCATACCGTGCTCGAGATACGCGCGGCAGATCGGCGCGGTGCCCTCGGGACGCAGTGCGAGCTTGCGCCCGCTGCGGTCCTCGAAGACGTACATCTCCTTCTGGACGATGTCGGAGCCGGAGCCGGAAGTGCGCTGGAAGAGCTCGACGTCCTCGAAGACGGGCGTCTGGATCTTGCGGTACCCGTAGAGCGCGCAGAGGCGCTCCATCTCCCCCGTGATCTTCTGCCAAAGCGGCTGATCGGATGGAAGGACGTCGTGCGTGCCGCGCGGCGCCTCGATGCGCGTCACGCGCGCAGCTCCGCGAGGAACGGATTGCGTGCGAGCTCGTCGCCGAGGGTCGTCTGCGGCCCGTGACCCGGGTAGACGACGGTCTCGGGTGGATAGAGGTCGAGCAGTGTGCGCACCGATGCGACGAGCGTCTCCCAGTCGGCGCCCGGCAGGTCGACGCGGCCGACCGAGCCCGCGAAGAGGAGGTCACCGCTGAAGAGCGCGCCGTCCGTATAGAAGGCGACGTGTGCGGGCGAGTGTCCCGGGATCGCGATGCAGTCGAACGAGAGCCCGGCGACGTCGATCGTCTCGCCGCCCTCGAGCAGGTGGTCCGGCGTGTAGGAGCGGCCCGGCATGCCGACAGGCGCGAATTCCGCGTAGTGCTCAAGACGATCGCGCTCACCTTCGGGCATGTAGACGGGCGCGCCGGTTCCTTCGGCGAGGTCGGCAACGCCGCCGACGTGGTCGAAGTGCCCGTGCGTGATCAAGATCGCGGAGCAGGTCGCGCCGCTCCGGGCGAGCTCGAGCCGCAGGTCGGCAGCGTTGCCGCCCGGGTCGATGACGGCAGCCTCCGCGGCGTCACGGCCCGCGCGGACGACGTAACAATTCGTCTGCAGCGGTCCGAGTGCGTATTTGTCGACGACGATGTCCACGCGGGCGAGTCTAGCCGCGTGATGTGTAGGGGCCTGCGCCTGTGGGCACCCTCACCGCATGCGACATTGGAAGCTGAATGCAATCGAGACGCCGGACGGCAGCCGCTCGCCGGTCGTGCTGCACTCACTCGAGGGTGAGAGCCGCGTCGTGCTGATCGGGCTCGATTCCGGCCAGGAGCTCGGCGAGCACCAGGTGAAGGAATCCGCGTTTCTGCTCGTCGTCGACGGCACGGTGAAGGTGGAGGCGGGCGGCGAGGCGATCGACGCGGGCGTCGGCGAGCTGTTCCGCTTCGAGCCCGACGAACGTCACTCGGTCACGAGCGAAGGCGGCGCGAGGCTCATGCTCCTGCTTGCCCCGTGGCCCGGTGAGGGGCACTACCGGGGCGACGAGACCCGGTCGGGCGCTATCGCTTCTTAGCGGGTGGGCCGGCTTCGAGCCGCGCCTGGTACCGCCTGTACGCGAAGCGGTCGATCACATAGGTGAACGGAACGAACAGCACGGTGTAGAGGAGCGCCAGCGGCAGCACGCTCGCCCAGTTCCCCTTGGCGGTGAAGGAGAACAGCGCAAAGACGACGATGCCGAGCAGGGCGCCGCGCTTCAGCGCGCGATTCCATGAGGGAACAGGCGGCGTGCGTCCTGACCGCGTGCCGCGCGCAGCGGGCTGCTTCTTCGCGGCAGGCTTGGAGCCGTTGCGCGCCGGGGCGCGCTCCTTCTTCTCCGCCTCCTCCTCGAAGCCCTCCGGAAGCTCCTCGAGCTCGTTGCCCTCGCCGTCGACGTAGACGAACTCGTACTCGTGCCGCTTCTGCTTCAGCTCGCGGCGGCGTTGCTTTCTCGTTGGCACGGATCCAGCCTAGCTCGCTGGCTCGCCCGCGAGCACGACCTCGCTCACCAGCCTGCCGCCGAGGTGGTAGGCGAGGTAGCGCCAGTCGGGCGCGTCGAGCAGGACGACGTCGGCCCGGTAGCCCGGAGCGAGCCGTCCGATCCGGTCGGCGCGGCCGAGCACGTGCGCCGCGTTGACCGTGCAGGCGGAGAGCGCCTCCGCGGGCGAGAGCTTCATCTGCGTCGCGGCGAGCGAGCAGCAGAGCGGCAGGCTCTCGCAGAACGCGCTGCCCGGATTGAAGTCGGTTGCGAGCGCGACCGCGGCACCCGCGTCGACGAGCGCACGGGCCGGCGGCATCGGCCGGCCGAGGAAGAGCGCGCACGCGGGCAGGACAACCCCGACGACGTCGCTCGCCGCGAGCGCGTGCACGCCCGCGTCGCCCGTCGCCTCGAGGTGGTCGACCGACCGTGCCCCGAGGTCGATCGCGAGCGGGATCGCCCCGGCCTCCGTGAACTGGTCGCCGTGCAGTCGCAGCGCAAGGCCGGCGTCGCGGCACGCCTCGAGGTAGCGACGTGCCTGTGCAGCATCGAACGAGCCGCGCTCGAGGAACACGTCTGCGGCCTCCGCGATCTGCGCGGCATCGGGAAGCACCTCGGCGAGCGCGAAGTCGAGATAGGCGTCGGGATCACCTTCGAACTCGGGCGGCACCGTATGCGCGCCGAGCCACGTCGGCACACCGCCGGCATCGCGAACCGCCCGCAGCGACGCGAGCTCCGTCTCGCGGTCGAGGCCGTAGCCGGACTTTCCCTCGAAGGTGGTCGTTCCCTCCGCGAGCATCCAGCTTCGATGGCGCTCGACCGCGACGCGCAGGCCGTCCTCGCCCGCGGCACGCGTTGCGCGCACCGTCGAGAGGATCCCTCCGCCCGCGGCGTGCAGCTCCTCATAGCTCGCGCCGCCTGCGCGCAGCGAGAACTCGTGCACGCGGTCGCCCCCGAACGCGGGATGCGTGTGGCAGTCGACGAGCCCCGGGATCGCGCACCGTCCACGCGCGTCGAGCTCCACGACGTCGCCGTCGAGCGCCGGCAGGTCGCGCATCCGCCCCACCGCCTCGATCGTGTCGCCCGCGCAGAGCACGAAGGCGTCCTCGATCACCTCCACCGCGCCGAGATCGGCGCCCCGAAGCGGTGCAGGCCCGGATGCCGGCGTCGCGAGCTGCGCGATGTCGCGGATCAGCAGCCGCGCGGAGCTCACGCGTCGTGCGGCGCGGACGGGATCTTGATTCCGCCCTCTTCCGCGGCGTCGATCGCTTCCTCGTAGCCCGCGTCGACGTGCCGGATGACGCCGGTGCCGGGATCCGCCGTGAGCACGCGCTCGAGCCGTTCCGCCGCAGCGTCGGTGCCGTCGGCGAGGACGACCATGCCCGCGTGGATCGAGTTGCCGATGCCGACGCCGCCGCCGTGATGCACGCTGACCCACGTCGCGCCCGCCGCCACGTTGAGGAGGGCGTTGAGGATCGGCCAGTCGGCGATCGCATCCGATCCATCCCGCATCGCCTCGGTCTCGCGGTACGGCGAGGCGACGGAGCCGGAGTCGAGATGGTCGCGGCCGATGACGATCGGCGCTTTCACCGCGCCGCTCCGCACGAGCTCGTTCATCGCGAGCCCCGCCTTCGCGCGGTCGCCGTAGCCGAGCCAGCAGATCCGCGCCGGCAGCCCCTGGAATGCCACCCGCTCGGGCGCGAGCTCGAGCCACCGCTGCAGCAACGGATCGTCGGGGAACAGCCCCTTCAGCATCTCGTCGATCGTCGCGATGTCGGCCGGGTCCCCGGACAGCACCACCCAGCGAAACGGCCCAACGCCATGACAGAACAACGGCCGGATATAGGCCGGGACAAAGCCCGGGTATGAAAACGCGTCCGCTACCCCACCTTCACGGGCCTCACCTCGAAGGTTGTTGCCATAATCGAAAACATACGCGCCGAGCCGGACGTACTCGAGCATCCCCTCGACGTGCCGAGCAATCGACGCACGCGCGCGTTGCACGTACTCGTCCGGATCGGACGCGCGCAGCGCGGCCGCCTCGTGGACGTCGAGTCCGACGGGCACGTAGCCCGTGAGCGGATCGTGCGCGGCCGTCTGATCGGTGACGAAGTCGAAACGCTCGCCGCGCGCCGCGAGCTCCGGCACGATCTCGGCCGCGTTGCCGAGCAGGCCGACGGACAACGCACGTCCTTCCGATGCGGCGACGCGAATCCGCGCCAGCGCGTCGTCGACCGAGTCGGCCGCCTCGTCGAGGTAGCGCGTCTCGAGCCTGCGCTCGATGCGATGCGGATCGACCTCGATGCAGAGAATCGCTGCGCCCGCCATCGTCCCGGCGAGCGGCTGCGCTCCGCCCATGCCGCCGAGCCCCGCGGTGAGGATCGTCTTGCCCGCGAGGTCGGGCGAGCCGAAGTGCTTCTCCCCCGCAGCGGCGAAGGTCTGGAACGTGCCCTGGAGAATCCCCTGCGAGCCGATGTAGATCCACGAGCCCGCGGTCATCTGGCCGAACATCGTCAGGCCCTCCGCCTCGAGCCGGCGGAACTCGTCCCACGTCGCCCACTTCGGCACGAGCAGCGAGTTCGCAATCAGCACGCGCGGCGCGCCCTCGTGCGTCGTGAACACACCGACGGGTTTCCCGGACTGCACGAGCAGCGTCTCGTCAGGCCCGAGCTCGAGCAGCGCGCCGACGATCGCCTTCAGCGCCTCGTGATTGCGCGCAGCCTTCCCCGAGCCGCCGTAGACGACGAGGTCCTCCGGGCGCTCCGCAACGTCGGGGTCGAGATTGTTCAGCAGCATGCGCAGCGGCGCCTCGGTCGACCATTGCCGCGCGTTCAGCGCAGACCCGTGCGGCGCGTGGATATTCGACAGGTCGCCGCACAGCGCCTCGACGCGCTCGGCGAGTGTCTGTGTCGTGCTCATAGCAATGCTCCGATCCGGCTCTCGGCAGCCGCGATGATCGAGCCGTCGCGGATCGCCGTCGCCACCGCTTCGATGTCTGGCGCAAGCGAACGGTCGTCACGCAGTCGCGGCGAGAGCTCGCGTACGGCAGCGCGGGTCGCCTGCACGCCGTCACCGGGCTCGAGTGGCGCGAGGAACTCCACGGCCTGCGCCGCGGCGAGGAGCTCGATCGCGAGACCGCGCTCGCAATTCGCCAGCACCTGCCAGGCCTTCAGTCCGCCCGCGTTACCCATCGACACATGATCCTCCTGGCCCGCGCTCGTCGGGATCGAGTCCACCGATGCAGGATGACACAACACCTTGTTCTCGGACACGAGCGACGCCGCAACGTACTGCGGGATCATGAAACCGCTGTTCAGCCCGCCGTCGCTGGTCAGGAATGCCGGCAGGCCGTCGGAGAGGTTCGGATTGACGAGACGCTCGACGCGCCGCTCCGAGATGTTCGCAAGCTCGGCGACCGCCATCGCCAGCGTGTCGAGCGCAAACGCGAGCGGCTGCCCGTGGAAGTTGCCGTTCGAGACGAGCGCGTCGTCCTCGACGAGCACGAGCGGGTTGTCGGTCGCCGCGTTGAGCTCGACAGAGACTGTGTAGTCCGCGTAGTCGAGCAGATCGCGCGAGGCGCCGTGCACCTGCGGCGCGCAACGAAGTGAGTAGGCGTCCTGCACCTTGTCGCACCAGCGATGCGACTCCATGATCGCGGAGCCTTCGACGAGGCGCAGCACGTTCGCCGCTGCATCGCCCTGCCCCTTCAACGGACGCAAGGCGTGAATCTGCGGCAGGAACGAGGTCCGCGTCGCCTGCAGTGCCTCGATCGACATCGCGCACGCAAGATCCGCCGCCTGCGAGAGCCGCCGCGCGCGCACCAGACCGAGCGACAGGAACGCCGCCATGAACTGCGTCCCGTTGATCAGCGACAGCCCTTCCTTCGCCTCGAGCACGATCGGCCCGAGGCCGACCCGCGCAAGTGCCTCGAGCCCGGGCATCCGCTCGCCATCGACGACCGCCTCGCCCTCGCCGACGAGCGGCAGTGCGAGGTGCGCGAGCGGCGCGAGATCACCGGACGCACCGACCGAGCCGCGCGCAGGGACGACCGGCAGCACGCCACGGTCGAGGCACGCGAGCAAGAGCTCGACTGTCTGCACGCGCGCGCCGGAGTTGCCCTTCGCGAGCGTGTTCGCCCGCAGCAGCATCGCCGCGCGCACGACCTCGTCTGCGTACGGCTCCCCCACGCCGCACGCATGCGAGCGGAGCAGCCGCAGCTGCAGCTCGCCCGTCAGCTCTTCGGGAATCGACCGATTGACGAAGCGACCGAAGCCGGTATTGACCCCGTACGTGTGCTCACGGCTGCCGTGTGCCGCGCGTTCGACGAGCTCACGGGCGGCACGCATCTTCACGCGCGCGGCACCGGTGAGTTCGGTCGGCGCGCGATCGACGGCGACGGCCCAGACGTCGGCGACCGTGAGGTCGTCGCCGGTGAGGCCGATCGCGGTTCGCTGAGCCACTGAAGGCGAGTCTAACTTCCTCGAAAATCGGCGCTCCCTCGATCGAGGGAGCCTTCCGGGGGAGGCCGCGTCGATGGTGTTGACAGCCGTCGTCCACGTTGGGAGCACCCCGAAATGCGCCGCCTTGCCGTCTTTGCCGTCCTCGCCGTACTTTGCGCGGCCATCACGGGCGGTGCGCCGGCCGCTGTCGCTCCGTCGGCGCGCGTCGCGCTGCGGATCGACGCCGTCCTTCCCTCGGGTTCGCTGTCGTTCGTCGGATCGGGCACGATCGACGGTGCCCACGGCCTGAGCGCCCTCGACTTCACGACGACGAGCGGCGTGCGCTTCCAGGCGATCATCGCCTCCTCGAGCCAGCTCACAGTTTTCTTGAAGGGCCCGAGCTTGAACGTCGCCCACGGCCTCACGTGGGCTCGAACCGACGGCGCAGCAAGCGCGCCCCTCTTCGACCCCGCGCTCCCGCTTCACCTCGTGGCGCACCATGGAGCGAAGGTCGGCGCCAAGACGATCGACGGTGCCGGTCTCACGGGGTACACGGTGGCGCTCAGTACGGCGGAGGCCAGGCTGCTTTCGCCGGCGGCGTCCGGAGCCACGCTTCGCCGCGGCCTCGCAGGGACTGTCTGGCTCACCGACACAGGAGTGCTCCGCGAGTTCTACGCGAACGTTCCCTACGGCTCCGGTCACGCCACGATCGACGAGCAGTTCCTTGCTGCAACCTCGCCGATCCACCTGGCTCTTCCGAAGGCAGCGACAGTGTTCGACCCCCGCGCCGATGCTCCGGAGAACGAGATTCGCCGCGCGATGCCGGACGTCGAGTTGTATAACGCCGACAACGGCGCACGCGGCTACAGCGGTATGACCCCTGCGGCGCTCAGGCGATACGACCGCAAGCTCTCGCCGCAGCTCAAGGTCGTACGGGCCTCCACCACGGAGTACTGCATCCAGGTAACCGTGAACGGCGTTACAGCGAAGAAGGACGGGCCGGCGGCGACGATCATGCTCGGTCGTTGCTGAGCAGCCGTAGCTCGAGCAACCGCGACGCGTCGAGCCCGTCGATGCGGAGCGCCGCACCTGCCGCGGCGGCGGCGGCACCCGCCGGCATGAGACCGACGAGCTCCGCGCCGGCGACCTCGACACCCAGCGCCGCGGCCTCACGCTCGATCGCAGCGACGATCTCGTGCAGCGCCGACGCCTCCCAGTTCTCCACATTCATGCTCACCTGCGCGTGGCCCGCCTCCAGCATCTCGAGGCCGAGCGCGCGCACCCCCGGAAAGCCGCCGTCACGCTCGCGGATCACGCGCGCGATCGTTTTCGCCGCCTCGACGTTGGCGTCGGCGAGATTCACGTTGAACGCAATCAGCGGCCGCCGCGCGCCGACGATCACGCCGCCCGCCGCCGGATGGAGCTCGCGCGGCCCGAAGTCAGGCTCGACCTCGCCGTCGTCGATGCGCCGCTGCAGCTCCTCCGGCCCACCGCGCCGGAAGAACGCCGGCCCGCGGTCGGGCGCGAGCTCGCCGTAGAGGAAGACGGGCAGGCCGAGCTCCTCGCCGATCCGCCTGCCGAGCTCCAGTGCGGTCGCGCACGCGCGCTCCATGTCGGAAGGAACGATTGGAACAATCGGCACCACGTCGGCCGAGCCGATGCGCGGATGCGCGCCGCCGTGTTCGCGGAGGTCGATGCAGTCGCGCGCGCACGCGATCCCCGCGAGCAGCGCCTCGACGAGCGCCCCTTCGTCGCCGACAAGCGTGAAGACCGAGCGGTTGTGATCGACGTCGGTGTGCACGTCGAGCAGCTTCGCGTGGGCGGACAGCGCCGTCCCGATCGACGCGATCGCCGCGGGGTCGCGACCTTCGGAGAAGTTCGGTACCGACTCGAGCGGCAGCGTCACCGCGTGAGTCTAAGCGCGGTTGGCCGACAGAACGTTCGCGCACTGCTCGCAGACCGAGGCCGGGACGAGCCCGAGGCGCATCCCGAGAAAGAACACCTTGCAGCCCACGCAGAGCCCGAACCCCGACTCCAGCGACGCGAAGACGACAATCACCCCGACGAGCGCGTACGCCGCGACATGCTGGCCTGCGGCGTAGTAGAGGAGCGTCGCCGTAACCGTGAATACCGCGCCGATCGTCTGCGCGAAGCGCTTCGCCGGCCCAGGCGCGTAGCGATGCGTGAAATGCAGGCGCGGCGTGATCGCGCACGTTGCAAGCAGGCCGAGCGGGCTGAGCGTCGGCCCGGTCAGCGCACGCGCCACGAACCCGTATGCGAGCACGGGAATGAGCCAACCCTGCTGGAATGCGACGGTGACCACCGCCAACACAGCCACCGCTCCGGCCACGAGCCGCGCAGACGTCTCGTTGACGGGGTCGGGAAACGAGAAGAGCTCAGACATCTGCGAAGGACGGTACCCACGTTGACCGTCCGCAAGTCGTCGTATCGCTCGATCGCGTCGCTGCAGCGCGACACCTCCCGCTGTCGCGCCTGTGTCGAGGCGGGCTATCCGCTCGAGTCGCTGCCGGTCCGCGCGCCGTATGCCGGCCAGCACGCGTATCTCTTCGGCCAGGCGCCCGGCATCGTCGAGGGCGAGGAGCGGCTCCCGTGGCGCGGCCGCGCCGGCCAGAAGCTCCGCCGCTGGCTCGAGCTCGAGGAAGAGGCCTTCTATTCCACCTTCTATTGCGCGTCCGTCACCCGCTGCTACCCAGGGCGGATGTCCTCGGGACGCGGCGACCGGGCGCCGACGCCGCGCGAGCAGGATCTCTGCGAGTTCTGGCGCGATTGGGAGCTCGAGCTCCTGCGACCCCGGCTCATCGTCACCGTCGGCGGTCTCGCGCTACGCCGGATGCTCGGCTTCACCGACCTGACGGCCGCGATCGGCGAGCGGTTCGAACGCGACGGCATTCCCGTCGTCCCGCTCCCCCATCCCTCGGGCGCAAGCAGCTGGCCACACGCACCGGCGAATGCCGCGCGCCTCGAGCGCGCACTCGGCCTCGTACGGAGGGAGCTCTCCCGGCTCTAATCTGGTTCGGTGAGCGCTGTTCCGTATCGCACGACTTTTTTCCGCCTGCTTCTCTTCCTGAAGCCGTACCGTCTCGGGCTGAGCCTCTCGATCATGCTCGCAGTCGGCTCGCAGGCGGCGCAGATCGCTCTCATCTGGGTCACGGGCCGCGACGTCATCGACCAATCGCTCCTCCGCAACGACACGCACCGGCTCTGGTGGTCGGTCGGCGCGATCGTCGTCCTCGGGATCGTGCGGGGCGCCCTGATGCTTGGCCGGCGGATCCTCTCCGGCCGCCAGGCGCTCGACGTCGAGATGGACATGCGCAGCGGCATGTACGCGCAT
>Ga0193728_1000190_pt1 | contig 28027 bp, 34 predicted proteins | sample U1c1metaG_FD_143037 | JGI IMG/M metagenome (GOLD analysis project Ga0193728, IMG submission 143037) | Soil microbial communities from a riparian zone of the East river system, Colorado, United States - U1c1 | ecosystem: Environmental > Terrestrial > Soil > Riparian zone | place: USA: East River... | reverse complement strand
CGTCGGGCGCCCTGCCGCGCGGTGGCATGAAGTCGAGCACACGCACCGTTCCCTCGTCGCACTCCCAGGTGGTCTCGAGGACGAACGTGCTCTGCAGATACCGGCGGGTGGTCGTGCCGCCCTCGGCGGGGGCGACGAGCCAGCGACCGTTCTCGGCGGTGCCGAGCAGCGAAGCGAAGCACGCAGCTGAGTCGAACCGTGGGAAGCACAGCCAGTCGATCGATCCGCCGCGCTCGACGAGCGCCGCAGTCTGAAGGTCGCCGATGAGGGCGTAGTCCTCGATCCGCTTGCTCATCGGAGGTCGATCTCCAAACCGAAGTGCGGCCAGCGTTTCTTGACGGCGCGGTTGAACTCTTCCTCGTACTCTTCGCCCGTCTTTTCGTCGAGCGTGCTCCGGAACCGATACCGCATCTCCGCGAGCGCCTCTGTGGCGGCTTCGACGACGTCGACGTAGTCGCCGTACATCTCCTCGGCCTCGTCACGCTCGGCGCGGTCATACAGCTCCTTCTTCTCGCGCACCTCTTCGAAGAGCCCTTTCGCCTCGTCCTCCGCGAAGACGTCGAGCTGGCGCGCGACCACATCGGCGAAGCGTCGGCGTCTGAAGATCATGCAATCTCCTCGTAGATGGCGAGATGCGCGCGCGCTGCCGTGTCCCAGGTCAGCTCCTCGCGTGCACGGCGTGCACCCGCACGTGCCTCTTCGAGCGCGCCGGGGTCGCTGAGCAACTCGTGCACTGCGGCAGCGAGCGCGTTGACGTCGCCGGCCGGTACGACGCGTCCGGCTCCGAAGCGGCGCACGGGCTCCGCGACGCCGCCGACGTCGTACGCCACTGCGGGTACACCGGCGCCGAGCGCTCGCAGCAGGGCACCGCTCTGGTCGAGCTCGGGCTTGTAGGGGAAGAGCGCGATCGTGGCGTCGCCGAACGCGCGGTCGACCTCGTCCGGTGACAGGTAGCCCAGGCGCCATTCGGCGGTGAGCCCGGCAGCGGCGGCGCGGTAGGGCTCGATGGGCTCCATCGGGTCACCCGCGACGAGCAGCTTCGCGTTGCCGGCGCGGCGCACGGCGGCGATCGCGTCCTCGAGGCCCTTATACGGACGGATCACGCCGAAGCAGAGGACGGTCTGTCCGTCGTCGGTGCGCGGCGGGTCACTGGGGAAGACGGGATGCGGCACGACCCGCAGCCGCTCGGGGTCGACGCCGGTGCGCTCGAGCGTCGCGCGTCCGTTCTCCGAGTGCACGACGACGCGCTCGAAGCGGCAGAGCAGCTCGCGCCACATGTCGGCGCGCTTGGCCGTGCGCCGCGGCAGGAGATCGTGCGCGGTGAAGACGGAGGGAAGCTGCGGCCGGAAGAGCCGCACGTCGAGCTGCGGCGCGGCGAGCCATTGGAGGTGCAGGACATCGCCGCGTCGCCGGCGCAGCGCGGCCAGCCCGAGCGGATGCTCTGCTGCCTTCAGCGGCAGGCGCAGCTTCGAGCGCTTGAAGAGGCGTGACGAAAGCGGATAGAAGAGCTCGCGGCGCGTGTAGCCGTCGGGCTCGGGCACCGCGCCGAAGCGGAACCGCGACGTCACGAGCTCGACCTCGGCGCCGGCACGCGCGAGCGCCGCTGCGAGCTCATGGTCGTAGGTCGGTGTGAACGCCGGAGGATCTGCCAGGACGACCCGCATCGAGACGTAGGCTACGCGCCGTGCCGATGGTCGTCCGCACCTGGAACCTGTTTCACGGCAACAGCCTGCCGCCGCAACGCCGAGCGTTCCTCCGCGAGATGGTCGAGCTGATCACCGCGGACGGGCCTGGAGTCGTCTGCCTGCAGGAGATCCCGTTGTGGGCGCTGCCGCACCTCGGGTCGTGGAGCGGCATGCAGTCGATCGCCGCCATCGCCCGCGAGTCGCGGATCGGGAGCGCGCGCCTCGGCGGCTGGATCACCGAGCTTCACCACGGGGTGCTCCGCTCGGCAGTGACCGGCGAAGCGGATGCGATTCTCGTGGCGCCCCAGTTCGAGGTGAGTCACGAGCATTCTCGCGTGGTGAGCACCGACGGAATTCGGCGCGTGGTGCACGGTCTCCGGCTCGACGGGGGCGTCTTCGTGGCGAACTTCCACACGACGGGTGACGACCAGTTCCGGATGGTTGCCGACGTCGTGGAGAGCCAGGCCGGGCAGGAGGTGGTCGTCGCCGGCGATGCGAATCTCCGGCCCGGGGAGGGAGAGACGTACGGGCTCTTGCGCCAGCGGGGGTTCTCGGTGCCGCTGCCGGGCAGCATCGACCAGATCGTCGTGCGCGGGCTCCCCTCGACGCCCGCGGTCGCGTGGCCCGAAGAGCGCCGCCGCGCCGGCGGTCGGCTCCTCTCGGATCACGCACCGGTAGAACTCACCGTCGGATGACCTTCGAGGAAGCACGCGCGCAGTTCCCGGTGCTCGAGCGCTACGCGTATCTCAACGCGGGGACGAACGGGCCGGTGCCGCGCGCGAGCGCGAATGCGGTCGTCGAGCAGACGCTCCTCGATCTCGAGCACGGGCGCAGCGGCACCGCCTGGTTCGAGCGAACCCTGGCGCTGCGCGAGGAGGCGCGGGTCGGGCTCGCGGCGGTGATCGAGGTCGACCCGCTGCTCGTCGCGCTCACCGACTCGACGTCGCGCGGCTGCTCGATCGTGCTGTCCGGGCTCGGGCTCGGACCGGATGACGAGGTCGTGATCACCGATCAGGAACACTTCGGGCTGACGGCGGCGGTCTTCGCATCGGGCGTTCGCGTCGTGATGGCGGGCGACGCGACGGAGGATGGGATCCTCGCTGCCGTCACGCCGCGGACGCGCCTGATCGCGACATCGCACGTGCTCTGGACGACGGGACGTCTTCTCGACCTGAAGCGCGTGCGCGAAGACTCCGGGGTACCGGTGCTCGTCGACGGTGCGCAGTCAGCCGGCGCGATTCCCGTCACGGCCGGCGACTTCGACTTCTACACCGTCTCCGCGCAGAAATGGCTCTGCGCGCCCGAGCCGACCGGCGCACTGTTCGTTCGCGACCCGGACCAGCTGCGCGTCGCGGCTCCCAGCTACCTCTCCCAGACGTCGTACGAGCCGACCGGCGCGTTCGTCGCGAAGGACGGCGCGCCGCGCTTCGACAACGGGTGGCTCGCGACGCCGATTCTGCTCGGACTCAACGCTGCGCTCGCAGCGCGTCCCGAGTGGGGCTTCGCACGCGCTGCGGAGCTGGCCGCGCGGTGCCGCGAGTTGCTCGCGGATCGCGTCGACGTCGTGACGCCGCCCGGTCATTCGACGCTCGTGTCGTTCCGTCCGAACGGCGATCCCACCGACCTCGTTGCGCAGCTCGCGGAGCACCGCGTGATCGTGCGCGAGCTGCCCGGCCGCAATCTCGTCCGCGCGTCGTGCGGCTGGTGGACGAACGACGACGACCTGCAGCGCCTCGCCGCCGGCGTGTCCACCTAGGGCTAGTTCCTTCGAACACCAGGTGTCAGACACCGTTAAGAGGTCGTTAGGAAACGCATACGGCTTCCACGCGACTCGCTTGCGGGGGTGCGTGGCTACGCGGTCGGGAGGCCGAGCTCGGCCGAGATCGGCTGCAGCGCTTCGACGACCGTGCGGATGTGATCGTCGAGCTCCACGCCGAGCTCCTCTGCACCCTTGAAGACCTCGTCGCGGTGCACGCCGGCGGCGAACGACGGCTGCTTCAACTTCTTGCGTACCGACTTCGGCTCGAGGCCCTGCAGCCCGGTCGGGCGGACGAGCCCACACGCATGCACGAAGCCGGAGAGCTCGTCGCACGCGAAGAGCGCCTTCTTCAACGGGGTATCGCGCGGCATCGCGAGGTGCTCGGCGTGCGAGAGAACGGCCTCGATCACTTCCTCCGGATAGCCCTCTTCTCGCAGGATCGGTGCACCGTCCTGCGGGTGTTTGTCGAGCGTGGGGTGGATCTCATAGTCGAAGTCGTGGAGCAGCGCGGTCACGCGCCAGAGCTCCTCGTCTTCCCCGAACTTCCGCGCGTATGCGGCCGTCGAAGCCTCCACCGCAAGAGCGTGACGAAGTAGCGATTCGCTCTTTGTGTAGCTGGTGAGCGTCTGCCAGGCCTGTTCGCGTGTCGGCGCCATGGCTGGCTAGCATAGTGCGCTATGGCCGTCGCACCTGCCGTTGCCGACGCCTTCGTGATCGAAGGCCGGCGCCCGATCAACGGCCGCATTCGTGCGGCCGGCAACAAGAACGGCGCGCTGCCGATCATCTGCGCGTCCCTGCTCGCAACCGAGCCGGTGACGTTGTCCAACGTGCCGCGGATTCGCGACGTCGACACGATGCTCGAGCTGCTCGCCGATCTCGGGGCCGAGGTCGGCTGGACGGGGCCGAACGAGGTGCGCCTCGACACGACGAACGTATCGAAGTGGGCGCCCGACGCAGCGCTCTGCCGCCGCATCCGCGCGTCGTTTCTCCTGGCCGGGCCATTGCTCGCACGGTTCGGCAAAGCGACAATGCCGCCGCCGGGCGGCGACGTGATCGGGCGGCGCCGGCTCGACCCGCACATTCACGCGTTCGGCGAGCTCGGCACGACGATCCGCTTTGGCGAGATGTACGAGATGACGACCGACGGGCTCCGCGGCGCCGGCGTATTCCTCGACGAGGCCAGCGTCATGGCGACCGAGAACGCCGTCATGGCCGCCGTCCTCGCGCTGGGCGAGACCGTGCTCGGCAATGCGGCCTGCGAGCCACACGTGCAGGACCTCTGTCGCTTCCTCGTCTCGCTGGGAGCGAACATCGAGGGCATCGAGTCGAACGTGCTGCGCATCACCGGCGTCGACCGTCTGCGCGGCGGCGCCTGGGCGATCGGCCCGGACCACATCGAGGTCGGCAGCTTCATCGGCATGGCCGCGATCACCGGCGGCGACGTCACGATCGAGGGCGCACGGCCGCGCGACCTGATCTCGATTATCCCGGCATTCGCGAAGCTCGGCGTGCGCGTCGAGGTCGGCGAGGACTTCATTCACGTGCCGACCGGGCAGCAGCTTGTCGTGCAGGACGACCTCGGCGGGATGATCCCGAAGGTCGAGGACGGCCCGTGGCCTGCGTTCCCGTCCGACCTGACATCCATTGCGGTCACCGTGGCAACGCAGGCGTTCGGAACCGTGCTGATGTTCGAGAAGATGTTCGAGAACCGGCTGTTCTTCGCCGACAAGCTCGTGTCGATGGGCGCGCGGATCATCATCTGCGATCCGCACCGCGCGGTCGTGACAGGCCCGACGCAACTCGTCGGCCAGCGGATGGAGAGCCCCGACATCCGTGCGGGCATGGCGATGCTCCTCGCAGCGCTCACCGCAGACGGGCAGTCGACAATCGGCGCCGCGTACCAGATCGACAAGGGCTACGAGCGCATCGACGAGCGACTCCGTGCGCTCGGCGCGACGATCGAACGCGTCGACGCGTAGCCCGGATCACCCGTCGAAGCCAGAGCGACCGCGGCGGCGACGTCCAGAACGCCGAAGCCGACATCGGGCGTCCAGTCGCCGTGGCCCGATGCCGTCTGCTTCAGGATCTGCGCGACCTGTTGCGCCGTGAGCAACGGGTTGGCTGCCCACACGAGCGCCGCCGCGCCTGCTACCTGCGGCGCTGCGAACGACGTGCCGCTCGCGTAGCCGTAGAGCCCGGCCTGCGCACCGGGCAGCAGACTGCGCGGATAGAGCGCGGGGGAGGCGAGCTGCGACACCGCGCCGAACACGTTCTCACCAGGTGCTGCAAGCGACACCCACGAGCCCGTGTTCGCGAACGACGCGCGCACGCCCGCGGAGGTCGATGCCGTCACCGCGAGCCCCGCTCCGCCGGTGCCGTCGGAACCGCGCGGCTGGAGCAGCGCCGCCGGATACTCGACTGGATTGCCCTGGCCGTACTCGTTGCCGACGGCCGCGACGAGCAGGACGCCGCGCTGAACTGCGTACTGGATCGCGCTCCGCTCGGTCACGGACGTCGTCGGGCCGCCAACGCTGAGGTTCAGAACCTTGGCGCCGTGGTCGACGGCGTAGACGATCCCCGCTGCCTCGTCGACGTCCGTAAAGGCGCCGCTGGCACTCCCGGACTTCACGATGAGCAGCTGCGCGTCGCCGCCCACGCCGGCGATCCCGTCGCCGTTCGTGACCGAGCCGGCGGCCAGCGATGCGACGAAGGTGCCGTGACCATTCGAGTCGCGCACGTTGCTCGTGCCGGTGCGTGTGTTGAACGTGGCCGGCGACTTGGCGGCGATGTCGGGCGCCGTGAGGTCGGCGCCGGTGTCGATCACCGCGATCGTGACGGCCGACGCGGCGCGCAGGACAGCTGGGGCGACGCCGTCGACGTGTGTGCTGTGGTACTGCCACTCCCAGATCGCGCGCGGCGTCAGCGACGCGAGTGTGACCCCAGGGTCGGCGGCGGAGAGGCGCGCGGCCGTGCGCTGCACGAAGCGGATGCCCGGCGCGCGGCGAAGGCGTGCGGCAGCTGCCGACGAGGAGGTGCGCACCTCGGCGACGCGCAGCGCGGGGAGCGTCCGCACCACCACCGCAGGTGTGGTGCGGAGCGCCGCCGCGAGCGCCTGCCGCGACTCGTAGCCGACGGAGAGCTGCAGCCCCGATCGTCCCGACGTGACGCGTGCAGGACCAACGCGACCCGGCTATGCCGTACCCACGACTCCCCCGATGACGACCGCCAGCCCCGTCGCAGCTGCCCACCGCATTTGCCCCATGCGCAGACGCTTGAGGCTACGTCGGCGCTCGCTGAACGGGCAGGGCCGTTCGGCCCATCTTTTCAACCGGTAATCGCGCCCCGGTCCTAGTGCACGGGCCTCCGGTAGCCTGCGCGGCGAGCATGGGAGCACCCGAGCAGGCACCCGGACGGAGCGGCATTCGCGTGGAGCTTCGCGGGCGTGGCTCGGCGACGATCGAGACCGGCCTGCCGGTGCTCGACAGTCTGCTCGAGCGGCTGGTGGAGTACGCACGCTTCGACGTGACCCTCGAGGTGGAGCCGGGCACCGCCGAGGCCGAGGTCTCCGAGGCAGGCAGCGCACTCGGCCGGGCGCTTGCCGCTCCGCTGCGCGAGGGTCGCGGCTACGGCTCGGCGATGATGACGTCGTCCGAGGCGCTCGCGAGCGTGGTCCTCGAGCGGTCAGACATACCGTTGCTCGTCTCGAACGTCGATCTGACCGACGCACGCATCGGTGGGCTCGGCACCGACGTTGCCCGCCGCTTCCTCGATCGGTTCACCGAGGGGGCCGGCGTGACCCTCCACGTGCGCCTGTTGAACGGGACAGACTCCCAGCACGTGCTCGAGGCGATCTTCAAGGCGATCGGCGTCGCGCTCGCCGTGGCATGTGAAACCAAAGGAGATGTGAATGGCTGATAAGACCGTCGTGCGCACGGAGGCGGCGCCCGCGCCGTTCCAGGGCGCGCCGTACTCGCAGGCGATCCGCTCGGGCGACTTCGTCTTCGTCTCGGGACAGCTCGCGCTCAAGCCGGGCGACAAGGAGCTCTCGGGCGGGACGATCGAGGAGCAGACCGAGCAGGTGTTCGCGAATCTCGCGGCTATCCTCGCCGAGGCGGGGACCGGCCTCGACAGGCTCGTCAAGACGACCGTGTTCCTCCAGAACCTCGACGACTTCCAGGGGATGAACTCGGTGTACGCGGCGCACGTCGGCGACCGGCCGCCCGCGCGCTCGACCGTCGAGGTCGCCAAGCTTCCATCCGGCGCACTCGTCGAGATCGAAGCGGTCGCACATTTGTGACCTCGCGCCCATGAGAATGGGCGCGTGAGGGAGGAGCTCGAGCAGTACGTCCGCGGCCTGAACCTGGACGCGTATCTCGTCGGCGGCGCAGTCCGCGACGAGCTGCTCGGGCACGAGTCGAAGGACGCCGACTTCCTCGTTCCCGGGCTCGACACCGACGGACTGAAGCGTGCGCTCGAGCCGCACGGTCAGGTGGAGGACCTCGTCGTCGCCAACCGGCTCGTCGGCGTGCGGCTCTATCCACGGGACACGAGCATGCGGAAGCTCGCGCCGGCCGGCATCGAGTTCGCGCCGCCGCGCAAGGAAGTGAGCACCGGCCCCGGCCGGCACGACTTCGAAATCGTCGCCGACCCGTCGCTCTCGGTGGAAGACGACATGCGCCGCCGCGACTTCACGATCAACGCGATGGCCCGCCGACTCTCGACAGGCGAGCTCGTCGACCCACTGGACGGCAAGCGCGACCTCGAGGAGAAGATCCTGCGCACCGTCTCACCGCGCAGCTTCGCGGAGGATCCGCTGCGCCTCGTTCGCGCGCTGCGCTTCGTCTCGCAGCTCGGGTTCGAGCCAGACGCATCGACGGTGCAACAGATGCGCGACGAGGCAGCGTCCGTGAAGCTCGTCTCCGGCGAGCGCATCGGCGGCGGCCTGCATGCGGACGGGCTCGGCGAGCTGTCCAAGCTCCTGCTCGGTGCAGAGCCCGCGCGAGCGCTGCGGCTTGCGCGCGACACAGGCGTGCTCGTGGAGCTGCTGCCGGAGTTCGAGCGCGCCATCGGCTTCGAGCAGGAGAGCCGCTACCACGACCTCACGGTCGACGATCACACGTTCGCGGTCGTGCAGGCGGCGGCCGACGCGAATGCGTCGCTCGCCGTCCGTCTCGCAACGGTCTTCCACGATCTCGGCAAGCCGTACGTCGCATGGCGCGGGCCGGACGGCCGGCTGCACTACTACGCGAAGCCGGGCTATTCGCAGAAGAGCCACGAGCAGGTCGGCGCTGAGCTTGCGACGACTGCGCTGAACCGCCTTCGCTATCCGAACACGCTCCGTTCGCGCGTCTGCCGCATCGTGCGGCACCACATGTTCCAGATCGGCAACGGCGATGCGCTCCGCGCGCGGCGCTTCCTCGCGAAGTACGGCGACGACCTCGCATTCGAGCTGCTCGACCACAAGGAGGCCGACTTCCGTGGGAAGCGAACGGCGGCCGAGGCGCCCCTCGCCGATATCGAGAAGGTCGACCGCTTCCGCGAGATGCTCCGCCGCGAGCAGAAGAGCCCGCACCATCTCGGAGATCTCGCCATCGACGGCACCGACTTGATCAAGCTCGGCTTCACACCCGGTCCGGACCTCGGGCACGCGCTTCAGGCACTGCTGCACGACGTCGTCGAGGATCCCTCACTGAACACGGGCGACGAGTTGCGGCGACGCGCGCAGGAACTTTTGACAGGCTCTCGCAGGTGACCGACATCGACCTCGTCGACTGGGATGCCCCCGGCCCGTATCGCGTCGCATTCACGACGCGGCTGGGCGGCGTGAGCGACGGCCCGTTCGCGTCGCTGAATCTCGGCATCCTCACCGAGGACGATCCGGCAAGCGTTGTCGTGAACCGGACGCGCCTCTGCGACACTGTCGGCGCCGATCCCGACGGCGCGACGATGGCATGGCAGCGCCACGGATCGACGGTCACGGAAGCACAGCCGCGCGGCATCATCACGCCCGGCACCGTGTACGGGCATTGCGACGGCCTGTGGAGCGACGAGCCGGGCCGCGCGATGCTGCTGCTCACCGCAGACTGCATTCCCATCGCGCTCGCGCGCAACAGCAAGGAGTCGCCGGCCGTCGGGATTCTCCACGCCGGCTGGCGCGGCCTGCTCGCAGGCATCATCGGCAACGGCGTGCGCGCGGTCGGCGCGCGCGGAATCGCGGCCGCGATCGGGCCGAGCATCGGACCGTGCTGCTACGAGGTGGGCGACGAGGTCGCGACGCCCTTCCGCGAGGCGTTCGGCGACGACATCGTGCGGGACGGAAAGCTCGACCTCTGGACCGCGGCAGAACGCGCACTGCGCGCCGCCGGCTGCGAGCGCGTCGACCGGTTCGACATGTGCACGGCATGCGATCCGCACCGGTTCTTCTCCCATCGCCGCGATCACGGCAAGACGGGACGCCAGGGTGTCATCGCCTACGTCGCCTGACGAGATCGCAGAGCGCTACGCGGCGCTCAAGGAAGAGGTCGGCTCGGACGTCACCGTGGTCGTTGCGACGAAGTACCTCGCGGTGGACGAGCTGCAGGTGCTCGTCGACGCCGGCGTCGACATCGTCGGCGAGAACCGCGCGCAGGACCTGGAGGCGAAGCACGCGCGTTACAGCGACGCGTTTCGCTGGCATTTCATCGGCCACCTCCAGAGCCGCAAGGCGAAGATCGTCAACGCGACGTGCGAGCTCTGCCACTCGCTGGACTCGGCGTCGGCCGCAGGCAAGCTCACCATCCCGGCGTTCGTCGAGGTGAACCTCTCCGGCGAGGAGAGCAAGTCCGGCGTCGCGCCTGAGGAGCTCGGCGCCTTCCTCGAGCTCTACCGCGACGTGCGCGGACTGATGACGATGCCGCCGCCGACCGACGAGCCCGAGACGTCGCGACCCTACTTCCGCCGGCTCCGCGAGCTGGCGGTCGAGCACGGCCTGCGCGGCCTCTCGATGGGCACGAGCCAGGACTACCGCATAGCCGTCGAGGAAGGCTCGACTTGCGTCCGGGTCGGCTCGACGATCTTCGGCTCGTCATTCGGCAACCGGCGACCGCAGTAAGATTCCGCGCCATGGGATTCGCAGACGTCTGGAACAAGACCCTCGTCTACTTCGGGATCGCCGAGGAAGAGGACTGGGACGAGGAGGGCTACCTCACCGACGAAGAGCTCCAGCGCGTCTACGCCGACCGGCCGAACGTCCGCCGCCTCGCTCCGCGGCGACGTAGCCGGGAGGAGTTCGACGATTGGACCGACCCGGAGTCGCCGGCACAGACGGCCCGGACGAGCGTCCTGCGGCCCGCACCGGAGCCGCGCCGGCTGCGCGGCGTCGAGAGCGTGCCGGGCGGCGGGGGCGGGGGAGGCTCGGCGCGCGTGCACCTGGTACTGCCGCGCAGCTTCAACGACGCGCAGCAGATCGCCGACCGCTTCAAGGAGGGCGTGCCGGTGATCCTCAACCTCCAGGGATGCGACCAGGAGCTCGCGAAGCGGTTGATCGACTTCGGCAGCGGCCTCACCTATGCGCTCGACGGCGGCATGCAGCGCGTCGCCGACAAGGTGTTCCTGCTGACGCCCCGCAACGTCGAGGTCTCCGCCGAGGAACGGGCGCGGATGCTCGAGCGCGGCGGCTTCTTCAACCAGGCATAAGCGGGCGCGCAGCGCCCATTCCGTCAGCTGCCTGGTTCGCAACCAGGTCGCCGCGGTGCACTCTCCGCAGAAGTCGTCAGTCGACCTGGTTGCTGAGAACCAGGGAGCGGGGGTTCGCTTTTGAACTATGCGTAGGAATACGGCCTCTCAGCGCGAAACGCGCTGGGATGGGCGTGACAGCCACAACACCCTTGCTCGCCGACGCGATCGACCAGGCGAAGACGTTCGTACACGTCTTCGTCACCATCTACACGCTCGTGATCCTGGCGTACATCATCACGAGCTGGCTCCGGCTGCCGTACTCGCCCTGGTTGAACAGGATCCAGCGCTTTCTCTATGACGTCTCCGAGCCCTACCTGCGGCTGTTCCGGCGCGTGCTCCCCTCCATGGGGCCACTCGACCTGTCACCGATGGTCGGTCTCATCTTCTTGATCGTCATCGACCAGCTGCTGGCGCGAATCCTGGATCAGTTCCACTAAGAGGGGAGAAGCGATGGCACTCACACCGGTCGAGATCAGGCACATGACCCCGGGTACGGGGCTCTTCGGCTACAAGCGCGCGGCCATGGACCGGCTGCTCGACGAGATCGCAGCGAGCTTCGAAGACGTGTGGCGTGAGCGCGCCGACCTCGCGGACAAGATCGAGCAGCTCGAGACGGACCTCGTGCGGTACCGCGAGCTCGAGACGCTGCTGCGGACGACGCTTGTCTCCGCGGAGCGCGCGTCCGCGGAGGTGAAGGAGGCGGCACGACGTGAGGCCGACCTCATCCTGAGCGAAGCCCACGCGGAGGTGCGCGCGGTGCATCGCAACGCACGCTCCGAGAACGAGCGCCTCGTCTCCGAGTCGCGCAAGCTCCGTGCGCAGCTTCGCGCCGCGCTCGAGGCGGTCGAAGAGGTCGAGGACGGCTGGCCCGCGGTCAAGGCCTCCGAGGCCGAAGCCGCCTAATAGCGGGATAAAAGCCGCAAAGTCGCAAGTACACTGGACGTATGGCGGCGGCGTCCACACGAGTACGGCTGCGCGTCAGCCCCGGCGCGGGCCGCGCGCAGATCGTCGGCCGGCACGGAGACGCATGGAAGGTCCGCGTCACCGCGGCGCCCGAACAGGGACGCGCGAACGACGCGGTTCTGCGCTTGCTCGCCGACGCACTCGGACTGCCACGCGACGCGCTCGTGCTCGTGTCGGGTCACGGGGCGAGGGACAAGATCGTGGAATTGACCGGGCTCGGGCCGGCGCTCGTCGAGCGCCGCCTTACGTCCGCATCCACGGCCGACCGAGGCAGAAAGGACCGGCGACCATGAGCAACATCCTCGACTTCGAGAGCCATCGAACCATCCTTCTCGAGGAGCGCCGGCGCGTGGAGCGCGCAATCGCGAACCTGCGAGAGGACCATCCGGGCACATCCGATGACGAGGCGGAGGAGATCTCCGACAACCACGTCGCCGAGACCGCGGCGGTGACGCTCGACCGCGAGCTCGACTACACGCTCGAGGAGAACTCGGGCCAGGTGTTGGCGGAGATCGACGCAGCGCTGAAGCGCATCGAGGACGGGACCTACGGGATCTGCACGGCGTGCGGCACGGCGATCGCGCCGGAGCGTCTCGAGGCCTACGCGTGGGCATCCCTCTGCATCGACGACGCGCGGAAGGCCGAGCGCCGGTGACCGACCGGCCTTTGCGGCCAGCTCGCGCGCCCGACGTCCGCGTCGGGTCGATGCAGAACGGGCTCGGCCCGGTCTCCGTCGCGGAACGGTCGCTCGGCGCAGGCGCAATGCAGTGGGTGAGCCTCGCCGCGATCGCGCTTGCCGCGGTGGCTGCCGATCAGCTGACGAAGTCGATCGTCGCGAGCCACCTCTCGCTCGACGAAGGCGACCACATCGTCGGCATCCTCTGGATCCATCACGTGAAAAACTCGGGCATCGCGTTCGGGCTCTTCTCGAGCGCGACGGCCCTCGTGATCGGGCTGACGGCGATCGCGGTCGGCTGGATGCTCTTCTTCTTTGCACGCTCCGGCGCGCGGCATCCGGTGTTGCCCGTCGCGCTCGGCCTCGTGATCGGCGGGAGCCTCAGCAATTTGTTGGACCGCGTGCGGCTCGGATATGTCACGGACTTCCTCGATCTTCGCTACTGGCCCGCATTCAACCTCGCCGACAGCTTCATCGTGATCGGAGTCGGCATCCTCCTGACGGCGCTGCTCTCGTCGGAGCGCGAGCCTCGCCGGGCTCGGCACGCACGTGACGCGGCTGCTCGTTCCTGACAACGCAGCGGGCCGGCGGCTCGATAGCTTTCTCGCGGAGCTGCCCGAGATCGGCTCCCGCGCGGTCGCTGAACGGCTGCTCGGAACGGGCGGCGTGCTCGTGGACGGCCGCGCGCGGCTGAAGAGCCACAAGCTCGCCGGCGGGGAGGAGCTCGAGTTCGAGCCGCCTCCCGCACCGAAGAGCACGCTCGAGCCCGAGGCGATGGATCTCTCCGTGCCGTACGAGGACGAGCACCTGCTCATCGTCGACAAGCCCGCGGGCCTCGTCGTCCATCCCGCACCGGGCCACGCCGCCGGCACCCTCGTGCACGGCCTGCTCGCCTACGACATCGAGGGCGGTGACGAGCCCGACCGCCCCGGGATCGTGCACCGTCTCGACCGCGACACCTCCGGGCTGCTCGTCGTCGCACGCTCGCTCGAGGCGCACCGCCGCTTGCAGGAGCTCGTCCGCGTGCGGGCGCTCACGCGGGAGTACAGCGCGCTCGTCGTCGGCCGTCCGCGCTCTCGCGCCGGCACGATCGACGCCCCGATCGGCCGCGACCGCAACGACGCGCAGCGGCATTCGCTCGACACCGATACCGCGCGCGATGCGATCACGCACTTCGAGGTGGAGGAGCTGCTCCCGCGGCATGCGCTGCTCCGCGTCACCCTCGAGACGGGCCGGACGCACCAGATCCGCGTCCACCTCCAGGCGATCGAGCTGCCGGTCGCGGGCGATCCGACGTATGGAATCCGCGGCGAGCTCGGCCTCGAGCGGCAATTCCTCCATGCAGCCAGGCTCGCCTTCGAGCATCCCTTCACGGGCGAGGCGGTGGACGTCCGCTCGCCACTCCCGGCCGACCTGGCCGTCGCCCTGGATTCCGCTCGGACCTAGCTACACTTTCCCGTCCAGTCCCATCTCCCCGGCGGATCGACGCCGTGGCGCGGGTGCCGGCCTTTGCGGCTGGTGCGCCCCGGGCCCCGCCGGCAGCAGCACCCAAACCAACCGAAAGGAAGACCAATGGCAGTCGTCTCCATGCGCGAGCTGCTGGAGGCCGGAGTCCACTTCGGCCATCAGACACGCCGCTGGAATCCGAAGATGCGCCGCTTCATCTTCACCGAGCGGTCCGGCATCTACATCATCGATCTCACGCAGACCGCTGAGCGCCTCGAGGAGGCCGCCCTGTACGTCCGCAATCTCGCCGAGCGGAACGGGACGATCCTGTTCGTCGGCACGAAGAAGCAGTCGCAGGACGCCGTCGAGAACGAGGCGAAGCGCGTCGGCATGCCGTACGTCAACCACCGCTGGCTCGGCGGACTGCTCACGAACTGGCGGACGATGTCCGACCGGATCGAGCGCCTCCACGAGCTGCGCCGCCTGCGCGACGAAGGGCAGATGGAGCTGCTCCCCGCGAAGGAGCGGATCTCGATGGCCGGCGAGCTCGAGAAGCTCGAGGCGAACCTCGGCGGCGTCGCCGACATGCGCCGCCAGCCCGATGCGGTGTTCATCATCGACCTGAAGAAGGAAGCGCTCGGCGTACGCGAGGCTCGGCGGCTCGGGCTGCCGGTCGTCGCGCTCGTCGACACGAACTGCGACCCGGACGAGGCCGACTACGTCATCCCGGGCAACGACGACGCCATCCGCTCGTGCGCGCTGATCACCAAGGTGATCGCCGACGCCGTCGCGGCCGGCAAGCAGAAGGTCACGGCGCAGGAGATGGCGGCCGCCGCCGCACGCGAAGCGCGTGAAGCAGCCGCAGCCGCCGCGGCGCCTGCTGCGAGCGAGAACGGCGCAGCGGTCGAGGCAGACGCCGAAGCTGAGGCAGAGACGACCGAAGCAACAGCAGAGACGACCGAAGCAACAGAGGTGCAGCAGTAATGGCGGAGATCTCTGCGGCACTCGTCAAGGAGCTTCGCGAACGCACCGGCGCGGGAATGATGGACTGCAAGCGCGCGCTACAGGACACGAACGGCGACATGGAAGCCGCGATCGTCCTGCTTCGCGAGAAGGGCATGGCGGGCGCGGCGAAACGTGCGGGACGCGAAACGACCGAAGGGCTCGTCGGCTACCGGCTGGCGGAGGACGGCTCGAAGGGAACGATGGTTGCCGTCGGGTGCGAGACCGAGCCCGTCTCGAAGAACGACGAGTTCCAGTCGTTCGCGAAGCAGGTGCTCGACACCGTCGATACGAAGGGTGTCGACGCGGCAGCCGAGCTCGAGACGCAGCGCACGGAGCTGGCCGCGAAGCTCGGCGAGAACATCGCCCTCGCGGGCGCGGCACGGTTCGAAGCGGTCGACGGAGCGGCTGTTGCCGCCTACGCGCACCCGCCCGCGAACAAGCTCGGCGTGCTGCTGCAGCTGCGCGGCGGCGACGCGGATCTCGGACGCAAGGTGGCGATGCACATCGCCGCCGCGAACCCGCAGTGGATCGACCGCGACTCGGTTCCCGCCGACACGATCGCGGCGGAGCGCGACATCTATGCCAACTCCGACGAGGTGCAGTCGAAGCCGGAGCAGGCCCGCGAGAAGATCGTCGAGGGCATGCTCGGCAAGCGCTTCTACGGCGCGAACGTGCTCGTCGACCAGGAGTGGATTCACGAGTCCGGCAAGACCGTCGGGCAGGCGCTGAAGGAGGCCGGCGCGGAAGTGCTGGAGTACCAGCGCTTCTCGCTCGCCGGCTGACGCCGATGAGCGTCAAGCCCGAGGAGAAGACTGACATGGCGGAGGCCGGCGCGACCGGCTTCCGCCGCGTGCTCTTGAAGCTCTCGGGTGAGGCGCTGATGGGCGGGCGCGACTACGGCATCGAGGTCGGCGTCGTCAACGCGCTCGCGCGTGAGATCGCGGCGGTGCGCACGTCGGGCGTCGACGTCGCGATCGTCGTCGGCGCAGGGAACTTCTACCGCGGCCTCGCGGCGGCCGCCGAGGGGATGGAGCGGGCGACCGCCGACTACGCCGGCATGCTCGCGACGCTGCTCAACGCACTCGCATTGCAGGACGCGCTGGAGCGCGAGGGAGCGGACACGCGCGTGCAGTCCGCGCTTGCGGTCTCGGAGGTCGCCGAGCCGTACATCCGGCGTCGCGCGATCCGCCATCTCGAGAAGGGCCGCGTCGTCATCTTCGCGGCCGGAACCGGCAATCCGTTCTTCACGACGGACACCGCGGCCGCGCTGCGCGCGCTCGAGATCGGCGCCGACACGATCCTCATGGCAAAGCACGGGGTGCAGGGCGTATACGACGGCGACCCGCGGCTCAATCCGAGCGCGAAGTTCCTGCCGAGGCTCACCCATCTCCAGGCGATCGAGCAGGGTCTGAAGGTGATGGACACCACAGCGCTCTCACTCTGCATGGACAACAAGCTCAGCATTCACGTCTTCGAGCTCGCCGACGGCAACATCGGGCGCGTCGTCGCGGGCGAGCAGGTCGGCACGGTCATCGACACACCGTAGGAGGGCACCGAATGGCAACCGTCGAGGAGCTGGTGAAGGACGCGCAGACCCGGATGAAGAAGTCCGTCGAACATGCGCACAACGAGTTCAACACCGTTCGGACGGGACGCGCATCGTCGGGCCTCCTCGACCGCATCGACGTCGACTACTACGGCACGAAGACGCCGCTCAAACAGCTCGCGACGATCGGCGTGCCCGAGGCGCGGATGCTCACGATCCAGCCGTTCGATCCGAGCTCGATCCGCAACATCGAGAAGGCGGTCATGGAATCCGATCTCGGGCTGACGCCGTCGAACGACGGCAAGCTCATCCGCCTGCCGATCCCGCAGCTCACCGAGGAGCGTCGCAAGGAGCTCGTCAAGGTCGTGCGCGGGCTCGCGGAGAACCATCGCGTCGCCGTGCGGGAGATCAGGCGCGACGCGATGAAAGGGCTCAAGGATCTCGTCGACGCAGGCAGCGTCGGCGCCGACGAGGAGCATCGCGCCGAAGAGCAGGTGCAGAAGCTCACCGACGATCACACGAAGCAGATCGACGACCTGCTGAAGCACAAGGAAGCGGAGGTCATGGAGGTTTGAGCCTCCTGCCCGGCACCGACGCCGACCCGGCATCTGTTCATGGCCTACCGGAGGTCGCCCGCGCGGTGGCGATCATCATGGACGGCAACGGCCGCTGGGCGAGCGCCCGGGGCGTCGGCGTCGCGGAAGGTCATCGCGCCGGCTCGCGCGCACTACGGCCCGTTGTCGAGACGGCGATCGACGCCGGCGTGGAGTCGCTCGTCGTGTACGCGTTCTCGACGGAGAACTGGTCGCGCTCGGTCGAGGAGGTCGAGGCGTTGATGGAGATCTTCGGCGAGACGATCGACCGGGAGCTCGTCGACCTCGCGAAGGAGGGCGTCCGTACGCGCTTCGTCGGACGCCGCGACCGCGCGCCGGACTGGCTGCGGGTCAAGCTCGCAGATCTCGAGGCCGCGACGGCGGGGGAGACGCGGCTCAACCTCTGGATCGCGTTCGACTACGGCGGACGTGCTGAGCTCGTCGAGGCCACTCGGCGCATCGTGGAGAGCGGCGCCGATGCAAGCGAGATCGACGAGTCGCTGCTCGCGCAGCACCTCTATGCGCCCGACATGCCGGATCCCGATCTCGTGATCCGAACCTCGGGCGAGCTGCGCGTCTCGAACTTCCTGTTGTGGCAATCGGCGTATGCCGAGTTCGTGTTCGTCGACACGCTCTGGCCCGACTTCGGGCCCGACGAGTTTCGCGCCGCAATCGAGGACTACGCGAGTCGCCGCCGTAGATTCGGCGGACGATGAGCACGTTCTTCTCCCGGATTCTGGTCGGCGTGATCGGCCTCCCCGTCGTGCTCGGCGCCGTGTGGGGCGGCGGCTGGTGGCTCTTCGCGCTGGTGACGATCGCCGGGATGATCGCGGTGCACGAGTTCGTGACGATGGCGCGGCCCCTGCGGCCGCTCGCACCGGCGGTGTACGTGGGTGTGCTGCTCGCGATGCTCGGTGCGCACACGAGCCTCGCCTGGATGCTCGGAGGGACGCTCTCGACGTTCCTGCTTGCATTCGTGCTGAACGCAGTTGCGAAGACGCGCGCGCCGTCCACGGTTGCGATCGCCGCAACGGTGCTCGGTGCCACCTGGATCGGTCTCGGGCTCGGGCACATCGTGCTGCTGCGCGAGATGCACGACAAGCCGCGTCTGCTGGCCTTCACGGTGCTGATCACCGTGTGGGCCGCCGACACGTTCGCGTATTTCGCCGGGCGGCTTTTTGGCCGGCACAAGCTCGCGCCCTCGCTCTCGCCCGGCAAGACCTGGGAGGGCTTGATCGTCGGCTCTCTGGCCGGCGTCGCGGCGTCGTTCATCGCGCTGTACGACACCCGCGACACCTATCTCACGATCTGGCAGGCCGTCGTGCTCGGCCTCGTCGTCGTCGCCGCTGCGGCCGCGGGCGACCTCTTCGAGTCGATGCTGAAGCGCGACATGGAGGTCAAGGACACAGGCCGGCTGCTCGGCGGCCACGGCGGCGTGCTCGACCGCGTCGACTCCCTGCTCTTCGCGGGCGTCGCCGCCTTCTACCTCGTCCTCGCCTTCGGTTACTCATAGGTCAGACCCCGGGCACCTCTTGATTCGCGCGGGGATCCCGGGGCCTGACCTATGACGTGTTGTCTCGTTGGCCGTGCCCTCGAGCGTGTGCAGCGTGTTTCGCTTGGCACACAAGCGACCGTTCCGTATCGGTCACGGCCGGGGCTCGCCGCTACCCTGGGCGCGTGAAGCGGGTCGCCCTCCTCGGCGCCACCGGCTCGATCGGGCGCCAGGCGATCGAGATCGTCGTCGCGCATCCGGAGCTCGAGCTCTGCGCAGCCGCCTCCGGGTCGACGCCGCTCGACGACGTCGACGCGCCGCTCAAGCAGGTCGGCGGCGATCTGACCGAGCTTCTGGACCGCGCGCAGCCCGACATCGTATTGAACGCGGTCGTCGGCTTCGCGGGAATCCACGCAACGCTGTGGGCGCTCGAGCACGGCGTCGACCTGGCGCTCGCCAACAAGGAGAGCCTCGTGGCTGCCGGCGAGCTGGCGCTCGCCGCTATGACACGCGGCGGCGGGCGCATTCTGCCGGTGGACTCCGAGCACTCCGCTCTCTTTCAATGTCTGGAAGGGCGCGATGCCGAGCAGGTGCATTCGCTCGTGCTCACCGGCTCCGGCGGGCCGTTCCGCGGGCGGACGCGCGACGAGCTCTCAGGTGTCACGGTCGAGCAGGCGCTCGCGCACCCGACGTGGCGCATGGGGCCGAAGATCACGATCGACTCCGCGACGCTCGCGAACAAGGGGCTCGAGCTCATCGAGGCGCACTTCCTGTTCGGGATCCCGTACGAGCGCATCGAGGTCGTCCTGCAGCCGACGTCGATCGTGCACTCGCTCGTGCGCTTCCGCGACGGTGCGGCACTCGCGCATCTCGGGTATCCCGACATGCGCGCGCCGATCTCGTATGCGCTCACCTATCCCGAGCGCGCAGCGACGCCGCTCGCGCCGCTCGACTTCTCCTCGTTGACGCTCGAGTTCGGGCAGCCCGACCTGGAGACGTTTCCGATGCTCGCGCTCGCGCGCGAGGCAGGGGAGAGGGGCGGCACCGCGCCGTGCGTGTTCAACGCGGCGAACGAGGTGGCGGTTGCGGCATTCCTCGCGGGCCAGCTGTCGTTTCTCGCCATCGCGGAGGTCGTCGCAGATGCGTTGAGCGTCGCGGACGGCGCACCCGCCCGCGACGTCGGAGAGCTACTCGAGGTCGACGCGGCTGCGCGCCGTCTCGCCGAACGGGGATTGCCGGTCGCATGACGTGGCTCGTCGTCGCCGTCGGTCTGCTGCTGCTCGTGTTCCTGCACGAGCTCGGCCACTTCTCCGTCGCGCTCCTCGTCGGCATCCGTCCGAGGAGCTTCTACGTCGGCTTCCCGCCCGCGTTGCTCAAGGTTCAGCGCAACGGCATCGAATATGGGCTCGGCGCGATCCCGCTGGGCGGGATGGTGCGCATCCCCGGCATGAACCGGCCCGCGGGGAAGGACATCGAGGCGTTCATGGCGTCCGCATTGCGCGAAGATCCCGCCCTGTCACCGTTCGTGAAGCGCGCGAGGCGTGCGCTCGAGGATGAGGACTTCGAAGGAGCGCGCGACGTGCTGCCCGAGCTCCGCGCCGAGGTCGAGCGCGCGACGCTGAGCCCGTCGGCGCTGCGGTCCGCGAACCGCGCGCTGCGCGAGCTCGACGAAGGGACAGGCCAGGATGCGTACTGGCGTCAGGCGCCGTGGCGGCGCATCGCCGTGATCGCCGCCGGGCCGATCGCGAACATCATCGTCGCGTTCGCCATCTTCTTCACCGTGTTCGCGACCGGCGCGCCGTCGCAGACGCCGAGCACGAAGGTGGGGCAGGTCGAGCGCAACACGCCTGCTGCAGCGGCCGGCCTACAGGCGGGCGACCGCGTCGTCGCGGTCGACGGCCGCCGGGGGACGACGTTCGACGCCGTCTCCAAGCTCATTCGCGCGAGTCGGGGGAAGCCGATCACCGTCACCGTCGTGCGCGACGGCGAGCAGGTCACGCTCGGCCCGCGCAAGACGATCAAGGTGCAGAACCGGTGGATTTGGGGCTTCGTCCCGTCGGAACGTCTCGTCTCCTATCCGATCGGTACGAGCCTCGGTAAGGCGGTCAGCGAATGCTGGCGCGTCGTCTCGGCCACCGGCAGCGGCTTCGCCGGCATCTTCAAGGCGAAGGACCGCGCGCAGATCTCGGGGCCGGTCGGCATCGTTCGCACCTCGCAGGCGGCGCTCAAGGCGGGCTTCAGCTGGTACTTGCTCCTGCTCGGGCTGATCAGCATGTCGCTCGCGCTGCTGAACCTCCTGCCGCTGCTGCCGCTCGACGGCGGCCACATCCTTTTCTCGCTCATCGAGGCCGTGCGGCGCCGCGCGCTCGCACGCGAGGTCTACGAGCGCGTCTCCGTCGCGGGGATCGCGCTCATCCTCGTGCTCATGTACATCGCGCTCCACAACGACTTCTCAGCGGCACCGCACTGAGAGACACCAAGCTCAGCGTCCCTTGAGCCTTGAGCCGGCCCCGGAGTGTGCGCAGTGCCTCGGGCTAGACTGAGGCGGATGGCCAGCCAGCGCCAGATCAAGGTCGGGGGCGTCGCGATCGGCGGCGGAGCGAACGTCGTCGTCCAGTCGATGACGCTTACGAAGACGCACGACGTCGCCGCGACGACCGCGCAGATCGCAGCGCTCGCCTCGGCGGGCTGCGAGATCGTGCGCGTCGCGGTGCCGAAGCTCGAGGACGCCGAAGCGCTGCCGCGCATCGTGCGGCTCTCGCCGCTGCCGGTCATCGCAGACATCCACTTCAACGCGAGCCTCGCACTGAAGGCGATCGAGGGCGGCGTCGCTGCAGTTCGGATCAACCCCGGCAACATCGGCGGTCCCGACAAGGTCGCGCTCGTCGTCGAGGCGGCGAAGCGCGCGGGCATCCCGATGCGCATCGGCGCCAACTCGGGCTCGCTGCCGAAGCATCTCTCCGAGCTCGCGCAAAAGGACCAGGCGGAGGCGCTCGTCGAGGCGGCACTCGAGGAAGTGCGCCTGCTCGAGAGCCTCGACTTCCACGACTTCAAGATCTCCGTCAAGTCGAGCCACGTGCCGACGATGATCCGCGCCTACCGGCTGCTCTCGGAGAAGGTGCCGTACCCGCTGCACCTCGGCGTCACCGAGGCGGGCACGCCGTTCTCCGGGTCGATCAAGTCCGCGGTCGGCATGGGTGCGCTGCTCGCCGACGGCATCGGCGACACCCTGCGCGTCTCGCTCACCGCCGACCCCGTCGAGGAGATCAAGACGGCATTCGAGATTCTCAAGGCACTCGGCCTGCGCGAGCGCGGCCCGGTGATGATCGCGTGCCCGAGCTGCGGCCGCGACAACGTCGGCGTGCAGACGCTCGCCGAGACGGTCGAGGAGCGCCTCAGCACGTATCCGCAGCACTTCGAGGTTGCGGTGCTCGGCTGCGCTGTGAATGGACCGGGCGAAGCGGGCGACGCCGACTTCGGCATCGCAGGCGGACGTGACGTCGGGTTTGTCTACGCGCACGGGCGCGTCTTGAAGAAGGTCTCCTCCGACATCCTGATCGACGAGCTGTTCTTCGAGATCGACAAGTGGATTACCGAAGGCATGCATCGTCCGAAACGACTCAAGATGGCGAAGCCTGCGGCGCTCGCAATGGCCGAAGCATCGTTGATCCCGGTCGAATAGCCTCGGGTGACAACACGATGATCGCCCGAGCCTCTCAGCTCTTTCTTCCCACGCTGCGCGACGACCCCGCCGATGCGGAGGCCGTATCGCACCGGCTGCTCGTCCGCGGCGGTTACATCAGGCAGGTCGCCGCCGGCGTCTGGTCGTTCTTGCCGCTCGGGTGGCGCGTGCATCAGAAGGTCGTGCAGATCGTTCGCGAGGAGATGAACGCGATCGGCGGCCAGGAAATGCTGATGCCGGTGCTCACGCCCGCCGAGCTCTGGGAGCAGACCGGACGCGACCGCATCCCCGAGCTCTTCAGACTCGAGGACCGCAAAGGCGCGAAGTACGTGCTTCCGATGACGCACGAAGAGACCGTCACGTTCCACGCACGCGAGCTTCAGAGTTACAAGCAGCTACCGCAACTGCTGTACCACTTCGCCATCAAGGAGCGTGACGAGCCTCGTCCGAAGGGCGCACTCCTTCGGCTGCGCGAATTCATCATGAAGGACGCGTACTCGTTCGACGCCGACGACGCCGGACTCGACGTCAGCTTCCTCAAGAACCACGAGGCCTACAGGCGCGTTTACCAGCGCTGCGGAATCGTCGCATACGACGTCGACGCCGAGCCCGGGATGATGGGCGGTACCGAGTCGGTCGACTTCCTCGCGCCCGCGGAGGGCGGCGAGAACACGCTCGTTACCTGCGAGAACGGAGACTTCGCCGCCGACCTCGAGGTCGCCCGCAGCATCCCGCGGTCGCCGGAGCTCCCCGAGGCGCTCGCCGCGCCGGTCGAGGTGGAGACGCCCGGTGCGAACACCATCGACAAGCTCGCCGACTTCCTCGGCATCGACGCAACCGCGACGTCGAAGGCGATGCCCGTCACGACGCACGACGGCACCGTCGTTCTCGCCCTCGTTCGCGGCGATGACCGTCTCGAGCCCAACAAGCTCGCCGCAGCGCTCGGGTCGGACTCTCGACCGTCGACGGACGATGAGATCCGGGCGGCGTTCGGCGCCGGGGGCGGCTCCCTCGGGCCGATCGGCTTCGAAGGGGAAATCGTCGCCGACGAAGCGCTGCGCGAGGGCCAGTACGTCGCCGGCGCGAATCGCGACGGCTGGCACCTGCGAGGCGTCGAGGCCGGCCGTGACTACGCGCCGCGCTTCGCCGACCTGCGCGAGTCGAAGGAGAGCGATCGGTGTGCCACGTGCGGCGGGGCGCTCTCGTTCCAGACGGCGATCGAGGTCGGCCACATCTTCAAGCTCGGCACGCGATACTCCGAGCCGCTCGGCGCGACGTTCCTCGATGCGAACGGCAAGAAGCAGCCGCTCATCATGGGCTCCTACGGCATCGGCCCGGCGCGCATCATGGCCGCGGCGGTCGAGCAGTTCCACGACGACCGCGGGATCATCTGGCCGGCCGCGATCGCGCCGTACGACGCGCATGTCGTGGCACTCACGGGCGCCGAGGAGATCGCGCTCGCGGCGGCCGAAGCGCTCTCGGCGGCAGGGCTCGATGTGCTGCTCGATGACCGCGCCGCCCGCACCGGCGAGAAGTTCGCCGATGCCGACCTGATCGGGGCTCCGATCCGCGTCACAGCGGGGAAGAAGAGCCTGGAGGACGGCAAGGTGGACGTGCGGAACCGGACGACCGGTGAAGAGACACGGTTAGACGTTTCCGAACTCGGCAAGAAGCCTTGAAGATGGCCAGGCGCAAGCGATTCAGCGAGGAGCCGTTCGGGGCGACGATCGAAGCCCTGATGGCGGAGGCCGGCGTGACGTACCGGGAGCTCGCAAACCGGACGGGCCTCTCGGCGGGCTATCTCAACCACCTCGTGCACGGCAACCGGCCCGTGCCGTCGACGGACGTCGTCCGCGTGCTTGCGGACGCGCTCGGCGTCGAGGCCGATCACTTCCGTGAGTTCCGGCTCCGCTCGATCACCGAGCGGCTCGAGGCGATGCCCGAGCTGATCGACCGCTTGTACAAGCGCCTCGGCGACTAGTCCCGGCCGCGCGAGACTGCGAGGTATCCTGCCGCGCACGGGGTGTGGCGCAGCCTGGTTAGCGCGCTTGTCTGGGGGACAAGAGGTCCCGAGTTCGAATCTCGGCACCCCGACTAAAAGCCCCTAAACACGGGGCTTTTCCTTTTGCAGAGCTTGCAGCATGCTCGATGCGCGTACCGTGGTAGTACGAAGCCACTCAGGCATGCGGCGTGAGTCGAGACAGCCGAAGACGATGCATAGGATGCGCGCATGACGGGTCCAATCGCTCCCGTAGCACCGGAGGTGCTGCGATGGGCGCGCGAGTCCGCCGGAATCACCGAAGAAGAGGCCGCACGTCGTATCGGCCTCTCAACGACCGACCGGCTGGTCAAAGCAGAGACAGGGGAGTCGCCGCTCACGCTCAGCCAGGTGCGGAAGGCCGCGCGGGTCTATCAGCGTCCGCTAGCCGTACTTCTCCTCCCGACTCCGCTCGAGGAGGATCCCCCTGAGGTGCAGTTTCGCCGTCTACGGGACGCACCATCGCTTCCCTGGCCGCCGGCAATGCGGGCTCTCTCGCGATCCGTCACGGCACTCCAAGACGAGGCGGCTGAGCTCTTCGAGAGCCTGGACGAGGAGCCGAGATGGCGGGCCTTGATCGAGGTCTTCAACACGACGTCAGACCCGGCTCAGCTCGCAGTCAAACTGCGGGAGATCCTCGGCGTTGAGCTGTCTGATCAGAAGGCGGCAGCCCGAGTCGATCAACAGGGCTTTCGAACATTCCGGATCTGGCGTGAGGCCATCGAGGATCAGGGGATCCTCGTGCTTCAAGACGGGTCGCTTGAACTGGATGACATGCGTGGCTTCGCGTCGCCGCACGAGCGCGTTCCGGCGATCGTTCTCAACACCACCGACGATGTTCGTGCTCGGCTCTTCACGATGTTTCACGAGCTCGCCCACGTCTTCTGGACAGGGATCGACGAGCACCGGTTCGACGAATTTGCTGCGGCCACACTGCTTCCGGCCGACGCCTTCGCAAGGGACTTCAACGGCGCGGCCGGCTCGCTGCTCGAGAAGATCGATGCGGTAGCCCGTGTGTACGGCGTCACGTCAGACGCCGCGGCCGTGAGGGTCGGCTGGTTGAAGCTCGCGGCGTGGGACGACGTAAACGAATCGCGTGCCGAGATACGGAGGCGCGCCGGCGAGCGTGCGGAACGGCCGGGCGGCGGAAATTTCTACCGGAACGTCGTGGTGCGAATGGGCCCGCGGTTCGTTGGACGTGTCCTCGAAGCCGTCGATACGAGCGCTCTGAGCGCCATCGGAGCCTCCCGGGTTCTCGGCGTCCGAGTGGGGCATCTCGAAGACCTGCGCGCCGAGCTCAAGGGAAGCAGTGGCTGACTTCGGCTTCGACACCAGCGCGTTCGTCAACAGCTGGAACTTTCACTATCGCCTCCCGGTGTTCGAGGGCGTTTGGACCGCGATCGGCGACGCAATGGCCGATGGAACGATCTGCGCGCCCTCAGAGGTGCTCGAGGAGATATCTGTACGCGCCGGCGACGACCTGCACCAGTGGGTCAAGCAGTACGAAGGCGCGTTCATACCTCCTGGCGCATCATGGCCCGCGCATCTCGAGACGATCCGCGGTCACGCCCCGCACTGGTTCGCCGGCACTGGCGAACATGCGGCTGACCCCCTCGTCGTGGCGATGGCGATGGACCAAGGGCTCCCGGTGGTGACGTACGAGGGCGTAGCGTTCAGCGGCAACGCTGCGAGCGTACGGACGCATCGTCGTTCGATTCTGCACGTCTGTTCGCTCGTTGGTGTTCCCACGGTGACTATGTTTGACGTCCTGAACCATCTCGGCGTCGTCATACGCTAAAAGCCCCGGAGAGCGCCTCGATCTCGCGCTTGCGTGCCGCTTTTTCGAAGTGCCCGTAGTGCTCGTCTGTGATGGCGGTCGATGAATGACCGAGGTGACGGCTGAGCCAGGTCATCGGCCGCCCGTTCTCGAGCACAATCTTCGCGAACGTGTGCCGGAACGAGTGGAACGTCCGCTCTTCGCCCGTCGGCCCGAGGCGCGGAATCTCGGCCCGCTCCATCGCAGCGTAGAGATTGCGACGCAGCATGTCCGGCGACATGAAGCCGCTCTTCGTCGCGCCCGGAAAGACGAGGGTCTTGTCCGCCGGCGAGCGCAGCTCCCCGAACCAGAAGCCGAGCGTTTCGACGATGTCCTTCGTGATATCGACATCGCGCCGCTCGTGGTTCTTCGGAGCCTTGAGCTCACCGTCCGTGTACGACCAACGGACGCGAATGACCGCACCGGCAAAGTCGACGTCGACCCAGGTGAGCCCAGAGAGCTCGCCCATCCGCATCCCCGTCTTCAATGCCACCTCGTAGGCCAGCCTGTACGGGCCGGGCTCGAGCTTGGCGAAGAGCGGCGCGAGTTCGTCGTTCTGGAAGAACGCAGACTCGCGCCGGCGCGGCCGCGGCTTCTCGCCCCTCGGTAGCACCCGGACTGGGTTACGGGCGGCATAGCCCGCGGCCATGGCCGAGGTGAGGCAGGCGCTGAGCACGCGCAGGTGCTTCGCGCGGGTCGAGTCGCCAAGTCCCTCGTTGCGCATCGTCACGAGCATGCGCCGCACGTCTTCGGTGCCGACGTTCCGCACGGGGCGCTCGCCGAAGGCGCGGTTCGCGAACGCGATTGTGGAACGGTACGAGCGGACGGTGCTGGATTCGCGCTCGAGCGACTGCAGCCACTGCTCGGCCCATACGGAGAAGCGGATCGACTTCTGTGGGGTGTAGGCGCCCTCGTCGACCGCTGTGCCGATCTTCCGCAGGGACCGCTCGGCCGCCTGCCGATCTTTGCCGATTCGCTCGCGATGGAGCTTCTTTCCATCGCGGACGACTATGTAGTAGCTCGGGCCGCCCAGGCACGTGCAGCCGGGCATCTTCGACCTCTCGAACGGTGTCCACGGTTTTCCCGTCGCGCACGCGCGGGTGTGCCGAGCCTGGATGCTCGCCATCAGACGCTCCTCTCGATAGCGAGGGGGAGCCTGATGGTCGTTGCCGCGTTACGGTTCTGGTACATCGAGGCTCCACTCCTCGGTGTCACGGCCCCGGACGTTGACGCGTCGCGGGGCCACTCTTCTGATCGAATACTAGACCTCGCGGCGGTCATATACGTACCGGTATCGCGTCTGCGGCCGGTCGCTGCCGACGACGCGGCGGAATCCGCCGCGTCGATTGAAATGCGCGTCGTTTGCTCTGGGACGGAGGCCCCATCCGGAGATCTGCGCGGATCTACCGATACCCGGCCGTGATGAGCCAGCGTGCAAAGGAGTCAGGCATGACCGATCTGCCCCTGACGGCCGGGAACCGCCGCCTCTTGCCCACCCGCGAGGTCGCTCAGATCCTCGGCGTTTCAACCGACGTTGTTCTTGAGTTGGCAGCCGAAGGTCTGCTCCGGCCGCACCCGGCCTTCGTAGAGGGACGGTGGAAGCGGTTCTC
>Ga0193728_1000189_pt1 | contig 28076 bp, 19 predicted proteins | sample U1c1metaG_FD_143037 | JGI IMG/M metagenome (GOLD analysis project Ga0193728, IMG submission 143037) | Soil microbial communities from a riparian zone of the East river system, Colorado, United States - U1c1 | ecosystem: Environmental > Terrestrial > Soil > Riparian zone | place: USA: East River... | reverse complement strand
AATATTCCCAGGCATTTTCGCCATCCAAAAAAATCCCAATGGTGAGCGGCTGCGCGCTTTGCACCCGTTCGCCCAGGAATCGCAACCGCCCATGCAGATCGGCCGCCGCAGCTTTAGAATCCATGCGGCTATACACAAATCCGATCAAGTCCGACAAATGGTGGTCGCGAAATAATCCAGTAATGCCACCGCTGGGCGTTTGCACTCGCCAAGGCTTGTACAATCGTTCGGCATTCGCAGGAATTCCCGTCCCATCGCGAAAAAATCCTACATTCAAGGTGCGCCCGAGCACTCCTTCATCCGTGCCAAACCATTTAAATCCTTCTTCCGCAGCAATCGCCAGGGTCTGATCCGACACTGATCCTTCCGATGGCCACAAGCCCGCCGGCTTCATTCCGAAAACACGCTCGTGATATTCCCGCGCGCGCCGCAATTGTTCCCGCGCATCGTCTGGATGCCGGTAAGCTCGCCTCGGCAGCGGCGTGGACGGATTCGCCACCCGCGCAATATCCGAATCGCAAATCAGCGGCAGAATCGGATGATAAAAAGGAGTAGTGCTGAGCTCAATCTGCCCGCGCCGCGCCGCCTCCCGGTGCGCAGGCAGCACCAATCCAATCAGCTCAATTTCCTTGGCCTTCAGCGCCTCTTGATCGCTCTCCGTGAAATCTCGTCCCTTCGACGCCAGCCTGCTCACCACTTCGTCTTTCTCGAGCCAGGACTCTTCCATCCACGCCAATTGCGACAGCACCTGTAGATCCCGCCAATCCCGCGTCGTGAATGTCACCAACGCCTGCGCGCCGTCCGCGGGGCGCGACCATTCGTACAATTCCACGAAGCGCTTCCATCGCGACATCAACCGCTCGTGATTTACCTGAAAAGCCCGCGCCAGAATCTCGGTTTTATCTTCTCTGCTCAGCTTCTCAGCATTTTTAAAAGCCAGCGAAAACCACGGCTCGTTGAATTTGCCGCTGGCATATTCTTCCAACTGCATTCCCAGCGCCGGAACAACATTAAAAGTCGCGTGGAATCCCGGAAATTCCTCCAGCACTTTCACCATTCCAAAATAATCCTTGGTCGCATGCAGCCGCGTCCACGGCAGCACGTACCGCCCGGTTTCCGGGTCGCGATATTGCGGCTGATGCATGTGCCACAACACCACCAGATTCACGCGATTCATCTTCTACACCGCTCCTGTCTCAATTCTTCGCGCGTGTTACACTCACCGTTCGTCTCATGCGCATATTGGACCGTTACATTGTCCGCGAGGTTTTTCGCCACGCCTTCCTCGGACTTATCGTCTTCACCTTTGTCTTCTTCGTCCCTCAGCTGGTTCGTCTTATGGAGTTGTTCGTCCGCCACACCGGTTCCGGCTCCCAAATCCTCAAGCTGTTCCTTTGCATCTTTCCGGCGGTCTTTACTTTCACAATTCCCATGGCCGTGCTCATCGGCGTGCTCCTCGGGCTCGGCCGCATGTCCGCCGACAGCGAAATCATCGCTCTCACAGCCCTCGGCATCGGCCGCCGCCGCATCTTGCTTCCTGTAGGAGTCCTGGCTGTCTCCGGGTTGATCGCCAGTCTGACTATGACTCTGTGGCTCTCTCCTTTAGCTCTGCGAACCTTTCGTTCCATTGAAGCCAATCTAATCGCTTCGCAAATCTCTTTCCAGGTACAACCTCGCGTCTTTGACGAACGATTTCCTCAACTAATACTTTACATTTCAGACGTGGCTGCCAGCGGCACTCTCTGGCATGGTGTGTTCTTAGCCGATACCGGTGCTGAGAGCGGTTCGCGTTTAACTTTAGCGGAGCGCGCCATCGTCATCCCGGATCCCAATCACGGCACGCTCGAGTTACATCTTCAAGGCGGCACTACCCACGAATTTTATCGTGACCGCCCGGACCGCTATTCCGTCACCGCCTTTGGACAGAGCGATTGGCCCATCGAAGTTAACAATCTGATTCCCGCCACACAGCGGCAGATCAGCAATCCAGAGCGTTCTCTGCGCAGTCTTATAGCAGATCACGGCCCTGGGTGGCTGGAATCTCGCGTGGAACTTCACCGTCGCTTGGCATTTCCGTTCGCTTGCCTGGTCTTTGCGCTTGTAGCCGTACCCATCGGCGCGCAACCGCGCCGTGGGGGCCGCGCCGCTGGCTCTCTGATCGCTGTCGCCATGATCGCCGGATATTACCTTCTTTTCGTAACCGGCGCTGGACTGGCTCGTCAAGGCACAGTTTCGCCAGCGCTCGGGATTTGGATCGCCGATCTGATTCTCGTCGCGTTCGGCCTCATTTTGCTGCCGCGCATGGAACAATTCCGCGGCGAGGGTCGCTGGCTGCACCCCACCGGCTTTATCAGAACGCGCTTGCGTTTTCTTCGACGTAAAGCGCGCGCCCGCACCGCTGCGTTTCGCAAGCTTGGCTACCCGCTCAACGGGTCCACGCGTCTGAACGGCGATATTCATCAATCGGTTCCCGGCGGCAGCATTCCCCGGCTAATGGACATTTATATTCTTCGCCGCTTCACCGTTTACTTCGCACTCATCATGGCGGTGTTCGTGTTTCTTTTTGAGACTTTCACATTCTTCGAGTTGCTCGACGACATCGCGCGCCACCACGTAGCGTTCCTCATCGTCATCAATTATTTTCGCTACCTGACGCCCTATCTCGTATACAACCTCGCGCCCCTTAGCGCGCTTGTTTCCGTGCTGGTCACCCTCGGCATCATGAGCAAGAACAACGAAATCGTGGCCATCAAGGCCAGCGGCATCAGTCTGCATCGCCTGGTCATTCCGCTCCTGGTCGCCGGCGTCATGCTCGCCGGTGCTATGCTGCTCGTCAACGAAACCTATCTTCCCTATGCCAACCAGCGCCAGGACGCTTTGCGCAACCAGATCAAAGGCCGCCCGCCGCAAACCTACACTCATCCCCAGCGCTGGATTTTCGGCGAAAATTCCAAGATTTACAACTACGACCTGTTCAGCCCGCTGCAAAATCTTTTCGGCGGCCTCAGTGTTTTGGAAATCGACCCCGCGACCTTTAATGTCCGCCGCCGTATTTTTGCCACGCGCGCGGCCTGGTCCGCATCGCAAAAAATCTGGCTGCTGGAATCCGGCTGGGTTCGCGATTTTTCTAGTGGTTCCATCACCCGCTTCGATCAATTTAACGTGCAGGCTTTTCCCGAACTGACCGAGCCCCCGGAATACTTCAATCGCGAAGTTCGCCAGGCATTTCAGATGAATTGGTCCGAACTCAACCGCTACATTGAAGATCTGCGTCGCGCCGGTTTCGACGTTGCCGGACTGACCGTGCAGTGGCACGTCAAGATTGCCTATCCGCTCATCGCGCCTGTCAGCATGCTGCTCGCGATCCCGTTCGCATTCCTGGTGGGTTCTCGTGGCGCGATCGGCGGAGTCGCTATCGGCATCGCCATCGGAATAGGCTATTGGAGCATCGCCCGCCTCATGGAAGCTATGGGAGGTGTCGGACAACTTCCTCCGGTCTTAGCTGGCTGGTCTCCAGACATGATCTTCTTTTTTATCGGGCTTTACTTTTTCTTCAAAATTCCCACTTAGCAAACCTAAAGTAATACTTGAGATACGCAATAGCAAGAAAATGTCGACACGCCGACAATCTCACCCGCGACTTTAGATCAGTAAAGGTAAGAGGTTTCTAGGAATCGGTATTTTACGCGGCAAGTACATTGAAGCTTAAAAGGGATTCCGGCTCTGCCATCGGAGCAGTTTCTTGTTTTCGGGAATCCGATCTAACCTAACTTCGCGCCGCGCGCTTCCAGAATAATTGACTCCGCTGGCTGGCGAAACTTTCGCAAACATTTGCGCAACACCGCCATAGATACCATCGGGGCCGTCCCACTTAAAAGTTTAAGTGCGAGTTTACGGTGACCACTACGCCAGCAATAATGAAACGCCCATGCCGCCGCCCGTCCCCCAATGTACGCGTAGCGGTCGGCTCGCCTTTCCTTTCCTCCGAAATCCCCCTGCCGTTCGGCATTCGCGAGGCGGATTAGCGCATTGGCAACTGCTTCGGTGTTCTTAGTGCTGTTGTCGCCGTGCTGCCGGTATGCGGAAACACACGGATTCTCGATCAGGATGCTTTGCCCGCGCGTCCCGACCTTCAGTAGTAAGGTGTTGTCGTCGCAATACCACGTTTCCGGCGTGCTGTCGCGAAGCCCCCCTACCGCGTCAAACACGGATTTGCGCACCACAATGCACATGGTCCCCACAGGCCGTGTCTTCGAGAGGTAATCCTGATATTTGATAACCCGGATCGTCCGATCTGTAGGCGCCTCTGGCGGTCTTTCCTCGCCATCATGAAAGCGCTCCATGCTCCCCATAAGCAGCGTGGGTGTGCCAAAACGCGAGATAACCTTGTCGAGAGTCTCCAGCGCAAACGGAAATAAATAGTCGTCGCTATCGAAAAAAACTAGATATTCCCCTTGGGCCATCGCCGCCGCCTTATTTCGCGCGACCTCCGGCCCTTGGTTCGATTGTTGCAGAAGCTTGATGCGCGTGCCGTAAGACGCCAGCACGGCGGCAGACAAGTCCGTGGACCCGTCATCTACGGCGAATAACTCGTAATCCTTAAATGTCTGCGCAAGCACGGAGTCGATGGCTTCGCCGACATAGTTCTGGCGGTTATAAACCGGCATCAGAATGCTGAATCGATACTTCACGCTGAACTCCTGAGACACACTTCAAAGTGCGGGATAAGGCTGGGGTCTATTCCGCTGATAGATTCGGTCATCGTACCAACCAGCGTAACGGTGGGAGCAGTGCCGTCGACGCTAGCTGCCTGTTTCCGGGGCCCGCACATGGCCTCACGGGTTTGCTTGAAGTGCAAGGGGGGACCATAGGCACCCGCAAACCAAGCTCAATCCTAAGCTACTTCGTCAAAAAATCAAAGCGGCAACCAGTCTTTGCCAGGCGTTCGCTGTGGAAATCAAAAGCTGCACGCAAACCAATTGGGCCGCGTTCCGTTGAACGTGTCCTCGGTGTTTGATTCCCGGCACTCCGTTTGAGGTACCTGAGCATTTATTTCGGTCTTAGATTGAACAGCTAAAGATGATTTGTAGGTTGAAAATAACTGCGAATTTTATTTCGCGATTTTCAGCGAGATGAGCTTCTTTCTAGGAAAGACAGGACCAGAAGCGGCGCGGATGTCGCAACGCAGCCGCTTCAAGTAGCGCTTTAACTATGGCATCAACGACTTTTGTCGGCACGCCGACATTTCAGGTCACACTTTAATTTGCATAACACCAGAACCAACACCCAAATCAGGCTTCGCAGTTTCTAGGCTGCGAAAAATGTCGGTGCCCCGACATCTCCAGCAGCACGTTATGCGTCTCGTCGATTCTTTAAATAAAATCGAACGACGCGTCTGAAATTAACCCGCCGCCTTTTTCGCTTTCTTGTTTCCACGCGCATTTTCTTCAATTACCGCCTGCGCTGCTGCTAAGCGCGCTATCGGTACCCGGAACGGCGAGGCGCTAACATAATCCATTCCCAGGCCATGACAGAACTTTACGCTCTCCGAGTCCCCGCCATGCTCGCCGCAAATTCCCACCTTCAGCTTGGGCCGCGTTTCCCTGCCGCGCTCTGTAGCCCAGCGCATCAGCATTCCCACGCCCTTGATATCCAGGGTTTGAAATGGGTCGGAGCTGAACACCCCGGCTTTTTTCTCGTCCACATAGTCGGGCAGGAATCGCCCGGCGTCGTCGCGCGAGAGCCCCATGGTTGTTTGCGTCAGATCGTTTGTGCCGAAGGAGAAAAATTCTGCCACCTCGGCAATCTCGTTAGCCAACAACGCCGCTCTCGGCAACTCGATCATCGTGCCTACTAAGTACGGCAACTTCACTCCGGCCTTTTTGATTAACTCATCGGCGACTCTTCGCGTAGCCTGCTCGAGTATCTGTAACTCCTTTTTGTCCAGAACCAGCGGATGCATAATCTCAGGTAACACTTTAACTCTGCCGCGCTGACATTCGATCGCCGCCTCAATGATCGCCCGTACCTGCATCTCCAGAATTTCTGGGTAGGTGATGGACAACCTGCAGCCGCGATGGCCCAGCATCGGATTTGCTTCATGCAACTGCTCCACTCGGCGCGCCACTACTTCAACGTCCAACCCCAACTCCTTGGCCAACTCTTCCTGTTTGGCTCGCTCGTGCGGAACGAATTCGTGTAGCGGTGGATCAATCAAGCGAATAGTCACCGGGAATCCGTCCATCGCTTGAAATATCCCCACGAAATCGCGCCGCTGAAATGGCAACAGTCGATCCAGGGCTTTCACGCGCGCTTCACGAGTCTCCGCCAGAATCATTTCCTGGATCGCGCGTTGCCGCTCGTGGCTCTTTTCCGGATGCTCAAAATCGGTAAAGAACATGTGCTCCGTGCGGCACAGTCCAATGCCCTCCGCGCCGAATTCCCTAGCCTTGCGCGCATCTTGCGGCGTATCCGCGTTGGTACGCACCCCCAATCGCCGCACTTCATCGCCCCACTTCATCAGTGTGGCGTACGCCTGCGGCAGCTTTGGCGATACCAGCGGCATTTCGCCGGAGTACACCACGCCCTGGCTGCCATCCAGCGTGATCCAATCGCCTTCCTTTACGGTTTTGCCCTTGGCTACCATGGACGACGATTTGTAGTCGATCTGCAATTTCTCCGCGCCCACGATGCAGCACTTGCCCCAGCCGCGTGCTACCACTGCGGCGTGGCTTGTCTTTCCGCCTGTCGCGGTCAGAATTCCCTGCGCGACCGCCATCCCGCCCACATCTTCTGGACTCGTTTCGCGGCGCACCAGAATTACTTTTTCGCCTTTCTCGGCCCACTCTTCAGCCTTCTGTGCGGAGAACACCACCTTCCCTACGGCCGCACCCGGCACAGCGTCAATGCCGTTGGCCAGGATGCGCGCCTCCAGCGATTTCTTGTCCACCTTCACGTCAATCACCGGATAGAACAGCCGTTCGATATCTTCCGACTTGATGCGGGTAATCGCTTCTTCCTTGCTGATCAACTTTTCATTGGTCATATCCACAGCGATGCGAAACGCTGCCGCAGGCGTGCGCTTTCCGGTGCGCGTCTGCAACATATATAAGGTCCCATCTTCGACGGTGAATTCCATGTCTTGCATATCGCGATAGTGATTCTCAAGTTTTACTCGAACTTTATCGAGCTGCGCGTAAACCTTCGGCATCGCCGTTTCCATCTCGCGTAACGGCGTCGGCGTGCGAATTCCAGCGACCACATCTTCGCCCTGGGCGTTCACCAGGTAATCGCCATAGAAAACTTTCTCGCCCGAACTTGGGTCGCGCGTGAAGCACACGCCCGTTCCCGAAGTGTCGCCAGTATTCCCGAACACCATCTGTACCACGTTGACTGCGGTACCTATGACTCCAGTAATTTTTTCGACGCGCCGGTACGTGACCGCTTTCTCCGCCATCCATGAACCAAACACCGCGCCGATCGCGCCCCACAGTTGATCCATCGGATCGTCCGGGAAATTTTTCCCGGTCTTTTCCTTGAACAACTGCTTGTACTCCCGCACCAATTCTTTCCAGCCGCTCGCAGGAACGGCTGTATCCTCTCGCACGCCTAATCTGTCTTTCAGCGCGCGCAACCGGTGTTCCAGGTCTTCCTTGGACATTTCCATCACTACCGTGGAATACATCTGCACGAAGCGCCGATACGCATCGTACGCAAATCGTTCGTTCTTCGTCGCGCCCGCCAGGCCCTCGACGCTGCGATCGTTCAGGCCCAGATTCAATATGGTCTCCATCATCCCGGGCATGGATCGCGCCGAGCCAGACCGCACGCTCACAAGTAGCGGAGCTTTAGGATCGCCGAGCTTCTTCTTGGTCACTTTTTCGAGGTGCGCCACATGCTGCGCCACTTCCTTCTTCAATTCCGGTGGATACTTCTTTCCGTTTTTATAGTAGTACTCACAGGCCTCCGTCGATATCGTGAAGCCCGCCGGCACCGGCAGCCCGATCTTGGTCATCTCCGCCAGACCGGCACCCTTGCCCCCCAACAGATCGCGCCATTCGCCGTTGCCTTCCGCTTTACCAGCTCCAAAAAAATATACCCATTTTTTCACTGTGACCCTCGATTTAGGATTTCATGATTCTCTAACTCTGTTTCAAAATTCAACGACGAAAAATCTGTCGGAGCTAACATCCGTTCGTATCGATACCTGTCGTTCGAATCGATGTAATGCGCCCTCAACCGTTACTTTCATTGTCGGCCCGCCGACATTTTCTCCGTGCATTGTTCCGCGCGACTATAAATTCGAATCTCAACCATCGCCTTACATTCCATCCCTAGCTAAGGAAGTGTGCATGCTAACAGAAGAGTCATTCAACCATCGCTTGCAGTGTCGGCACGCCGACATTCTTGTTTCGTCGTCCTGAAATTTTGGCATCAACCATAATTTCAACTCGCTGCCTCACAAGCCCCGACTGTTTCGACGCGCCCGACAAGAACCTAACCATCACCTAACATGTCGGCGCGTCGACATTTCGCAGAATTTACTTCTCGCCCCGACATCTAATCTTTTACTTGAGGTCCGACATCGCTGGGGCTTTTCAGAATTTCGCACCATTTTCATCCGGTACCTTCGCTGCACATGAATGAAGCATCCCCTTAAGTCCATTGCCGACAGAACCGAGAACCTCTACCATCACTTCATAGGTGACCGTTGCTAAAATCTCGCCGTCAATCCTTTCCTTCGAGCTTCAATCGCGCTCCTTGGACTTCTACCGTTACTTTATATATAGGGCTTCGCGGGCATCTCCTCGCTTACGACATTAATTGATATCTAAACTGTTACTTCAAAGTCGACGCGCCGACATTTTTGTGAAGGCCGACAGGCTTGCACTGGCTTGATCGGACCTCATGGAGCACTCCAAATATCCTTCTGATCTCAGTCATCAACATCAACCCTTACTTCCAATGTCGACCCGCCGACAATTAGATGTTCGACAATTACTTCGGATGTCGGCGTGTCGACAATTTGACGTTAGACAATTACTTCAGGTGTCGGCGTGCCGACATTTTTTGTTGAACTGATTCTTTAGCGACGCTCCTCTGTGCCGATCTCTGAAAAATCCGCTACCGTCGTGAACTCCTTCAAAAGTTCCGAAAGAAGCGTCAGGCGATTAGCCCGTATTCGTTCATCCTCGGCCATCACCATCACTTCTTCGAAGAACTTGTCCACCGCTTTCCGCAATCCAGCAATAATCTCCAGCGCCTCCTGATACCGGCTGCCGCGTTTGGCTGTCTGTACGCGGGCCGCCGCTTCACGCATCGCCGCGTAAAGCTCGCGTTCCGCGTCGTGATCGAACAAATCCGCCTGCACACGACGCCCTTCCGACTTGCCTAGTTCAGCTTTTTCCAGAATTTTGCGAACGCGCTTGAACGAAACCGCCAGCGGCTCGAAATTCTTAGACTTACGGATCGATTTTAGCGCCACTAACCGCTTTTGTGCGTCCACCAGGTCTTCCGCGCCCGCACGAAACACGGCGTTTACTTCGTCATACGCGAATCCGTCGCGGTCGCGTAAGATGAAGCGCGCTCGCTCGAGGATGAACTCTAACACTTGCGCTTCCTGCTCAGTCGTCATTCCCTTCTTCGGCTTATGCACTAACAGGGCCTTGGCGGCGGCCCCCACCGCCAACGACAACGAAACCGGCAACTTCCTTTCCATGATAATTTTGACGATTCCCAGCGCCGCTCTTCGCAGCGCGTATGGATCGCTCGACCCCGTAGGCACCACGCCCACTGTAAAACAACCGGCGATGGAATCCAGTTTATCCGCCAGCGCCACCGCGCATCCCGTCACGTTACGTGGGATCGGATCGGTTAATCCCACCGGCCGGTAGTGATCATAAATCGCGTCAGCCACTTCATCGGGCTCGCCTTGTGCCCGCGCATAGAGCCCGCCAACAATCCCCTGCAACTCAGGAAATTCGCGCACCATCTCCGTGGCCAGATCGCACTTCGCCAATTCGGCCGCGCGGTCTGCTTCCGCCACATGCGCCTCAATCATCCCGCTGCTGTACCACTGCTCCGTGAGCCAACGCGCGATGGAGCGCACCCGTTCCACTTTGTCGCGATAACTTCCGAGCCGTGACTCGTAGGTGACGCGCTCCAGCTTCGCCAGATTATCCGCCAGCGGATGCTTCTGGTCGGCCGCCCAGAAAAATTGCGCATCGGCAAATCGCGCACGGAGCACCCGTTCATGCCCTGCGCGCACCAGACCCCGCGAATCTCGTGCGAGATTGATGACCGCTAAAAATCTGGGAGCTAATTCTCCGCGACTATTTTCCACCGCGAAGTACTTCTGATGATCGCGCATCACCGTTACGAGAATCTCATCGGGCAGATTCAAAAACTCTTTGTCGAATTCGCCTTCAATGACGGTCGGATACTCGTTCAAGTAACACACGAGGTCTTCGAGAGCCGCGTCTTTACGGATTTGAAAGCCGTTCTTGCGTGCGAGCTGCGCCAATTCCTTTTCAATCTTTTCGCGACGCGCCTGCGGCCGTACGATCACTCCGTTCGAGCCGAGCTTCTTTTCATACTCCTCAAAATCTCGAACGGCCGGTTCGCCTTTTCCAATGAATCGGTGCCCGAATGTTTTGTCACCTGAAGAGACACCGCCATAAGAGAAATTCAGAGGGCGCCCATCTAGCACCGCCAGCAACCAGCGAATGGGTCGAATAAATCGCGCTCCATCGATCCCCGTCCAAGTCATCGAGCGCGGCCACGTTAAATCGTGGATCGCTCGTGGCAAAATCTCGTTTAGGATTTCTTCCGCGGTCCTGCCGCGCCGGACCTGGCGCGCCGCCAGATATTCGCCCTTGGGCGTCTGTATTCTGTGCAAGTCCTCGACCCGCACTCCCTGCTTTTCCGCGAAGCTCAACGCCGCGCGCGTGGGCGCTCCGGCCTTATCAAAGGCCACGGATTTGGGCGGGCCGGTGACCTCGCTGGTGATATCCTCTTGCTTTGCGGTCAGCCCGCGTACCCATGCGGAGAGCCTGCGTGGTCCACTGAATGTCTCGACACTCACGCCCTGCATCAAATTTTCCGCCGTCAAAAGTTTTGTGATGTTGGTACGGAGTTCGTCCGTCGCTCGCGGCAACATCCCTGCCGGAATTTCCTCGCAGCCGATTTCGAACACCAGTTCGAGTCTCTTTTCAGCCTTCGATTCCAATTTCTTAGTGGACTTCTTTGCGCTGTTGCTGCCGACCGGAGTCATGCGCGCAACTCCCGGCGTTTTGCAGGTCCGCCGATTTGCTCCAGGTAGGCCGAAGCCGTTTTGCAGGCCGTCCCGCGAACTCTGGCCATCAATGCGGCGCGCTCCGTGGTCGAGATTGCGCCGCGAGCATCCAATAAATTAAAAAGGTGCGAGCATTTCAAGCAATGGTCGTACGCGGCGAGCACCGGATATTTTGTTCGAGTCTCGCCTTTCGACGCCGCGAAACCTTCAAGTAATTCTTTAGCTTGCTTCTCATGCAGATCAAACCCCGCGCGAATAGCCACAGCGTCGCTTTTATCAAAGCTGTACACCGAAAACTGCTGCTCTTCCGCCAGGCGAATCTGCCCGTACGTTTTATCGGCAGACCATCGCAAGTCATACACGCTGTCCACACCTTGCAGAAAGGCGCAGATGCGCTCCAATCCATAAGTCAGTTCCACGGAAATAGGATCGAGGTCAATGCCGCCGCTCTGCTGGAAATAGGTGAACTGGGTAATTTCCAGGCCGTCCAGAAGCACCTGCCAGCCAATTCCCCACGCGCCCAACGTGGGCGATTCCCAGTTGTCTTCCTCAAATCGAATGTCGTGCACGCGCAAATCGATGCCAATGGCTTCGAGGCTATTCAAATAAACATCTTGCACATCTGCGGGCGAAGGTTTCAGGACCACTTGAAATTGCGAATGTTTATAGAGGCGATTGGGGTTCTCTCCGTAACGTCCATCGGCCGGTCTCCGGCTGGGCTGCACGAAAGCAACGCGATAAGGCTGGGGCCCGAGAACGCGCAGGAAAGTCTCTGGATGCATCGTGCCGGCGCCAACTTCCACATCGTACGGCTGCTGCAACACACAGTCTTGATTTGCCCAGAATTGCGAGAGGCGCAAAATCAAATCCTGAAAATTTAGGCCGACATTTTTTTTCTCAAGTTTTACTTTAACTTTCAAATTTTCTCCAACAGCCCTCTGGTCGCCAGTTTTCTTTCGGTGTGATGCTCGATCCATCCGAGAGACGCTTCACGTAATTCTCTAAGCGCCGGTTTCATGGACTCGGTCAACGCAATCCGATCAAGCCGTTCCCCCGTAAAGCGCTCAGCCAGTTCACGCGCCGCGGGATGCATCGCGTACATTCCCTGCCGCCGGCATTTTTCGCAAAGCAGCCCAGGCTCCCAGCTCGCAAAATACGCGGGACCCACACCGAACGCCGTGCCACAATTCGCGCAACGATCAAAGCGTGGCAGCCAACCGCCCAGGCGCACCGTCCAAAACGCAAAATAGCTCAACGGTAGTGACCACTCGCCGGTTCGCTCGATTTCCTGCGCGGTCAGCAGTATCAAACGGAACATGTGCTCGGATACCTCGCGCTCCGGCAGCGCGATTTCCGCCACTTCACTTACCACTGCCATCCCGGTACTTAGGAAATAATCGCTTTGCGACTTATTGAACGACTCGAGCGGCTCGCATTGCTCAATGCGCACCAGATCGCGTGTTTCCTTTTCGATATACCAAACTTGCACATGCGACAGCAGTTGCAGCGTCGAGCCGTAACGATTCTTGATGCGCCGCGCGCCGCCCGCAACCCCGCGCATCCTGCCAGTGGCGCGCCCGAGAAAACTAACCAGCCGGTCGGCCTCGCCCAGCGGAAAAGTTTTTAAAATAATGGCTTCCGTTTCCCGGGCGGGCATGAACTTTTTTGGCGCGCCGCCATCGTCGCCGGCCCTGCTATAGGCGCGAACTTTGCAAGCGCGCGAACATGTTTAATTATCACACCCGCAACGCGCGCGCAATGTTTGAGGGATGGAAAAGCCGAATTGCCGCGTAAATTCACGTTCTTTGAAGATCAGAAAAACATTTTTCGCTTCGTGGGCCGCCTCATTGTTGATCCGCGATATTCACAAGCATTCAGCAGACTTTATCTTTTTCTCTGATTTGGTTACTCTGACCGCGGCTCTCCGTGTTCATTCCACTCAAAGATCTTAATCCGCACCGGCGGTTCCCAATCGTCAATGTCCTGCTAATCTGCGCCAATGTCGCGGTTTTTCTGCACGAAATCTCGCTCCCTCCTCACTTCTTCAAAGCCTTCCTGATGGCCAATGCCGTGATCCCCGCGCGCTTCCCGGCTTATCTTGTTGGAAACATCGATTTCGTTGGCGCATTTCTCCCGCTGATAACCAGCTTGTTTCTGCACTCCGGTATCGCTCACATTGCCGGCAACATGCTTTTTCTCTGGATTTTTGGCGACAATGTCGAGGATTTCTTCGGCCACATCCCGTATCTATTCTTCTATCTAGTCTGTGGCATCGGCTCCGGCCTTTTGCACGTGCTCTTCAATTTCAATTCTTCCCTGCCAGCACTGGGGGCCAGCGGAGCGATCTCCGGAGTGATGGGCGCGTACTTGATTCTTTACCCGGGCTCGCGCATCCTGACGCTGGTGTTCATTTTCCTGGTTCCAATTCCCGCATTTTTTATTCTGGTGTACTGGTTTTTTCTGCAGTTCATCGCCGGGGTCACGAGTATTGGCGATGTGACTCATGGCGGAGTGGCTTGGTGGGCGCACATCGGCGGCTTTCTTCTGGGCATGGCGCTCACCTGGATTGTCAAATCGCGAACTAAAGTGCCACTTTACCCGCCACGCGGCTATTGAAGATCGTTCAAGTAAGACTTCGATTGTCGGCACGTCGACTGTCGCTGCGATAGCGCTCACTCCGAAATTAAAGTGACACTTGCGTTGTCGGCAGGCCGATAACTTGGCCGCAGAATTATTCCCGTCGGATTTTGGACAGAGCGCTCGGGGCAGTTAAAGTATTACTTTGATTGTTTGCCCGATTGTTTCGTGCCGACATTCGAGACGAACTTGGCGAGCCAGTCTCCTACCTCGCCAGTTTTGTGCGTTCCGCCAAGATCGGGCGTCACGAAATTTTCGTGCACGGCGGCTTTCACGGCGCTGTTCAGCGCTGCAGCTTCCGCATTCCAACCCAAAAACTCCATCATCATCGCGCTCGCTAAAATGGACCCGAGAGGATTCGCAATTCCCTTGCCCGCAATGTTCGGGGCCGAGCCGTGCACCGGCTCAAACAGGGATGTCTGGCCGGGATGAATATTCCCCGAAGGCGCAAGACCCAGCCCGCCCGCGAGCTGAGCTCCCAGATCGCTGACAATGTCGCCAAAGAGATTGCAGGTGACGATCACGTCGAACTGAGTGGGGTCGCGCACAATTTCCATGGCCAGGGTATCAATATATAGGTGTCGCGATTCAATGCCCGCGAACTCCTGCCGCACCTGCTTGAAGACGCGCTGCCACAAGTCGTGCGCGAAAGTCATGGCGTTGGACTTATCGCTCATACACACGCGCTTTAAACCCTTGCTGTGCGCATATTCAAACGCGAATCGTATGATGCGCTCCACGCCTTTGCGCGAGTTGACGTCTTCCTGCACAGCAATTTCATCCGCCGTGCCCTTTTTAAAAAAACCGCCAACTCCGACATACAAGCCCTCGGTATTTTCGCGAAACACCATCAGACGAATATCTTTTTCCGCGCGGCTGTGCAGCGGCGTAAGTCGCTGGTGTAGAAGTTCCACCGGACGCGCGTTCACATACAGATCCAGTTTAAATCGCAAGCCGAGCAGGATGTCCGCAGCGTGTTGATTGCCAGGCACGCGCGGATCGCCGAGCGCGCCAAATAAAATGGCATCAAACTCATCACGCAACATTTCCACCGCGCCATCAGGCAGGCTGACGCCCTCACGAAGATATTTGTCCGCGCCCCAATCAAACCCCACAAAATCGATGGAGCGGCCCGTCGCAGCGCTCACCGCTTTTAAAACTTTGAGCGCCTCAGGCGTGACTTCTTTGCCGATGCCGTCGCCGGGAATTACGGCGACTCTTGCCGCGGGACCACCCCGGCGCATAGGCAGCTTTTCCAAAGTTTTCTCCATTCCGCAATTATGAGAGTCGTTCCGTCCGCGTGGTAAGTTTTTCGATCAGCTCACGGCGCGGCGTAAAACCTATGCCCGGGCCCTGTGGCACCGGAATCGTTCCTCGCGACGAGACCGTGACTTCCGGATCGATGATGTCTTCATGCCAGTAGCGCTTGCTGGCGGTGACATCGCCGGGCAGCGTGAAGTTTGGGAGCGTCGATAGAGCGATGTTGTGCGCCCGGCCGATGCCAGTTTCCAGCATTCCTCCGCACCACACCGGCACTCCCGCGCGCTGACAAATATCGTGGATGCGTTTGGCGACTGTAAACCCACCCACACGGCCCAGTTTGATATTAATGATCTTGCAGGCGCCCAGGCTGACCGCTGCTTGCGCTTGATCTTCGTTGTGAATGCACTCGTCAAGACAAATCGGCGTGTCCAGCTTCTTCTGCAACTCGATGTGATTGTACAGATCATCCCATCCGAGCGGCTGTTCGATCATCATCAAATAAAAGCCTTCGAGTTGCTTCAACAGCGGCCAGTCGTCCAAACGATACGCGGAGTTGGCATCCACCATTAGTTTAATGCGCGGAAAATTCTGGCGCAGCCGGCGAACCAATTCCAGATCTTTACCGGGCTTAATTTTAATCTTGATGCGTTGATAGCCGGCGGCGATTTCGTTTTTTACCGCTTCGATCAATACTTCAAGTGATTCTTTAAGTCCGATCGAGACGCCGCAACTAATTTCCTGTTGCGTGCCGCCAAGTAATTTCCACAGCGGGAGATTTTTTTGATGCGCTTCGGCATCCCATACGGCAGCTTCAAGTGACGCTTTAGCCATGTTGTGGCCGCGAACTCGCGAAAGCAGAGACCAAACCTCCGACGCGGAGCTGAACTCCTTCCCCTTAATCAGCGGCCACAAGTAATCGCGTAAAGCGATCCAAGCGGTCACCGTCGTCTCGGGACTGTAATACGGATCCTCACCTGCTACACATTCGCCCCAACCAGTCACACCGTCAAGATTCGCTTCGACCAGAAGCACCCGGCGAGATTCGACGCGGTCCATGCTGGTCTCAAAAGGAGCGACCAGCTTCATGGGCACTTCTCTCAGAGTAATTTCGTTGATCTTCATGCCGGGGCTTGCGTCCTCTCTACTCCCTAAAAATCGCTCCAAGGACATAGCACATATCCGCGAGCTGCTGCATCTCTGCGCACCGCGACCGCCGCATATCTCCGCTGGAAATATTTCGTAAATTCGTTTCGCAGACGCTCCTGTATTCCTGCCAGCTGTTCCGAAGACTGCCCTGGAATTACGGACGGTCCATCATCGGGGGCAGCCGGCATTTCGATTACTGCGGGGAATTCGGGAATTTGCACTGGCGCTCCAGCTGCGGCAGCCATTACGCGTGGTGAATCGAGATGCCATTCGGCCAGCAGGCGATCGGTGGCCAGGCCACGATGCAAAGGGCTGCTGGTGACGCCGTAGAAATTAGGCAAATATATTCTGCTGATTGCGCCGAGGCGGTTGAAGTTGAAATAGGCATTGCGAAATTCGAGCGGATCGAAAGTCCAGCAGATGAGGCGAATATTCCGGCTGAGCGCTTCTTCTCGCTGGAAAAGTTTCAACATTCTTCCGATGCCGTGATCGCGATAGCCGGCGCGTATGCCGGTCATGTGCGAGTGCAGATACGGGAGACCATCGCGGATGCCGGCGACAGCCAGGGTATAGCCTGCCAGGCGCTCGCCATCAAAGGCTCCCAGGACCTGGCCGCCGGTGTTGGCCGCTACTACAAAGGCTGTGGCCGGCTCAATTTCAAGATCCGCTTCCTGCCAGATTTCGCGTTGCAGCGCTACGCAAAGGTGAAATTCCTCGAGCGATTGGCACTTGCGAATGACGATGCTACCGGTCATCGTCCGCTAGACGCGCTCATACGGGAAGTTTGCGGCTTCACACTTTGAGATTCGCCGTTCGCCGATTTCCCCGCATCGACGTTCTTCTTTTCGCCGTGTTTCACGGCGTCCCACAACGATTCTTTATCTTCGCGAGGCATTCCGTCGAAGGTGCGGTCACTCTGCCGCGCGGCCTTCTCCATTTCCATGAAGCGGCGCTGGAATTTGGCGTTGGCTTTCTTCAGGGCAATTTCTGGATCGACTTGCACGAACCTCGCGAGATTTACCACGGCGAAAAGCAGGTCGCCGAGTTCCTCTTCGGCCTTTTTGGAATCCTTTTCAGCCAGCGCGTGCCGGACCTCGGCCATTTCTTCGCGCAATTTTTCGAAGATGCCGTCGGCGTCGCGCCAATCGAAGCCCGCGCGGGCCGCTTTGCGCGTTAGCTGCAGGCCCTGCAGCATGGCAGGCAGTCCGCGAGAAACGCCGTCAAGCAGCGATGCGGGTTTCTGCTGCTTTGAAGTGCCGTTCTCATCAGAAGACTTCTTGTCGAGACGTTCTGTGGCTTTGATGCGTTCCCAATTTTGTAGAACTTCAGCGGAATTCCTGGCGCGAGTGTCACCGAACACGTGCGGGTGACGCCGCACCATCTTATCGTGGATTTCGCGAAGCACGTCCGCGACACTGAAACGCTCTTGCTCGCGGGCGATTTCGGAATGAAAAACCACCTGGAGCAAAAGATCGCCCATTTCCTCGGCAAACTTCGCGTCGTCGCCGCAGTCGAGAGCGTCGATGACCTCGTAAGCTTCTTCAATTAAGTACGGACGCAACGTCGCGTGAGTCTGTTCGCGGTCCCAGGGGCAGCCCTGCGGAGCGCGCAGACGCTTTTGCACAGCGACGAGTTTTTCGAACCACTCACCGGCGGACAAACTGTTGGCGCGCGCCGATTTTCGTGTTGTAAGACCGCGCGCAGAAGTTTTCTTTTTTGATTTGGATGATTTTTTTGTCGGGGAGCGCATCGGGTGTCCGCAGAAATTCTTTGTCGCGGGGTTTCCACTTTACGGCGGCCGCCAACTTTTGACAAGAGTACTCGTCATGCCCTCCACGCGATCGAACGGCTTAGTAGCCAGCCACCAGGATAGCTAAACAGAACCGGCGTGATAAACTACAAGCCACATTAACGATTGAGGGACTACTTTGCCAGAAGATAAGCAGGAAGAAGCATTTCGAGTAATTGACCGGCGGCCCTTTACGGCCGAGGGCGAAATTCGCAAAGACGTGGTGGAAGCGGAAGAGCGCAAAGCGGAACGCGAGGCGCAACTGGAAGCGGCGCGCCACCCCGCCCCGCCAGCCGCGCCACAGACGGCAGTGAACGCGCAGCCTCCCGCGGATGCACCCAAAGCTTCACCCGCGTTTGAAAATCTGATTCGCATGATTGGCAGCAACGCCGCGATGGTGCTGGGCGCCTACGCGGATCCGCGAACTGGCCAACCGGTGATCGATCCCGAAGCGGCGCGTGAACTGATCGATATGTTGGATGTGCTGCAGGAAAAAACCGAGGGGCACCTGGCCGACGAAGAAGAAAATTTGTTGCTCGATCTGCTGCGCAAATTGAAAATGACCTATCTGGAAGTGAACCAGGCGCTGGCCGCGCAGGCTGCCAAAGTGGCGCAACAAGCGAAGGTCGGTAGCAAGCGTTAATTCCCTGACGTCTAATTTCGGCTGATCAGTGCGGGAATTTTTTCTGAAATATTTTCCGAGCACACTTCCCAGCGTTGGTTCGCTAGACAACTCCGTTCTTCCTATGTCCGCTGAATCGAAACAGGAACCGCTAAAACTAACCGTGCTCGGCTCAGGCACCTCCATGGGTGTTCCATCGCCCGGCTGCCACTGCCGCGTGTGCACTTCGCGCGATTTTCATGATAAGAGGTTGCGCCCTTCCCTGCAGCTATCGCGTGGCGGGCAAAACGTGGTGATCGATACCACGCCCGATTTTCGCCAGCAAGCCTTGCGCGCGCGCATGGATCGGCTTGATGCGATTTTGCTCACCCACGGCCACGCCGATCACATCATGGGATTCGACGATATCCGGCCGTTCAACATTCGCCAGCGGGCGGCGCTGCCGGTGTACGGAAACGAAGAGACGTTCGCCATATTGCGGCAGGCTTTTTCGTATGTGTTCAGCGGCAAACCCACGTTGAGTACGGTTCCGATCGTGGATCTGCACGTCGTAACGGGCCCGTTTGAATTGCTGGGCGTGCCGTTTATTCCGGTACCTCTCGCGCATGGCGACCTGGAAGTTCTGGGCTATCGATTCGGTAAAGCTGCGTATCTGACCGATTTTAGTTCGTTGCCGGAAGCGTCCGTGCCGCTCTTGCAGGACCTAGATGATTTAATTATTGATGCGCTGCGCGATATTCCTCATCCCATGCATCAGACTGTGGAGCAAGCTTTGGCGCTGGTGCAAAGACTGGCACCAAAGCGCGCGTGGTTCACGCACATCGCACACGATTTGTCGCACGCGGAAACGAATCAAAGATTACGCGACCTGGGATTTCCTAACGTGCAACTTGCCTACGATGGATTGCAATTTGATGTCAGCGTAGACACACCGGAGGAAGCGCAACACGAGAATCGTGACGCGTGTAAACCTGTGCCCAAGCGCGCAGTCGGCATAAGTACGTTTGCATCACCCGCGGGCTGGAATGCTCACTACTCTGCTCCCAAGCGCTCCAGCGTGCTGGCAGTTGGAAATTTCGACGGGTTGCATTTGGGTCATCAAGCGATTTTGCGGGCTACTGTCGAGCGCGCGCTGGAAACTAACGCGGTGTCAACGGCACTAACTTTTGATCCACCGCCGTTAAAAGTCTTGCGGCCGGAATCAGCGCCACCTCGAATCTCGACCAATACTCAACGCCTGGAGTGGTGCAGCATTCTGGGGCTGGAAGCGGCTGTGGTGATGCCCTTTACCATAGAACTATCGCAGCTGTCCGCCGAAGATTTCGTCGAGCAGATACTGGTGAACGAGTTGCGCGTGGCCACCATTATGGTAGGGGAGAATTTTCGCTTCGGACATCGCCAGGCCGGCAACGTAAAACTGCTGCGCGAACTTGGCGAGCGATTGGGATTTGAAGTGGTGATCGTTCCGCCCGTTGTTTATCGCGGAGAAATTGTTTCCAGCACCATTATTCGCCGAGAGATTGCGGAAGGCGATGTGAGCCATGCCGGGCGGTTGCTCGGACGGCCTTTTGTTTTGACCGGAGAAGTCGTGAGCGGCACGGGAACAGGGAGCAAGTTCACTTTCCCCACTCTGAATCTGGCCCCGGAGCAGGAGTTGCTGCCTGCACGCGGAGTCTACATCACGCGCGTCTGTTTTCCTGGCGATTCGCGGAGTCACCGCTCGGTGACAAATATAGGGATGCGGCCGACATTTAATGGAACTGGGCTGACGGTGGAGACGCACTTATTGGATTTTAACGAGGAGATTCCTGCCAAGCGCATGGAAGTGCGATTCTGGAAACGTTTAAGGCCGGAAAAGAAATTCAGTGGCGCTGCGGAACTGCGCGAGCAGATTGCGCGGGATATTGACAGCGCGAACCGGTTCTTCAAGCGGTTACGCAGATTGCGATCGGCACAATTGGTTTGACTTCAAATGTTCTGTATAGGGCGTGAAAGAAGAACGAGATCTAGAGATGTTGAGCCAACAGGAAGTTGCCCCACCTTGGTGAACAATATTCTGTCGGCGGCTAGCTTTTATTGACGACCTCAATATCGTGGCCGTCCGGATCAAGCACCCAGGTCGCATAATAGCCGGGATAGTATTCGAGACGAGCTTGAGGTGATTCCTTACTCTTTCCTCCAGCTGCTAACGCGGCCTTATAGAACGCATCTACTTCGGAATGGTCTTTCGCTACAAATCCGACGTGAACGGCCTGAGGATCGGGCTTCCCTTCTTTGAGCCAGAAAAAATGTCTTTTGCCATCACCAAAACCTTTCAAGTCTGGGTGTCCGTCTTTGCCTTCGTAGTCTATAAAGGTTGTGATCCCAAGTGGCTTCAGAGCCTTGGCATAGAAAGCGACTGAACGCTTGAAGTCACTGACTGTGAGAATAACGTGGTCTATCATATTTTTCTTAACTACTCTTTTTGGCCAATCAAAATACTTTTCTTATTAATTTCCGTCGATATGGGAATCAGTGCGAACGGGTGTGCTCGCGGTCGTCTGCGGAAGCGGAATGCGGCGCGGTTTTAGATGGTGTCGCGAGGGATGGATCGGCGGCCAGGCACGCGCCACAGTAGCCACCCACTTCGGTGCGCGAGATGGTTACTTTCATGTCGAAGTCCCGGGCGATCTGCTCTTTCAGTTGTTCGTAGAGGCGGCTCTCAAATTCGCGGACTTTGCCGCAACGCAGACAGGCCACGTGAATATGGTCTCGCGGGCCGTGACTTTCGTAGTAGTGGCGATCTCCGCGCAGATGCAGCAAATCCAGTTCATCGATGAGCCCCTGTTTTTTTAACAGGTCGATGGTGCGGTACACGGTGACCAGATGTACGCCGGAATCGATTTTTTGCGCGCGCGCCAGAATCTGATCCACGTCCAGGTGCTGCTCGGCGGTGTCCATCACCTGCAAGATGACGCGTCGCTGCTTGGTCATGCGCAAACCGCGCTGGGCCAAAATCTGCTGAAGTTTGCCGGTAGTTTCGGCGGTGTTGAGGCGTTCCCCGGTGGAGACGCGGCGGGACGGCGATGCTGCCATGCTAAGCCCTCCGGAGAACGTTACCGCGGATTTACGAGTGCCGGGGAAGCATTCGTATCACCTCATTGTACCCAATCGCTGCGCATCACAGCAAAGATGCTGAACTCAAGCACTCCGAGAATCCCCGGATTTGGATAAGGTCGTCTATGAATCCCTCGGCCTGTACTGGTGTTACATGGGATGATGATGGATGGGCGACAGAGTTACGTTTGCCGAGTTTTTCTACATAGACCTTGTACATGTTGCTCGTGATGATGCCTTCCGAATTTGCCCTCGATCACTTCACGCTCCGTCATCTCATCACGGAAATCATCGTACTTCGTTCACAGTCTGTTAATGACGCGGGCCAGCCCAGTATTTGAGAAGTAGTACAACTCAGCGAAACAGTGAAACTATAGGATAAAATTCTTCGTCCTACACGAGGGATGGACCGGCCAAGCCGACGGAGGCTTGATGGATCATCGGTCTTTACATGTATTTTTATTGGCTGTGGTGATCGCCCACGTACAAAGTGCGGCTCCTCCCCAAGATCTGCAGTTCCCGCTCGACGAAACATCCGCCTCGCGGCAGAGGCGTCTATACAACGAATCAAAACCATATCTGAATGATTCTCTTTCTGAATTGCAGAAAGCCATGCCGGAACTGCGCGGTCTCAAAGCTGGTGAGAAAGATCTCCCCACGCTGCTCACTCGCATTGGGCAAGAAATAGAAACGTTGTCGCAGCAGATGCCGAACCTCATCTCTCGCGAAGACGTCACTCAGACTAGACCTGGCTCGAGATCAGGCCATTCAAGCAATCAACAGTTCAACTACCTGATTCTTGTTCACCGGACCACCACCGGCACAGAAATGAGCGAGTATAGAACCGACCTTCAGAATAGGAGCATCGGTCAGCCCGGTGAAGATCCGCGAGCTCCGACCGCGCACGGTTTCGTCCTCGCGTGGGCATTCTTCCATCCCACGGTGCGCGCGGAATCTCAATTCCGTTACTTGGGAAGGCAAAAAATCGATGGCCGCAATGCCGATGTTGTAGCCTTTAGCCAGACACCCGGCCTCGTCCGCGCGCCCGGCGAGATCCGAGTTGGAAGCGAGTCTTTCCCGATGTTGTATCAGGGCATTGCGTGGATTGATGAGTCCACCTTTCGCATCCTTCGTTTGCGCACCGATCTGCTAGCTCCGCAGCCAGAGGCTCAACTGGAGAAACTAACTACCACGGTCGACTTCGCCGATGTGCGAATCCCACACAGCAAGCTCCGCCTGTGGCTTCCGCGGATGGCGGTCGTAGAGTGGAAAACCGTTCCGCGTAACTCGGTGGACTTATCGCCCACCGTGGCTTCCGGTAGATATATAGAGCGGCATTTGTATGCCCATTATCATCTCTACCAAGTCGAGGTGAAGATCGGCTCCTAGCCAACGTCTAAAGGACAAAGAGACGCGTGAAAATTTAGGAGTGGATTGGGAGCATGCGCATTACGTCGTTGTAGACGGCGTAGGCCATAATGGCGAGCAAGAAGACGAAACCGACCTGCACGAAGCGTTCTTTGAAGGCCATGCTTAGGTCGCGGCGCATTACGCCTTCGATGGCCAGCAACAGAATGTTGCCGCCGTCGAGGATGGGGATGGGCAGCAGGTTGAGGATGCCGAGATTGACGCTGATCAGCACCATCAGAGAGAGTACTGCGAGCGCGCCTTTGCGCACCGCTTCGCCGGCGGCACGAGAAATACCCACGACACCTGAAAGCTGCTTCATAGAAACGCGGCCGCTGAATAATCTGGCGACGACTCCGACGGTTTCGGAAATGCGTTCACCGGTCATGACTACCGCGTCGTGCATTCCTTCGCGGAGTCCTTCGCGGCGGTAAGACGTCTGGTCACGAACAGCGACGCCCACCTGATAAATTTTTTCGCCAGATTCGGTCACACCTTGCGCAGGAATTACCTGGGTGTGAATGGTTTGACCGTTGCGCAGCAAATCCAACTGCACGGCCTTCCCTTCCGAACCGCGAACGCGATCGACGAATTGTCCCCAATACTGAATTTTTTGACCATCCACAGATTGGATGGTATCGCCTTCCTTCAATCCGGCGTGGTTGGCTGGACTGCTGGAAGCTACTTCGTCAAGTACGGGAAGGAGCGGCGGATAGCCAAGCATGCGGTCGGTGCTAGCGGAATCGCCTAGCGTAGTTTCTACTGAGCGCCTCACGCCGCCGTTTTCTACTTCGGCGTTTAGCCGGCTGCCCGGTGCTTCATTCTTGATTACTTTGGCGGCTTGCTCCCAGGTGGGATTTGCCACGCCGTTAAGGCTGAGAATTTTGTCGCCGGGACGAAATGGGCTGGTTTGCGCGTCGGACTTTGAGCTCAACGCCACGACCTGGACAGGTTGGTCGAGGTACGCGGAATGGGGCACGCCGAACACGATGAACAAAACGGCTAACGCCACTACCGGGAAGATCAGATTTACGGCCGGCCCGGCAAAAGAAATCAGCGCACGCTGCCAGCGCGGCTTACTCATCAATTCATCGGAAGAACCGGTGGGCGGTTTGTCGCCCGCGTCTACGTCGGACATATCCTGGCCAGCCATGCGCACGTACCCGCCAAACGGCAGAGCGCTGATGCGCCAATCGGTGGCGCCGCTCTTCCATCCAAAGAGGCGCGGACCAAAGCCGATGGAGAAAACGTCGACGCGCACTTTAAAGAGCCGAGCCACGATGAAATGGCCCCACTCGTGAATCATGATCATCAAACCGAGTACCAGCGCGACGCCTAGCAGCAAATTCATGCGACTTTCTCTCCCGACTTTTTTGCCCTTGCAGTCTTCTTATTCTACGACGGTGGATTTTATTGTGTAATTAAATTCGGCCTAAGATGCCACCGCAGTTACTGACAACCGGGCCACTTCTTCCTTGGCCATTCGACGGGCTTCAGCATCCGCCGCGAGCACATCCGAAATATTTTCAAACTTCACGCGCGGTGTGCGTGCCAGCACGCTTTCGAGGACTTCAGCGATACCGGGGAATGACAGCCGACGCTCCAGAAAAGCAGCCACGGCAATTTCATCGGCGGCGTTCAAAGCGCACGGCAAGGCGCCGCCTTTTTTCATGGCTTCCCGCGCTAATTTCAAACAGGGGAAACGCCGGGTGCTGGCCGAGGCGAAATCTAAACGCTTTAGTTTCTTCCAGTCCAGCGCTATCTGGTTAGATGCGAGTCTTTCGGGATAGGTTAACGCGTACTGGATGGGCATGCGCATATCGGTGGGGCCCAGCTGGGCCAGCACGCTGCCGTCAATAAATTCGACGAAGGAGTGCACCGTGGACTGCGGATGGATGACCACATCGATCTGATCAGGGCGCATACCGAAAAGCCAGCGGGCTTCGATAATCTCGAAGCCTTTATTCATCATGGTGGCGGAATCGATGGTGATGCGGTTGCCCATGCGCCAGTTGGGATGAGCTAACGCTTGCTCGGGCGTGATGGAATCGAAAGCGGAGAGTGGCGTCCTGCGGAACGGGCCACCTGACGCAGTAAGGACGAGGCGGCGAACTTCCGCGGCTTTGCCGCCGCGCAGGCATTGGTGCACGGCGTTATGTTCGCTATCGACAGGAAGGAGTTCGCGGCCTGCTTTTTTGGCGGCAGCCATGACCAGTTCGCCGGCAGCGACCAGAACTTCTTTATTGGAAAGCGCGACGGTTTTGCCGAGTTTTACGGCTTCATACGTAGCTTCCAGGCCGACGATGCCAACAGCGGCGGAAACGACAATTTCGGCGCGGGCAAGGGTCGCGATGGTCAGCATGCCTTCGCGCCCGTGGTGAATGCTGGGCAGCGGCGCGACCTTTTTGGCGCGGAGGCGCTCGGCCAGCTCGTCGGCTTTTTGTGCGTTGGCGACGGAAACAACATTCGGGCGGTGGCGCTCGATTTGAGAGACAAGTTCGTCGAGGTTTGAGCCGGCAGCCAGCCCGCACACGACGAATTTATCGGGAAGCGATTCCACCACGGCGAGACACTGGCGCCCGATGGAGCCGGTGGAACCCAGGATAGCTAAATGATTCACGCAGTCTCTTTCCGAGTTACGGTTGTTGATTTCGAGCGACTCGCCGCATCGCGCTTCGCGGGGGTATGCGCCTAGACGCTGGGCGGGTAGACCAAAACAAAATAGTACCAGACTACGGGGATGGCCAGAATAAGCGCGTCGATACGGTCGAGCATGCCTCCGTGGCCGGGCAAGAGCGCACCAGAGTCTTTGACTCCTGCGCTGCGTTTGTAGGCCGATTCGAGCAAATCGCCGATTTGACCGGCGATGTTACCTACGGCGGCCGCCCCGAGCAAAATCACGATGGGCACCGAGAGCCAGCGCATAAATGCGAAAGCCACAAGAATGGAGCTGGCGAAACCGGCGATGGAGCCTTCCCAGGTTTTCTTGGGACTCAGATGCGGCGCAAAGGGATGTTTGCCGAGAGCGCGGCCGGCGAAATACGCGGCGGAATCGCTGGCCCAGATCAGCACCAGCACGAAAAGCAGGAGACGCGGCCCTTCCCTGCCGAGTGCATGCAAACGAATTGCATACGTGAGCGGGAAAGCTACGAGAAGCAAGCCGCTTGAGCTGATACCTGCGGAAGGCAATGCTTCGACGATGGGGCGTTTGGTTGCCAGCGTGATGAATGCAATCCCGAGTACAAAAAGAAAGACGGCGTCTTCGGCGCGGGGAAAAAAACTGTGAAGGAGCCAGACCAGCCGGGCGGGGTAAATAATGCCGCCGAATTCTCCCCAGCGGACCGCGGTGGTCAGCCACTGCAGATACAAAATTATGAACGCACAAGTAGCGGTCCAGAAACGATACGCGCGATGGCCCATGGCGTCGCCCAGCGCGAAATATTCAAAGAGCGCCAGGAGCATCACGAGCGCCAACACCAGCGCCACGACAATGGTCGAGCCCCAAAGTACCAGGCCAACAACCACGGGAATTAATACCGCGGCGGTCGCCACTCTTTTCCAAGTCATGAAAGGCAAGTCCCCTGTATAAGTGCCGGAACATTACATCACATTGGGGGTATAGAGTTGGATCGGGGATAAAAGGACGTGGGAATCTGTTCTGCCTCAGATTCCCACAAGCTTCGCTTTGCCGCGCACCCACAACATACTTCGCCTTTCACTCAGGACAGTTGAGAGGCTGGCTTCCAGCACCCCAGGCTGTGGTTATCCCGCGTTTGGGTGTTTTGGGGAAGGTGACACTAAGAAGCTAAACAGCTTCTTCATGGTGCCTCCTCACGGGAAATGTCCCGCACACACATTATATATCCGTTAAATGACTATTTCCTTGTGACCTCTTGAAACTTAATTTTTTGCAAGCCAGCGCTCTTGGGATTCTGAAACCAGAAATCCCAAGTACTATCCACGTTTACTCCACGCAATCGCACGCGAGCCTTTATATTTTCTTGTACTAACTTCTGCTTCGGGTGCTTCCAATCCTTGTACTGGTAGGTTTAGTTTGACATCCCGAAGCACTCCGCCTCGTCTTGATATTTAAACGCAATGTCTAATTCTCTTCCTTGTCCGATTCCAAAATCTATCATTGCCAATACTTGTGCTGGACTTTGTCCTGGGGGTAACTGAGTTGCGCTGTATCCCCCATCTCCCAAGAAAGGCACAAAGCAAATGACCCGATTCGTCCACAAACTCTACTTCTTCCAGGATGTTGCGCGCGATTGAACTTTCAATGGAGAGCGTAGGATTGTTTTTAAATTTGACATGCAAGCATGAAACCTCAGCGACTGGCCTGACGATTGAGCCTAGCTGTTCCGAAAGTGTCCTGGTGTCTGCATAAAAGCCGCGCTGAATAACACACAAATGGGGTACGTCAGTTAGCCGTTTTTCTAATTGTGCGACCTTATTCTCCAAGAATTCTTTTGCGTTACATTCGTGGGACGACGCCAAAAAGGTTCCGCAGAAAAATAACAAAACGGACAGGCATACAAATGGATACGGAGAAAAAGTTTTGTCCTTGGCATGCTCAATAAAAGCCACCAAAAAAAGAACGGCCGCTGCTATCTCGGCGCCACGCCGTACCTCCCTGCGTCCTTGAAGAAGTGACCGATTCTTTTGATTTTGATCCGCACAGGCATGGATTCGGACAGTATAACCCTGAGAGTTCGCTGGCTCGTTAGCAGTGCGGCGACCCTGATTCTTCATGTTTAGAAAAGTCCGCCACACGGACATAAATTCGGAGTGTAGGAAACTCCTACGTCTTGGTTTCAAAG
>Ga0193728_1000188_pt1 | contig 28092 bp, 20 predicted proteins | sample U1c1metaG_FD_143037 | JGI IMG/M metagenome (GOLD analysis project Ga0193728, IMG submission 143037) | Soil microbial communities from a riparian zone of the East river system, Colorado, United States - U1c1 | ecosystem: Environmental > Terrestrial > Soil > Riparian zone | place: USA: East River... | reverse complement strand
AAATTGGCGTCCAGAGCGGAGAGCGGTTCGTCCAGCAACAGCAGCAGTGGGCGATTCACCAGCGCGCGTGCCAGCGCCACGCGCTGCTGCTGGCCGCCGCTGAGTGTGGCGGGCCGCGCCGAAGCGAAACCATCCATCTTCACCATGCGCAACGCGTCGGCAACGCGCGCGTCAATCTCATTAGAAGGCGCGCCGGTCACACGTAAGCCGTAGGCCACGTTGTCGCGCACATTCAAGTGCGGAAACAGCGCGTATTGCTGAAACACTGTGTTGACTCGGCGTTTGTAAGGCGGCAACTTATCGAGACGTGCTCCGTTCATCCAAATCTCGCCGGAGCTAGGTTGTTCAAAGCCGGCGATCAATCTCAGCATGGTGGTCTTACCAGAGCCGCTTTCACCCAGCAAAGTGATGAACTCTCCGGCGCCAATATTGAGAGAAATTCTTTTTAATACTTCGTGGGCACCAAATCTTTTGGCCACAGCGCGAACTTCCAGCAATGACCCAGCCGTCCGCCCTTCTTCCGACGGCGGAATGGCGGGCGCCAGGCTCACTGCGCGGCCTTCACCTCATTCCAGATTTCGTTGTATTTGGGGCGCCGTGGCACATCCTGCCAGAAATAAATACGCTTCATGTAGGCGTCCGGATCGTCGAGATGCATTATTTTTTTTTCGTCGGCATTCAAAAACTGCGCCGCACCAGGATTCGCCGGCGTGTAGTGCGTAACATCGCTGACTTTTTTCTGCGTCTGCGCCTCCACCATGTAAGCAAGAAAAGCCTGCGCCAATTCCTTGTTGGAGCTGGCCGCGGTAATCATCAGGTGATCGATCCATCCGGTGGTGTTTTCGCGCGGAATCGTTTCGCCAATAGGGAAATTTAATTTACGAAGTTCATTGGTCATCAGCGGCCAACCCATGGCGATCACCACTTCGTGATTCTGGAAAAGATTAGTCAGCTCGCCGCCGGTGGCCCACATTTTGCGAATGTTGGGCTTGAGCTCGATGAGTTTTTTCTTCACTGCGTCGAGTTGCGCGTCGCTCAAATTGTAGAGCTGGCTCGGATCGGGCTTGTCGTACCCGAGCACCTGCGCGGCCATGTAGACAGTGGAAAGTTCATCCCACACCGAGATTTTGCCACGATATTTTGCGTCCCACAAAACTGACCAGGAATCCGGGGCTTTTGCGAACGCGGTGGTGTCGTACAGCAGCGGGTTCGGTCCCCACACAAACGGCACGCCGTAAACCTGGCCGTTGAGCTTGACGATGTTCGATTCGCGCAGCTGCGGGGAAAGTTGCGAGTACGCGGGAATTTTAGAAACGTCCAGCGGCGCGGCAAGTCCCGCGCGCACGATGGAAGCAGCGACGTCGCTCGAAGGGGAAATGACGTCATAGTTGGAAGCGCTCCCGCCGCGCAACTTGGCAACCAACTCATCGCTGGTGCCCATGTACGAAGCGACCACTTTGCAGTGATGGCTTTCCTCGAACCCGCCAATGAACGACGGATCGGCATAGCCTTCCCACACCAGTAGCGTGAGCGTCGGTTGCTTAGGCTTACAGGCCGCGCAAACGAACGCGAGCAGCAGCAGAGCTGCACCGGGACATCGTGCCGCTATCCGATTGGAAGCCTTGGTCGAAAATTTTCTCTTCCGCGAAATTCTTTTGGAGTTATTTGGCATCGGACTGATAAACCACCTGGCCACCCACGATGGTGGTGCGAATTTTGGTTTCCGATATTTTATGTGGATCGATTTCGAAAATGTTCTGCGAAACGATAATCAGGTCCGCGAGCTTGCCTTTCTCCAGCGAGCCTTCGGCTTTCTCCCGTCGCCCTGCGAACGCCGCTCCGAGCGTGTAGCCTTCCACCGCTTGCGCAACAGTCAACCGCTGCGAAGGTCCGAAGCCGCTCGCCGGCGTGCCTTCCCGAGTCTGTCGCGTAACAGCTGTTTGCAAACCTTCCCAAGGATTCAGGGTCACCACCGGCCAGTCGCTACCAAATGCGTAACGCCCTCCAGCAGCTGCAATACTTTTCCACACCCACGCACGTGAAGCGCGATCCGGCCCGGCGTTTCGCGCCCAAACATCCAAAGTGTCCGTGTTGGGATAAGAATGCAGCGGCTGCATGCTGGCAATCACGCCGAGCCGGCCGAATCGCGGAATGTCCGCGGCGGTAACCGTCTCAATGTGTTCGATACGTGGACGGCGATCACTGGTGTGGTTCACTTCTTCCGCGCGTTGGTACGCATCCAGAGCGGTGCGCACGCCAAGGTCCCCAATCGCATGAGTAAAAAGTTGCAAGCCGCGCTTGTCGAGCTCCGCAACAGCGGAACTATATTTCGCGGGCTCCCAGAAGAGTTTGCCTTTCAATGACGGATCATCGCTATAAGGCTTGAGCATCGCGGCGGTGTGCGATTCGATCACCCCATCAACCATGAATTTCACGGCGTTGGTATCGATCCACGCGTCGTGATATTTCTTTCGCGCGTTCTCGATGGCGTCCACATCCTGCGGCCGCATTTCCGGAGGGTCCATGAAATAGGCAATGTAGAAGCGCAGCGTCAAGTCGCCGTGGCGTCGCAGCTCATCGTAAAGCTCGAGTTGTGGGAAATCCCCGCCGGCGCTATGCACGCGCGTGAGACCGTTCTCATTCGCCCATTTGATGCCGGCCCTTAGCGCCGCCAGTCTCTCGGCTCGAGTAACCTCGGGCACGGCTTTAGCGACAGCGTCTTGCGCGGCTTCTTTTAAGGCGCCGGTAGCTTCGTGTGTAGTTGGATCACGTACGATAACACCGTTGGGCGGATCGGGCGTGTCACGCGTAATTCCCGCGAGGGCCAACGCTTTGGAGTTTGCCCAATACGTATGACCGTCGTAGCCTTCCAAGAAAACAGGACGATCCGGGAAAAGTTCATCGAGATATTTTTTGTCAGGTAGGGCCGTCGCTCCAAACATCGCGTAATCCCACCCACGCCCAAGCAGCCAATCGTTTCCAGGATGCTTGGCAGCGTAGTCGCGGAGACGCTGCTGAATCTCGGCAACATCTTTCGCACCCTCCAGATTTACGCGACCGAGGCTCAGCGAGCCGTCCATGAAGTGGATGTGGCAATCCACAAAGCCGGGCAGCACCAATTGCCCCGCGGCGTCGATTACTTTCGTGTCAGGACGGCGAAATTTTTCGACGCTGGCGTCGTCGCCGACCGCCACGATTTTATCCCCGTGAATCGCCAACGCCTCGGCCCAGGGCTGCTTCGAGTCTTGGGTATAAACGCGCCCATGAAGCACGACCATGTCCGCAACATCCTTGGAAACTTTGGAATCCTGCGCTGCGGCCGATCCGGCCGCGCAAAGAAAAACGCAGACAATCAAAACCACGAGGTGAATCCGGCGCGCAGTCATCAACAGTTAGGTCTCCCTGAAATTAAAATGTGGGCGGCGTATTGATCCACAATAACCATGTTTCGCTGCGCCCCGGATTTTTCCAGCGATGCGGCGTGGAACTCTCAAAATAAAGGCTGTCGCCCGGCTTCAAGCGGTAATGTTCACCGCTTTTCAGCCAGATTTCAAAATCGCCGCGAAGCACGTGCAAGAATTCCTCGCCTTCGTGCGCATAAAATTCGCCGCTGCCGCCACCCGGCCGCACTCGAAAGAGATGCGGCTCCATGGCGGTATGGCCCCAGGCTAGCAGCTCCATGCGAACGCCCGGGGTGGTTTCCAGAATTTTGCGTTGCGCAGGGCGAACCAGGCGCGGATTTTCTTCGGCGGCGTCAAAAAACGAAAGAATGTTGGTGCGGTAAAAGCGCGCGATCCGCCGTAACGTGGCGATAGAAGAACGCATCTGCCCGCGCTCCAGCGCGCTAAGGAATCCTACCGAGACGCCCGTCGCGCGCGCTACCTGTGCCAGAGAAAGGCCGCGACGCGTGCGCAAACGTCGAAAACGTTGGCCCGGCACGCGCGGAGCATCCGGAGGAGCCATCACTACACCCTGCCGCTTTAACACATGTACAATCGCTGCGGGATTCAATCCCCGCTCGCGGCGCAAGAAAATTGCCCGGCGCAGCGTGCGCACGTCAGATTCGCTGTACTCGCGGTAACGGCTTTCGCTGCGGCGTGGAACGATCAGGCCCAGAGCTTCCCACGCGCGCAACGCCGAAGAAGAAATTCCCACTCGCCGCGCCACCTCGCTGATACGCAGTGGACGGGGTATCCCGCGTTTTGGCGATTTGGCGGATGAATTATTTCTGCTTGACACCGGTCCCGACCTTCTCTAAGTTTGCAGGATTATAGTAAGGTTTGGGAAATGCAGCAACCTCGAAGAATCGCGCAAGTGAATAGAAATTTCGCGTTTAGAAAATAGGGGTGAGTTAATTATGTCCCGAGACTCAAATCTAGATGTGCGTTCGCGTTCATTCTTCTGTTTGGGAGTGATCTCGCTTTTACTCACAACACTTAGCATCGCTCCGCACGCTCGCGCGCAAAGCACTGGCGGGCGAATTCGCGGCACGGTTACGGACTCAAGCGGCGCCGCCATTAACGGAGCCCAGATTACGCTGCACAATGAAGAGACCGGGGCGGACCGGCAAACCCAGAGCGGCGCAAACGGCGAGTATGGATTCCTGGAGGTTCCCGTGGGCTCCTACACCGTCGAGTCGCAACAGGCGGGCTTCAAGAAATATGTGGGCAAGGGTGTGAAGTTGGAATTGAACACCGCTCTGACGGTTGACATGGTGTTGCAGGTGGGCGGCTCGACAGAAACGGTGGAAGTCACTGGCGCCCCGCCGCAGGTGGATACCACCTCCACGCAGTTGGGAGCCGTGGTCAACGAGCGGGCCGTGAACGAATTGCCGCTGGCCCAACGTGATACTTATCAATTGTTGCAGCTGCAACCTGGTGTGCAATCGCAGTTAGGTGTGGATGCCGTTTACGGCAGCGACCGCGCCGGCGTTGTTTCGGTAAACGGCGGGCGCGGCCGTGACAACAATTTCACCGTGAACGGCGGCGACGGCAATGACCAATTTGCAAATTTGCCCGCCATCCAACCGTCTCCGGATAGCATTTCCGAATTTCGCGTATTGACCAATACCTTCGACGCCGAATACGGCCGCAACTCCGGTGCGGTGGTCAACGTGATTACCAAGTCCGGCACGAATAATTTTCACGGCAGCGGCTACGAATTTTTTCGCAATCAGGCGCTGAACGCCAAGGGTTTTTTTGATACCAGTAAGCTTGACTATCTGCAGAACCAATTTGGTGCGACTTTAGGCGGCCCCATCAAGCATGACCGAACTTTTTTCTTTGTATCTTATGAAGGCGATCGCTTGCGCAAAGGCAGCTCATCAGACACCGTGGCGGTGCCCAGTCAGCAGGAACGTAACGGGGATTTTTCCGGCGGCGCAACATTTACCGGCACCCTCGCCAACGCCAATATCCTGAATAACCGGCCGGGTTGCGCGGCAGCGGTCGGATTTCCCGGCGGAATTCCCGATGGCACGCCCTATGCCTCTATTTTCGGGGCTGGAAACCAGGTCCCGATTTCCTGTTTCGATCCCACCGCTCTGGACCTCCTCAACCAGTTCGTACCACTTCCGAATAGGCCGGATGGCACATTTCAGGCCGTGCCCCTCGGTCACGAGCGCTCCAACCAGACGACCCTCAAGATTGACCACGAGCTGACAAAAAATCAGCATTTAACCGGCTACTACTATTTCACGCAGCACTACCTGGCCAAGCCTTTCGCGCGCTTTCAATCGGGCGGCGCAAACTTGCCGGACTTCGGCGACCTGACCGATGAGCGAATCCAGCAGTTCAACATTAGCCACAGCTGGACCCTCGGGTCGACGGCAGTGAACGAAGCGCGTTTTAATTTCTTCCGCGAAGGCCAGGGAACGTTTCTGCATCCGCAACACACGAATTTAGTTCAAAATTCGTGTGTGACCGTTCCAGTTGCGAATTGTTTCAGCGATCCCGCCAACCCGAGACTCGGGATTACCCCCAATCTTGGAGCGTCACATGAAGGCGTCCCTTTTATCAGCGTTTCGGGAGGATTCAGCATCGGTAACAACTTCGAAGGCGAGTTGCCGCAAGTTGGTAACACCTTCCAGTTCTCGGACAATTTCAGCAAGGTCATAGGCAATCACAGCATCAAATTTGGCGGAGATTTCCGCTATCAGAAGTTTGATCAGACGCTGTTCTTCGATGTGAACGGCCAATATTTATATTTTGGAGGTGGCCCGAACGACCCGGGCTTCTCCGACTTGTTTCCGAATTATCTCCTGGGGCTTGCGGATCAGTACGGACAAGGCTCCGCTCAGGAGGAACGCGTAAGAAGCAAAGCTGTGTATCTGTTTGCGCAGGACAGCTGGAAAATCAGGTCCAACCTGACGTTAAATTATGGGCTGCGATGGGAAGTGAATACTCCGCTGACGGACGCCGGAAAAAAGGTACAGACCTTTGTACCGGGACAGAATTCCACGATTTATCCCTGTCAGCTCTCCGCCGATTCCATTGCGAATTTCCAGAGCTTTGGAATTGCCAATCCCGATTGTGTCAATAGCGGTGTGCTGCCGACTGGCCTGGTGGTGCCTGGGGACAAGGGCATCCCCGGAGGTTTGACGCACACCTACTATAAATCCTTTGCGCCGCGCATCGGCATGGCGTGGAGTCCCGGAGCTACGGACGGCATCTGGGGCAAGATTTTTGGCGGGCCGGGGAAGAGCAGCGTGCGAGCCGGCTTCGGAATTTTCTATAATCCCATCGAGCAATTGGTGTTGGAACAGTTCAGCGCGGAACCGCCGTTTGGCGGCAGTACATTTGTGTTCAACACGCAATTCAATACTCCGTTCCTGAATCAGGATGGCACTACCATCGCTCCAAATCCCTTCAACGGAATTTTGAATCCGCCACGAGGACAAGCGGTAGACTGGTCGTTGTTCCGCCCGATATTACTATTCGGGGAGTTTCCGACTCATCTCCGGCCCCAGTATGCCGAGCAGTACAACTTTGGTATCGAGCGTGAAGTTGCCAAGGACCTGGTTCTCACCGTTCAGTATGTAGGCCGACAAGGACACCGGTTGTTGGCGTCGCAGGATTTGAATTACGGGCGCGCCAATACCTGTCTCGAGCTGAACGCACTTTCTGCCATCGATCCTAACCTCGCGTGCGGCCCCTTTTCTTCTGACAACGCCTACACCATCCAGCCAAACACCATACCAGCAGGTTTTACGCTAGATTTGCCTTACGGATCGGTACCCAGCGTTACCGGCCCGAATCCTAATCCGATAACTCTGGTCGGACTGCGCCGCTATTCTTCGCCAAATTGCGAACCGACCACCGGCGTCGGCTGCCCGCCCGACGGCGTGCCGGTTTTCTCCAGCATATTCACCCAGAACAGCCTCGCCAATTCCGCGTACAACGCTTTACAGGCCAGCCTGGAAAAGCATTTTTCTCACGGGCTGCAATTTTTGGCGTCGTATACCTTCGGAAAATCCATCGATTTCGCGTCCACGTTCGAGAACTTGGTGGACCCCATCAACCCAAGGCGCGACAGGTCGCTGTCCTTGTTTGATGCCAGGCACCGGTTCGTTTTCAGCTATGTATGGGAATTCCCGGTTCCGCAATATCAAGGGTTCAAGGGGAAATTGCTGGACGGCTGGTCGGTTTCGGGGATAACAACCTTCCAGTCTGGCTTCCCCATTCGCATTACCTCGCAGGACGACCTCGAGTTGCAAAGCAGTTTCGACTTTGAAACTCCTGGCCAGCCAAACGTGGTGGCGCCATTCAAGTCTGTCAATCCCAAGGCTCCGACTTGTGCGTTCGGCACCGGACCCATCTCTGGGACGGGCGTTGATTGCCAGCCCATCAATGCGGGATTTGATCCCAACAACAGTTTTACCAACAGCACCGTGGCTCTGGGCACCATCGGCAACGCGCCGCGGACCGTCTGTTGCGGCCCTGGGATCAACAATTGGGAATTTGGATTTCTCAAATCCACACCGATTAGCGAACGCCTCCGATTGGAATTCCGCGGGCAGCTATTTAATGCGTTTAATCACTCGCAGTTTTTTCAGCCGGACGGAAACATAACCGACGGCTCTGACTTCGGGCGCATCAAACGTGCTCGCGACCCCCGGCTGATTCAGTTCGCTGTTAAACTACTCTTCTAGAGAACGCCGGAACTCAGCCTGACAAGGGCCGGGCTGAAATCATTAAAACTGACTGCAGGGAAGAGACCTGTTGGCGGCAGTGATGCCGCCAGGCACGGAGAATGTATGTCGGAAAAAATACACGAAGGATTGAAAAAAGAAATCGCTACCTATGAAAAGCGCACGCCTAAATCCGCGGAAGCTCACAAGCGCGCTCTGCAACGGATCCCGCTGGGAGTAGCCAGCAATTACCGCGCTTACGATCCGTATCCTATTTTTGTGAATAAAGGTGCAGGCAGCAAGTTGTGGGATATCGATGGCAATGAATACATCGACCACAATTTGTGTTTTGGCGCATTGATGGCCGGGCACTGCCATCCCGCGGTGGTGAAAGCCATCGAGGGCGCGCTGCACATCGGCACCACCTTTGGCATGCCGCATGACATGGAATGGGAGTTGGCGGAAGAAATTTGCGCGCGCTACCCGGTCGAGATGGTGCGCTTCGGCTCCAGCGGCACGGAAGTTACCATGCACGCTTGCCGCATGGCCCGCGCAGCCACCAAACGCGACAAAATTTTAAAATTTGAAGGCGCTTATCACGGTTTGCATGACACTGCGTTGGTCAGCGTAAAACCCAAAGCGGGGGAGTACGGCGATCCCAACGCTCCGACCTCCGTGCCCGGCGGCATGGGCGTTCCCAAAGCCTCCATCGACAACGTAACGATCGCGGCTTTCAATAATCTGGCCAGCGTGGAAAACCGCTTTAAACAATTTCCCGGCCAGATCGCGGCGATTATTCTCGAACCCATTTTGATGAACGTGGGCTTGTGCATGCCGCAACCCGGGTTTTTGCAGGGCCTGCGCGATATCGCCACCAAAAATGGCTCACTGCTGATTTTTGACGAAGTGAAAACCGGCGCGAAACTAGCTTGGGGCGGTGCCTCGGAGTTTTTCGGCGTGAAGCCGGACATGATCTGTCTGGCAAAATCCATTGGTGGCGGCGCGCCGCTCGGAGCGTTCGGCGCCAGCCGCGCCGTGATGGATCTCATTTCGCAGCACAAGGTTTTTCACGGCGGCACTTATAACACCAACCGCATTTCCATGGCTGCGGGCCTGGCTACCTTTCGCGAAGTTCTAACTCGCGACAATTACACCCACGTCGGCAAGCTCAGCAAAAAACTTACCGAGGGCTATCGCAAAACGGTGGCAAAAGTAGGTTTGCAGGCCTACGTAGTTAGCGCTGGAGTAAACGGCGCGTTGATGCTGTACCCGCAGGAAATTCGCAATTATCGTGACTGGACGGCCATTGATGTCGATCTGTGGCGCCACTATTGGTTTGCGATGGTAAATCGCGGCGTGCTCGCCCAGCCTTACTGGTGGGACGAGCAGTGGACCATCTCGGTGCAACACACCGAAGCGGACATCGACAAACATCTTGCGGTGTTTGAAGAAATTGCGCCGGCGCTGGCTCACGCGCAGCAAGAGCGCGGTGTCGCCTTTGTGGGCGCAGCCGGGCATTGACCAAAAATTTGCGAGTGATTCTGGCCGGCGAGCGAACCGCAGGCACGCTGCCGCTTAGCTCACCATCATCAAACCTGGGGAAATTATGTCCACCGAAGTCAGCGTGCCGCTTGTCAATGCGCGTGAAACCGGCGCGCCACATTTGCGGCGTGTTTTAGGCCGCTGGGACCTCGTCCTTCTTTTTGTCGTCGCCGTCTTCAACCTGAACGTCGTTCCTTCCATCGCCGCCAACGGCGGAGTCACCGTGTGGCTATGGCTGATTTCGCTGCTGCTTTTTTTCTGGCCGCAGGGAATCGCGGTGATTGAGCTGGCGCACCGTTTTCCCGGCGAAGGCGGCGTTTATTTATGGGCCAAGGAAGTTTTTGGTGACTTCCATGGTTTTCTCTCAGGCTGGTGCTACTGGACGAACAACATGATGTATGTGCCTACCGTGATGCTGTATTTCGTGGGTGTGTCGGTGTACGCGCTTGGCGCCGGGCACGAGTCACTGGCCGACAGTAGAATGTTCGCGCTGACCGCTTCCTTGCTGCTGCTGATTATTTTGGTGGTGATGAATATCAGGGGCCTGGGAGTCGGAAAGTGGATCAATAATTTTGGCGCCATCGGCACCGGTATTGCCGCCGCGGTATTGATTGGATTGGGCGTCATCGTTTGGCTGCGATTTGGAACTACGGTTACCTCCGCTGATTTTGCGATTCCCGCGAATCCGCGATTCGTGCTCAATTCCTTTGGCGTAATTTGTTTTGGCCTGGTGGGACTCGAGCTTGCTTCCGTGATGGGCGACGAAATTGAGAATCCGCAAAAGACTTTGCCCGGCGCGGTGGCCTGGGGCGGAATTCTTTCCGGCCTTCTCTATATCGGCGCGACGCTGACGCTGCTGATCGCCGTGAGCAAAGAAAACATCAGTGTGTTGCAGGGAATTGTCCAGGCCGTAAGGCACATGGCCGGGCGCGTGGGCGTGCCCTGGATCGTTGCGCCGTTCGCATTTATGTTGAGCATTTCGATTGCGGGCATTGGATCCGCGTGGCTGGGCGGCTCCGCCAGGATTCCCTTCGTCGCGGGGCTGGATTCCTACATGCCCGCCTGGCTGGGGAAGGTTCATCCCCAATATGCCACCCCCTACGCCGCGCTGATCGTGCATGCCTCGGTGTCGATGATTTTGGTGATTCTTAATTTCAGTTTCACTGGCGCGGGAGTGCAGGAAACTTTTCAAAAACTTTTGTCCCTCGCGGTTGTGCTGCAACTTGTGCCCTTCCTTTACATGTTTGCGGCGCTGCTGAAAATGGCGTCGCAAACGCCATTCGTACGCGGGCGCTACAGCCGCATGACGCTGCTGCTCGCGGGTGCCAGCGGCTTGCTCACCACTACCGTTGGTATCGCGCTTGCGTTTTTTCCTGCGCAGCAGATTACTTCGCTGCGTTCCTACGAACTGTGGATGTTTGGCGGGACGCTGTTTTTCATCGGCCTGGCAGCTTTTTTCTTTTTTGTGTATGGACGGCGCAAGACGGCGCGAAAACTTGCGGCCATGGCTCCTGGTATTTAATGACGTGCTCCCGTACCAGTGCGGGCGCGCTTTCGCTTGATGCTTTTGTATTTGATGATTGCAGATGACAGTACACGGATTTGGAGGCGGTTATGCCAGGCACGGTCAAGGCTGAAGTCCGAACATATAAGAATTTTGTGAATGGAGAATGGCTTCCTGCCGCTTCCGGCGAAACTTTTCCGGTCTACGATCCCTCCACGGAAGAAGTCATCGCCCAGGTGCCCTCCTCGAACGCTGCGGATGTGGATCGCGCGGTAAAAGCTGCGCGCGCCGCGTTTGATTCTGGTCCGTGGGGCCAGACCAATGCCGCTGAGCGTGGCCGCATTTTATTCAAGCTCGCGGAAAAGATCCGGCAGAACACCGCCATGCTTGCGGAACTGGAATCGCGCAACTCCGGCAAGCCCATTGTCGAAGCTGAATTCGACATCGCGGATGTGGCCACCTGCTTTGAATATTACGGAGGCCTCGCGAACAAAGTAATGGGCCACGTGAATCCCGTGCCCGCCAACGCGCTTAGCTTTACCTTGCGCGAACCCGTTGGCGTTGCCGGGCAAATCATTCCCTGGAATTTTCCGCTGTTGATGGCTGCGTGGAAGCTAGCTCCCGCGCTCGCGGCGGGCTGCACGTGCGTGCTCAAGCCCGCGGAACAAACTCCCCTCACCGCGCTTGAATTTGCAAATTGGTTCGAAGAAGTCGGCTTGCCGCCGGGTGTCGTCAATATCGTGAATGGCTTTGGCGAGACATGCGGCGCGGCGCTCGTCGCACATCCCGGTGTGGATAAGATCGCCTTCACCGGCAGCGCGGCGGTCGGCAAACTGATCGTCAAGAGCGCCGCGGAAACCTTGAAGCGTGTAACGCTGGAGCTTGGCGGCAAGTCGCCAAACATTTTCTTCGAGGGCGCCGATTGGGAAGCCGCCGTGGACGGCGCGCTCTTCGGCGTGTTTATCAATCAAGGCGAAGTCTGCTCGGCAGGCAGCCGCATCCTGGTCGAAAAGAAAATGTATTCCAAATTTGTCGAAGCCATGACGGAAAAAGCGAAACGCATCCAGCTCGGCGCGCCTCTCGAGCGTGCCACAAAAATGGGTCCGCTGGTCAGCAAGGAACAATTCGATCGCGTCAGCTCTTATCTTGAAATTGGCAAGAAAGAAGCCAAGTTAGCCATCGGCGGCGGCCGCCCAAAGCAATTTGGAAAAGGTTACTACGTCGAGCCAACCATTTTTTACGATGTCGATAACAATGCGCGAATTTCCCGCGAGGAAATTTTTGGTCCGGTGGCTTCGGTAATTCCTTTCGATGATGAAGCCGGAGCCATCCGCATTGCCAACGATACGCCGTACGGATTGGCCGCCGCGGTTTGGACGCGCGATATTTACAAAGCTTTTCGTGTGGTGAAAGCCGTCCGCGCCGGAATTGTCTGGGTCAATCACATGCAGCCCACTTACGTGGAAGCCCCGTGGGGCGGCTATAAACAATCCGGATTCGGCCGCGAGTTGGGACCCTGGGGTCTGGAAGAATATCTCGAAACCAAGCAGGTGTTCGTCAATCTCGATGAAACGCCCATCGCCTGGTATTAGCTTCAAAGGAAAAAGAAATATGAGCTCCATTCAGCTTCGAACGGAAATTCCCGGGCCGCGTTCACGCGCGTTGATGGCGCGCCGTGAAGCGGCGATTCCGCGCGGACCTTATCATGCAACGCCCATTTTTGCCGCCAAAGCAGAGGGCGCCATTCTGGAAGACGTGGACGGCAACCGCTTCATCGACTTCGCCGGCGGCATCGGTTGCGCAAACATGGGACATCGCAGCGCTCCGGTCATGGCCGCGATTCGCGAGCAGATCGAAAAATATCTGCATTTGTGCTTCAGCGTGACCCCCTATGAGCCCTACGTTGCGGTCGCGGAAAAGCTGAATGCGCTGGCGCCGGGAAAATTCGCGAAAAAAACATTTATCGTGAACACTGGCGCGGAAGCGGTGGAAAATTCCATCAAGATTGCACGCGCCTACACCAAGCGCCCTGCGGTGATCTGTTTCAACGATGCCTTTCACGGGCGCACGCTGCTGGCCATGTCGTTAACCAGTAAAACGGATCCCTACAAATCAGGATTCGCGCCATTCGTGAACGATATTTATCGCATTCCATACGCGTACTGCTACCGCTGTTCGTACAACCTGACTTATCCGTCATGCAAAATGGCCTGCGCGCATGCGCTCGAAGATGCCTTCAAACGCCTTGTGCCTGCTGAGTCAGTTGCAGCCGTAATCGTTGAGCCAGTTCTGGGCGAAGGCGGCTTCGTCACTCCACCCGAAGAATTTTTCGGCATCATTCAGGAGATCTGCCGCAAACACGGCATCGTTTTCATCGCCGATGAAGTGCAATCGGGCATCGGTCGCACCGGAAAATTCTTTGCCGTTGAACACTATGCCGTCGAGCCCGACCTGATCGTCACCGCGAAATCGCTCGGCGGAGGTTTGCCTATCGCGGCGGTTACCGGCCGCGCGGAAATTATGGACGCACCTGGTATCGGCGGGCTAGGCAGCACTTTCGCGGGCAATCCGGCGTCGTGTGCAGCTGCACTGGCGGCCATCGAAATGATGCAAAGCAGCGAGTTGCTGCAGCGTTCCATCGCGATCGGCAAAACATTTGAGGCGCGTGCAAGCCAGTGGCAAAAAAAATGGCCGCTCGTCGGCGAAATTCGCGGCATCGGTGGAATGTGCGCCATCGAACTGGTGCGCAACCGTGAAACGCGTGAACCCGCGGACGCCGAGACCAAAGAGATCGCGCATTATTGCTACGAACACGGCCTCATTACCATCACCGCCGGCACCTACAACAACGTCATGCGGATCTTGGTGCCGCTGCCCATTACCGACGAGCAGCTCAATGAAGGTCTGGAGGTGATGGAGGCGGCTTTAGCCGCTGTGTCGGATCGCGCCCCCGCGCTGTCCCACGCCTAGCGGTACATGAAAAACCGTCGCGCAATTCGCGGCTGTCCGCGGCTAACAGCTATTTGTTGATATCCTCTTTGTTCTCCAGGCGCTTCAGCATCGGCTGCAAGAATGTCTTGTTCTGATCCGGCGCGGCCGCAATCGACAGTTTCATTTCCTTCACGGCTACGTCGAAATTTCCAGAAGCGGAAGCGACGCGCGCCGTGCCAAGATGCGAGATCCAATGATCGGGAAACTGCTTGGCATCCCGCCGATAGAGTTCGAACGCTTTATCCTGTTGTTTCTGCCGCTGCAATCCACGCGCGTAAACGTATAACTGGACGGCGTTGGCTTTGTCGAGCGCCAGCGAGAGTGTCGCCGCGGCTTCCTGCTTTTTACCAGTGGTGTCCAGAATGCGCGATTTCGTCTCCAAATTGTCGAAGCGCTCCTCATTTTGGATGGAAGTGTCTTCCCACTTCAGCGCTTCGTCCAGTTTATAGTTGTTGTCCAGATTCCAGTTCGCGGCTTCATCGTAACCCGCCCAGGTAAACCCGCCGGTATTGCGCAACTGGTTCGCGATGCTGTGCTCGACAATCGCGTTGGTATCCACTTTGGTGTGGAAGGGAACGGCAACTTTGCCCCAGCGCAGCGTCGCCGTTGCCGAATCGAGTTTCATATCATCGAAGGTGTACGCCAGCGAATCGCGATTTTCAGCGGCAACGGGTTTTACATTAACGCGCAGAGCATCTTCTTTTTTGTCATAGCTGAAGCTGCCCCACGAAGTGGAATTCTTCGAAAATATAATGGTCCACTCGTCGGCGTTGGGAATCATGTGCAGCCCGTAAGTTCCTGCGGCCAGTGGATGACCCTCAACGCTAACGTCATCGGTAAAAGAAATCGTAGTATTTTCGTTCGCGCCGGCGCGCCACACCTCTCCGTAAGGCACGGTTTTTCCGAAAAGGTCGCGTCCGCCAGCCAATGGCGCGTGATAAATGATCGTGATATCGGTGAGGCCCACGCGCTGCGTTATCTGCGCTCGTTGGCTGAGTCTGGGAAGATTTAATTCCGTAGCCTGGCTTCCATTTTTAAATTGCGCGTGCACCGGTTGCGCTACGGCCGCCATAGTAAGCAACACAACAACAATCAGCCCGCAGAAAGTACGCATAAAGGCTCCTTTTCAGTGTCGAAACATTCCTACGCATTTCGTCATACTCGGTAAAAGGCTTGGAAGGACGCGCAGAAATGCCGCTGTCCACTTGATTGGCATAGACGCACAGGGGGAAAAATCGTAAGCACAAGGGCAGGGAATCGCTCGCCTAGCTCCTTTTTACCGCACCACGATTTTACAATTTTTACAACTCCGCGTGTCGCAGAGTGAATTGTGCGCATCGGTCGACAGGCGAACACTTCCTGAAGCGACTTAGTTACTTGATCCACACCGTTTTTATATTTGTAAATTCGCGAATACCGTTGATGCTCAACTCCCGCCCGTGCCCTGAACGCTTCACTCCGCCGAACGGAACGCGAGGATCGGATGCCACCATCTGGTTGATAAATACCATTCCGGCTTCCAACTCTTTGATGAACAAATCGCGCTCCCGATCATCATTGGTCCACGCGCTGGCTCCCAGTCCGTAACGGTGGTCGTTGGCCACGCGCACGGCGTCTTGGGCGTTTTTCACCCGAAATAAAGAAGCGACCGGCCCAAACAATTCTTCGCTGGCCGCCGGCGAATTGTTGGGAACGTTGGTGAGCACCGTCGGCGGATAAAAATAACCCGGCCCCCCGTTTGGTTTTCCTCCAGTTAAAACTCTCGCGCCCGCGTCGATGGATTTTTGCACATCGGCTTGTAGCGATTCCACTGCTCCAGCCGTGGCCAGCGGGCCCACGTCGGTTTTTGCATCCATCGGATCGCCAACCTTCAACGATTCCATTTGGCTGACAAAGGCGTGCTCAAACTTGTCGGCGATTTCGTCGGCGATGATGAAACGCTTCGCGGCGATACAGGATTGCCCGTTATTTCCCACTCGGGCTTTCACCGCGGTAGCCACCGCGTCATCCAGATTCGCGCTGGGCATTACGATGAAAGGATCGCTGCCACCCAGCTCCAGCACAACTTTCTTGATGCGCTTGGCCGCGGACACCCCTACTTGCTTGCCAGCCTCCTCGCTGCCCGTAAGTGTGGCGGCCTGAATGCGCGGATCATTTAAAATTCCATCCACTTCTTTCACACCGATCAACAAGGTCTGAAAAGCGCCCTCTGGAAATCCAGCGCGCAACACGATCTCTTCAATTTTCAGCGCGCATTGTGGAACGTTGGAAGCGTGCTTGAGCACGCCAACATTTCCGGCCATCAAGCCCGGCGCGATAAAACGAAAAACCTGCCAGAAAGGATAATTCCATGGCATCACCACCAAAATCGGACCAAGCGGCTGGTAATGCACGTAGCTTCGGCTGGCGGTGGTCTCGATCACCTCGTCAGCCATAAAACGTTCCGCGTTTTCGGCGTAATAGCGGCAGCCCCACGCCGATTTCACCGCTTCGTCCACTGCGGAACGATAGGTCTTGCCCATTTCCAGCGTCATCAGTTTACCGAGCGATTCTTTTTCGTTCTCTAGAATTTCCGCGGCCTTAGTCATCATCCGCGCGCGTTCAGCAAAACTAGTCTTGCGAAATGTCTCAAAAGTCTTCGCCGCCAGGGTCAACTTCGCTTCGATCTGCGTAGCCGTGAGTGGCTCGAACGTTTTTAAGACTTCTCCCGTTGCGGGATTAATAGACGCGATTGCCATGTTGACTGGGCCTCCGGGGGCTGGAACGGTATGTGCGCTTTGGCTTCGTTGTAAGTCGTGCTTATAAATTATATGTGTTCTGGAAAAAAAATGCTGGCGCCCAGCTTTCGCCTCAAAAACCTTTGCAGGCGGGCATTTTGCGATAACGGAAGCGAGCGGACCGGAGTTGTTCCTACCCGTACGAGGCGACACAAATAGGGAATTCACCGGATTGGGCTGCCGCTATTTCAAATTAAAGTAAGGATTGTTCCACGGGCTACGGGCAACGCATGAACTCAGAACCGCAAGGTGCCTTATCCAACTCAGAATGTTGAAAGCCTTCGCTGTACTTACCTTCGCGAACCGCTCGCGAACGACGGCCCGAAACGGTGCCGCAATAAGTTTCTGCGGTATTTTCCTCAAGGTTTCGCGGATCAGAAATATATCGATTGGGAGCGCGGTTACAAATGGACGGCGCACCAACGCTGGCAGGAAATACTTAGCCAGGAGGAGCACCGGGCGCTGATTCAATGTTTCTTGTGGGTGCAGGGCTCCGACAAGTATCCCAGCTAAACGGCGCCAGACCTCGTGACCAATCTTGCCACCTTCCGTATCAAAGTACCTGGCTCAATGGCACGGTCACCGAACCTACCGATCCCGAGCCTTCATCACGCATCAGTACGCGAATCTCCGTCGAGCTGGGATCAATCGTGAGCCGGCGCTGCAACACCAACCCGGACTTGGAGAGCGATTCGAATTCCTGCTGAGTGAACTTTACGTCCACGTGCTGTTTCTCCGCCGCCAGGATCTTCCCGTTGGCATCCTTTTGCAGAAAAACCAGATCCAGGCCGCCCGCGACATGGTCTTCATTTTCATGCAAAAGAAGCTGTTTTAGATTAACTCCCAGTCGCAGCTGCAACACGTGTGCCGACGAAGGCGGCAAAGTTTTACAAAACACCGTGATGCCCAGATCGCTGGCGTCCAAAGCGCTGATAGCGGCATCGTGCAAATCCGCGTTCACCACTTTTTCGCGTTCGCTCTTTTCAGGCAGCGCGAAATAGCCGCGCCGGTAGCGCAGATACGCTCCTTGCACCGTCAGATGAATGCTGATGTCGCGAAATTTCCCATCCCACTTTCCATGATCGGGATAAAAACCCAGCGTGTAAGTGTAGCGGCCGTCTTCAAACGCCGAACCAATGGCGCCGGCAACATCGTTGGTACCGTAAAATGCTTTCCCGCCGGTTTTGTCCGCCAGCAAATGGAAAGTATCGCGTAAATCCTGGCGCAGGAAGAACGCCGCAGACGAATCCTCCACGTCAATTCCATGAACATCAACCGGGTAGATCGCCATATTCGCGCGGTTAAGCTCACGCGCAAGGCCCCTCATGTCCCCGATTGCGCCAGGCACGCGCGAATTCGCCAGACTAAAGTTCTCCCGGTCCGCAACACCAATACGCTCTAGGCCAATTTGAATCGGAATTCCGCCGGAAATCCAAACCAGGCTCTTGTGGCCCGGTATTGTGCCAACGTAATTGGCGATGGCCACCAGCGCCGAGTACGTTATCCGGAAACGGTCGGCTATGCGTAAATCGGCGATTTCGCCGTTCGCATTGTTGACATGATTTTCGAAACTCGTGAAAAACGCATCGTTCTCAAGCCCTGGAACGTGGAAGTCCGTCGGATGAGAAGCGTCGAACGCCGCCAGTAATCGCGGGCTGAAGCGATCAACGGAGTTACTTAGAGCTGCCGCATCCTCCGTGAACCCGTGCAGCAAAAGCAGATCAGTCGTGAGCGCGAAGATGGCCACATGATCCTGCGGCTTAAACGATCGCAGAAATCGCAGCACCTGCTGGCGTGCGAAAGACTGATCTTCGAAATCAGTGTTAAGCGTGTCAAAAAGAATGACGATGGTCGCGCCCGGGTCCTGTCCTTTCAGGTCGGTGCGATTGGTAAATATGTGCGGTGGCAGGGGACGAGCAGGCGCCGAAGCAGGAGTATTTGCGGAAAAGAAAGCAATCTTTTGAGGTCGGCCATTGTCCAGCAGCGAGAAATCTGCTGCCTTTAAGCCCGTAATCGGTATGCCATCTTTGTCTTGCACAACTACATTCACTTGCACAAGGCGCGTCGCGGTACGAATTACCTGCGATGGTTGCGTATTGGCGCTTGATGCCTCGGGATGGCTTTGATTTTGCGGATTAGCACTCGACAGCGGAGATAGAAATGATGACAGAAATAAGTATGCCAAGAACAACGCCGCGCGAGAGATGGCTGACGTCAGGCGAGAGACCAAGACAGGCTCCGCACGGACAGATCGTTCAAATGAATATCATTTGTGACGGTCGCATTCACGAAATATAGCGCAACCGGTGAAGCGTCCGAGTTTATGTTCGATTATATGACGAATATGTTTACTGCGGCGTGACCCACCTGGTATTTGACACGCGATGTTACCCCGTAGAGGTATTTCACAGATTGCTGACCGCTTTGGGTTACGGTTGCTTCTGATGCTCGTTGCGGATGCTTTCAAAGGTGTGAAGGATCAAGTAGGCCACTTCGGCTTGAATGCGCTGGTCCAGGTTTGCGCCTTGGGCGTAATGCAAACTTTCGTTGACCTCCGGTTGTTCCAGAAGGCCCACGGATTGCCCGCAATACCAGGGATGAAAAAGGCGCGAGCTCCACATGAATCCCCCTTCAGCGCCGCTACCATTCACGCGCGCGCCGTTGACGTACAGCACCAGATCATACGGCACCTTGTCCACTAGCTGGACATCTTGCACCGCTCTTAGATTCTTCGCGTAGGTTGCCGCGATCGCTTCAGGGGTGTTTTTTTCCGTCCAAAAATAAATACGGATCTTGCCGCTGCGGGGACCCAGGTTGATGCAAGGAGATTGGCCGGCGTGCGATAACGCTGAAGCCAGCCCAGGCGGAAGACTTGGAGCGCTGGTCACGGAATTGGGCGTTGCGTTCGCATTGCCGCCCTTATCCTGGACACTGCCGCCCTGGTCACTGCGAATCGCACTGCCGGTGGCGTTGCCGGAATCGCCGGCGCTGCTGGAGTTCTCTGCTGCCGGGTTTTGCGAGTCCTGCGCTGCCGCACTTGGCGACTGGCCCGCTTTTGAAACGCTGATGGAGGTGGCCTTGCGCCACGGTAAGCGATGCGCGGGTACGCCAAACGCCAGCAGCACCAGCACACCGGCCACCACGCCCACCACAACCCACCGCCAATATCCCCACGTCGGGAAAAAGTCCGTACTTATATTCCAACCCGAGCTGTGCTCGTTCCAGGTGGCAATTACGTCAGCATATTTGTTGTCCTGCTTTTTCGACGCAGTCTTAAAAGATTCGACCAACTTCTGGACCAGGTCGTCTTTCGGTTGGCCGGGCATCTCAAGATCAGTTCGGTTCGCCGCATCAGACTGGTTTTCACTTAGCGGCTCGACGGCCGGCTTGGCTGAAGCAGGCTTGACCGGCGGTTCTACAGATATCTCTCGCTCAGGCGCAGGCAGTCCGCTTTTAACTCCTTCTCGATCTGCCTCTAATGCCACTAATTCGATTGCCGGTTGCGCCGCCTCTGCCGAAGCAGTTTTCATCGCGATCCATTGCCTGATGTGGCCGCGCGCCGCCTCGGGAAGGTCTACGAAGGTCACCCCAACTTTTTTCGCGGACTCATCCCGCCACGTGACCCGCCCTTTGGCTTCAAAATGGCGCCCGAGTTCCGGCATTTCAAAATCGACGTCCACGTATTCGCCCGGAGGTTCCGACCCGACAAGATCCAGCGCGACGCCGCCTTCGCTCACATCATTCAGGATTCCGTCGCTGCCCGAGCCGCCCAGGAGTACATATAGCCGCGGCCTAACGGCCCGTCGTTGATGCACACGGCGATCCGCGCCCTGCGCCCCAGGCCATCGTCCGCCATCCTGAGCCGAATTACCCATTAACGCGATGTTACGTGATGGTTAAAAGCCAGGCAACGCCAGTGTCACGCCAATTTCCCGAGGCCCTGCCGGTCGAGCTCAGAAATAAAGACCTTCCGATAATCGCCAAAAACCATTTGTCCGATAGGGTGACTTACACGGACTTAGGCAAAACCTGTTATAAACTTCAGATTCATCCGTTAAATACGGAATAACTGAGGCTGGGACTAAGCGCGGGTAGAATGACCCCTCGGTCCTCTGTCGGAGTGCACTCCATGCAACGTCTTTTCTCACTTGTGTCAATTCTAGTGCTGGCCCTGCCAGCCTTCTCCCCCGCGAAGGCTGCCACGCCCGAATACTCCATTCAGGCAATTGGCTACGCCTCAGCTGAAGATGAAGTTGCCGACCTTGTTATGGGCGCTCCAAAAGGCGAAAAAATCTCCATCGCCATGGTCGTCTGGCTCATTCGTGGCGGCGGCCGCAACATCCTCTTTGACAGCGGCTATCACCGCGATACTTTCCTCAAGGACTTTCCTTCGAAGGAATACATTCGCCCCGACGAAGCGGTGAAGCTCGCCGGCGTTCAGCCGGAAGAAATCACGGACGTCGTCGTCAGCCATTCTCATTGGGATCACCTGGGCGGCATTGATCTTTTCCCCAAAGCGACAGTTTGGATTCAGAAGGAGGAGTTCCGTTACTACACCGGCGAAGCTTGGCAGCCCGGCGGCAATCATGGCGGCATTGATCCCGAAGACGTGCAACAACTCGTGAGACTGAACACAGAGGGCCGGCTGCACCTAGTCGATGGCGACGACGTCGAGATCTTTCCTGGCATTCGTGCCTACACCGGAGCGCGGCACACCTACGCTTCGCAATACCTCCGTGTCGACGGTAATCCTCCCTTCGTCTTGGCATCCGACAACTGCTATCTCTATCGCAATCTCTCCGAACACAAAGCCAGCGCTACCTTCTCAGATGCAGATCACCCGGCCAATATTAAGAACCAAGAACGCATGATCCAGCTGGCCGGGGGCAGTCCTGACCGAGTCATCCCTGGCCACGACGCCTTGCAGTTCCAGAAATATCCCACCCAAGGCCGCATCGCCAAAATCAAATAACGACCACCGTCGAAAGATTCAGCGGAGTTAATCAAACCTCAGTGCCTCTTAAACGCAGCGATAACCAGGCATTTGTCGCCGTCCGCAACAGCCGCGAAATCGCCGTAGTCATCGGCGTCTTCCTCAAAGAACACCATGTCAAATCCGCGGTCACCGTCCACAAGATCATCGGCTGCCCGCACGAAGAAGGCATTGACTATCCTTGAGAACAAACCCTGTCCTCAATGTCCGTTCTGAGCTGGCCGCGACCGCTTGACTCATGAGCGCATCAAATAAAGGGTCCCTGCACGTTGGTCAAGCGCGCCCGGCTCCTCGTGCTTGACTATCACGGAAGTTGAGCCTATAGGTAGGTGGCAGGCGCTAATCCTACCAGTGTTGGAAACTGTTGTAATGCGCCGAGTTTTTGCCATCGAGGGGACTATCTCACTCGCAGAGAGCGTCCAACAAGGAGCGGTAGCCTGATCACCGGGTTGCCGACGAGTGAGAGCGCCGGTATTTGGACAGTGAAGGATTGGGTAGCCCATTTTGAAACCGCACACACGTAAGCGTACAACGGCTGTGTTGCTCGCTGTAATGCCAGGTTTGCTGGCACTGGTGTTGTTCGCCGCGCCTGCGCACGCGCAAAGGGGCGGATTCGGCATGGCCGGACGCGGAGGGGCGCCTCCGTCGCACGGCGGTGCGGCGCGAGGCCGCGGTCACCACGGCCGGCACGGTTTCTACGGTTCGGGCTTCGGCGACTACTACCCTTTTTATGATCCCTACAACGACACCGATGGCGGAGGCGAGCCACCTCCGGCACCCATCGTCGTGCAGGCTGCTGCACCCGCCTCTCCCGCACCGGCGCAGGCTAAAGCCTCCGAATCCTTAGTGATGGAGCTGCGCGGCGATCATTGGGTCCGGCTCACCAGTTACGGCCCTCAAGAGTTTGGCAGCCAACCCGGCAAACTTCAATCTGTCTCGCAATCCGCTCCGGGGCAACCCGACTCGCATGTCGGCCCGAGCCGGCTAGCCGGCCGTTCGGCTTCGGGCGAAGCGCCTCCTGAAGAAACCCAGCCGCCAGCAAAGCTTCCCCCCGCCGTCCTGGTCTTTCGCGACGGCCACCAGGAGGAAGCCGCCAAGTACACCATCGTCGGCAGCACTATTTTCATCAAGGCCGACTATTGGAGCAGCGGTTCCTGGACACGCCAGGTCCCTATCGCCCAATTGGATGTCCCCGCCACACTGCAAGCCAATCAAGCCCGGGGCGCGAAGTTCAGTCTGCCCTCCCGCCCCGGCGAAGTGATGATGCGCCCCTGAAGTTCCGGTCAAAGCGACCCGCAAAATCCTTCAATTAAAATGTGGATTCAAAAACACCCCGCTACTTGATTGACATCGACTATTTTCTTATTCATTACATCGGCAGTGGTACCATGGCGGCAACGCGCAATGGGGCGAGCGCTTCGATTTCAGTGAACCCTTTGAAGAGCTAAGGTAACGCCTTATACGCTGACGTGTAGAGTGTCACCAGCCAACGTGTAGTGCCACGTCGCAGACGGTGGCAGCGCTTCCGGGAAGCCTCTGTGGTTCACCCTCGGACGCGAACTTTCCAACAGATGTAGGCGGCCCCCCAGGCGATCCTTGTGTCCTTTAGGATAACTCGCTATTTAAGAGCCAGACAAAGTTGCCAAGCACGGAGACGCCGGCGTTTCTTGGGTGGGTAGGGACACCGCCGTACCCTGACCCTACTCCTCACTCTTGGGCGCACGTCCAATCAGGACAGCGAGCTTCGAGTCATCGGGGAGATAACCCAAGCCTTGCAACACGGCTGTGATGTTCACCGGGTCGCGCAGATAGCGGTCATAGTCCCTGACTTGGTCAGTGACCCAGCCCTTGTGAATGCGGCGGTCCCCGGGCGCATAGTAAAAGTCGCTCTCGTTGTGTTTCAACCTGAGTGCCGAGCTAATTTGCGCGCGCCCTTTTTCGAAACGCACGAGCATTCCTAAATTTTGGTAGTCATTTCAGAACTCTGTCCTGGTATTCATTGACAGGATCCTGAACGTCCTTGAGCGCGGCCGGAGGGTAACTGACGGCGTATGCGCGTGCGGCACTGGCCTGACGTTGTTGGAACCATAAGGTGCCGGCTAAAGAAGCGGAAGTAACGATGTATTCGGATGCGATCCTCATAACCGGTAACTCTGTTGGCCGGGTCGCGTGCGCAATTCAAAACTTGTGGTTCATTGCCCTAGCGAATGACTTGATGATCCGTGGCGCGATCTGCAAAGGCCGCTATTGGGAACGGCGCGAGGGAAATCATATGCTCGTCGCCAGTGATGCCTTGGTGCGTGCTGTAAAATTGGAAAGGTCCGTTGGCGTTCCCGCCGTGGTCCTGGCTGATGATGTTGAAATTCCGGACGAGGTTTGGTTGCATCGCTTTGCAGCGGGCTTATTTCACACTCCGATCCTGCAGTTCCGCGACAGAAACATTGTGAACCCGTTCAACACATGGTGGTTCCGGTCGGCGGCCAGCCGCGCCTCACCGTTGATGACAATTAGCCCGTCCCACACGGACAAGCATTTGTGGTTTCGCACGCCTGTCCCACGGCTTCTTCAAAGCGCTTACTAAAGGGCGCTTTGCTCGGCAACTGCGGCACCTTCTCCACCCTGATCCCGCAGTTCGGACAGCACACGCGGTACACTTCGATGATTACTGTTGTCCGATACTCACCCCACGGTAGGTCGCGCACCTCGCGCTCGTTGTAATCATGCGCCTCGCTAAATTTTCGTCCTCATCCTGAACAGATCAGCTTCCGGTTACCCCGCTTGCGCCGCACCCATAAACGCAGCGTCTTGGCAGCTTCATCGATCTCGTGCCGGTAGACTCGGTAGCCCGGCCATCCCAGTATTTTCGTGAATTCGTTGTCGCGCATTCCGCCGAGTCTAGCCGAACTGCCCCTACGACAGAAAACCCCTCCTTTATTGGGTCTCTACGAATTCCTGCTCAGAGCCGTTTTTACTTGACAGATGTCGGACTGTGCGCGTATTGGTTTCGTATCCAGCCTGATTTGAACACGTGTCTCTTTCTCTGCGAGCTCATCCTTCGGGAGGTATTCCAATGTTTACGTCAAAGGCGAATGCCTTTTATGCGACCGCAAATGCAGTATGGAAACTACTTCGTCCCATTAACAGGGCCTTACCGGAGGGACACTTGCCCAGCCCAAGCTGGGCCCCTAGCCGACTTCTCAAGCAGCGGGACCGCATGCCGATGGAGACGGGCGTTCCCAGGAAAATCCTTTCGCTATGCCCCGACTGCAACCATGAAGCAGTCGAGGCAGTCCTCAAAGGTGAGATTGGTGTAGCGGATTTTCGAGACAATCCCGGAATCATCCACGCGGAGATATTGGAAGAAGGCGGGCACATCCTCATGCGCAAGGCATGCGAGCGGCATGGCCCGCTCGAGGACGCGCTATCTAACCACCCGGATTTCTTCCGAAAGATGGAGCGTCTTGCTTTTGGCAGAGACTTCGAATGTGTTGATGATTGCGATGTGCACAGTCATGGTGCGAACAGCATCAGGTCCGGTCGGGGGACTTACTTAATCGTTGATCTGACCAACCGGTGCAACATGATGTGCTCGCCGTGCTTCATGGATGCAAACGCTGCCAGCTACGTTCACGAATTGAATATGGAAGACATAAAGGTCATTTTCAGCAACGCACTTTCGTTTAAGCCTCAGCGAGAAATCAACATTTTGTTCTCAGGAGGAGAGCCCACCGTTTCGCCGATTTTTCTTGACGCCGTTCGCCACGCAAAAAGCACGGGTTTCCATCGGCTTCACGTTGCCACCAACGGTGTGCATTTCGCCGAGAGTAGAGATTTTACTTCCCAGGCGAAGGACGCCGGGCTGCACGCCGTATACCTTCAATTGGATGGGGTTTCCGAAGAGAAGAACAGACATCGGGGTTTGGGAAACTCCATGGCAGTGAAGCGACAAGCTTTGGAGAACATCGCTGCGGCTGGAATGCGAACAACGCTTCAAGTTACCGTAACCAACGGCCTCAACGACGACGGACTTGGCGACATTGTCCACTTCGCACTCCAGAACATAGACAAAATCCACGGCGTCGTTTTTCAACCCATCATGTTTGCCGGTAGGGACCAGCGCGTATCCGCCGATGAGCGATACGCCCGGCGCTATCCCGTCACGCAGCTCGCTTTCGATCTGCATGAGCAGACTTCGATTGGCTGGCAACCAATGCGGGATTGGTTCCCAGTGTCAGGCTTTGGAATATTCGCTCACCTATGCGATGTCCTTAACCCTGACGCACATCTAGGAAGCCTCTTCCAGGAGACGCATCCGAACCGTGGGATCTTCAGCCCCTTGCTCGTAGACACACATCGGAAACAAGCGATCCCGATTCCCGTCTTCTTTGACTTGGAACAATTCATGCGGGACGTTGTAGAAATCACGGACTCTGGAAGGGGACCGGCGGCAACTAAGGCGCTTGTCTCGCTTTCGATACTCCGTAATTTCAACCAGCAGATGGCACCGTCGGGTTTTGGGCCTGCCGACCTTCGGTATGTGCTTGAGGATTGTTTCTATCGTGTTGCCGGAAGTAGCGACCATTGGTCTCAGAAAGCCTATTCGTATGTCGGGCGCTGGAGAGTCATGATCTTTAACGGTATGTGGTTCCAGGATGCCTTCAATTACGATTTCTCGGGAATCGGCAATTCCGCTACTCCTGTGGCAACGACCCAAGGTGAAATCAGCTTTTGTGCTTACTACGGCGGCGGCTGGCGGAAGGTCGTCGAGCATCAAAGCCAAACTACAAAGTTGGCGGAATGGCACAGAACGCACGGTCGCCATGAAATCTACGCCAAGGGAAAGAATGTAGACCTTGGGCAACCGTTGGATAACCCAGGAGCGACATTGGTCCGGATCGAGGCGGAACCTCAGGGGGCCCCAACCGGCGTTTCGGAGCACCATGACTAACACAGCCACCAACGGGAATAGCACGTTTCTTGCGGACATTCCTTCCGAAATCCGGGAGCTGCTTGACTGGTACGAAGCAAAGGCGGTCCAAGGTGGTCCGGGTCCGAAACTGACGGAGTTCGCGAACAAATTCTTAACCGTTAGAGCAGCGGACTCATAATTCAGAGTGCTGTTTTGATTGGAGTTGAAAATTTTTGATTATATATGCAGTGTCAACCTCTTACGAAGACTGCATGTCGATTGGGCGCACGACCCCAGAATTCAGGATGGAGTTTGATAAGGTGTGGTGGGGTTTCTTTCTCTCTCTGACAGCGTATTCTGTTGTCAGACAGGAGACACCCAATGACCATTTCCTTAAAGGCTCTTCTCGAGAAACGCGAGCAACTCAAGGCCGGTCTGACTCAGATCAGCGATCTCCGTCGCGGCTCTCTCGCTGCCCGATTCCGTAAGTGTGGCAAGCCGAACTGCCACTGTGCGCAGAAAGACTCCCCGGGACACGGGCCCTCCTACTCGCTGACTCATGCCAGCGGTGGAAAGACCATCGCTCAAGTCATCCCCCAAGGACCGGCGGTAGATCGGACCCGGGCGCCGAATACCGCCGTTTTCGCAAGCTGGTGCAAGAACTGATCGCCGTTAGCGAACAGCTCTGCAATGCTCAGCTGCAGCAGCCGGAAGCGATGGTTGCAGAGGAGAGTAAAAAAAAACCTCTTCGCCGAGCTATTGGCCACCGACGTCGTTCAGGAGATTGAGACGCTCCTCAACCGTCAGGCGGTGGAAGACCTGGATCTGGAAGCTCTGGAACTCGCCGTACGACAACAGGCCTTGCAACTGGCCGGAGCCGCGGTCGAGCAACGTCTCAACGCCGACACCAGCGATGAGCAAGGCTCGCGAATTCATTGTGGTTGTGCGCCGACCCATTGAGACCGCCGCATTTACCGGTCAATTGAAATCTAAATGATTCTCCCAGAACGTATCATTAGGACTAGGATTCCAATGGCTTAATCGATTGAAAAGTGCTTGAATGCACTCAACCACAAGAGGGAATTTGCCTGGCACTGTCCTTTAATTTCACAACTGCGAGGCATCACATCACGCATGGGACGAATCGGACGTAGTTGGGAACTGATCGAAAAAAGCGTTTCGATCTTAGCCCGCAACAAATCGCTTATGTTCTTGCCGGTGGCCTCCGCAATCGCTTCCATGGCCATT
>Ga0193728_1000187_pt1 | contig 28135 bp, 25 predicted proteins | sample U1c1metaG_FD_143037 | JGI IMG/M metagenome (GOLD analysis project Ga0193728, IMG submission 143037) | Soil microbial communities from a riparian zone of the East river system, Colorado, United States - U1c1 | ecosystem: Environmental > Terrestrial > Soil > Riparian zone | place: USA: East River... | reverse complement strand
CTGAACACGCCGTTTCAGGACGCGAAGATTCCGGTGTTCGTGTTTGTCGTCTATCAGATGATGTTCGCGATCATCACACCGGCCCTGATCACCGGCGCATTCGCCAATCGGATCCGGTTCGCCGCGTACGTGCTGTTCCTGGTGGCGTGGCTGATCTTCGTCTACTTCCCGTTCGTCCACATGGTCTGGGGCGGTGGCCTGCTCGCGCAGTGGGGCGTGCTCGACTTCGCCGGTGGGATCGTCGTACACGCAACCGCCGGCATGGCTGCGCTCGCGTCGGTGTTCTTCGTCGGCCGGCGTCGGGTCGTGGACGCCGGCATGCACAGCATCCCGCTGGTCGCGCTGGGGACCGGCCTGCTCTGGTTCGGTTGGTACGGGTTCAACGCCGGCAGCGAGCTCAAGGTCGATGCGATCACCGGTCAGGCCTTCCTCAACACCGACATCGCCGCATCGTTCGCGGGCCCCGTGTGGATGCTCATGGCCTGGAGGTTCGAGAAGAACGTGAAGTTCACGGGCCTGCTCACCGGTGCGGTCGCAGGGCTTGCGACCATCACGCCGTGCGCGGGCTATGTCACCGCGACGTCGGCGGCGATCATCGGAACCGTTTCAGGCGTCGTGTGTTATCTCGCGGTGAGCCTCAAGAACCGCCTCAAGTGGGACGACGCGCTCGACGTGTGGGGCGTCCACGGCGTGGGCGGCATCCTCGGGACGATCGCGCTCGGCGTATTCGCGACGGTCGCCGTCAACAAGAACGGCGCCGACGGCGCACTGCTCGGCAATTTCACGTTCCTCGGCAAGCAAACCGCGGCCGTGCTCGGCGCGTCGGTCTGGGCGTTCGCATTCACCTACGGGATGCTGTTCGTGATCAACAAGGTCACACCGGTCAAGGTGAGCGAGGCCGAAGAGGCGGCCGGTCTCGACACGGCGCTCCACAGCGAGCAAGCGTACGACCTCGATTCGAAGAGCGTGTAGTCGCTACTGATCCGCGGCGCACGCGTTCGGCCGCGACGGCGAGTTGCAGAAGGCGGAGAGCACCGTGCCATCGGGCAACGTCGCCACCATGCAGGTCTCGGTCGCGACGCACGTCTCGACATCGACGAAGCCGCCGCTGGTGCACATCATCGCGACGTTGCCGTCGCACCACGCGATCATCGCGGGGCAGCGCGGATCCGGCATCGTCGATGTCGAGCAGAAGGCGTGGCCTTGGCCGCGATCGACGCACGCGGCGGCGCACGCGGTCTCGTCGAGCAGCGCACCGGCGTTGCAGTGGACCAGCGTCGAACCCGAGCACGTGCTGCCGTACGGCGTGACGCCGGCACATCGTGCGTCGGTCGCGACCTGCGCGCAGAAGGCGTGGCCGTCGCCGGGATCGACGCACGTGCCGGCGCATGCCTCGACCGCGCGGCTGTAGCCGTAACGGCACTCGAGCAACGTCGTCGGATCGGCGCAGACGTTGCCGTACATGCCACAGCGCGCGTCCGGACTCGGGGAGTCGCTACACGCGGCGACGCGATCGCTGCCGGAGGTGGCGTCGATGCACGTGCTGCCGGCGCAACACTCGCCTTGCCCACGGAACGTGTAGCCGCCGATGTCGCCCTCGTCGCAGGTCCGGATCTGCGCACCGTCGCATTCCGACTCGCCCTCGTGACAGTCGTCGCCGCAGCCCGCAACCCCGAGCGAGAACATGATCACCATCGCAGCGCGCACGGACGCGCACGAGAGCAAGGCGTGTGCCCGGGCCAACATCCGGATCGCTGGCGGCGCGCTGGTGGATCCTCACCAAAACCGTCGAACCACCGACGAGACTCACTCGATGACGAAGTGGCCGACGTCGTACGACCACTGACCGACGTGATTCTTGGTCGCCAGCGTCTGGAACGGGAACCACACCGCCGGCGCCGATGGGTCGCCGCTGGTGCCGGGGCGGCGGATCGCGGTGAACCACACCTGATGGTGTGCATCGGCCCCCGCCAGTCGGATGCCGTACGGGCGCGTCGACGACAGCGACATCCACAGGTACTCGCCGTCGGCTTTCGGCGCCCACTTGGGCCAAGAGTTGGTGAGCGTCGTGCCGTCGTTCGCGATGTCGAGGCGAGTCGGGGCACCGCCGCCGGCCGCGGGCAGGACCCAGACCGACGACGAGGGATTGTCGTACGACAGGCCGGCGCCGGTTTGCCCGTTACACGCGGTGGCTGCGATCGACCAGCTCGACGCGACGGAGGTGCTCGCTCGCGCGAACGCGATCCAGCTGCCGTCGGGCGAGAACGACGGATAGAAGTTACTCGAGGCGGTATCGGCGGCAACGACGACCTTCTCGTTGGCGAACGTCGTGCCGTTCCACGTCATCGTCACGATCGAGCCGCCGTAGACAAAGATGTCTTGCTGGCCGAAGTCGAGGAGGCCAGGTGCGCACAACGCCGACGGGCGGACGAACACGATCGTATTGCCGTCCCACGACCAGTCGGGATAGAGCGCCGGGCCCGACGTCGGCAGGGCGGCGATCAGCGCACCGGTCGCCGCGTTGTAGAGCGAGAGCGCGCCACCGGAGCTCGCGATGTAGCGCGTGCCGTCGGGGCTGAACGCGCCGATCGCGACCGAGCTGGTGACGGGCGTGCGCATCGTCGGGTCCATCGCGTCGACGAGCGAGGTCTGGCGGCTGTTGCCCAACGAATCCATGCCGACGAACGACAGCCGCGAGCCGTCGCGCGACATCGCATGACAGCCGACGCACTGGCTGCCAGAGATCGTGTTGTTCATGAACACGTCGGGGGTACGGCTGCCGAGCGTGAGCCGTTGCAGCGTGCCGGTGCCACTGATCTGATCGCCGGTCGTCGCGAAGTAGAACAGCGCGCCGGTCGCGGCGTCGGCCGACACGATCAGCGGCTGCGAGGCGGAGACCTGGCCGGGACCGACGAGCTGACCACCGGTGAAGTGCGCACCGGCGATCGACAGCGCGATCGTGTGACCGGCGGCGCGGCCGGTCAGCCACATCCAATCGGGGTCGTCGGGCAGCCACGACGCTTGCGGCACGTAACCGCGGAGCTCGTTGCCGTCGTCGACGGCGAACCGCACGCGATAGACCTCGAGGCCGGCGACCGTCATGCCCTGGATGTCGAGCGCGCCGACATCGCGCGGGATGATCGCGCCGGAATTCGGATAGACGAGCGAGAGACCTGGATCGAGCGTCAAGCCCTCGAACTGATCGCCGATGTTCGGCGGCAGCGTCGGATCGACGTACGTGTGCACCTCGGGCGGACCATTACCATCGGCGCCGCCGGAGCTGCTGCCTTTCGACGGACCACATGCGACGACGAAGACGATCGCGAAACGCCATGGAGCACGCATGGTCACCTCGGCGCGGAGCGTACGCTCGAAGCGACGAGCTCGCGCTGTACATTACGTGCACACGATCCACCGAGCGCGACTCACCGCGGACGTTCGAGCACGAACGCCGTATCGTCCTCGGAGATCGCGACGTAGCCGAGCCTCGCGTAGAGCCGCTGTGCGGCTTCATTAGAGCGCAACACGCGCAGGCGCACGGCCCGCTTGTCGCGTTCCGCTGCGAGCGTGTGGACGTGCTTCATCAGCTGCGTGCCGAGGCCGCGCCCGCGCGCGGCGGGCACGAGCTGGATCGTCTGGACGTAGAGCGTGTCGTCCTCGTCGCGCAGTGCGAAGAAGCCGACGACGTCGTCGCCTTGCTTCACGATCCAGTAGCGCTCGGGGTGAAGTGGCTCGCGCTGGTGGCGCGCCTCGTCCCAGGTGGCCTGCATCGCCTCGTAGAAGTTGGCGCGCGTCAACGAGCGGATCAGCTCGCCGTCGCGGTCCGGATCGCAGGGCCTGAGCTCGAGCACGTGTACAGTTTGCCATGACCAAGACCGCACTGATCACCGGCGGGAATCGCGGGATCGGGCAGCAGGTCGCGCGCACGCTCGCGGCGGACGGCTGGGACGTCTTGATCGCCGCGCGCGACCGCGCGAAAGGCGACGCCGCGGCCGCGCGCTTGCGCAAGGACACTGGTGGCCGCGTCAAGGGCGTCGCACTCGACGTCACGGACGACGCGTCGATCGCGACGGCGATGCAGAAGCTGCGCGACGGCGCGATTCGGATCGACGCGCTCGTCAACAACGCAGGCGTCTACGGCGCGTCGAGTGGCCTCGTGCACACGATCGAGACGAACTTCTTGGGTCCGCTGCGCGTCACGCTCGCGGCGCTGCCGCTCTTGCGCGACGGCGCGACGATCACGAACGTGACGAGCGGCCTCGGCGCGTTGGCGAACCTCGATCCGCCGCACCGCCGGTTGTTGGCCGATCCGGCGCTCGTACGCGACGCGCTCGTCGCGCACGTGCAGGACTTCGTGCGCGCGGGCGGAACGGGTTGGGGCACCGACGCGTACGGCGTGTCGAAGGCCGCGCTCAACGCGTTGACGCGGATCCTCGCCGGCGAGCTCGCGGCACGAAACATCCGCGTCAACGCGACCGATCCGGGTTGGGTCCGCACCGACATGGGCGGTCGCGGCGCGCCGCGCTCGGTGGAGCAGGGCGCCGCGAGCGTGCTGGCGGGCGTCAGCGCGAAGCACACGGGCGAGGTGCTTCGCGACGGCGCGCGGATCGCTCCGTAGCCGCTAGCCACCGCGCAAGTGGCGCGCGAGCTGGCTCACCGGGTAAACGACCGCGCGGATGCCGTTGCGCAGGCCGGTCGGGATGAAGCCGGCGCCGGTATGAAACATCGAGATCACGAACCGCGGATCATCGGCGGCGAGGCGGTCGACGAGGCGAACCTCGGCAAGCCGGGCGCGCACGGGGGCGTTCGGGCCAGGTGCGTCGCGTGCTTCGAGCACGAGGGTCGAGTGACCCGCGGCGATCCGTGCATCGAGGCGCTCGATCCGCGTTCCGGAGGCCGCATCCGACGGCGCGCTCGGTACAGCGCGCAACCACACGACACCGAGGCCGCGCACGTTCCACGGCGAGACCGACGCGAACTCGTTCGCCAGATAGTCGGCGACGTTGGTGTGCTTGGTCGCGTCGGCGAGCCTCAAGAACGCTTCGAATGTCGCGAGTGGGAGGTCTTGACCGCACGGCAGCTTGATCGCCATCCCGAGCACGGTCTGCTCCGTGGAATTCTCGTTCCCCGTGGAGCCCGACAGGCGCACGGTCGCAGCGCCGGCGAGTCGCGCTCCGACGTCGTGATCCAACGCGACGATCTCGGCCCGGCACATCGTGCCGCGCGGGTGGAACGAGCGCGCACCGCGAACGAGGCTGCGGAGAAAGATCGGGAGCGCGAGCACGATCGCGATCACCATCCCGATCACGAACAGAACGCCGAGCCCGAACGCGCGCGCCACCCTGACGCGACGGTAGCGCAGATCAGGCGGTCGCGATCAGGTGGGCGTAGAGATCGACATCGGGGACCGACCGGCGCACCAACGTGTCGTCGAACCGCGCGTTCGGCGCGCGCTTGCGGAATTGTGCGATCGCGGTCGTGAAGTTACGCAGCGAGGTCGGATCGAGTGCGGTGCCGAGGCCGCTGTAGTTCGTGCCGTGCTCGCGCATCAACCATGGCGTCTCGCCGCTCGCGCGGAACAGGTAGAGCACGTGCTCCGAGACCTCGGCGTGGGTCGTGACCTCGCGCTTGACGGTCTTGCTCATCACGAGCCCACCGGAGAGCACCGCGCGACCGATGTCGAACTTCTTCTCCTTGACGGTCTCGTGGTGGTCGGTCTGTTGCGGCGTGCGCGCGTGGACGATCGCCGACAGATCGAACCACGGCAGCTGGTCGACGCCGGTGTCGAGCCCGTCGTCATCGAGCTGGAAGTTACGCATCGATACCATCGCGCCGGCGGCGACGACGGCGGCGACGCGGCACACTGATGCGCGGTGCTTGCGCGCGCGGAGTTGTGTCGCGAGCCGGTTCGCGGCGTCGGGGTCCGTCGTCGACAGCACGATCGCCGGCAGGCCGGGCGCGAGCTTCATCCGCGTCTCGTACGGGGTCGCGCCGAGGTCGGTCGCGAGCGCCTTGGCCTCGACGTCGATCGAGGTGGCGAGCGAGGTCAGCGCGACGACGATGCGGTTGGGCTGCGTCACGGGCGCTGCGATGGTAGCGCCCTTACGGTGGTTTCGCTTGGCGAGGCTCGTAGACCCGAGCGCCTGGGGAAAACGATCTCAGCTGCTGGCGGTTCCGCACTCGCAGCCGGCAAGCAATGTCGTGGCGTTGCCGTGGCCGGCGGCTGGTACGCCGCATGCTTGAGCGGCGCGTATGTTCCGGCTGGTGCTAGCGGTCGCCATCGTCCTCGGTCTGGGGCTCGGTGAGGCACGCGCCGATTCGAAGGGCGACTGGAGTCAATTCATCGAGAAGCCCGGCGATAAGCCGCCACCCGTGACGCACACGGCCGCGATCGATCCGGTACCGAAGGCGCCCGCCAAGTCCGCGAAGACGGCGAAGGCGACGAAGAAGCCGGCCGCGAAGCCGAAGAAGCAAGCGGCGCGCAAGCACAAGTAGTTACAGCGCGCTCGCGAACGACCAGGCGCCGGTGCCGCCGAACACGGCGAACGGGATCACGAGCACGCGATGGTGCGCGAGCGCGACATCGGCCGCGAGCTCGATCGGGATAAAGTAGCCGCGCGTCACCGCGGCGGTGGTGATGCCGCGCTCGGCGAGGATCGCGAGCGTGCGGGCGCGACGCGCGTCGAGCTCGGCGGCGACAGGCACGCTGCGCTCGAGCAGCGCGCGGGCGAGGAACAGCGAAGCCTGCGCCGGCGCGGCCGCCCGAAAGATCGGCGCCCATGCCGCGAAGTCTCGCGCGGGCACGACCGCGGTGCCGAACACCTTCTCGTGGAGCCAGCTCTTCGAGAGCGAGTCGAGATAGAGCACTTGATCGGTCTCGATCAGCGCGCGCACGGCCGGCGCGAGCATCGCGTCGAAGCTGTACACACCGTCGAGGATCAACCGGCGCGTGCGATCCGCATCGAGCCACGCGGTCGCGGCGGCGAGCTCGGCATCGGTCCACGTGCGGCCGTGCAGCTTGAGCGGGCAGGGCAGGAGCACGTAGCGTGCGGTGGTCGCGAACGACAGCTCCGGGAATGTCTCGATCGGTCGAGTCGCGACGTGCGCGTGCTCGGCGAGCCGTCCGTAAACCGGATAGACATCGCTCGGCACCGCGACGGCCTCGCCGCGGCGCGCGAGCTCGCCGAAGATCAGGGCGAGCGCGTGGCGCACGCCTTCGCAGACCAGCGCGCGAGCGGACCACTCGGCCGGTATGCCGCGGCGCGCGCACCACGCGGTCGCGAGGTGGCAGCGATGCAGCTTCGGCAGCTCCGCCGGCACGGCGATCGCCGGGCGTAATGCCGCGAGCGCGCGCGCGATCCGCGTTTCGCCGAGCTGGACGATGCTCGGGTCCTCGCGCCGCACGCGTTCCTGGTGCGCGATGAAGTCCTCGAACGCGCTCACCCGACCTCGATCGTGCTGCGGCGATCCTCGAGTGATGCGAGGCAGCTGCCATCGGCCATCACGTTCCAGCTGCGCGCGAGTCCGTGCGTGCGCTCCCAGAACAGGCTCGGTTCGGTGTACGCCGCGACCTTGATCGCGCGCTCGCGGCTACCGAACACCGGCGCACCCCACGGCAGCCGATGCTCGATCGTGAACCCCGCGCCCGCGGCCCAGTCGAGCACGTGCGCGAGCGGCACCTGGTGCTCGGCGCTCCACGCGTTCGACGCGTGCGAGTGATACAGCGACTCTTCGCTCGTCGAGATGTAGAGCTCTTTGAAACACACCTCGTCAGCGCCGATCGCCTCGGCCCACGCGACGTAGTCGGCGATCGCGCCGACACCATCCACGCTGCCGCGTTGCAACACGCACACGAGCCGGGTGCGCAACCCCGCGCGCCGTGCCGCCGCGATCACGTGCGGTGTCTCGTTCGCGATCTTCATCAGGCTCGCGTTGTGATGCTCGTCGCGGTGATGGCGCGAGACCGCGAGCACGCCGAGTCCGGCGTCGCGCAGCTCGGCGACGCGCGCGTCCGCGGCGTCCGCGATCACGATGCCGTTCGTGATCAACACGACCTTGCCGAGGCGCGCACGGCACGAGCGCACGAGCTCGAGCAGCGCGGGCCAGCGCAGCAACGTCGGCTCGCCGCCGCCCGTGATCACCGCGCGCTCGGCACCGCGAGCCACCGCCGCGTCGAGCCAGCGCGCCGTGATCTGCGCGTCGAGCGGTGCGTGGCGCTGGTCCGCTGACACCGACGCCTCCGAAAAGCAGAACGAGGACGCCGCCTGGCAGCCGCGCGCGACCGGCAAGAACGAGATCGATCGGGGCCGCAGCTGCGCGTACGGCGCGAACGCGCCGAGCGCGAGCGACCGCGCCGTCGCCTGTTCGACCGTCCACGCCGGGCGGAGCGCATCGCCGGCCAGCGGATGGACCCCGTCGATCGGCAGGCGGCCACTCGCGTAGACCCGGCCGAGCCCGGTGCGCGTATTCGCGGCGAGCTCGGTGACGCCCGTGCGCAGCGCGATCAGCTCGTCGCCCGGAAGCGCGAGCCGGTCGAGCAGCCGGCGCGCCTTGGCCACGCCGATCGCGAGCTCGTGCTCGCCGAGCACGTAGAACTCGTTCGGATACGTGCTCTCCGCGATCCGCGCCTTGTCATACACGCGCGCGTACTTGTCGTACGCGCGCGCGAAGTTCGACAGCACCGTCACGTGGAACATCACGCCCCGATCGTAGCACAGTGTAGCAGTGACACTATGACAATCGCCGGCCGGGAGTCGTGTCAGTTCGGCTAAGGCTCGATCGAGATGGCTCCGATCCGCACGCGCTGCTGATCGTCGTGAATGCCTTCACTGATCGGCAGGTTCTGCCAGTTCCCGGGGATGCCGCGGAAGAACCCGGTCCACACCTCGTACGTGCCGGCCGGCAGCGTGCCTGGGTGATACGCGTCCATCTTCACCGTCGTCATGACGTGATCGATCAGGATCTGGCCGGGCTGCCATGCCGTCGTCGGGCATCGTCCCGCCATCGGATCGTGATCCGCATTGAGCCGGGCCTTCGGGGCATCGACGTGGACGAACACCTTCCACGCGAGATCGATCGGCTGCAGCACCTTGTAGTAAAGCGTGATCGCCAGCGTATCGCCGATGCGTGCGCTCGCCGGAAGATCCCAGCCGACGAGCTCGATGCGGTCGTTCCACACGACACGCGCGGTCGGCCGCGCAGCCATCGCCGGCGGCGTGTGTACCGGTTCACACGCGCCGAGGGCGAGCGCCACGTCGCTCGCACCGGCTTCTGCGATCGTGCTCGCGCTCGCGGTCGGCGTGATCGCTTCGACCGTGTACGTCCCCGCGGCCAGGCCTCGCAGCTCGAACGCACCATTGCCATCGCTCAGCGTGCTCGGAAGCGGACCGAAGTTGGCCTCGTGTCCGCCGCTCGCCAGCACGCGCGCCTCGCCGACCGCCGCACCGTTGCGGTCGACGACGCGGCCGCGGATCGTCAAACGCTGCGCTTCGACGACAAGCCGGATACCGTCGACCTGCGCGTCGCCATCCGCGACTGCAACCGGCGCTGGCGCCACGGCGAAGTGCAGGGGTGGTTGACCATTGTCCTCGAAGTACACGCTCGGCGTGTAGGCGCCGCCACCGGCCAACCCTCCGCACGTGAAGTGGCCGGCCGTGTCGCTGATGCACCGGCCGTGATCCCACCACGTCGCGTTGTCGTGGCGCTCGAACCGGACCATGACGCCGGCGATCGGAGTGCTCGTCGAGTCGAGAACGACGCCCGTGATCTGCGCACCCGCGGTGAGCTCGATGTCGAGCGTGCGATGTTCGGCGGCGGCGACCGTGACATCGAGAGCGTTGGAGAACGCAGCGGCATTCGGAGCGTCGGCGTGGCCGTGGTACGTGCCGGGTGCGACGCCAGTGAGCATGTAGTGGCCGGCATCGTCGCTGTACGCGTTCCGCGGATTCGCTTCGCCGAGCTGCGCGATCATCACGCGAGCATTGGCGACCGGCGCGCCATGCCGCCGCACCTTGCCTTCGATCATCCCGAGTGCGCCGACCTCGACCGCGAGGTGGTTGTCACCCGGCACGAGGTGGACGTTCGCCGGCGAGCGCAGCTCGAAGCCGTCCACCGCGATCGTGGCGTCGCCGGGCTCGACCGCGTCGATCGTCAGCTCGCCGTCCGGTTGACTGATCGCGCTCGCCGATCCGATCGCGACGTGCACGCCGCCGATCGGCTTCCTGTTCGCCTCGACGCGGGCATGCACGACGGCGGCGTCACTCAACGTGACCGTGACTTCGCGAACCTCATCGCGCACTGTCGTGACCGCGAGTTGCGCGGAGACCCCAGCTCGAGCTCGGGCACTGAGGTGGTACTTGCCGGGTTCCAGCCCGGAGATCCGGAACGAACCATCCTCGCCGGTCGCAGCGGCACCGCGCGCCGGATGCGCGACTCCCGAGTGCGGCACGGCCACGGCGGGTTCGTCGGCGTCGGCGATGACCTGGGCATTCGCGACCGGTGCGCCCGCCGCGGTGACGACGCGCCCCGAGATCCGTGCCTCGCGTGCGAGCACGACGTCGTGGTGGACGCGCCCGCCGACTGCGATGGCCATGTCAACCGCAGCAAACCCGGGTGCGCGCACGATCATATGAAGCTCGGCGCCGACGAGCGAGTTGCGCCGCACGCACAGCTCGTACGCACCCGCTTCATTGCTCTCCGCGCCGGCGACGTCCTCGCGCAGCAATTGCGCGTGCGCGATCGGCGTTCCCTCGGCATCGCTGACGCGCCCGTAGAGGCTCGCGACGCACGGTTCCAGCTCGAGCACGAGTTGCTCGCTGCGCAGCGTCGGATCGCGCGCGTCGACGTGCACGATCGCCGCGAGCCACGCGGGCGACGTCGCACCGAGGGCAAGGCGAGTCGCCGGCTGCACGCCGAAGTCGAAGGCACCATCGGCGCTCGTGCGCCTTTCGAGCACGGGCGCAGTGCCTGCCGCGGATGCGTCGCTGGTCAGCCGCACGACGGCCGCGCCGACCGGCTGGCCCAGCGCGATCACGCGTCCAGCGATCCGCCGTCCCGCCACGCCCGGTTGCGCGAGCCAGCCGGGCAGGGCTCCCCGCGCAATCGTCGCGAGCGCCTCGTCGATCCCTGAATCGCCGCTGCGGTAACTCGCGGTCGCCGCACGATCGCGGTGGCGGTCTTGATCGGCGTATTGCGACCGCGTCGCGACCACGAGCATCCCCGCGCCGATCAAGAGCAGCGCGATCAGTGCAGCGAGGATCGCCGCGATCGTTTTCGTCGGAGTTGCCACCTTGATACCTCCTCGCGCGAACGCCAGCACCGCGGGCGCCCACGCCTTGCGTTCGCCGGTCTCGCGGTCCAGTGCGGCGCGCAACCGCGCGAGCCCTTCGCGCAGCCGGGCGCGCACCGTGCTGTCGGGAATTCCCTCGCTCCGCGCGATGTCCGCGGCGCTACGGCCCTCGACGTAACGTGCGACGATCGCCGAGCGAAACGGCTCGGCGAGTGCGAGCACCAGATCCGCGAGTAACCGGTGTAGGCGGACCTGCTCGAGCATCGCCGCGGGGCTGACCACCTCGCGCGGGTCGACCGCCGCTTGCTCGCGCGCGACGCGCCGGCGCTCGCTACGCCGCGTCATGCCGGCGACGTCACGGACGACCTTCGCGAGCCAGGGCCGCAGCGACCGATCTGCCTCGGGCCGGCGCCGCCATACCGCGATCCAGGACTCCTGGACCAGGTCGTCCGCGTCCGCCGCGTTCCCCGCCAGCGACGCGGCGAGCCGGCGCAGCCAGGCCGCGTCTGCGAGGAGTTGCTCGGCGTTCACACCCTAGATCCTGCCGCCGCGATCGAGAACGTTGATCGAGATCGCACGGTGGAGACAATTGACCCTAGCAGTGACAAAAATTGCTTCACGATCGCGACGACATTTTACGAGCGCGTCGTCGAAAACGGGTGTTAGCTACGACCATGATGAGGACCCTGGCGACGGGTGTCGTAGCCACGCTTTTGATCAGCTGCGGGCCGAGTAACACGGCTTCGAAAGATCCCGACTCGATCGAAGTCCAGCCCGCGAACGCGACGATCACGATGGGCAGCACCGCAGGTGCACCGATCGATTACATCGCGATCGCACACTTCGCCGACGGCCACACGGAGATGCTCGCCGACGCGACGTTCGCGATCGACACCGACGCGCAGGCACTCGGCACGCTGAGCGGCGTGGAGTTCACCGCGAGCGGCATGGCCGCGGGCACCGGTACGGTATCTGCGACCTCGGGCGCGGTCACCGGCTCGACCGGGGTGAGCGTCGTCGTCCATCAGACGCACGTCGATCCGATGGCGCCGCCGGGAAGCGACGGCAACTTCCCGGATCAGCCGGGCTCGGGCGCGGACGCGCCTACGATCGACTATCCGCTCGACGGCGCGATCATGCCGACGACCGCCGCGGCGCCCGACATCCAGTGGGAAGGCACCGCGAACGCGAACGACCTGTTCCGCGTGCGGATCGTCGCCGGCCTCGCGACGGTCGATACGATCCTCGCGGTCACGCCCGGCTTCACGCTCGATTCGCTGCCGGTCGCCGCCGATTGGCAGTTGTTGACGGCGAGCGCACACGGCCAGCCGATCATCGTGCACGTCGATCACTGGGACGCGACGAACGGCGCGCAGCGCGGCCCGGGCGTGAACGTCAAGGCGATCAACGCCCAGGTCACGGGCGTGATCTATTACTGGGATCTCAGCCAGGGTCAGATGCAGCGGATCGACGGTACGGGCCGCGCGCTCGCGATCCCGAATCCGCCGCCGCTGTCGAGCGTCAGCGGCAATCAGGCGGACGCCGGCAACCACTGCGTTGCCTGTCACGTGGTCAGCCGCGACGGCCGCTACCTCGCGGGCGAGCTGTGGGGCGGTGGCTCGCAGGGTGCGGTGTTCGATCTCAGCGACCCAGCGATCGTGACGGGCAACCCGGCGCCGACGCTCGCGCCGGTGACGGCGGGCTCGTACACGTCGCTGTTCCAGACGTTCAACACCGACGGTACGCGCCTCATGATCAACCCGGGCACCGGGCTCCAGGTGGTCGATCCGCACTCGGGCGCGTCGATCGCGACGACGGGTGCGGCATTGCCGAGCGCGAATGCGGCGCATCCGTCGTGGTCGCCGGATGGGAGCTCGATCGCGTTCATCAACCACATCTCGATCGGCGGCGGCGCCGCGGGGTGGGCGGTCGACTACGATCGCGGCGACGTCGAGGTGATTCCCGTGATCGGGCCCGACGCGTTCGGGGTGCCGGTGTCGCTCGTGCCGGCGTCGAGCGTCGATCCGGCATTCGCGGCGCCGTCGTGGCCGTCCTTCACGCCGGACTCGGCGTATATCGCGTACGGCGCGGGCGTGAACTCGCGCGGCCGCAACACGGTGGGCACGGCCGAGGTCGTGTATCCGGGCTCGCTGTTCCTGGTCAAGTCGAGCGGCGGCGCGGCGCCGGCGCGGCTCGATATGGCGTGCGGCGGCGCGCGCGATTGTTATCTGCCGAACTTCAGCCCGTACGACGACGGCGGCTACGTGTGGCTCGTGTTTTACAGCCTGCGCGACTACGGCAACACGCTCGCCGGGACGAAGGGCACGCAGCGCCGCCAGATGTGGGTCACCGCGATCGACAAGTCGAAGCTCGGCACGGGCGTCGATCCGAGCTCGGTGCCGTACTGGTTGCCGCTACAAGATTCGAAGACCGACAACATGAGCGCGTTCTGGGCGGTCCCTCCGCCGCCGCAGTAAGTAGTACGTTCGGGCCGATGTTCGAATCCGCCGAGCTCGGCCATAAGATCGACAAGGAGCGCTACAACGAGGAAGAGCCGAAGCTGCGCAACGGCCTCCTCGAGGCGCAGTACGAGCTCGTCGCGCGCAAGGCGTTTCGGGTCGTGATGTTGATCGCCGGCGTCGACGGCGCCGGTAAAGGCGAGACGCTCAACGTCATCAACGAGTGGATGGATCCGCGGCACGTCCAGACGAACGCGGTGCGCCCGGTGACCGACGACCTCGACGGCCGCCCGCCGATGTGGCGGTTCTGGCGCGTGTTACCCGCGACGGGTGCGGGCGCGATCTTCGTCGGCAGCTGGTACACGCATCCGCTGCTCGCGCGCGTGTACGGCGAGACCAAGTCCGCGAAGCTCGACCAGGAGCTCGACGAGATCCTGAAGTTCGAGACGATGCTGCTGCGCGAGAACACGGTGCTCCTGAAGTTCTGGTTGCACCTGTCGAAGGAGCAGCAGCGCAAGCGCTTCAAGCACCTCGAGAAGAGCAAGAAGACCGCGTGGCGGGTGAGCGCCACCGATTGGAAGCACCTCGCGATGTACAAGAAGTTCCAGTCGACGGCGCAGCACATGCTGCGCGCCACGAGCACGGCCGAGGCGCCGTGGCTGATCGTCGAGGGCCGGGACGAGCGCTACCGCAACCTCACGATCGGCACCGCGATCCTGACCGCGATGCGCCGCCGGCTCGATGCCGACGCCGCCGCCGAAGCCGCCGCGAAGAAGAAGCAGGCCGAAGCCGGCGCGACGAAGGTCCCACCGCCTCGCCAGTTCGAATCGATCGACGGCGTCACCGTGCTCGATCGACTCGAGCTCGATCAGCCGCTCGACAAGGACGAGTATCACAACAAGCTCTCGCTCGAGCAGGGCCGGCTCAACCTCGCGATGCGCCACAAGCGCTTCACCAAGCTCTCGGTGATCGCCGTGTTCGAGGGCAGCGATGCGGCCGGCAAAGGCGGTGCGATCCGCCGACTGACCCAGGCGCTCGACGCGCGCCAGTACGACGTGATCCCGATCGCCGCGCCCTCGGAAGAGGAGAGGGCGCGCCCCTACCTGTGGCGGTTCTGGCGTCAGGTCCCGCAGCGCGGTCGGCTCGCGATCTTCGATCGCTCGTGGTACGGGCGCGTGCTCGTCGAGCGCGTCGAGCAGTTTGCCAGCGTCGCCGATTGGTCGCGCGCGTACGGCGAGATCAACGACTTCGAAGAGCAGCTCCACGAGAACCGCACGCTGGTCGTGAAGTTCTGGCTGCAGATCAGCAAGGACGAGCAGCTGCGCCGGTTCGAGGAGCGCGAAAAGGTGCCCCACAAGCAGCACAAGATCACCGACGAGGATTGGCGTAACCGCGAGAAGTGGGATCAGTACAATGCTGCGGTGTGCGAGATGATCGATCGGACGAGCACGGAGCACGCGCCGTGGACGCTCGTCGAAGCGAACAACAAGTACTTCGCGCGCCTCAAGGTCCTGCGTACGATGGCCGACGCGATCGAAGCCGCCCTATGACGCCCCATGGCTAAGCCCAAAAGCCCCGTCAAACCGCCCGTCGCCGTCGGGCCCGGCCCGCGGTGGTGGCGGCGCACGCTCGCGGTGATCGGCGCGCTGTACTTCATCGCGCTCGTCAAGCACCCGCCACAGGTCCGCGGCCTGCGCGTGATCGGGTTCTTCTCCGAGTCGACCTGCTTGTTCCCGAGTGCTGACAGGGTGTCGATCGAGTACCGGCTCGACGCGTGGTCGTGCCAAGACCGCAAGTGGCAGCCGATCGATCCGCGCGCCTACTTCCCGATCCAGGCCGAGGACAAGGAGTCGCGGTTCCAGCGGCTCGGCTACTTCTATCAGACCAGCCGCCCCGCGATGAACGCACTCGACGAGTTCATCCTCGCGCACCACGAGTCGGTCGAAGACGGACTACCCGGCTTGATCGGCGGCATCAAGGTCTCGAAGTGGACGCGACCGATTCCCGAAGTCGGCAGCGAAGTCGCGCGCTACGAGTTCACGCCGATGACGCCGCCTCCCGCGGACGAGACCAAGGACACGTTCTTCACGAAGGCCAGCGTGCGCAAGGCGCGCTGCGGGAACGTGCCATGACCGAGCGCCCGTTCTACGAGCGTTGGTTCATCGCGGTGTTCGAGCCGCAGCCGATCGTTCGCCTCGAGCTCGTGCGGATCCTCGCGACGCTCGCGATCCTCGCGTTCCTCGCGTCGCGCATCGTCCACGCCGACGACTGGTTGTCGAGCGCTGGCTTTCACGTGCCCGTGATCGAAGACGACTGGCGCCAGCGAATCGCGGTGCCGCCCCTCCCGCCGTGGGGCGCGTGGGTCGTCGCGCTCGCGCTCGCGCTCACCGGCCTCGCGACCGCCGCCGGCGCGTTCACGAAGTGGGTCTCACCGATGTTCGCGGCGCTGATGGTGTACGTGACGCTCGCCGATCGGCTCGAGGCGTTCACCGTGTCGAAGCTCGGCACCGTGATCGCCGTCGCGCTCGCGGTGTCGCCCGCCGGAACGCGGATCTCCGTCGATAGTTGGCGGCGGCGCCGCCGCGACAAGACCTACGTCCCGCCGGAGCTGTGCAGCGGCGGCAGCGTGCGGTTCTTCCAGATCATGCTGCCGGTGTTCTACTTCTCTTCGGGCTACTGCAAAGCGAGCGGGGACTGGCTCCGCGACCCGCTCGTCCTGTATTCGCATCTCCACGACTCGTACCAGACCCCGATCTCGTGGTTCGCCGCGAACCACCTGACCGCGTGGATGTGGACCGCGATGCAGTACACCACGCTCGTGTTCGAGTTCTTCGCGCCGGTGTGGTTCTTCTTCCCGCAGACGCGCAAGTACGCGCTGGTCTACGGCATCGCGATGCACACGCTGATCGGTCTGATGTTCGGGCCGGTGATCTGGTTCGCGCTGCTCATGATCTCGTTGCTCGTCGCGAGCTTCGCCCCGATCGAACGCTTGCGCCGGCTGCTCTAACTCAATCGACGGCGATCGTGACGCTCGAGGTGGCGGTCTCGCCGGTCGCTGCTTGCGTGACCTCGACGGTGAGCGTGTACGCGAACCCCGACTGGCACGCGAGCAGTGGGATCGGATCGGTCGTGCCGGTCAGCGTCGCGACCACCCACGGGCCATCGTGATTGCCGCACGCATCCGGGCCGGGGCTGATCGTGACCGTCGAGCTCGCCGAGTCGGCGTGCTCGGAGCTCCAGGCATATGCGACGTCGGTGCCCGCCGCGGCGGCGAGGTCGTTCGAACCGTTCGCGGTCAGCGTGACCGAGGGGCAGGAGTCGCACACGCCGGATGCACAGCCGGCGACAAACACGAGCGCGAGGCGCAGCACCGCCTGACTCTAGCGAGCCACCGGTGTCGCATTTGTTACGTCTAGAATTGGCTGACGACGCTGATCGTGAAGAACGGCCCGCCGAGATCGAGGTGGCCGACGGAGGCCTCCTGCATCGGGATGTGGAGCGTGTCGGAGCTGTCGGTGCGCTGCTCGGTCGGCGTCATCGCGATGCCGGCCGCCGCGAGATAGCCGAGCTCGCCGCGCAAGCCGAACGCGAAGTTGGGTCGGTCGACCGCGAGCACGTCGACCTGCAGCGACGCGCGCGCCACGGGTCCCCAAGCGGTATCCGAGGCGGTGTGATCCATCGTGTCCCTGATCGAGAGCGACGCGTGTTGGTAGCCGATGGCGAGCGCGCCGCTGACCGCGACGTTGCGGTACGCGTGGTAGCGAAGGTGCGCGCCGGCGGTGAGCGTGACGTCGAACACGTGCGTGGTCAGCGTCTGGAACATCTCGCCGCTCGCGCCCGACCACAGCGAGCTCGCTTCGGTCCACAGCTCGAGATGCGCGGGCAGATCGAGATCGAGGCGGCGGCCCAGGCCGATCCCACCGCCCGCGAGGCTGTCGGCGGTGACCGGATCGGCGCCGGGGAGTCCGCGCACCGACGAGCCTGCCGAGAGCTCGTACGGAGCGGCAGTGGCAACGAGGGGAGCGGCGAGCACGAGAAGGACGAGAGCACGCATGTCAGGGCTCCTGGTCGACGACGTCGGTGAGGAGGAAGCCGTCGAGCACGAGCGCTTGATCGCGCGTCGCGTCGGCGGAGGGGATGATCGTGGCGTGACCGCGGTCGTCGCCGTGATCGACGAAGATCTTCGCGTTCGCGGTCGACAGCACGCGCACCGGCGGGTCGTCGAGGCGGAAGTCGGTCGGGTGGAGGTTGTCGAGCGCGACGAAGCCGACGCGCGCCACGCTGTCGGTCGCGCCGATCAGGTGCGAGCCATCGGGCGAGAAGTCATACGAGTCGAGCTTGCCGACGCCGAGAAGCGGTGACGTCGACTCGGTCGTCATGTCGAGCAGGCCGAGCACGGTGCGCGCGTCGTCGTGGACGATCATCGCGAGGTCGCGCTCGGGGACCGGCACGACGTCGCGCACCGGCTGATCGAGCTCGATCGTGGTCAGCTTCGCCTGGGTCAGCGGATCCTGGATGTTGTCGAGGTCGAGCACCGAGACGCGCTTCTGGTTCGCCGCGAGCGCCGCGAACAACGCCTTGTGCGGTGGCTGGTCGCCGCCCTGCGGGAACAGGAGGATCCGATCGATCGGATCGGCGAGCGGGATCGAGCGAAACTGTGCGGTGTCGGCGTCGATCACGACGACCTCGCCGGTGTTCGGCGTCGCCGCGAGCAGGTAGCGCTTGCCGCTCGGGTCGTCGTAGACCGCGATGTCGGTCGGTCCGCCGCCGGCGCCGAGCTCGGCGAGCTGCGGGCGGAAGTCGTTGCCGGTCGGCGTGCTCGGATTATCGGGGACGAGCAAGACCTGCAAGACGTCGCGCGCGTTGTCGCTCCGCACGTACGCGCTCGCAGTGTTCGGCGCGAACACGACCTCGCGCGGGATCACGGGCAGCCCGCCGAGGTCGAGGCGCACCGAGATCTCGGTGCGATCGGGGTTCGCGGTGTCGAGCACCGTGAGGTTGTTATCCGACAGGATGAACGCGAACGTGCGCGCGTCGGGCAGGCCGGGCACGGTCATCGGCGGCGACAGCTCGATGCCCTCGGGGACCGAGCCGAACGAGCGGATCGTGCGCAGCGTCGGGTTCGTCGCGCTCGGCGCTTGCGTGAGATCGACGATCGCGAGCTCGTTCGGGTTGCGGAAGAAGCCGGCCGCGTCGGGGCCCGACGCCGAGAAGTACGCGATCGCGATCGAGTTATCCGGGGCGACCGCGATCCGATCGAACGGCGATCCGATCGTGTAGCCCTGCGGGGTCGCGTCGAGATGTTGGGCGTCGATCGACCACAGCATCGGTGGCTGATCGATCTCCCCGGTGTGGACGGCCTCTTCGCCGCGCGTGATCACGAACAGGCGATGGCGGTCGGGGCTCGGCTGCGCGTAGATCGCGTTACGGCCGACCGACATCCGCGACAGCACCGGCGTGTCGGTCGCGAGGTCGAGGAACGTGACGCGATCGAGCGCCGAGTCGACGTACGCGATCTGGGTCTTGAGCGGAATCGGCCCGAGTACGGTGCGGTCGCGATCCCACACGCGGGCGCGGCCGTCGTCCCAGCAACCGACGAGCACGAGGCAGAGGAGGGCGGTCTTCATTAGTTCACCACGTGGCTGTTGAGGTCGAATCCGGTGACGGTGCGGATCGCATCGGTCGCGAGATCGAGGAACGAGATCCGCCCGAGCGGGTGTCGCTGCGCGACGAACGCGCTCGGGAGGCCGGGCAACACACCGACCGTCGACGGCGGTGAGCCGAGGTTCTTCGTCATCACGACGCCGGTCTGGATCGTGATCACGTTCAACGCGCGGACCGCGTCGACGGCGTCGCCACCGTCGAGCGTGACGTACGCCTTCGCGCCGTCGAGCGAGTAGGCGAGGGCGCCGGGGTCGACCGGGGTGAGCTGGAGCTTGCCGAACCCGCTCGCGAGGTCGAGCACGGTGTAGCCGTAGCTGCGCTTGATGAAGTCGTCGACCGTGGTCGCGGTGGCCGGATCGCCCGGCTCCTTCGCGTTGACCACGATCGCGCTCGTCGAGGTCGGCGACATCAACACGGCGCGCACCGACTTCTTGAGCGGGAACGTGACGTGCGGGTAGCCGGGCTGGTCGAACGCGATCCGAGTGATCCGCGGATCGAGCGTCGCGTTCGTGAACATCAGGCCGCGCGTGCCATCGGCCGACAGCACGAGCGAGCCGACCGACGCATCGGCTAGATCGATCGTCTCGGCGGCGGCCGGGTTCACCGCGTCGCCGGGGATGTCGACGATCGCGAGCTTCTGCGCCTCGCGCTCGACCGCGTACACGCGTGCACCGTCGGGCGCGAGGTCGATGTCGGTCGCCGGTGACGCGAGCGGGATGGTCCACGCCTGGCCCGGGTTCGTGTGACCGACCGCGACGACGCGCAGCTCCGAGGCATTGGTCTGGCGCACGGCCGCGTACTCGCCGGTCGAGACGACGTTGACCTCGAGGTCGTCGGGCGACACCGCGGGATCGGCGACGGCGATCGGCGGGATGATCGTCGCCTCGTGCGCGGTCGCGTAGCCGAGATCGATCACCGACACGCCGTCCTGCGTGATCACGTACGCGCGGTCGCCGGGCGCATCGAACTGGACGGCGCGCGGGCGAAACCCGACCGTCAGGTTCACCGCCTTCCCGGCGCCGGGCGCGAGCGCCACGACGGTGACGTCCTGGAAGCTGCCGATGCCCGTGAGGCCGCCATTCGCGACCGCCTTGACGAGGTCGAACCAGATCACCGCGAACCGGCCCGACGGGTCGATATCGATGCGGTTCAAGTGCTGCAGCGTCGCGAGCACCTTCACCGTGTCGACGGCGTTCGGGTTCGGCCGCACGATCGTCGCAGTGCCGTTCGTCGCGTCGAGCACGACCGCGCCATCGCTGTGCGGGATCGCGGCGACATCGCGCGGCTGGTTGCCGACGGGGGTCGCGATCACCGCGAGCGTCGCGCCGTCGATCCGTGCGAGCTCGTCCTCGTTCGTCATCGCGACGTAGACGAAGCGCTGCGCGGTGATCGGCGAGCCGAGATCGAACTCGGTCTCGGGCGGTGGGACACCGCCGTCGCTCATCGGTGCGGGCGGCTCGCACACGCCGAAGTCGCTGCACGTGTAGCCGGTGGGGCATTCGTTCGAGGTCAGGCACCCGGCGACGCCGGCGTCGCCGGCCGCGACACCGCCTCCGCCGAGGCTATTGGAAGACCCACCCATGCTGCAGGCACCGAGCAACACAACGAACAAGGTCGCGCGCATGTCGCGGCCCTATCGCAACCGACGTGCCCCCGCGGCTCGTGCGATCACGTGGAGATAGCGCGCGCGAGTCGACCGCCGGCGTGCCGAACCGCGACGCCGATGTCACGAACGTCTCCGGCGTTGTCGAAATCGACCGGCGCCGTTCGACCCACGGGCATGGAGAACATCATGACCAAAGCCCTGATCCTGCTTGCCACACTCACCGCGACCGCCGCCGCCGGCAACGACCAATCCTCGGCCGGCAAGGAGTTCGGCTATTTCGTCGGCACCTGGAAGTGCCAGGAGAAGTGGAGCAAGACCGACATCTCGCCCGCGTTCGACTCGACGGCGACCTTGATCGCCGCGAACAACACCGACGGCGTGTGGGTCGCGTGGAGCTACGTCCAGGACGCGGGCGCGAAGAACCCGACGCCGACGAAGGGTAACGATCTGTGGGGCTACGATCCCGCGCAGAAGATCTTCGTGCGCGAAAAGGCCGACAACTACGCGCCCGGCGTGATCACCCACCTGACCTCGAAGGGCTTCATCGGCGACACGGTCGCGTGGGAAGGCGAGGTCCACACGCCGAAGGGCACCGCGCCGTTCAAGCACACGTTCAAGAAGCTCGACGACCACACGATCGAAGGCCGGCTCTACCTCGGCGGCCAGTCGTTCTATCAGAGCAAGTGTACGAAGAGCTAACGGCGGCGTCGCCGTAGCACGAGCCCGAGCGCGAGCAGCATCACGCCGTCGCCGCGGCGCAACCGCTGCTCTCGTGCCCCGCACCGGCGTCGCTGCCGGTGCCGCTGCCGCTGCCGCTTCCCGTGCCGGACCCGCTGCCGCCGTCGAGCGGCGTGAATCGGATCGCGTCGAACACGACTTGCTGTTGCGTCGGCTCGCCGGTGTTGTCGCCGAGGTTGATCCATTGCTCGCCACCGGCGGCGAATGCGATGTCGCCGAGCGGTTGCCAGCCGTCCGCCGCGGTCTGATCGATCGTGATGCTCTGCTGCGCGCCGTTCGCTTGCACGAGGTAGTCGGCGGCGTGCGAGGTCGCGTACGCGGCCGCAGTATAGACTTCGACGTGATACGTGCCGGCGGCGGCGAAGTCGAGATTCCACTGGCCGTAGTTCGCCTCGCTCGCGGCGGTCGTGGTGTGCGTCCAGTACAGGCCGCTGTCGCCGGCGTCGGTGACGTGGCGCATGTACTGCGACGGTCCGCCGGGCGTGAAGCACGCGTCGGCGTCGTCGACGATTCCACCGTCCGCGCCGATGATGCCGCACGGCGCGTCGCCCGCGCTCGCGAACTGCTGCAGCTCGTCGAGTGTGCCGTTGAAGACGTTCAGATCGAGCTGGCTCGACACCACACCGTTGACGCTGCCGGTATCGGAGTGCTGCCAGAACATCCACTGCGTCCACGGCGCCGGGATGTTCGGGCACGCGGCCGTCGTGTACTGCGCGATCCACAGCGGCGAGCTCGTGAGGTCCGCACTGCCGGTCAGATCGGGCCACGAGTACAGGCCCGCGTAGACGATCGGCACCCGCCCGATCGCGGTCGTCATGTGATCGACCCACGCGTGCACCGCCGCCGCGACCTGTGGTTGGGTCAGGCCACCGTTGACCTCGACATCGAGCACCGGCGGCAGATCGCCCGGCTCGTACGGCGCGAGCGAGAGCAGCAAGTCGGCCTGTGCGATCGGATCCTCGGCGGGACGGAAGAATTGATACGCGCCGCGCAGCACGCCCGCTGCCTTCGCGCCCTGCCAGTACGCCGCGAACTTGGGATCCTTGTACTGCGTGCCGTCGGTGACGCGGATGAACGCGAAGTCGATGCCCGCGGCGTGCGCCGTCGGCCAATCGACGGAGTCGTCGTAGTACGAGATGTCCATGCCGTTGACGGTCGACGGCCCGCCGCAGACCGTCGCGCTCTGGTCGATCTCGGACGTAGTCGGTTGGGTACACGCACCGAGCAGTCCCAACACACCGATGACGGTTCGGCTGTCCACGAGGCGAACGTTACGCGCTTCACCACCAGTGGTTCAATGGTCAAACCATGTGGCTGTTTGGCTCCGAGGTGTGCGGTAGTCCTACAGTTTGCAGGAAAATCCTGATACCTGCCAAAGAGTTGCGAGCCTGACGACTCCCGGCCATAAGTCGACACATGGCCGACAAGCGCAAGAAGACGATCGGAAAGACGGTGGCGCCGAAGCTCGTGACGCGGGGCGAGCCCACGATCGAGGACATCGCGGTCCGCGCGCACGAACGCTTTGTCGAGCGTGGCGGCGAGCACGGCCACGACGTCGAGGACTGGCTCGCGGCCGAAACCGAGCTGCGCGGCTAGATCGCGATCGCGCGCCGCAACGCCGATGATGCGGCGAGATGGCGTCGCATCCGATCACGTTCTTGCCGCTCGCGTCCGGTTACGCGCCGCTGATGGGGCACCACCGGCACCTGCTCGACGACCGCGTGCGCACGACCGCGTTGTTGCGTGCGATCCGCAAGGTCGTGAAGCCCGGCGACATCGTCGTCGACGTCGGCACGGGCACCGGCATCCTCGCGATCGAGGCACGCCGCGCCGGCGCAGCCGCGGTGTTCGCGATCGAGCGCGAGCCCGTGATCCACGTCGCCCGCGCGATCGCGGAGACCAACCACGTCGATGGCATCACGTGGATCGAGGCACACTCGCGCGACGTCGTCTTGCCGGAGCGCGCGGACGTGATCGTCTCGGAGTGCTTCGGCGTGCTCGCGGTCGGCGGCACCATGATCGAGTCGGTGTGCGAGCTGCGCGCGCGCTCGGGGGCGACGCGCGTCGTGCCCGGTGCGATCGCGATCCACGCCGCACCGGTCGAATCGCGGGCGGATCACGCGTACGTCGACGTGTGGGCGAAGCGGCGCTACGGGCTCGCGTGGACGCCGGCGGCGGGGTTCGCACGCAACAACCTCTACAACACGCTGATCGCGCCGCGCGCCTTGCTCGCCCGCGGGGCGGCGCTGTGCCGGATCGATCTCGCGCGCGACGCCTATGCCGGGGTGATCCGCGGGACCGCGCAGTTCGTCGCGCGCGCCGGCACGGTGCACGGGTTCGCCGCGTGGTTCGAGTGCGAGCTCGGCGGCGGCGTGAAGCTGTCGACGGCGCCGGGTCGCACGCCGACGATCTGGCGCCAGGTGTTCCTCCCGGTCGAGCCGGTGAAGCTGCGCGCGCGCACCGCGATCGAGCTCGAGCTCGCGTACGACCGCGGTCAGTTCGCGTGGCGAGGCACGATCGGCGAACGCGCGTTCGCGCACGACACGCGCGCGAGCTATCCCTGAGTGCGGGCCGCGAGGAAGCCTCCGCGTGCGAGGACAGCCTCGACCGCCGCGATCGCCTGCGCGAGCCGCTCGCCGCGATCTCCTGCGAGCTCGATCGCCGTCGGATGTGCTGCGCGCAATGCGGCGTGGAACGCGCGCCGGGCCGCCGGCCGATCGCGGTCGGCGCGGCCGACGAACGGCTCGTCGAGCGAGGTCACGAGCACGAGATCGTACGCGCGCGCGACGTGCATCCACGCCGGCGCCGCGCCGTAGAGCCGCTCGTGCCATAGCGCCGCGGTGCGCACGTCGGTGTCGCAGAACAACACGCGATGCGCGCGGCGGGCGAGCGCGTCTTCGGCCGCGAGCTGACCGCGAGCCGCGAGTGCGAGCGCCTCGCCGTCGAGATCGCCGCGCTGGTCGGCGAGCGTGCGCGCGTATTCGGGGACGTGCAGCGTGGCGAAGTGGTCGGCGAGTTGCGCGCACAGCGTCGACTTGCCCGTCGACTCCGCGCCGATCACGGCGACGCGGCGCACGAACCACGGCCGCGCGGGTGTCGCGAGCATCGCGAAGTGGCGGACGACATCGCCGCGCAACGCGGTGCCCGAGATCGGGAACACGTCGCGCGACGGATCGACCGGTACGAACGTCGCGCCGAGCGCGGCGGCGGCCGCTGCATACGCCGGCTCCGACGCGAAGAAGAACCGCGGCGGCTGCTCGCGGTGGCGCGCGACCGCAGCCACGAGCTCGCTCGGATCCGGTGCGAGCAACGCCGGCGCCGTGCGCTCGACGAGCTCGACCGCGACATCGGGATAGAGCTCGCGCAACCAGCGCACGCGGACCTCGCCGGGAATCGGATCGCCGGCCGCCGCGAACACGAGGACGAGCAGGTCTTGCACCGAGCCGCGGGCAACTTCGATCACGTACTCGTGGCCGCGATGCAGCGGCAAGAACCGGCCGCACACGACGCCGGTGCCGCCGAGCGCGGTGACGAACGCTGTCTTCTTCTTTTCGGGTTCCTTCGGCGGCGGTGGCTCGTCCTTCTTCGGCGGTGGTGGCTCGGTGGGGGTCGGGTGCGGTTCCCATCCGCGGCCGCCACCGGCCCACATCGTCACGTCTCGTTCGGCCATAGCGCTACCATCGCATATCGACCGGCGAAGTAGCGCGGTGCTCCCGGCACGGGCGCGAGCGCGAACGAGGCATCGGACGGGAGCGCGGTCGGGCAGAGCGTGCGGCCGCGCTCGATCAACGCAAGCGTCCGCCGCGCGTGCTCGCGATCGCCGATCGCTGCGATCGCCGCGTGGGCCGCCGCTGCGGTGACACCGAACGGAGGCGCGGCCGCTGCGATCGCGCGTGCGAGCACCGGCGCCGCGACCGCGTAGCCGAGCCGCAGCCCCGCGAGCGCGTAGAACTTCGAGAACGTACGGATCGCGATCACCCGCGCGTCGGTGCGCGTCACGGCGGGCGCACGCACCGCATCGCGGCGCACGACGAACTCGCCGTACGCCTCGTCGACGACGACCGTGACATGGGCAGGCAGCGCCGCGAGGAAGCGCGCGAACGGCGCCGCGTCGAGCGCACAGCCGACGGGGTTCGCGGGCGAGATCAAGTAGACGAGCCGCACCGTGCCGTCGACGGCGGCGAGCACCGCGTCGAGATCGTGATCGACGCGATCGTTCGCCAAGCGATACGGCACGGTGATCGCGTCGAGCATGCGTGCGGCGCACAACCGCGGGAACAGCGGCCAGCTCGGCGTGTGCGCGACCAAGCGCTCGCCGGCGCGCAGCACGACGCCGAGCACGCGATCGACGAGCTCGCTCGCGCCCGCACCGAGCACGATCGCGTCGAGCGCGACGCCATGCTCCGCGGCGAGCAGCTTCGCGAGCGGCGGTAGCGCCGGGTAGCGCTCGAGCGCACCGTGCTGCGCGTAGTCGGCGAGCGCCGCGCGCGCCGCGGGCGATGGCCCGAGCGGATGTGCGAGCGCGTCGGCGCCGCTGGTATCGAGCTCCCACGTCGAGCGCCAGGCGTGCGTGATCCGGCCGTGCACGCCGGGTTCGGCGAGCGCCGCGAGGAGCGCCGGGACCGCCGCCTCGGCCGGCGCGCCATGAGGTTGCAGGCCCGTGCGATGCGCGCCGAGCTCGACCGCCGTGATCGTCGCGGTCGGAAAGTCGCACGCGAGCGCGCGGGTCAGCCCTTCGAGCGCGTGCTTGCTCGCGATGTACGCGGCGCCGCCGGCGCGCGGCACCACGACCGCGCCCGACGACACGTTGACGACGCGCGCCCGCGGATTCGCCGCGAGCACGGCACGCGCGCACGCGAACGGACCGGCGACATTGGTCGCGAGCACGTCACCGATGTCGTCGCCGGCGATCGCCGCGTTGTTGACGAGCGCATCGACTCGGCCCCAGCGTTCGAGCGCCGCCACGATCACGCTCGTCGACGTACGCACGTCGCACGCCACGAACACGACGCCGGGCTCGGGCTCGCCGGGCTCGCGCGCGCACACCATGACGTGTGCTCCCTCCGCGACGCACGCCCGCGCGAGCGCCCGGCCGATACCTCGGGTCCCGCCGGTGATCACGACGACGCGGCCCTCGATCGACATCGCGCCGAGTCTGTCACGAAGACGCGGGCTAGCCTACGATGAGGTGTTGCGTCGCTTCACCGACGAGCCGCTGTTCGCGATCGCGCAGTTCGTCGCGGACGTGCTCGCGCGCGGCGAGCTCGCCGAGCTGATCGTCGCGGATCCGGACCACGGCGCCGGGATGTACGCCGGCGAGCACCTCGGCGATTCGATCCACCGGCCGTGGCGCGTGTGGGTCGAGCTCGCCGACCGCCTCGGCGCGCGCCTGTTGACGCCGCGGATCGCCGACGGCGAGGTCGCGCTGCGGTTCGAACCACTCGCGCGTGACCGCGTGCCGGCGCGCGGCGAGGGCAGCGAGGCCTACGGGACGGCGAGCGGATTCGCGCGCATCCACAAGCTCGAAGACCCGGGCTTCGTCCTCGATCTGCGCGAGGCGCTCGATCGCGCGCACCTGCCACCGGCGCCGCGCGTGCTCGCGGTCGGCGTCAACACCGGCGACGAGCTCGCGCTGGTCTATGCCGCGGCGCCCGGCGCGCGGGTCACCGGCATCGATCATAGCGAGAGCGCGATCGCGGTCGCCCGCGAGCACTGGCCCGCCGCGACGTTCCACGTCGCCGATGTCGCCGCACCGCTGGCGGCGATCGGCCGGTTCGAGCTCGTGCTCGCGATCGGCATGCTGCAGAGCGGCGAGCTCGACGATCGCGCGCTGTTGCGACGGCTCGTGCAAGACCACCTCGCGCCGGCCGGCGCCGTGATCGTCGGCGTGCCGAATTGTCGTTACGTCGACGGCGAAATCAGCTTCGGGGCACGGATGCGAAACTTTAGCCAGCCCGAGCTCGGGCTCGTCATCAAGGACATCGCGTTCTACCGCAAGTACTTGCAGCAGCATCACCGGCGGGTGTTCGTGACCGGCCGCAATTATCTGTTTGTCACGGCCGTTGCAGAGGTCTCGGCGCCATGAAGAAGCTGATCGGCGTCGCCATCATCGTCGTGCTCGTCGCGGTCAATCCTCTGTTCCGCGCGGCCGTGCACGACTACAGCTACAGCGAAGCCGATATGCGGCGCGCGGTCGAAGGCACGTGGGTGCTGACGCCCGCGCACGGCGCACCGATCCATTTCACGGTCACCGACAAGGGCATGCACGCATCGCGCGAAGGTTGGGTTCGTTCGGCCGGCGCATGCGGTGAGCGCTCGTTCGTCCACACTGCCGGTGCGTGCGGCGATTTCAGCACGCTCGAGCTCGAGATCGCGAGCTCC
>Ga0193728_1000186_pt1 | contig 28242 bp, 31 predicted proteins | sample U1c1metaG_FD_143037 | JGI IMG/M metagenome (GOLD analysis project Ga0193728, IMG submission 143037) | Soil microbial communities from a riparian zone of the East river system, Colorado, United States - U1c1 | ecosystem: Environmental > Terrestrial > Soil > Riparian zone | place: USA: East River... | reverse complement strand
AAGGGCAACCCTTACCTGCGCGGCGCGCTCGGCCAGAGCGTGATGGCCGCCGCCCGCACCGACACCCGCCTCGGCGAGCAGTACCGCCGGATAGCCCGGCGCCGCGGCAAGCAGAAAGCCATCGTCGCGGTGGCCCGGTCCATCTGCGAGATCTCCGCCATCCTCATCGCCGACCCCGCCGCCCGCTTCACCGACCCCGGCGCCGCCTATTACAGCCCCGGGAACCCCCAGCGCCAGACCCGCTCCAGGATCCGCGAGCTCGAACGGCTCAACCCCGGCATGAAAGTCACCCTCACCCCCGCCGAGCCGGCCGCCCTGACCGCCTGAACCACACCACCCAACGTAACCGGCCCGCTACCCGTCACTGTCCGAGGTGTCACCAGCACTCACCGTATTCCCCCAGGCCAGGAACCACCCCAGCGGCCGAGCCGCCCCGGGCCGCTGACGGCTGCCCTCCATGTGGTGGCCGTTTCCGATCAGGATGTGAGTGAGCTTCCCATGATCTTGGTGCGCCCCATGGCCGGCGGGCGAGGTGCCGGCGGCAGTGGCGCAGAAGGGACCCGTGTTACTCCAGAGGCAGCCGATGGAGCGAACTCTCCCGGCCAGCCCCGGCAGGTGAACCGGACCGGGACCGGCCGGGACGCCGGGCCGGAATCGGGCGGCGGCCAGGACGACGCGGCCCGGCCGGCCGTCCTGGCGGTGGCGGCGGGCCGGGCGGGCTGTCCTCGGGGTGGCGGCGGGCCGGGCGGGCTGTCCTCGGCCCAGCTGCAGGTACGCCCCGGCTACCTGGCGCGGGCCAGGAAGCGGAGCCCGCGCAGGTAACCGCCGCCGGCGCCGTCCACGCCGGCGCTGAAGGTCTCGTCCCCGGCGACCAGCCCGTCCACATGCAGGCGGGTACCCGGGCCGGCCGGGCCGGGCGCGGGCGGGTCGATGCGCACCCGTCCGCCGGGCACGTCCACCTCCAGCCCGAGCCGGGCCTGCACCAGGGCGCCGACCGAGGCCGCGGCCCAGGCCTGCGGGCGGCAGGATGCCGGGTAGGGCGATGGCCACGGCACCGCCGACCGGGAATCCCCGGCGAACAGTTCCGGCAGCCGCCCGCCGAACGCGGCCGCCGCGTCCAGCAGCCCGTCGCCGAGCGCGGCCGCCTCGGCGGCATGGCCGCTGGCGGCCAGGCCGCGGATCACGATCGCCGTGTCATGGCTCCACACCGAGCCGCAGTGATAGCTGAGCGGCGAGTACCCGCCGTTTCCCGCTGACATGGTGCGCAGGCCGAACCCGGAGTTCATCTGCCGGCCGACCAGCCGCGCCGCGACCTGGTCCTCCTCCGCCGCCGAGAGCAGGCCCGTCCCCAGCAGGTGCCCGATGTTGCTGGTGAGCGAGTCCGCCGGCCGCTTCTTCTCGTCCAGCGCGAGCGCCGGGTACGGCCCGGCGTCGTCGGCCACCCAGAACGCGGCCCGGAAGGCCGCCGCGAGCTGGCCGGCCCAGGTCCGCCACGTCGCCGCGCCCGGCTCGCGGAAGGCCTCCAGCAGGTCGGCGCCCCGGCTGGCCGCCTCGTAGGCGTACCCCTGGACCTCGCACAGCGCGACGGGGGGCGCGGCGATCCGGCCGTCGGCGAACCGGATCGCGTCTCCGGAGTCTTTCCAGCCCTGGTTAGCCAGGCCGGTCCCGCTCTCGTCGATGTACTCGAGGAACCCGTCTCCGTCGGCGTCCCCGTAATCGCGCAGGTAGGCCAGGGCGGCGGCCAGGCTGGGCAGGAGGGCGCGCACCTGGTCGGCGGGCATGCCCCAGCGCCACGCGTCGTGCAGCAGGCAGATCCACAGCGGCGTGGCATCGATGGTGCCGTAGTACAGCGCGGGCAGGCCGCCCGCGGCGCCGCGGCCGGCGGTGCGCAACTCGTGCGGGATCTTCCCCGGTGCCTCGCCGGTCGCGCGGTCCAGGCGGCGGCCCTGCAGCCCGGCCAGCGCGCGCAGCGTCCCGGCCGCGAGCGGCCAGCCGAACGGGAGCATCAGCCGCGCCGCCCAGATGCTGTCCCGGCCGAACAGGGTGAGGTACCACGGTGCCCCGCCGGCCAGGAAGCCGTCACCCGGGGCCCGTGACGTGGCGATGAGCAGGGCGGCAGCGTCCGACATGGCCTGGTCGAGCAGGGCGGGGAGCCGTGGGTCGTCACCAGCGGCGCGCACGCCGGCCCACGAGGGGCCGGCCTGGCCGGCGACGGGCACCACGACGGCGGCCGGGTCGGTGACCGCCAGCTCCCAGCCGAACTCGAGCTGGCCCCGGCCCTCCAGCCGGGCCGGCCAGCGCAGCAGCGCCCCGTCGCGGTCGGCCGACAGGACCGCGCCGGGAGCGCTGAGCCGCACCTGCAGCGGCCCGGCCCCCCAGGACAGGCCGGCGCCCGGGGCGGCCACCTCGACCGGCGCCGGCGGCCGCAACTGGCCGGCCTTGATCTCGCCGATGCTGGCCAGGTCGGCCGCCACGCGGAGCGTGATGTCGGCGCTGACCGGCCCGGCGGCGGCGGAGATGAGCCGGATCCGCTCCCGGACCCGGCCCGGGCTGACGGTGCGCTCGCGCTCCACCCGCACGGTCGGGTCGGGACCGTCGTCCCCGAGGTCCCGGCACGCGCTCACGAACAGCGCCGTGTCCGCCGCCAGCAGCCCGCTGCTGAGCGGGGTCGGCTCGGCCCCGCCGACCTCCAGCACGGCGGCCGACAGCACTCGCGCATCGGCGTGCAGGGCGCCCTGCGCCCCGGCCGGCCGGATCTGGCCGCTGCGCTCGCCGAGCACGGCGGTGGGCGCGCTCACTGTCGTCACCAGTTCGTGCAGCCAGGGCTGGCCTGAGGGTGGCATCCGCTGCCTCGCTTTCCCCGAGTTCGCCGCCCGCCCTTGACATAGTGGCCGGGCAAAGCTCACGATAACATCGTTTGAACGATCAAATTTAACGCTCAAATAGCTAATCAGCCAAGCGCGCCTCCCGCTCAGCAGGCTGGGCCGGACGGGACACGGCCGCGGCGGGACTGCGCCGAGGGAGTGATGCTGGTGCCCGCACCGCAGCGCCCCACCCTGGAGACGGTCGCCGAGGCGGCCGCGGTGTCCCGGCAGACCGTGTCGAATGTGCTGAACGCGCCGCACCGGGTCCGGCCGGCGACCCGGGAGCGGGTCGAGGCGATCATCGCCCAGACCGGCTACCGGCCGGTGAAGGCGGCGCAGACGCTGCGCACGCGGCGCTCGCACCTGATCGCGGTGGGGATCCCGCCGCCCGTGGAGGGCCGGGGCGAGGTCCTGGACGCCTTCCTGCACGCCCTCACCGAGCAGGCCCAGCAGCGCGGCTACCGGATCCTGCTGATCACCGCCGGGGACGACCACACCGAGATTGACGTGTACGGCGCGCTGCTGAGCGAGTACGACCTGGACGCGTTCGTCGTGACCAGCACGCACACCGGCGACGCCCGGACCGCGTGGCTCGGCCAGCACCGCGTGCCGTTCGTCACGTTCGGCCGGCCCTGGAGCGCCGCGGGGCGGCACTCGTGGGTGGACGTCGACGGTGCCTGCGGGATGCGGACCGTCACCCGGCACCTGATCGACGCCGGCCACCAGCGGATCGCCTACCTCGGCTGGCCGCAAGGATCGGGGGTCGGCGACGACCGCCGGTCAGGCTGGGAGCAGGCCTGCCGGGCCGCGGGACTGCCCACCAGCGGGCTGGACCGCCAGCTCGTCGACGGGCTGGACACCGGCCGCGCCGCCTGCGCCGGCCTGCTCGCCGGGCCCCGGCCGCCGACGGCGTTCGTCTGCGTCAGCGACGCGATCGCCCTCGGGGCGTGGACGGAGCTCACGTCACGGGGCCTGATCCCCGGCCGGGACGCGGCGGTGACCGGGTTCGACGACTCCGCCGCGGCCGCCGTGATCGGGCTCACGAGCGTGGCCCAGCCCGTCGCCGACGTCGCCGGCGCATGCCTGGGCGCCCTCCAGAAACTCCTGGCCGCCGACGGCGGTCGCCGTCGCTCGTATGACCGCGTGCTGCTGGAGCCCAGGCTGGTGCTCCGCAGCTCGGGCTAGTCAGCCAGCCCCCATGCGACCAACCATGACGGCCGGCCGGGGATTGCCCTGGCGATGTACAGCAAGGGCGAAGGGGGAGCGAAGGGAACTGTAGCCCTGCACGAGCTCATCTTCGACCGGTCCACGAGCGCCCTGATCGGCGAGGACACCACCGGCGTGAACCCGCGCACTCTGGCCCCCATCGGCGCCGACTACTGGACGGTCTACGTGAAGTCATTCATCGTCGGCTCGACCAGCTCAACCACGCCGGTCCCGCCGGCCAGCGGCAGCTAGCCCGCGGAGCGCCGTTCCGGGGGCATGGCCCGGCAGGCTCCCGGCCTGCCGGGCCATCACGCAGCCGGGGCGCCCGGCGAGTACCCGCCGGGCGCCCCGTCAGCCGGCGCATCGAGGAGCTCGTGGCCGGGCTGCGGCCCGCGTCACCGCAGGACATGGCGGCCATCCGCCGGGGCCGGGAGCCGGCCGGGGGCGCAGGCCAGGGTCGTCGCAGGGATGACGACGCAGCGCCCGCCCGCCGCAATGATGTGAGGGGGTTCTCGATGCGGTGCCCGGCCGCTTTCATGGCGTCCCGTTTCGTCGCATCCCCGTCAGCTGACATCGCGCGGCACCGTCGTCCGGGCGGCCAGCGCCGCGATCAGCACGGCCACGCCCGCGACCAGGGCCGCGGCCGCCGCGAACGGGAGCGGGGCGCCGCCGGCGGCCCCGTGCGCCGGGCCGAACGTGGAGTACCCGACGCGCGCGCCCGACAGCGTGGTGGCCGCGGCGTAGGGCAGGTAGGGCCGGGCCGCCGGGTACAGCCCGCCGAGCACCGACTCGATCACGACGGCCCAGACGAAGACGCCGACGACCGCGGCCAGCTGGGACCGGATCAGCGAGCCCACGGCGGCTCCGGCGGCGGCCAGCAGCGCCGCGGCGAGGACATAGCCGGCCAGGTCACGGGCGATCGTGCCGGCGCCAAGGGCCAGGTGCTCCCCGCGGGCGGCCACGAAGATCAGGCCGGTTCCGGCGGCCAGGACGCCCCCGGCCAGGCCGAAGACCGCCCCGCCGCAGGCCGCCGCGAGGGCCTTGGCGGCCAGGACCGTCGTCCGGCGCGGCTGCGCCAGGTAGGTCAGCGTGGCCGTGCCGTGCCGGAACTCGCCGCTGGAGACCGTGACCCCGAAGATGCCGGCCAGCAGGATGGCCCAGACGCCCACGGTGACCTGGGTCGTGAGGCCGCTCGCGGTGTCGACCGGGTCGCCCTGGGTGCCGTTGAGCACGGCGAACACCGCGGTGATCCCGGCGGCGGTGGCCAGCAGGCCGTAACTCAGCCGGGTGGTGCGGATCTTGAGCAGCTCGACGCGGATCTGCCGCATCATCTTGATACCTCCTGAGCGGGGTCAGCGGACTGGCGGGCGGATGGTCCGGCGGTGAGGCGGAGGAAGACGTCCTCCAGGTCGGCGCCCGCGGTCAGCTCGGCCAGGCCGGACTGGGCCACCGCGCGGCCGCGGTCGACGATGACGACCTGGTCGACGGTCTGGGCCACCTCGGCCAGCATGTGGCTGGATATCAGGACGGCGGTGCCCTCGGCGGCCAGGCCGCGGAGCAGGTTCCGCAGCCAGCGCACGCCCTCCGGGTCCAGGCCGTTGGTCGGCTCGTCCAGGATGAGCACCTCGGGGTCGGTGAGCAGCGCGGTGGCCAGGGCCAGGCGCTGGCGCATGCCGAGGGAGAGCCCGCCGATCCGGCGGTCCGCGGCCCCGGTGAGCTCGACCAGGTCGAGCACGTCCTCGATCCGCGACGGGTCCGCCTCCCCGGCCAGGGCCTGGACCCGCAGGTGGTTGCGCGCGGTGCGGCCCGGGTGGAAGCCGGACGCCTCCAGCACCGCGCCCACCTGCTGCAGCGGCTCGGGCAGGTCGGCGTAGGCGTGCCCGTTGATGGTCGCGGTGCCCGCGTCCGGTGCGACCAGGCCGAGCAGCATGCGCAGCGTGGTCGTCTTCCCGGCGCCGTTCCGGCCCAGGAAGCCGGTCACCGTGCCCGGCTCGACCTCGAAGCTGAGCTGATCGACGGCCAGAACCGGGCCGAACCGCTTGGTCAGCCCCGATGCCCTGATGACTGGCATATGTCTCCTCCCTCGTCGGCCGGGGCGCTGGCCCCGGCGTGCCTGAAGCGTTGCGCCACCCAGCGTCCCCGGCGGGAGCCCCGGCGTCGCCGGCCGCAGCGCCGGCGCCGGGTCGTCTTCTGGGGTAGGCCATGGCCTGCGCCGTGCTCCGTGGGAGGTAGGCGGCGGGGCCGGGATGGGGACGGCAGGCCGATGCCGGCCGGCCGCCGGGCGCGTACCGTCGGTAGCGATGATCGAGCTCCACTGGTGGTCCGGGCCCGCGCGGCGCTGGGCCGTCGACGCGGCGATCGCGGCGGCCGTGACCGCGTTCATGGTCGGTTGCACGTACGCGGCCGGCTCGTGGCACCCGCACGCGGCCCCGCCCGGCCCGGCGACCTACGTCGCCCTGGCGGTGGGCGGCCTGTCGCTGACCGCCCGCCGGCGCTTCCCGGTCGCCGTGCTGGCGATCACGCTCGGGTCGGCGCTGTGGGCCGGGGCCGGCCGCCAGACGAACCTGGCCTGGCTCTCGCTGATCGTGGCGTTCTTCACCGCGGTGCTGGCCCGGCGGCGGGCGGCCGCGGTCGCGTCCCTGCTCACCGGCTACGTCGCCTCGGTATGGCCGCCCTGGCGGATCGGCGCGCCGCACCACGCCACCGCGGGATTCGCGCTCGGGCTGGCCATCGGCCTGCTCTTCCTGCTAAGCGTCGCCGAGGTGATCCGCGCGCGCAGCCAGCGGAGGGCGGCCCTGGAGCGCGGCCGCGCGGAGGAGGTGCTGCGGCGGGCCGGGGAGGAGCGCATGCGGATCGCGCGGGACCTGCACGACGTGGTGGCGCACAATATCTCGGTGATCAACGTCCAGGCGAACACGGCGCTGCACCTGATGGACCGCCAGCCCGAGCGGGCGCGCCAGGCGCTGACCGCCATCAACGACGTGAGCAAGCAGGCGCTGGTCGAGCTCCGCTCGGTGCTCGGGGTGCTGCGGGACGTGGACGAGACCGCCCCGCGGGCGCCGAGTCCCGGCCTGGCCCGGCTGCGCGACCTGGTGGACAGCGCGGCGGCGGCCGGGCTGACCGTGCGCCTGGAGGAGGACGGCCCGCTGGCGCCGCTGCCGGCCGACGTGGACGTGGCCGCGTACCGGATTGTCCAGGAGGCGCTGACCAACAGCGCCCGGCATGCCTCCGGCGCGGCCGTCACGGTGCGCGTCCGTTCCGCCGCGGATGCGCTCCTCGTCGAGGTCACCGATGACGGGGCGGGCCAGCCGGCCGGCCGGGGCGCCAGCGCCGTCAGCGCCGTCAGCTGGGCCGGCGGCTCGGGCAACGGCATCACCGGCATGGCCGAGCGGGCGGCCGCGCTCGGCGGCACGCTCCAGGCGGGCCCGGAGCCCGGCGGCGGCTTCGGGGTCTTCGCCCAGCTGCCGCGCCGAGGCGGCGGGTCGTGATCCGGGTCGCGCTGGCCGACGACCAGGAACTGGTCCGCGCCGGGTTCGCCGCCCTGCTCGATGCCGAGGAGGACATCGAGGTGGTCGGGGAGGCGGCGGACGGCCGGCAGGCCATCGGCGTCGTCGAGCGGCTCGCGCCCGACGTGCTGCTGATGGATATCCGCATGCCCGTGCTCGACGGCATCGAGGCGACGCGGCGCATCGCCGCGAACCCGGGTACCGCCGCCGTGCACGTAGTCATCCTGACCACCTTCGAGCTGGATGAGTACGTATTCGAAGGGCTGCGGGCGGGCGCGGCCGGGTTCCTGGTGAAGGACACCGACGCGGCGGAGCTGATCCGGGCCGTCCGGGTGGTGGCCGGCGGGGAGGCGCTGCTGTCGCCGACGGTGACCCGGCGCCTCATCGCCGAGTTCGCATCGCGGACGCGGCCCTCGCGGGGGCTGCCCGGCCTGGCCGAGCTCACCCCGCGCGAGCGGGAGGTCGTCGCCCTCGTCGCCGCGGGGCTGTCCAACGAGGAAATTGCCCGCAAGATCTTCGTGAGCCCGTCGACTGTGAAGACCCACGCGGCCCGCGCCATGACCAAGCTGGCCGCCCGGGACCGGGCCCAGCTGGTGGTCTTCGCCTACGAGGCGGGCCTGGTCCGGCCAGGCTGGACGAGCTGACCGGCCCGCGCGTGTAGGTTGCCGGGCATGGACTGGAAGATCGAACTCGTGGCGGTGCCGGTGACCGATGTCGACCGGGCCAAGGCGTTCTACGTGGACCAGGTGGGCTTCAATGCTGATCACGACTATCAGGTCAGCGAGACGCTGCGGTTCGTGCAGCTGACGCCCCCCGGCTCGGCGTGCTCCATCGTGATCGGCACGGGGACCACCGAGATGACGCCGGGCTCGCAGAAGGGCCTGCAGGTCGTCGTGGCCGACGTCGAGGCGGCGCGGCGGGAGCTGGTCGCGCGCGGCGTGGCGGCCAGCGACGTCGACGTCCAGCCCTGGGGCTCGTTCGTCACCTTCAGCGACCCCGACGGCAACACGTGGGCGCTGCAGCAAGTGCAGCAGCGGTAGCGAAGGCCGCCATCCCGGTCAGCTGCCGAGGCTGCGGCCGCCGTCGACGACGATGCGCTGGCCCGTGACGAAGCCGGCCCCGTCGGAGGCCAGGAAGCTGACCGCATGGGCGATGTCGGCGGGAGTTCCCATGCGCCCGGCGGGCACGGACGCGAGATAGGCATTCCGCGTCTCCGCAGGCACGTCCGCATGGCGCTCGACGGGCACGAAGCCGGGCGCGACGGTGTTCACGGTGATGCCGAACGGGGCGAGCTCGCGCGCCCAGCTGCGGGCCAGGCCGATCTGCGCGCTCTTGGCGGCGGCGTAGGCCGACCGGCCTGGCGGTGGCCGGCTGGCGACCTCGGAGTCGATGTGGACGATGCGGCCGAACCGCCGGGCCTGCATCCCGGGCAGCACCGCCCGGCCCAGCAGCACCGGGCTCTGGACGAAGAAGCTCAGCTGCGCGAGGTGGTCGGCCCAGGTCACCTCGGTGACCGGGGCTTCGGGCTGCGGGCCGGTGGCGTTCAGGACGAGCACGTCGACGGGCCCGAGGGTGTCGCCGATCGCGGCGGCCAGCTCGGTAACCTGCCGCTCGTCGGTGACATCTCCGGCGAAGGCGCCGGCCGTCCGCAGCGGCGGACCTGGAACGAGCAGGGCCCACCAGCGCGAGCTAGCCCGCCAGTTGCCTGGCCAGCCAGAGAATGGGCTCGATTACGTTGATCGGATACACCGCGCCGCGAACGCGCATGCCGCGGGACCCGTGCTCGTCAGGGACCTCGTTTTGGTAATCATCGGGGTCGTAGCGGCCGGTGCGGGGGTTCACGTAGAAGCCGATGGAGGAAGTGACAAAGAACCTCATCCGCTCGGGAATGAAGTGCCGGTGCAGCGTGGGCAGCAGCAAATCCGAACTAGTGGAAACTACCTCCGTCAGCTCCGTGAACAATTCCTCGGCATCTTCGTCGGCTACCCGCGGGAAGCCGAGCGGGTCGGCCGGGTCCACGGTGGTCATGGCCAGGCGGCGGGCCGTCTCCAGCACTCTGGCCTGGTCAAATTTTGTTATGCAGACCGCGATGTAATGCGGTAGCCGGCCATTGACGAGAGCATCCGAGCCGGTCATCCGGCTCGCCAGCCGGTTCAGTACCCCGATGGTGTGCTCAAAGATGTCACCGTGGCTGAACTCCCGGACCGGGTCGAAGACATAGACGATGCCCCGGCTGTTCTCCAGGTTCTTCATGAGGTCATTCTCGGCTTCCGGGTACCGCCGGCTCGCCAGGGAAAACAGCTCGCCGCTGGCGTCAGCGAGGTCGAGGCCGACTGTTGGGACCTGCTCGCGAAGGCGACCCGGGCGCAGCCGCCGCCGGGGTGGCTGCCCCTTGAGCGGCCGTTCCATCACCCAGCTGTACTGGTCCAGAGCGGCCGTGGCATTGGGGAACTGCCGCCGGGCGAGATCGGTGGTGAGGCTGATCAGCGCATCAGTGGAAGGCTCGTCGATGCCGACGAGCCGCCAGCCGGAGGTACTCTGCCGGGCCAGGGCGATGCTGAGCGCCGCGAGGAATGTCGTTTTCCCGCTGAGCGGCGGTCCCCACATGGCGATCCCGACGGTGGGCCGGGAGACCGCGGGCGGCAGGGTCGGCGGGACTGCCGGGACGACCGGGCGGGACTCCGGAGGCACCTCCCCGGTGGCCGGCGGAGCCGCGGCGACGGAGACGTTCGGGTCGGCGGGGATGACCACCATGCTGGGGTCCAGGCCAGCACCCAGGGCGTAGTACCGGCCAATGCGGCGCAGCACCATCGACTCGATCCCCGCGTCAGCGTCCCCGATGTCCCCGGCGGCCGCGGCCGTGCCGCCGGGCTGGCCGAGGGACGCCAGGCGGCCCGGTCCGGCGGCCACGAGCTCCAGCACGCGGGCGGCGTCGGACCGGGTGATGGTGCGCAGCAGCTCCTCCCGCACACCCGGCAGGAAGTCGAAGGCCGGCTCCGCCGGGGCGGGCGCCGGCCTCGAGCACAGCAGCCCGCCGAGGTAGACCTCGGCTAGCTGCTGCGGATCCGGGTCGGTCAGCTCCGCCTGGAGGTAGCGCATCATCGGCAGGCTGAGCGGCGCCGCGGCCAGGTGGCCGGCCAGCCGGAAGGCGCCGGGTGACGCGCCCGCCCGGAATCGCCCCACGATCTGCTCCGGGCGGTCGTCATCAGCGGCGTCATCAGGTTCATCAGCGGCGTCGCTGGCGTCGCCGGCCACGGGCACGGCCTTGGTGAAGGCCGTCATCGCGTAGGCGCGGCCGGGGCCGGCCACGAGCCTTGCCCACGCGGCGAACCAGCTGGGCGTGATGCCCAGGACCGGCACCGGAATGCCGGCGACATCGTCAGCGGCCAGGTACGGATCGGCCGGGGTGACGTCCAGCCGGTAGTTCGGCGCGCCGGGACGCGGCGCGCGCAGCTGCACGTAGTGAGACGCCAGGGCCGAGCGCTCCCACATGCGCTGGGGAAGCGGCTGCACGATGGCGAGCGGCCCGGTGCGTGCCCAGTCGTGCAGGATCCGCATCGCATCGCCGTCCCGCCACGGATCGCCAGTGCAGTCGGTAAGCACCAGGATGGCCTGCCGGCCGGTCGGGTCGACCAGTTCCCGCGGGCTGCGCGGCGTGCCTGCGGACGTGTGCGGGCAGATGACGGCCGTCCCGTCGCGGAACTGCAGGTCCCAGGCGCGGATGGCCCGGAAGGCGCCCAGCTGGGCGAGCAGCGCGTGTAGCTCGGCGGCCACGTCCTCCCACAAGATCATCGATGGGCCGGAGTCGATGACCAGGGCCAGGCTGAGCCAGCGCCGGGGCGACGGGACCAGGACGGGCATGACGGTCTCCGCGTCGGCGCTCTGCGTCGCGGTGGCCTCCTCGTCCAGGACCAGCGTGTGGCCCGAGTGGGTGGTGCGGGCCAGGGCCCGCAGCGCGCGCAGCAGTTCCAGGGGGCGGCTCGGCTGCCGCCCGCGCGAGTGCGGGCGCGGCGGGGCCGCCTGCTGAGTGCCGCGGGACGCCGACCAGATCGTGAGGACCTGGCCCCGGTCACCGGGAGTGTCCTCGGTGCCGTCGCCGGCCGGGGACGCGGTCGCGCGAACCGGCAGCGTGCCCGCGACAGCATCCGCCGTGGGCCGGTCGCCGGCCGACGGGGCAGCCGCCGGGGTGCTGGTCATGTGCGCGGCCAGCCAGAGCGCGTCCGCCGCCTCCCGCTCGGTGACGTCGGCGCCCGCCCGGTCCAGGGCGGCCAGGAGCCCGAGTACGCCGCTCGCGGCCGGCATTACGCCGGCTCGGGGCTCAGGTACCGGAGCAGCAGCTTCAGCAGCCCGGCCCGTTCCGCCGGGTCCAGGTCAGTGCGGCAGGTCAGCTGGATGGCGTTCAGCAGCTGGTCGGTGGCGAGCTCGCCGCCGGCGGCCCGCTTCTCGAACTGGCCGATCAGGTCGGTGATCTCCTGCGTAACCTCTTCCTCGAGCTGCGCCTCCACGATCTGGGTGAGCTGCTCTGCGTTCGGCCGCTCGATGTCCAGCCGCAGGCACCGGCGCAGGAACGCGCCGGGGAACTCCCGCTCGGCGTTGTTGGTCATGACCACGAGCGGGAACTGGCGGCAGCGGACCCGGCCCTGCCGGATCTGGGCCGGCTCCGTGCCGTCCGCGGTCGTGATCATCACCTCGGGCGCCTGGTCGGCCATCCGGGCCAGCTCAGGGATCTCGTACTCGCCTTCCTCGAAGGCGCTCAGCAAGTCATTGGGCAGGTCGATGTCGGCCTTGTCGATCTCGTCGATGAGCAGCACCCGGGGCGTGTCCGAGGGCAGCAGGGCGGTGCCCAGCGGGCCCAGGCGCAGGTAGCGCCCGATGCTGGTGCGATTCTCGGACAGCTTCATGCTGACGTCCTGCAGCCGGCCGATCGCGTCATACCGGTAGAGGCTGTCCTTCAGCGTCGAGCTGCTGGTGATGGACCAGCGCAGCACCGGCCGCAGGCCAAGCTCGTAGGCGATGGAGTAGGCCAGCGTGGACTTGCCGACGCCGGGCTGGCCGGTGACGAGGAGCGGGCGGCGCAGGTAGAGAGCCGCGTTGACCGGGGCCAGCAGATCCGCGTGGGCACGGTAGGACGCGCCCTTGATCAGGTCGCCTGGGCTCCAGCCGGGATGATCGAGCGCCGCGTGCGGCTGGCCCGCGGTCGCATCGAACGCGCGCCAGCGCGGCGGCGCGGGCAGCCGCGCGATGCCGTCGTGGACGGTGCCGGAACCCTCGTATAGCTGCCAGTCGCTCATCCTGACCCTGTCGCGCGGGGTTGTCGATTAAGGGGCACGTTCCACCAGGGCAGGCGATCGGGATCGTCCCACAGGATCGCGATGCGGCGGGCGGGGGAGTCGGGGCTGCCGTTCCCGGTCCGCACCTGCCACACGGCCTCGGGCAGGCCGCTCAGCGGCTCCTCGCCCAGCTCCCTGGCGACGGTGTCGCGGAACGCGCTGCCGCAGGAGCCGTGGTCCGCGAGCAGCTGGTGGTCCGCGCACGGCTGATGGCGCCACAAGATCACCGGTGCGCCCGCGGACCGCGCTGCCTCCACCGGCACCGGCACCGGCCGGCCCGGATGCCAGGCGGTCATCGCGACCAGCGGGAGCCGGCCATTGAACTGCAGCCCGCGGTGCAGCTCCGGCAGGTCCCGGGTGTCCGCGCAGTCGACCCACAGCTCATCCCACTGCTGTGAGTCCTTCGGCGGGAGCCGGCTGTCCCGGAACTGCTCGCTCCGGGACTGCAGGGCTCGCCGCTGCAGCGGCTTGCGGTCGGCGAACCGGACGACGACGGCATGACTGTCGCCGATGGGCAGGCCGTCCATGGTCCACCACTCGACCGCGTCGTCCAGCATCCGGTCCGGCAGCGCGAACTCGATCAGGATAGGACGGTGCGGCGGCAGGTCCGGGATGAGGTCGGCCAGGACGTCGGTCACCACCTGCTCGATCTTGCTCAACGGGTAGGGCCCGGGCGGGACCTCGACCGGGTAGGGCGGATCACCGCGGCACTCGTAGCACCAGATGTCGAGCAGCACCTCCCGCTCCGGATCGGCGGTCCGCGAGTTGAGCCGGACGACAATGACCGGGCGGCCGTCCGAGTCGTCCTCGGGAGCGGCGGCGGCCTTCCGGCGGCGGTCGGACAGCGCGCTTTCCTGCCCCAGGCGCCGCGCCAGGCTGAGGGCGGGATCGGCGGGGGTGTCCTGGCGGTCCTGCAGCAGCTCGAACAGCCGGACCAGCGGAGCCGGCTCATCGCTGTCCGGCCTGATGAGCAAGTCGGCCACGGCATGAGCCAGGGCCGTCACGTCGTCCAGCGGGAAGGGCGGCCGCGGGCCGCGCGGGCCCGCGATGTCACGCCAGAGCTGGCTGAAATCCGCGCGGCGCAGCCGGGCGCCTGCGGCCAGGCTGATCAGCTGGCCCAGCTCGGACGGCGTGAGCAGCCGCCCCAGCGGATCGCTGATGTCCAGGACGGCCTTGCGCTGCAGGCTCCAGTCATCGTGGTCCTGACCCACGTCCTGGTTCGCCTGCCACACGTCACCGAACTCCTGGCGGAGCACGGCCGCCGGGATGACCAGGCCGCCCAGGCTGGTGTCCTTCTTGCGCTGGCACTTGGTCACCCCGCAGACAACGCCGCGGCGTGGGTCTAGCACTGGCCCGCCGGACATGCCCGGTGACAGCTGGCTGTCGACGATCCCCCAGACGCGACCGCGGCCGAGGCCCTGCGGGCCGGCCAGCCGGCCCGGCGTGCCCTGGAAGCCGGTCGCGGTGTCGTACACCTGAGTGAACCCGCCGACGTAGATCTCCGACGTGTCCGTCTCGCGCAACTCGCCTAGGACGACCTGCGGCTGCCCGGGCGGGACCCGGTCGAGGGAGATCACGCAGAGATCGGGGGTGGCCCAGACCCTGGCCGGCCCCTTTTCCAGCGGCCTGGCCCTGACCTGCCCGCCGTAGGCGGCGCCCCGCCACCTGACCGTCGCGCGCGCCGCGGTTATCCGGTCGCCGGAGGCCACCACATGCGCGCAAGTAACCACCACTCCCGGGGCCACGAAAAAGCCGCTGCCGCCGGCAATGCCGCCGTCCGCCAGGACTTCCAGGGTGCAGTCGTCGGTGAGCCGCTTCAGCACCTCGTGCGGAGACCTCATGCCGCTGGCGCGGAGCTGTCACCCGACGGCCCGCCGTCCTCGTCACCTTCGTCGGCTTCGATGGCCGGCACCCCGGTCCCGTGATCCCACTCAAGCCGGACCATGACCGACGCGTGCGTGCCCGCATCCGCGATCAGGGCGAGGACCTGAGAGCCCTTGACCGCCAGGTCGAATCCCAGCTCGACGGTCACCCGGTCCGGCCGGGCGGCCTCGAGCGCTTCATGCAGCTCCCGCGTAATGCCCCGCACCGAGGCGGCGACGTGCCGGAACGACATAATCTCGCGCAGGCCCACATCGCTGGGTCCCTGGTCGTCATCATCCAGCGGCCCGCCAATCAGCGCCGCCCGGACCAGCAGGCTGGCCCCATCGTCAAGCGTTACCTCAACGATCTCCGTGTCGCCCATTTCCCCCACCGCAGGCACCGTCCGGCTCAATCGTGCGATAAGTATTGCAGCACCCCAGGCCCGGCGGAACCCAGTGGCTGCACTTAAGCAAACGGCCTCAACATTGGCGCCTCATATACGTCGAAACAGAGCGATAGTGCGGCATGACGTTATGATCGCCGGCGGCCATTCCGGCGCATCTCAGGCCCACCAGGCCGGTCGGCGGCCGGCCGGCCCTAGCAGGTCGCCGGCCCGGCTGAAGCTCAGGGGCCGCCGCTCCTGCGCCAGCTGCCGGACGCGCCGCGGCGGATCCTCGCCCAGCCACCGCAGGTAGGCGTCGGCCTGCGGGTCCCCGGTCGGCTCGCGCCCGGTCTCGTCCCAGCGCACGGTGTAATCCTCGCCCCGGCGAGGTGCCCGGGCGAAGAACAGCCGGAGCCGGTGGCGCTGGAACGTACTGCTGGTCCAGGTCGAGGCCGAGAGCTCCGCCCGCAGGCCGTAGGGCAGCAGCGACGCCACGCTGTCCAGGAAGCCGAGCCGCTCGGTCAGGCCAGCCTCGTCCGCGCCGAGGACGCACACCGGCCTGCCGGTCAGCAGCAGGGTCGCCGCCCGCATGGCCGGCCCGCCGGGATGCGGCGGTCGCGCCTCGGTGTCCAGGTCCGCCGGGACCGGCTGACCAGGGCCGCCCGGCAGCCGGATCTGGCGCAGGGCCGCGAACATCGCCTGGTACGACACGCCCCCGGCCGCCAGCTGCCCGAATGGCAGGCAGAAGTACCGGGTCAGCGCGGCGTGCGGCCGGCCAGCCTCGTGGATGGCGATGCCCACACAGCCGTCCCGGCCCTGGTCGCCCCGCAGCCAGCTGATGGTCACCTGCGGCAGCGACTCCAGTGTGCCGGGCGAGTAGCGGGTCAGCAGCTGGCTGAAGTTCTCCGGGCTGATCGTTCCCTCGCTCCAGCCCAGCAGATGAAACCCGACGTCGGGCTCCTCCTTGCCCCACAGCGCCCACTGCGCCGTCACCCGGATCCTCACGAGGTCACCGCCGCGATAACGACCAGCGCCGCGACCAGCAGCACGGCGGCGATGACAGCCACGCTGGCGCGGGCGCCCCGGATCCGGCGGCGGCCCGGCCGGGCGGGTGGCGCCGCTGGCTCCGGATCGGGTCCGGCCGGCGTGTCCGGCGCCGCGATCCCCAGCCCGGACAGCAGGCGCCGCACCTCTTCCGGCGCGAAGCCCGCCGGCTGGCCGGCCGCGGCCAGCTGCTCGACCCGCCGGACCGTATCCTCGCGCAGCCAGGACAGGTAAGCCGCGCAGGCGCCGCCGGCGTTCGGGACCGTGCCCGCCTGATCCCAGGCGACGGCGATGTCCTCCGCTCCGCTGCGCGGCACGGCGGCGAAGAAGAGCCGGAACCGGTGCGCGGCGGTACTGCCGGCCCAGGTGGACACCGACAGCCGGGCCCGCATCCCGTACGGCAGTAGCGAGGCGACCGCGTCGAGGAAGCCGAGGCGCTCGGTGACCGTCAGGTCCTCAGCGCCGAGCACGCAGACCGGATAGCCGCTCAGCAGCAGCGCCGCGACGCGCAGCGCGAACTCGGCGGGCGCCGGCGCCGGGCCGGGGCGGACCGCCAGGTCCGCGCGGACCGGCTCGGGCGACGCGGCGGGCAGCCGCACCGCGCTCAGGGCCTCGTACAGGTCCGAGTAGGACACGCGGGACCGCGCGGCGTCCGGGAACCGCACGTAGTAGAGGCGGGCCCGGGTCACGGTCCGGCCGTGCGCGTCAACCGCGCCCGGGCCAGCCGCGTCCGGGACAGCACGATCGTGGATGCCGACCGCGAGGCAATCGCCGAGCGAGTCGTCCCGCAGCCAGCCGATCGTCACCTGCGGCCAGGAATGCGGCCCGGCGTGCGGCGTGCCCGGCAGGTAGCGGGTCACCACCCAGTCGACCGCGTCGCGGCTGATCTCCCCGGCGCTGCAGGCCAGCTGGTGATACCCGCTGCCACCGGCCTCCGTGCCCCACAGGGCCCACTGCACGCGGAGGGTGATGGTGGCCATGCCGGGTCACGCTTCCGCGAGCTGCCGGGCGAGCCAGAACACTGGCTCCACCACGTTGACCGGGCGCACGGCGGTGCGGACGCGGGACTCGCCCGCGCCGGGCCCGCCCGGCAGCACGTTCTGGTAGTCAGCGAAGTCGAAGCCGCCGGAGCGCGGAGCGACGTAGAAGCCGATCGACGAGGTGATGAAGAACTTCACCCGGCTCGGCAGGAAGTGCGCGAGCAGCGTGTTCACCACCAGGTCGGCGTTGCCGCTGTGGGAGACCTGGCACAGGCGGCCGAGCAGCTCCCGGGCGTCGTCCTCCGCCACCGTGGGGGAGCCGAGGTCATCAGCCGGGTCGGCCGTCAGCAGGTCCAGCGCCATCGCGGTCTGCAGGACCCGCGGCTCGTCGAACTTCGTCACGCAGACGGCGACATGGTGCGGCAGCCGGCCGCCGATCCGCTCCGGCGAGTCGACCATCCGGCTGGCCAGCGTGGCCAGCATCCCGAAGGTGTGCTCGAACGCGTCGCCTCGCAGGAACTCCCGGATGGGGTCGAACAGGAAGACGATGCCGCGGCTGGATTCCAGGGTCGTGACCAGGTCTTCCCGCGCGTACCGGCTGCCTTCCGGGGCGTAGATCTCGCCCGCCGGGTCGACCAAGCGCAGCCTCACTCGGGCCGGCGGGCCCGGCGCCGGGTCCCGGCGCGGCCACCGCCGCCGGACGGCGGGCGGCCGGGTCTCCTCTAGCACCCAGGAGAACATCTCCAGGCCGGCCGTCGCCGCCGGGAAGCTGCCTTCAGCCAGCCGGCCCGTCGAGCTGATGAGCATCTCCGTGGAAGCCGGGTCCTGGCCGGTCAGGCTCCAGCGCCCGTTCTGGCTGGCGATCGCGATGCCTAGGGCGGCCAGGAACGTTGACTTGCCGCTGCCCGGCGGCCCCCACATGGCGATGCCGTGCTCGCGTGGCGCAGGCATGTCAGGCCGGCTCCGCGTCGGCCAGCGGGAACGGGATCCGCTGGGCGGTCGCGCTGAGCAGGCCCAGGCTGACCGCGAAGGTGGTGTCGGCCGCCGCGCCGCGCCGGGCGAGGGCATCCCGGCCGAGCTCAGCCCAGATGCCGTCGGGCTCCGCGTCCCGGATGGCGCCGAAGGTGATGCCGGGCTGCTGCTCGTGCAGCTCAGCCAGGCTGCGCTGCCAGTCGCTCCGGTGCGGGCAGGGGATGATCTCGGTCCGGGGATCCACTCGGGGCGGGAACGCTGGCCTGCTGCCCGCCGTCACCAGCACCGGGCGCGCGCGCCGCGGCTCGCTCTGCAGCCGGGCGCCGACCTCGGCCAGCACGCACTCCAGTTGCGCCGCCCGCGCATAGCCCGGCCGGTCCGCGGCCCGGCCGGGCATTCCGCCCAGTGCGGCCGCCGCCGCGGCCGGGCGGACGGCCCAGGCCAGCACGGCCGGCGGCTCGTCGGTCTCGCCCCAGCTGACGGCGTGCGGCCCGTACGCGATGACCGACACGCTCAGCTCGCTGCTCCGGCGGTCCGCGACCAGGCTGAGCAGCTGCCGGACCTGGGCTACTCGCTGGCGGACCTCCTCCTGGCTCCCGCTGGCCTCGATGGCGCAGATCAAGTGCGCGGGCACCAGCCGCGGCAGCTCCTCAGGGACCATGGCGATCAGCTCGGGCCAGCTCCGCTGCTCGGCTTCCAGGATGTCCGGCAGCCCCTGGAAGTCGACCTGGCCCGGGCCGCGAAGTTCCGCGGTGAGACGGTACGTGCCAGGGGCGATCCGGGCTGACCGCACCGACAGCAGCCGGAACCCGAGCGGCGCCGCGCTGGCCACCAGCGCCAGCACCGTCCCGCGGCTGTCGGCCGGCTCGCAGGCGATGGTCAGCGGGCACTGGTCGCCGCGCCGGGCGCCGGCCGGGAACAGCGGGTAGCCGCCGAGCAGCAGCCGGCCCGAGCGGGTCCGCCGCAGTACCACCAGCTCATGGCCCTGCGTCAGCGGGGTGGCGGCGATGGCCTGCTCGGCCAGTTCCGCCGCCGGGTCCGTGGACCACAGCACTCCCGCGTCCGGGTACGCGGCCCGCAGCGCCGTGAGGGACAGGCCGGCTTCCGGGCCCGCCGGCGCGCGGCAGGCGATGACCCGGCTGGCCACCGGCTCAGCGCCCGTGGCCTTGATCAGCTCGTCCGCGTCCAGGACGCCGTCGGCGTACAGGTCCGCCCACGGCCGCAGCGGGCGGCTCAGCGCCTGCGGAATGCCGGCCTCATCCCGGCGCACGGTGGTGACGCGGACGCCGTCCGGAGCGAGCTCGGCGAGCAGCAGGCCGCCATTCTCGCCGAGGGCCGCGATGCGGTCGGTGAGCTCCCGCTGGAGATCCCCGCCCGGCTGGCCCATATTCTCCCTACCTGCCTGCACGTCTGGCCATTTTAGTGGTCATCATGGTCGCTCAGATCGGCGTTGGCTACATGCCCGCTGTTACCATACGTACGTCCAATAGGTAAAGGACACCGGGCCCGCTCGGCGGGGGGCATTTGATGGGAAACTTCCTTATAAGTCTCGCCGGCGCGCACCGTGTCCTGCTGGACCAGGTCCCGACTGAGCGGGTCAGGTTCCAGAGCCTGGGCTGGGCTCTCCTGATCACCGCCGGAATCGCCGCCATCTCGATGTGGTTCGCGCTGACGAGCGCCCTCGGGCTGAACTCGTTTCTCGCCTTCCCCATGGCGGTCCTCTGGGGCCTGATCATCCTCGGCATCGACCGCTGGCTGGTCACCTCCATGCCGCTCGCCAGTCCGGGGCGGTGGGCGGTGGCCGTCCCCCGCCTGCTGCTGTCGCTGCTCCTGGGCACCCTGATTTCCACGCCCTTCGTGCTCCGGATCTTCCAGTCCGAGATCAATGCGCAGATCACGGTGATCCAGTCACAGCGCGCCAACACCTTCCTGCAGGAAGCGCAGCACAGCCAGAGCGCGATGGCGGTCACCCGGCTGAACAGCGAGGTGACCAATCTCCAGAACGTCATCAGTTCCGGTGGCGCGGCGCCCATCAACCCCGCCAGCGACCCGGATGTAAAGGCTCTCACCACGCAGCGGACCCAGGCGGTGTCGCTGCAGCAGACCTACTACGCCCAGTGGCAGTGCCAGCTCTACGGCGGCTCGGGCTGCACCGTCCCCAAGGGCAACGGACCGCTCGCCCAAGCCGCTCACGCGACCTATGTCAACGAGACCCAGCAGGTCAACAGCCTTAACCAGCAGATCCTGAACCGGGAGTCCGCGCTGGAGGCGGCCAGCACGAAGTCCCGCAGCACCCGGCTGGCGCAGGCGCGATCCGATCTCCCGTCCGTGCAGGCTCAGCTCATGGCCGCGAAGCAGCGGCAGCAGGGCCTCCTGGCGAACTTCGCCGCCGCGAACGCGAGCGACACCGGCCTGCTGATCCGGCTGCAGGCGCTGGGCCAGCTGGCCGGCTCCGACGCCGCGCTGAACGCCGCCCGGTTCCTGCTGTTCCTGCTGTTCCTGGTGATCGAGTGCCTGCCCGTGACGGTCAAGCTGCTGCAGCGGCCGGGGACCTACGAGCGGGTCCTGGACGAGGCGGCAGCGAGCGAGCTGCGTGAGGCCCGGCGTGCCTACCGGCTGCGGCCGCGCTCCGCCTCGGTGGAGGCGAGGCTGGCCGCGGAGCTGCCCGGCACGCCGGCGGCCCGCCAGCTCGCGCTGCGCGATATCTGGCGCATTCCTGACCCGGCGCACGGGGCGGAGCCCGCCGCGACGGAGCCGGTGCCCTCCGGAGAGACCGAGACGGATGCCCTGCTGATGGACATGGCGCTGCGCCAGATGCCCGATAGCCGGAGCGTCATCATCAACGGCAGCAGCGGCATCGAGCTGCGCTACGGCGACGACGACCTGTAAGGCCGCCAGTCAGCCCGGCCGGGCCCGCGGCGGCAGCGGGAAGAAGCCGGGCTTCGGCTTCGCGACGAACCGGAACTTCGTGCCCGCCGTGGCGGCGAATCCTTCCGGCCGGCCACCAGCGCCGGTCGCGGTCCACAGCGGGATGAGGGCCGGGTCGGTCACGGCGCGCCAGGCCTTCGCGGGGGAGTGGGGGTAGTCGCGCACTATGCGGATGTCACTCATGGGAACTCCCTGGGCAGCGAGGGCGGCGAGGCACTGAGGCCAGGTTTAACTCCAGTCACTATAAAATTATAGGAGCAGAAATAAATTGGCCACCGGACTACCCTGAAGGCATGAGCACGCCGACAGTGGACTGGACCGCGCCGCGCACCCCGGCGGCGCAGGTCCCGGCGGGCGAGGGGCTGCGCGAGCGCAAGAAGCGCCTGATGCGCCAGCAGCTGTCCGACACGGCGATGCAGATGTTCATGGAACGGGGCTTCGACGCCGTCCGCGTGGCGGAGGTCGCCGAGGCCTGCGGGGTCTCGGAGAAGACGGTCTTCAACTACTTCCCCACCAAGGAGTCGCTGATCCTGGACCGGCTGGAGTCCACGATGGCCTCGCTGCGTTCCGGCCTGGCGGAGCCCGGGGTCCCGCCCACCGAGGCGGCACTGCGGATCCTGGACGGCGAGCTGAGTGTCATGACGTCCTGGCTCGCCCGGCAGGACGACCCGGCCGGGGCCGGCGCCGCCATCCGGCGTTTCGGCACCCTGATCCGGGCCACCCCCTCCCTGCGGGCCCATCAAAGCGACATGATGGACCAGTTCACCGCCGTGGCCGCCGGGATCCTGGCCGAGCGGGCCGCGATGAGCGCCGACGACCCGGAGCCGCAGATCGCGGCCACGGCCCTGCTCGGCCTGTGGCGCCTCCAGTTCCGCAGCCTGTCGAAGTACCTGGACGGCACCCGCACGCCCGCGCAGGTCCACCGGGCCGTGACCGCCGACGTCCGCCGCGCCGCCCGGCTCATCGACACCGGGCTGAACACTCTCGCGGCCCTCATGCCCGGCCCGGATGCCCCATCCGCGCGGCCCGGCGCCCGGCCGCCCGGAGCGTAGGCTGCGATCAGGAGGTGGGCGGTCATGGGATTCGAGCACATCCTGGTGGAGCGGTCCGGGGAGTTCGCCACCGTCACGATGAACCGGCCGCAGCGGCGCAACGCCCTGTCGCAGGCGCACATGCGCGAGCTGATCAGCGCCTTCCACGACCTCGGGGGCAGTGACGCGCTGGGTATCGTGCTGGCCGGCAACGGCCCGGTGTTCAGTGCCGGGCACGATTTCGCCGACGTCGCCGGCGCTGACCTGATGGCGGTCCGCTCGCTGCTGGCCACCTGCACGGAGCTGATGACGCTGATGCAGCAGGTGCCCCAGCCCGTGGTGGCCCGGGTGCACGGGCTGGCCACGGCGGCCGGGTGCCAGCTGGTGGCCAGCGCCGACCTCGCGGTGGCCAGCGGGGACGCCGGCTTCGCCGCACCCGGCGGCAAGGGCGGCTGGTTCTGCCACACCCCGATGGTGGCCGTCGCCCGGAATGTCGGCCGGAAGCGGGCCATGGAGCTCGCCCTGTCCGGTGACGTCATCGACGCGCGGACCGCGCTGGACTGGGGCCTGGTCAACCAGGTGGTGCCCGCCGGCGGCCTGGACACCGCGGTACAGGACCTGCTCGAGCGGGTCACCCGGGGATCCGCTGAGAGCAAGGGCATCGGCAAGCAGGCCCTGTACGCGCAGGTCGACCTCGATCAGCCCAAGGCGTATGCCTACGCCATGGAGGTCATGGCCGCCACCAGCCAGCTGCCGGACGCCCAGGAAGGAATGCAGGCGTTCCTGGAGAAGCGCAAGCCCCGCTGGCGGCGCAGCATCAGGCCATGAACTTGAGCAGGGCGGCGTTGACCTGGTCGGCGTGGGTCCAGGAGATGGCGTGCGGGCCCTGGTCGATGACGACCATCTGCAGGTCCTTGACCATGCCCGGCAGCCGCTGGCCGGTCTTGGGGTAGGGCAGGATCCGGTCGTCGTCACCCTGGATGACCAGAATCGGCACGTCGATCTTGGACAGGTCGGCGCGGAAGTCGGTCTCCCACGTCGGGATGCAGGCCACCGTGGCGGCCTGCGACGCGGCGGCGGCGATGTTCCAGCTGGCCTGGTAGGCCTGGTCGCTGACCAGGGTGCCGCGGAACTTGTCGATGTTGTAGAAGTTGTCCAGGAATCCCTTCAGCCACGCGGGCCCGTCCATCCGGGCGGCCTGGACGAACCCGTCGAACAGGCTGGCGGGCAGTCCCTCGGGGTTGTCGGTCGCCTGCAACAGAAAAGGCGGGATCGGGGAGATCAGTACCCCGCAGGCGACGCGCGCCGACCCGAACCGGCCCAGGTAGCGGGTCACCTCGCCCGACCCCATCGAGTGACCGACCAGCGTCACCTCGCGCAGGTCCAGGGTTTCCAGGAGCGTGTGCAGGTCGGCGGCGAAGGTGTCGTAGTCGTACCCGGTCGTCGGCTGGCTGGACTTGCCGAACCCGCGCCGGTCGTAGGTGATCACCCGGTGCCCGTCGTCCAGCAGCACCGGGACCTGCTTGTCCCAGGCCCGGCCGCTGAGCGGGTAGCCGTGGATCAGGACAACCGGGCGTCCCGAGCCGTGATCCTCGTAGTAAAGCGCGGTCGGACCCGAGTTCTCCTGGCCAACCTTCACGTACGGCATAAGTTCCTCCGTTCCGTCGAGCCCGCCCTCAAGTGGGGCCGGAGCCGTACTGGCATGGGCTTGCCATGGCGCTAGTCGATTGCGGTTTCGGCCTGAGTCTCTGGCACGCCTCGTCCACACGATGAGTGAACGATCAGCTTCCCCCAGTGACGACGCTACGCTCCATCTGCCGGAGAGACAAGGGAGCGGACTACGGGGCAATACGACGCCGGCGGCGTCCGCGCGAGCGCGGTTGCGAGGGCGTTTCTCCCTGGTCAGAATGGCCGGCGGTCGACGATGAGCTCGTCGACCTCCGCGCCGGCCAGCCCGAAGTCGGCCAGGCAGTACTGGTGCTCCGGCCGGGTCCCGCCCCCGGCACCCGGCGCGCTCACGGCCCGCATCGCGTCGGCCGCCGCGCCGCTGATCAGGGCCGGGTGCCGTAGTCCGCGGTGGCGTCCGGCGTGAAGACATCCGCCATCTCGTCCCACAGCTTGAGATCGACGCAGCGCAGGTAGGCCGGCTACGACTCCATGGTGCTGCCCGACAGCCTCTGCTATCCCGAGCACGCCGACAGCCTGCGGTTCATCACCTTCGTGCTCAAGCTGCCGGTGCTCGATGGATGCCTTCAGCGTGGTGGGGGTGCGCCGGCTGGCCGAGCAGGGCGTGACCGACGTGGTCGTCGGCTTCCGCTGGCCGTACGAGCCCGGCCCCGACCGGCAGTCGCTGGCCGAGAAGATCAGCCAGCTGCGCCGGTTCGCCGACCGGGTCATCGCGCCGTCCCGCCGCTGACCCAGTAGAACCTGTTGCAGTCCCGCGGCGCCCGGTCAGCTCAGCAGCAGCCGGGCGGCGAGCTCGAGGTGGTTGCTCACGTCGGTCGCCGATGCCCGCCGCGTCACCCAGGCCGCCAGGTTCGACAGCCACACATCGCCGATCACCCGGGCGATGGCCATGTCGTCGGCCGACGGCTCGCCGTCGTGCATCGCCTTGGTCAGCATCCGCTCCATCAGCCGCGCGACGGTGTTGACCTCCGCGGCCGCGCTCGGGTCCGCGAACATGAAGGCCCGCGTCATGGCCTCGGTCAGCATCGGCTCGCGCTGCATCATGCGGGTCATCCGGCCGAGCACGTGCAGCATCCGGTCATAGGGCGTGTCGCCCGGGATCGGCGCGCGGTCCAGCTTCTCCTGGGTCCGCTCGAACTCCCGGGCCAGCCCCGAGACCAGCAGGTGGATCTTGGACGGGAAGTACCGGTAGAGCGTGCCGAGGGCCACGTTGGCCTGGGTGGCCACGGTCCGCATCTGCACCGCGTCATAGCCGCCCTTGGACGCGAGGGCCAGCGTGGCGTCCAGGATCCGCTTGCGCCGCTCGCGCTGGGCCGCCGAGCCGAGCTCGGCGTCGAGAATCTCGCCCGCCGCGAAGGTGGTACGTGTTCTCGGCGGCACTCTCGGAACTCCCGTCAGGTCAGCGACACGGCCGCGCTAACCGGCGATTTGCGCTAGTTCGGCCGGTGGGGCGGGCCGTCCTGGTCATCAGCTTACCAATGGCGGCCCGCCGTGGCGGCCGGCTGAGCGGCGCCGGGGCGCGCTGGCCGCCAAGATGTGTAACGTGTTCTAAGCATCGAGTCGGCCGACATCGACCGGTGCGCCCGGCGCGGCTTCTCGGGTACTTCTGCACCGGCGTCACGTGATCACGACCGTCGACGCGGGCGGGCTCGCGGGCTTCGCGTGCCAGTCGTTCGCGGCGCTGTCGCTGGACCCGCCGCTGGTGGTGTCCTGCCCCGGGCGGTCGTCGGCCACGTGGCCGCGCATCGCGGCGGCCGGGTTCTTCTGCGCCAGCGTGCTGGCTGACGGGCAGCGCGAGCTGGCCCGGCGGTTCGGGACCAGCGGTCCGGACAAGTTCGCCGGGGTGCCGTGGTCGCCGTCGTCCGCGGGTGCTCCCATCCTGAACGGTGCCCTGACCTGGGTCGCCGGCACCGTAGAGGCCGTGCACGCGACCGGGGGACCACCAGGTGGTGGTGGGCCGGGTCACCGAGCTGGGCGACTGCCGGGCCGGCTCGCCGCTGCTGTTCTACCGCGGCCGCTTCGACGTGCCGGCCGCGCCGGCCGGGGACGGGCCACCCGAGCCGGACACCTCCGCGTTATGGGCGTGGGCCAGGGTGAGCGCCGGCCGACGGCGCAGGCAAGCGGTCCAGTCGCGTTGCGTCCCGAGGGCTATCCTCGACACATGCCTATGTCTCGCAGCTTTACCGCGGCCGTGCACCGAGAAGAGGACTGGTACGTCGCGCAATGCCTGGAAGTCGACGTCGCCAGCCAGGGCCCTACGATCGATGAGGCCCTCGCTAATCTCGCTGAGGCTGTTGAGCTGTACCTCGAAGAGGTAGATGACCCTGCCCGGTTTGTCACCAGCACGCCTCTGGTCACTTCCTTCCAGGTGCCCGGCGCCGCATGAGCCCAGCCCTGTCGGACCTGCCGGTCCGTAAGGTCATACGCACTCAGGCAGACCTGACGCCGGCGGAATTCCTGAAACTACTGAACTGACCTGACGGCGTCCGAGTTCTCGTCACCGGGCATCGGGGTAACGTCGGCGTGCCGTTCTCGCCACCTGGACCGCCTCGGGCACGACGTGGTGGGGCTTGACCGTGCCGACGGCGGAGATCTCCTGGATGGCTTCCTGATTACTTCCCGGTGGACGATGCGCATCCTCGCGTCTCGCCGGTCGGCTCGCGGCCCCCATCCAGGACGGGGGCCTTGACCGGCACGATCTCGCCGTCGAACCGACCCTGCGACCAGGCGGCGGCGGCCAGCGCCTGCGAGCGCAGGCCGAACCGGTCGACATCCGCGCGGGACAGGCCGCGCCGCTGCGCGATCCGCTCGGCGGCGAGGAACTGGTCCGGCATGTCGATGTCCCAGGAAGCGGGCCGCGGCGTTCCGGCGCCCGCCTGGGCCGCGGCCCCCAGCGGGACGCGGCTCATCGCGTCCACGCCGCAGCCGATGCCGACCCCGATCGCGTCCGCCGCGATCAGGCCGGCCACCAGGTGGACGGCCTGCTGGGCCGAGCCGCACTGCGCGTCGAGCGTGAGGCGCCGCGCCGGCCGATCGGGGTCCGTACCGCCTCTACGATGACTGCAGCGCCCACGACGGCGTCTCCTTTGCCGGCCACGTTTCGTGTGTGAGAACGTGTTTCTAATGTGCCACTTCTCGTGGTTCACGAAAACAGCCCGCGATGGTTGAATCAAACTAGAACACGTTGCACTATGAGCCGCGCCGCAGTGGAGGCATCCATGACCGTGCCGAGCTTCCCGCCCAGTTTCGACTTCACCGATCCTGACCTGTGCGCCCAGCGGCTGCCAGTGGCTGAGCTGGCTGAGCTGCGGCGCACGGCGCCGGTCTGGTGGAGCGCGCAGCCCCGCGGGTCGTCCGGATTCGACGACGAGGGCTACTGGGTGGTCACCAAGCACGCTGACGTCATGACGGTGTCCCGCGACAGCAACCTGTTCTCCAGCTGGGACAACACGGCGCTCATCCGGCAGCGGGCCGACGCCGCCGACGGCGGGGTCGACGGCCAGCGGCTCATCCTGCTGAACATCGACCCGCCCCAGCACACCAAGCTGCGCGGGATCGTCTCGCGGGGCTTCACGCCCCGGGCCATCGCCGGCCTGCGGGCGGCGCTGACGGCCCGCGCCGAGCGCATCGTGGCCGAGGCACTCGCGGGGGGCACCGGCGATTTCGTAACGGATGTGGCCTGCGAGCTGCCCTTGCAGGCGATCGCGGAGCTGCTGGGCATCCCCCAGGAGGACCGGCGCAAGATCTTCGACTGGTCGAACCAGATGGTCGGCTCCGAGGATCCGGACTACGCGGCCGACGCCATGGACGCGGCGACCGGGCTGCTCACCTACGCCATGACGCTGGCTGAGGACCGGCGGGGCTGCCCCCGCGACGACATCGTCACCAAGCTCGTGCACGCCCAGGTCGACGGCGGCGAGCTGTCGGCCGACGAGTTCGGCTTCTTCGTGCTGCTGCTCGCGGTGGCCGGCAACGAGACCACCCGCAACGCCATCACGCACGGGATGGCGGCCCTGCTGGATCACCCCGGCCAGTGGGAGCTGTACCGGGCGGAGCGGCCGGAGGCCGCCGCCGACGAGATCGTCCGGTGGTCGACCCCGGTGACGGTGTTCCAGCGCACGGCCCGGGCCGATACCGTCCTGGGCGGCCAGCAGGTTAAGGCCGGCCAGCGGCTCGGGCTGTTCTACCGGTCGGCCAACTTCGACGAGGACGTCTTCGACCACCCCGAGCGGTTCGACATCCTGCGCAGTCCCAACCCGCACCTCGGCTTCGGCGGCAACGGGGCACACTTCTGCCTGGGCGCGAACCTGGCCCGGCTTGAGATCGAGCTGATGTTCAACGCGATCGCCGACGGCATGCCGTCGATCAGGCGGGCCGGCGCGGCGGAGCGGCTGCGCTCGGGCTGGCTCAACGGCATCAAGCGGCTGCCCGTGACCTACCGTTAGGGGCG
>Ga0193728_1000185_pt1 | contig 28330 bp, 28 predicted proteins | sample U1c1metaG_FD_143037 | JGI IMG/M metagenome (GOLD analysis project Ga0193728, IMG submission 143037) | Soil microbial communities from a riparian zone of the East river system, Colorado, United States - U1c1 | ecosystem: Environmental > Terrestrial > Soil > Riparian zone | place: USA: East River... | reverse complement strand
CGGCTCGGTGCGCCGCACACGGTCGTCTTCGGCGGCTTCTCGGCGGACTCGCTCTCCGATCGTGCGAATGACATGGAGTGTGAGGTGCTGATCACGCAGGACGAGGCGTGGCGTCGCGGTTCGACGGTGCCGCTGAAGCAGGTCGCCGACGAGGCGATGAGCGCCGCCCCGGGGATTCGTGCGAGCGTTGTGCTGCGTCGCACCGGCAACGAGGTTGCGATGCAGGATGGGCGCGACCACTGGTGGAACGAGCTCGAGGAGGGCGTGTCGGATGATCCCGCGTCGTGCCCGTGCGAGCCGATGGACAGCGAGGACCTGCTGTTTCTGATGTACACGAGCGGCACGACCGCGAAGCCGAAGGGGATCGTCCACACAACCGGCGGCTACCTCTGCGGCGTCGCGACGACCCACCATTACATCTTCGATCTGAAGCCCGAGAGCGACGTCTACTGGTGCGCGGCCGATATCGGCTGGATCACGGGACACAGCTACATCGTCTACGGGCCGCTCTGCAACGGTGCGACCTCGGTGCTGTATGAGGGCACCCCGGATTTCCCCGACAAGAATCGCTGGTGGGAGATCGTCGAGCGGTACGGCGTCACGATTCTCTACACGGCGCCGACCGCGATCCGGGCGCACATGAAGTGGGGCCCGGAGCATGCGCAGAAGCACGACCTCTCGTCGCTGCGGCTGCTCGGTTCGGTGGGTGAGCCGATCAATCCGGAGGCGTGGATCTGGTACCGCGAGCATGTCGGCGGCGATCGCACCCCGATCGTCGACACGTGGTGGCAGACCGAGACGGGGATGATCATGATCACGCCGCTCCCCGGCATCACGACAACCAAGCCGGGCTCGGCAACCAGGCCGTTCCCCGGTGTCGATGCCGGCGTCTTTGACGAGCAGGGCAACGAGGTCGGCCCGGGCGGTGGCGGCTATCTCGTCTTGAAGCGGCCATGGCCCGCGATGCTGCGCGGCATCTTCAAAGACCCGAAGCGCTACGAGGAGACGTACTGGTCGAAATACGAGAACACCTATTTCGCCGGTGATGGCGCCCGGATCGACCGAGACGGCGACTTCTGGCTGCTCGGCCGCGTCGATGACGTGATGAACGTCTCCGGGCACCGGATCTCGACGATCGAGGTCGAATCCGCGCTCGTCGATCACCACGACGTCGCCGAAGCAGCGGTCACATCACGAAAGGACGCGCTGACCGGCGAGGCGATCGTGGCCTACGTGACGCTGAAGGCGAGCGCGGAGCCTTCCGTCGAGAAGCTGCAAGAGCTCCGCGATCACGTGGCGGCGAAGATCGGCCCGATCGCGAAACCCTCCAACATCGTCTTCACACCCGAGCTGCCGAAGACCCGCAGCGGCAAGATCATGCGCCGCCTGCTCCGCGACGTCGCAGAGAACCGGCCGCTCGGCGACACCACCACACTCGCCGACCCCACCGTCGTCAACGAAATCCAACACCGCGCGGAAGAAGAGTCGTCGGACGACGCTTGATGGATCTCGAGACGCACAGGCAGCTCGGCGCCGATCTGTTCAACAAGGCGTGGACGCTGATGGAGCAGGAGGGGCGGACGCGGGAAGAGGACGACGAGATGATCCACTGCGCGCACGCGTCGGCGTATCACTGGCTGCAGGTGGGAACTCCCGCGAACCGCGCACGCAGCGAGTGGCAGTGCTCGCGCATGTACACCGTGCTCGGCCGTGCCGAGCCTGCGCTGCATCACGCACGGCGATGCCTCGAGATCTGCGATGGAGCGCCGGAGGCGCTCGAGGAGTGGGACGTGCCGTTTGCGTATGAGGCACTCGCACGCGCGCACGCTGTCGCGGGAAATCGCTCTGAGGCGCAGCGCAATATCGCGCATGCACGTGAGCTGGCGGCCGCCGTCCTCGATGAGGACGACCGCGCGCGGATCGAATCCGATCTCGCGACGATCGTCACGTAATCCCGTACCCACGAGGCAGGGACAACCGTTCCATCCGCGAAGCTTGGTAGAAGAAGACCTACTGAGAGACAGACCGGCCAGGTTGAAAGCACTCTGACGGGCGGGCACGAATCGGGCTAGGTGCTAACCGAACCGCCGACCAGGCAACACAACGGCTGTCGCTCTTTGACGAAAACGAAAACCGGGCGCCCGCAAGGGCGCCCGGTAACGTTCTCTCCTACAGCAGCTTCTCGAACCGCTCGGCGTCGTCGAACGGGCCGATGAGTGCGAGCCGCAGCTTCTCGTCGTCGATGAGGTCGCGCGCGACGCGCTGCACGTCTTCGCCCGTCACGGCGTCGACGCCGGCGAGTACCTCTTCCGGATCCGCGGCGCGGTTCTCGAGCACTTCCTTGCGCAGGCCGAAGAGGATCAGGCCCTGCGGGCTCTCCAATTGCAGCACGAAGCGGCCCTTCGTGAAGTTCCGCGCCTTCTCGAGCTCATCCGATGGCACGGGCTCGGCGGCGATCTTCTTCAGCTCGGTCGCGATCGTCGTGACTGCCTCGTCGATGCGGTTGATGTCGACGCCCGCTTGCGAATAGAGCGAGCCCGCGTCGACGTAGCTGTGGTTCAGGCCGAAGACGTAGTACGCGAGGCCGCGGCGCTCGCGTACCTCGGTGAAGAGCCGCGACGACATGCCGCCGCCGAGCACCGTGGCCACCATCTGCAGCGCGTAGCGATCCGGATGCTCGATCGGATAGCTCGGCACGCCAAGGATGAGATGCGCCTGGTCGGACTGCTTCGTGAATACGCGCACGCGCTCGCTCTGATGTTCGCGCGCGGGCTCGGGTTCGCTCGTATCGCCGCCCGGCAGGTCGCCGAAGAGCTCGGTTGCGCGCGCGAGAGCGTCGTCGCCGATCTTGCCGGCGATGCCGACGATCATGCGCGGCGGCTTGTACCAACTGTCGAGGTACTGCATGAACGTGTCGCGCGTCGCCTCGCGGACGGTCTCCTTGCGACCGATGATGTCCCAGCCGAGCGGCTGGTCGCCGTAGAGCAGGCTCTCGTAGACGCCGCCGATGTAGTCGCGCGGCGTGTCGAAGTACATGTTCATCTCTTCGATGATCACGCCCTTCTCGCGGTCGATCTCCTCTGCGTCGAAGCGCGAGTTGCGCAGCATGTCCGCGAGCACGTCGAGCGCGACGTCGCGATGCTCCGCGGCGCACTTGACGTAGTACGCGGTGTACTCCTTGCCGGTGAATGCGTTGAACTCGCCGCCGATCGAGTCGACCTCGCCCGCAATGTCGCGCGCGCTCGGGCGCCGCTGCGTTCCCTTGAAGAACATGTGCTCGGAGAAATGGGCGATGCCGTTCGTGTCCGGCGTCTCATAGCGTGAGCCCGCAGCGAGCATCACCATGCACGTCACCGACTGCGCGTGATCGAGGTTCGCCGTCAGGACACGCAAACCGTTGTCGAGTGTGTTGCGCTCGAACGTGCTCAAGCGTTCAGCCTCCTTGGCCGGGAATCGACGTCATCGCGCGATCGTAGCGGCGGCCTACGGGCCGACGACGCGTCCGTCGCGCACGCGGCGCCAGTTGTACTCCGACGGCTCCGCAGCAAGGTGAATCGGCACGATGCCGGCCCATACTGGGAGATCCATGTCCTCGGGCTCGTCCTCGGGCGGCCCGGTGCGGACCTTTGCCGACGCCTCGTCGAGCGGGACGGAGAGGATCCACGTCGCCTTCAGCTCCTTGTCGGTCGGCTGTCTCGCTTCGTCCCAGCGGCCGGGAGCGACGTGCTCGGTGAAGGCGCGCAGCGCCTCGCGCTTCTCGTCGATGTCCTCGAGGAGTGTGGGTGTACCGAGCACGACGACCGAGCGGTAGTCGATCGAGTGGTTGAACACCGACCGGGCCAGCACGAGGCCGTCGAGCAGCGTCACCGTCACACAGATGCGCGCGTCCGACGCGGCGTGACGCAGCATCCTGCTGGCCGCCGATCCGTGCACGTACAGCCGTTCGCCGATGCGCGCGTGCAACGTCGGGATGACATACGGCTGCCCATCGACCACGAAGCCGAGGTGGCAGACGAGCGCCTCGTCGAGGATCGCGTCGATCGTCTCGCGGTCGTAGACGCCGCGCTGCGGCTCGCGTTTGACGCGCAGGTGCTCGGGAACGTCGCGGCGCGTAGCCATCAGGCGGCCTCGAGCGCAACGCGCTCCTTCTCGCGGGTGAGGGTCGGGCGATCGCCCTCGACCGTGCGGTCCCAGGCGAGCGTGTCGACCACCGTCTCCTCGAGCGGACGGAACGTAAGGCCCGCATCGAGCGCGCGACGCGTGTCGGCCCGCGCCATGCCGGCGTACTCGTCGCCGGGCAGCCACAAGGGCAGCTCCGACCAGCCTTCGATGCCGGCGTCGATGATCTTCTGCTCCTCGACCCAGACGACGTTCACGTCGGAGCCGATCGCCGCGGCCGCACGGTCGAGGAAGCCGGCGAACGTCAGCGGCTCGGCGGGGCCGGTGGCGTTGAACGTGCCGCCCGGGCCTTCGAGCGCGAGCTTCACGAGCCACGCAGCGAGATCGCGCGCGTCGACGAACTGCACCGGCGCGGCCGGGTCTCCAGGCCCGAGCACGTCCCCGCCCGCGGCGATCCGGCGCGGCCAGTAGGTGAAGCGGTCGGTCGGATCGAACGGCCCGACGATCAGCCCGGCGCGGACGTTCGCGCCGCGATCGCCGTACACCTCGTCGATCACGGTCTCACAGGCCGCCTTCAGCGCGCCGTAGCTCTCCATGATCTCCTCGGTCGCCGGATCGTCGAGCTCCGCGACGGCCGAGCTCTCGTCGATCGGGTTCGAGAAGTCCGCGTACACCGAGATGCTCGAGACGAAGACGTAGCGTCCCACCGAGTCGCGCAACAGCTCGGCTGACTGCCGCAGGACGCGCGGGACGTAGCCCGACGTGTCGACGACGCCGTCCCACGTGCGATCTTCGAGCGCGCCGAGGTCGCCGTCGCGGTCGCCGGTGAGGTGCTCGACCTGCGGATAGAGGTCGGGATTCGTCTTGCCGCGCGTGAAGATCGTGACGTCGTGGCCCGCGACGAGCGCAGCGTCGACGGCGTGGCGGCCGAGGAACTTCGTTCCTCCGAGAATCAGCAATTTCATGCGGCATACCGTTCTATTGCGCGACCGACGGCTTCGGCTCCGAAGCGCAGCGCCTCGGCAGGCACGCGCTCGTCGGCGGCGTGGATGAGCTTGATGAACTCGAAGTCCGCGGGAAGCTTCAGCGGAAGAAAGCCGTAGGTCTGGATCCCGATGCGCGCGAAGAAGCGGCCGTCGGTGACACCCACCTGCAGCATCGGTACGGGGATGCCTTCCGGATCGAGCTCGCGCAGGATCGCGCCGAGGCCGTCGAACCACGACATGTCCGGCTCGGCCGGAGTCGCGTCGTGGCGGACGAGCTCGAGCTCGAGATCCGGCCCGACGAGGTCGTGGATCTCGCGGATCAGGTCCTCCGGCCCGAAGCCCGGCAGCGTGCGGCCGTCAAGCTCGAGCTGCACCTCGGCTGGAATGACGTTGATCTTGCTGCCCGCGTGCACGATCGTGACGCTGACCGTGTTACGCAGCGCGCGCTCGATGATGCGCAGCTGCTCGACGCGGGCGACCCGCAGCGTCGCCTCGGCGAGCCGGGGGTCGAGCAGCGATCGGAGAAGCAGCGACTGCGGCCGCGGCAGATGTGCGGCCATTCCCTCGAGCCAGGCGCGCGTGACGGGGGTCACGTGCACGGGCAGGCCGCGCTTGTCGAGTGTCTGCACGATCTTCCCGAGCTTCGAGATCGCGCTGCCGCGGACGCCGATCGCACCGTGGCCCCCGGGCCCGCGCACGACGCCGCGCAGCCAGCAGATCTGCTTCTCGGCGACCTGAATCGGATAGAAACGCTTGCCGCCGAGGTGCACCGCGGCGCCGCCGAACTCGCCGAGCGAGTGGTGGACGCCGTCGAAGAGGTCAGCGTGCTCCTCGACGAGGTACTTCGCGCCGAAGTCGCCGCCGTTCTCCTCGTCGCTCAGCACCGCGAGGATCAGGTCGCCGCGCGGCTTCAGCTCGCCGCGCGCCGCGCGCAGGAAGGCGTCGACAAGCATCGCGACGCCGCCCTTCATGTCGAGCGCGCCGCGTCCCCAGACGACGCCGTCGATCAGATCGCCGCCGAACGGCGGGTGGGCCCACTGCTGGCCGGCGGTCTGCACGACGTCGACGTGCCCGTAGAGCAGCAGCGGCGGCGCCTCGCCTGCACCCGGGATGCGCGCGATGAGATTCGGTCGCGTGCTGTCGCTCGCCACGATGTGCGACTCGACGCCCGCCTCGTTCAGAAGACGTTGGATATAGGCGATGCACTCGCCCTCGTTCCCGGGCGGGTTCGTCGTATCGAACCGGATCAGATCGCGGAGGAGCTCGACAACGTCCGTCATAGATCGCCGAGCGCCGCGAGGAGCCGCTCGACCTCGGCGGCAGTGTTGTAGTGCACGAAGCCGGCACGCACGGCGCCCTCGGACCCGAGCCCGAGTCGCTGCATCACCTCGACCGCGTAGTAGTCGCCATCCCAGACGGCGATGGCGCGCTCCGCGAGCTGCTCGGCGACGAACCGCGGTGATCTGTCGGCGACGTTGAAGGCGAATGTCGGGACGCGGCTCTCCATCGTCGGGACGCCGTAGAGCGTGCAGCTTGCCGGCAGCCCGTCGAGGAACTGCTGTCCCAGCGCTCGCTCTTGCGCCTGGATCGGGGCCCAGCCGATCGACTCGATGTATTCCACCGCGGCGATGAACCCGGCCAGCAGCTCGTGCGCGAGCGTCCCGGTCTCATACGGATGATCCGCGGGACGCACCTTGTACGTTCTGCCGAGGTCGACGCCGACGAAGGCGAGACCAAGATGCGGTCCGAAGAACTTGTACGGCGAGCAGAGGAGCACGTCGACGCCGAGCTCGCCGACGTCGATCGGCGCGTGCGGCCCGTAATGCACGGCGTCGGCCCAGGCGAGCGCACCGGCACCGTGCGCGAGCTCGACGATGCGCCGCGCGTCGGTGAGCGTGCCGACGGCATTCGAGGCGAGTGGGAACGCGACGACGCGCGTGCGATCGGTGAGCTGCCGCTCGAGGCCGTCGAGATCGAGCGTGGTGTCGTCGTGCAGGTCGACGAAGCCGACCTTGAGGTCGAGGTCGTGCGCGAGCTCGAGCCACGGTGCGACGTTGCCGTCGTGGTCGAGGCGCGTGACGAGAATCTCGTCCCCTGCCTTCAGCGTGCGGCCGAGTGTGCGCGTCAGCATGAAATTGAGGGTCGTCATGTTCTGCCCGAAGATCGCCTCCGCCGGCTCGCACCCCAGGAACGATGCCGCTGCGCGGTGCGCCTGCACGATCAAGGCGTCGCTCCGGCGGCTCGAGCCGAATGGGCCGCCAAGGTTCGCGTTCGACTCGCGCAGGTACCCGGCGATCGCGTCGATGACCGAATCGGGGCACTGTGTGCCTCCCGGCCCGTCGAACAACGCCGTCGGCCCCTGGAGGGCGGTGAAGCGCGCGCGGATTGCGTCGACGTCGAGGGCGACCGTGCTCATCGGCTTCGGACGCTACCGCACTACGCTAGGCGTCCGATGAGCACCATCTCTCCGCCGCGCGAGCGCCTCGACAGGGGCGAGGGCACGGGTCTCGGACGGCCGTGGCTCGTGATCGTCCTCAACGACAACCACAACACGTTCGAGGGTGTCGCGTTCTCGCTCTCGTCCGTGCTTCCCGGCGTTGACTACGACAAGGGCATGAAGTTGGCAGACAGCATCCACAGCACAGGGCTTGCGATCGTGTGGTCGGGCCAGCAGGAGCCGGCAGAGCTCTACTGGGAACAGCTGAAGGGCCACGGGCTCACCATGGCGCCGCTCGAGCAGGACTGACTAGACGACGGTCCAGACGTAGGTCGGCTTGATGGTCAGCGATGCGCCGATGAAGCAGTCGCGCTCCGCCATGGCGAGCAGCTCGGCGAGCTCTGCCTCTCCCGGCTGAGGCTCGAGGCGCACGGCGAGTTCGACCTCCAGCTCGGTCACCGCGAAGCGTCCATCGCTCTCACGACGGCTGAACAGCGACGACGCGGATCCCGTCGCGCTCTCGATCTCGATGCGGGCCCGCTTCGCGTGGTGGCGGAGGCTCTTGACGGAGCAGCGCAAAAGCCCTGCCAGGAGAAGATGTTCGGGCGTCCACTCGGGGCCACCGCCGAGCGGCGTCCCGTCCTCGGTACGGACGACGTCGCCCTCCGAGAGGTCGACGGCGTGGCGGAACTCCTTCGAGGTGTGCGCCATTGGTGCCAATCGTCGCAGAGATGCCGTCCGGACCGGTCCGTAGCCTCTAAGTGTGCGGCGCCTCAGAACGCTGTCGGAAGCGGAGGTCTGGGCCCGGTGTTACGGGGCCTATGACCCGACAGTTTCGATCGTCCGTCTCGAGCCGCGCCGGCCGCGCTTTCCGACGACCATCTCGGGCGAGGACATTCGCAAGCGCCTCGAAGAGCGGCTCGACGGCCGCGTCGCCGACGAGGCCGAGGCCGCGTAGCTACGCCCGCGAGCGACGTTCCCGACGTCCTGGCGCCGGGTCTCGACGTCGTGTTCTGCGGGATCAACCCGGGCCGCCTCTCCGCTGCGGCGAACGCGCACTTCGCCAATCCGCGCAACGACTTCTGGCGTCTGCTCCATGCGGCGCGCTTCACGTCGCGGCTCTACGATCCGTCGGAGCAGTTCGAGCTGCTGAAGGAAGGGATCGGCATCACGAACGCTGCGTATCGCACGACGCCGGGGTCGGGCGACCTCCGCCGCAGCGACTTCGAAGGCAGCGCCGAGCGGCTGGACCGGATCGCGCGCGAGCTGAAGCCGCGCTGGCTCGCGTTCGTCGGCAAGGAGGCATACCGTGGCACGTTCAACGCGCGGCCCGCGCTCGGCCTGCAGGAACGCAGGCTCGGGGAGACGCAGCTCTTCGTGTTGCCGTCGACGTCGCCGGCGAATGCGGCCGTGCCGTGGGACGAGCGGCTGCGCTGGTTCCGCGAGCTGGCCGGTCGCGCGTCGGGTCGCCCCAGGCGTCAGAGCATCCGCGCCCTCGTCGTCGACGACGCGGGTCGCACGGTGCTCTTCCGTTACGGCAACGACTACGGCTACTGGTGGGTGACTCCGGGCGGCGGGCAGGAGCCCGGTGAGACCGACGAGCAGACGCTCCGGCGCGAGCTGCTCGAGGAATGCGGCCTGACGGAGTTCGACATCGGGCCGCTGCTATGGGAAGAGAGCGGCTTCAGCCTCGAGGAGCCGGGCCACGGCGGCTGGGCGCACCGCGTGTATCTCGTGCGCGTCCCCGCGTTCGAGATCGCGCCGCAGCTCGACCTGCGCGACGAAGGCTCGCACGAGGAGCGCTGGTTCACGATCGACGAGCTCGAAGGACTGCCGACGAGGCCATCCGACCTCGCCAAGCGGCTCAGCCGCGCCAGCGGTTCGTGATGGGCGTGCGCCGGTCGCGGCCGAACGCCTTGGGGCGCAGCCGCACGCCGGGCGGTGCCTGGCGGCGCTTGTACTCCGCGCGGTCGATCAGGGCGACGGCGCGCTGCACGATGTCGGGGTCGATGCCGTCGGAGGAGAGCTCGTCGATCGAGCGATCCTCCTCGACATAGCCCTCGAGCACGCGGTCGAGCTGTGGGTAGGGCGGCAGGGAGTCCTCGTCGAGCTGGTCGGCGCGCAGCTCGGCGCTCGGTGCGCGGTCGATGATCGTGCGCGGGATCAGCTCGCGGCCGGCGCGCTCGTTGAGATAGATCGAGAGGCGGAAGACGTCGGTCTTGAAGACGTCCTTCAGCAGCGCGAAGCCGCCGGCCATGTCGCCGTACAACGTCGCGTAGCCGACCGACATCTCCGACTTGTTGCCGGTCGCGACCAAGAGCCAGCCGAACTTGTTCGACAGCGCCATCAGCAGCGTGCCGCGGATCCGCGCCTGGAGGTTCTCCTCGGTGAGATCGGGGTCGCGTCCCTCGAAGGACTGGGCAAGCGCCTCCAGGTAGGTCTCCACCATCGGCTCGATCGGGAGCTCCCGGAACTCGCAGCCCAGGCTCTCGGCGAGCTTCTGGGCGTCGCCGCGCGTGCCGTCGGATGAGAACCGCGAGGGCATCGACACGCAGTGCACGCGACCGGGCCCGAGCGCTTCGGCGGCGAGCGCGGCGACGAGCGCCGAGTCGATCCCACCGGAGACGCCGACCACGACCTCCTCGAATCCGTTCTTGCGCACGTAGTCCGAGAGCCCAAGCTCGAGCGCGACGCGCATCTGCTCGAGCTCGTCGCAGAACGGCGTCACAACGCCTTCGATGTGCTCGGCCTGCTCGTGCCGCGTGCCAACGGGGATCGTCGTCACCGTGCCCAGATCGCCGCGATCGGCCGCGAGCGCGCGCCGGCGGGCGTCGCTGAGGCGGCGCGCGACGACGGCACCTGGATCGACGTCGACGACGAGCAGCGCCTCTTCGAAGCCGGGCGCACGCGCCAGCACGGTGCCCTCGTCGTCGATCACGAGCGAGTGCCCGTCGAAGATCAGCTCGTCCTGGCCGCCGACCGTATTGCAGAACGCGACATAGGAGCTGTTGTCCCGCGCGCGCGTGCGGAACATCTCCTCGCGCTCGCGATCGCGCATCAAGTGGAACGGCGAAGCCGAGATGTTGACGATCAACTGTGCGCCCGCGAGCGCGAGATCGCTCGTCGGCGGCCCCGGCTGCCACATGTCCTCACACACCGTGACGCCGACCAGCGTCTCACCATGTTCGAACAGGAACAACTCAGCGCCCGACGCGAAGTAGCGCATCTCGTCGAAGACGCCGTAGTTCGGCAGGAAGCGCTTCTTCACCATCGCCTTCACCTCGCCACCCGAGCACACCGCGCACGCGTTGAAGAGGTCCCGCTCCAGATACGGCGAGCCCACCAGCACGACGATGCCGCGCGCCTCGAGCGCGATCTGCTCGAGCGAATCCGCCGCGGCACGCAGGAACCCCGGGCGCAGCAGCAGATCCTCCGGCGGGTAGCCGGTCGTCGCGAGCTCGGGGAGGACGACGATGTCGGCGTTCGCGCTCTTCGCGTCAGCGATCCGCTGCACGATCAGCGCGCGGTTGCCTTCGAGGTCGCCGACGATCGGATTGATCTGCGCGAGTGCGAGCCTCATCGGTTTCAGACTATCAGTCGCAAACCTACGCGCGCTTGAGGCGGATCGCGTTCAGATCCTCGTCGCGGATCTGCTGGATCCGCGGGCGCAGCGACTCGGGCGGGTCGTGCTCGGCGTGCAGGTAGCGGCCGGCGAGCAGGTCGAACTCTCCCGACGCGAGCGCCCGCACGAGCGCGGGCGCGCACTCGGGCGGCGTCCACGGAGCATCGTCGGGCAAGCGCCCTTCCGTCATCGCCGTTTTCACGAGTCCCGGGCTGATCGAGAACACGAAGACGTTCTGCGGCGCAAGGTGGCCGGCGAGCAGCTCGGAGAAGCGGTGCACCGCCGCCTTGCTCGATCCGTAGGCGGTCGCGCCGCCGGCGCGTGCCATCGGCAGGTACGCCGCGCCGCTCGCGACGTTGACGATGCGACCGCTGCCGCGCTCGATCATCCGCGACGCGACCGCGTGGTTGCAGAGGTAGACGCCGCGCACGTTCACCTCGAACGTATGCCACCACTCGTCCGGGTCTGCGAGCGGATCCTCCGGTCCCGAGATGCCGGCGTTCGCGACGAGCAGGTCGATCGGCCCGAGCTCCGCCTCCGTCCGCGCGACCGCGTCTTCGACCGATGTGCGATCCGTCACGTCGAGCTGCAGTGCGAGCCCGCCGATCTCGGCGGCCACCGCCTCGACCTGGTCGAGCGACCGCGCGCCGACCGCGACACGCATGCCCGCAGCGGCAAGGTCGCGCGCGATGTTCGCCCCGATTCCGCGGCCGCCTCCGGTGACGAGCGCGACTCCTTGCAGCTCAGCTGACGACACGGGCTATCTCCTCCAGCGTTTCGGGGTTCTCGAGCGACGACAGGTCGCCCTGCTCCTTGCCGAGCGCGGTCGCGCGCACGGCGCGGCGCACGATCTTTGCAGAGCGCGTCTTCGGCAGCGCAGACACCCAGAGGATCCGATCCGGCTTGAACGCCTTGCCGAGTGCGTCGGTGACCGCGCGCGCGACCTGTGCGTCGTCGGGCGCGGCGCCGGGGTTCGCGACGCAGAAGATCCACGCGACCTCGCCCTTCACCTCGTGCGGGATGCCGACGGCTGCCGCCTCCGAGACGATGCCGCTGCCGATCGCCGCCGATTCCAGCTCCGAGGGCCCGATCCGCTTACCGGCGATGTTCAACGTGTCGTCGCTTCGCCCGTGGAGGTACCAATAGCCGTCTGCGTCGACCGACGCCCAGTCGCCGTGCGTCCACACGCCGGGGAAGCGTCGCCAATACGCCTCGAGGTAGCGGTCGTTGTCGCCCCAGATTCCGCGCGTCATTCCAGGCCAGAAGTTCCGGCAGACGAGCTCGCCGACCTCGCCTCGCACGGAATGCCCCTCCGCATCGACGACGTCCATGTCCTGGCCGAGCGCCGGGAAGCCGAGCGCGACGGGCTTGATGGGCTCGGTGATCACTGTCGAGAGGAAGCAGGCGCCGACCTCGGTGCCGCCGGAGATGTTCACGATCGGCACGCGCGACCCGCCGACCTGCTCGAAGAGCCAGCGGTATGGATCGGGGTTCCAGGGCTCGCCCGTCGTGCAGAAGACCTCGAGCGACGACAGGTCGGCCGTCGGCGCTCCTTTCGGGATCAGTGCGCGCACGAGCGTGGGCGAGCAGCCGAGCATCGAGATGCGCTCCGACTCGACGAGCTTCCAGAGCCGGTCGTCGGGCCAATCCGGCGCTCCCTCGGCGAAGACGACGGTCGCGCCGACGGCGCCGCCGCCCATCACCGTCCACGGGCCCATGATCCAGCCCATGTCGGTGGCGAAGTGGATGCGGTCGCCCGCCCGGACGTCGGTCTGGTACGCGACTTCGCGCACGATCGAGACGAGGAACCCGCCCTGCACGTGCAGCGCGCCTTTGGGCTTGCCGGTTGTCCCCGACGTGTACGCGAGCAGATAGGGAGCCTCCGAGTCGACCTCGGTCGGCGCGAGCGTGCCGGGCTGCTTCGTCACGACCTCGGGCCATGAGCGCGTCTCGCGGCTCCATTCGATGACGTGCTCCACCGCGAAGCGGCCGGCGTCGTCGAGCGTCTGGCGCATCTCCATCCGCTTGCCGCGGCGGAGCGACCAGTCGGCGCACAACACCGCCTTCGCGCCCGAGTCCTCCAGCCGCGATGCGATCGAGGGCGCGGCAAAACCGGAGAAGATGGGTACCTGCACGGCGCCGATGTGCGCGCACGCCTGCGAGGCGATCGCGACCGCCGGGCACATCGGCATGTAGATCGCGACGCGGTCGCCCTCCTCGATGCCGAGCTCGACGAGCGCCTCGGCGAGCTGCGTCGTCTGACGCGAGGCCTCTGCCCACGTGACCGACTCGCGAAGCCCGTCCTCGCTCTGCCAGACGAGCGCCTCCTCGTCGGGCCGCTCGGCCGCCCATCGGTGCAGGCAGATCCGGGCGATGTTCAGGCGGCCGCCGACGAACCACGTCGTCCACTCGGGCCCGCGCGATGCGTCGAAGACAGCGTCCCACGGCCGGGAGAACTCGAGGCCGAGGTCCTCGACGACCGCGGGCCAGAAGCGCGCCGGCTCTGCGACGGAGATCGCATGCAGCTCGCTGAAGTCCGCCGCGCCGAGCGCCCGGCCGAGCCGCGTGACGTTCGCGCGCTCGACGAGCTCCGGTGAGGGGTGCCAGATGAACGGGTCGGCCACGCGAAGAGCCTACTCAGTCACTCGACCGAGGCATGCTAGTGGCTGCTAACTTAGTGAGCACTAACACAGCAGTCGAAGGGAGCAAATGTGAAAGCCCGGATCTTCGCCGAGGAGAACAAGAAGTGGTGGACGCTCGCCGCAGTCGCGTTCGGCCTCTTCATGATCATGCTCGACAACACCGTCGTGAACGTCGCCCTGCCGTCGATTGCCACGGATCTCAAGATCTCGATCTCGGAGCTGGAGTGGATCGTCACCGGCTACGCGCTCGTGTTCGCGGCGCTGCTCATCACCGGCGGCAAGCTCGCCGACATGTACGGCCGCCGCAAGATCTTCGTCATCGGCCTCGCGGTCTTCTCGCTGTCGTCACTCGCGTGCGGCCTGGCGCCGAACGCCGGCTTCCTGATCGGCGCCCGCATGGTGCAGGGCATCGGGGCTGCGCTGATGAACCCGGCGACGCTCTCGATCATCACCGCGACATTCCCGCCGCGGCAGCGCGGCCAGGCGATCGGCATCTGGGCCGGCGTCTCGGCGCTCGCGCTTGCGATCGGCCCGCTCATCGGCGGCCTGATCGTCGACAACATCAACTGGAACTGGATCTTCTTCGTCAACGTGCCGGTCGGCGTCCTCGGCATTGTCGTCTCGCTCCTCGTGATCAAGGAGTCGCGCGACACGTCGCACGAGCAGAGCATCGACCTGCCGGGCCTCGTCACGTCCGGGCTCGCGCTCTTCGCGTTGAGCTACGCGCTGATCGAGGGCAATGCCAAGGGGTGGGCCTCGGCCGAGATCCTCGGCCTGTTCGCCGCCGCCGCGGTGCTGCTCGCTGCGTTCATCGTGCTCGAGTCGCGTCAGCGCCTGCCGATGCTCGACCTCTCGTTGTTCAAGATCAACTCGTTCGTCGGAGCGAACGTCGTTGCGCTACTCGTCTCCCTCGGCATGTTCGGCGTGTTCTTCTTCATCTCGCTCTACGTGCAGAACATCCTCGGCTACTCGCCGACGAAGGCGGGCGCCGTGTTCCTCCCGATGACGATCCTGATCATCCTGATCGCGCCGATCGCCGGGAAGCAGTCCGACCGCATCGGCGGACGCTGGCTGATGGGCGGGGGGATGACCCTGCTCGGGATCTCGCTGCTCCTCTACCAGCGGGCCGGCGTCGACACGGGTTTCCTGACGCTGCTGCCCTCGATGCTCCTGGGTGGAGTCGGCATGGCGATGACGATGTCGCCGATGACGTCCGTCGCGATGGGCTCGGTGCCTGTCGACAAGGCAGGCGTCGGCTCGGGCGTGCTGAACAGCTTCCGCCAGATCGGCGGTGCGCTCGGGATCGCGATCATGGGCGCGATCGTCGCGTCGTACCTGCATGCGGCGCCGCGCACGGCTGAAGGCAAGCAGCAGTTCGTCGACGGCCTCCATGCAGCGCTCCTCGTAAGCGCGGGGATCACGTTCGCCGCCGCGGTCGTCGCGATCGTGCTCGTCCGGGTGCAGCCGAGCGTGGAGAAGGCCCACATCGAGGCGATCCCGGCGTGACCACGACGGTCCGCATGCCGGCGGCCGAGCGCCGCCAGAAGCTCGTCGAGACCGCGATTCGCGTGTTCTCGGAAGGCAGCTACCGCGGCACGACGACCGCGGAGATCGCCAAGGCCGCCGGCGTCTCAGAACCCATCCTCTATCGCCACTTCGCGTCGAAGCGCGAGCTGTATCTCGCGGCCCTGGATCACGTGTGGTCGCAGGTCCGCGCGCACTGGGAGGCCGCCCTCGACCAGGAAGAGAACGTCCTGGCGGCCCTCGCGGTGATCGGCGGCGGCAATTTCGCGTCCCGCGACTGCAAGCATCAGCTCTCGGAGCTTTGGGTGCAGGCACTGAGCGAAGCGACGGAGGATCCCGTGCTGCGGAAGCACCTGCGCAAGCACATGCGGGAGGTGCACGACTACTTCGCCGCCATGCTCCGTACCGGGCAGGAACAAGGAGTGATCCACGCCGGCCGCGACGTCGACGCCGAAGCGTGGGTCTTCCTCTCCGGCAGCGTCATGGGCATGGTCGGCCGCCGCGTCGGCCTGCTGGACGACGAAGAAATGCGACGCATCCGCGCCGCACGCCTCGCCTGGCTCAGCGCCTAACGGCGTTCTCCGGGCCGGAATATGAGAAGGGCCCCGGCTGCGGCTCCGGGGCCCTTCTCGAGAGGCGCGCCCACCCTTTGCGACTTTCGGAGACCCGGCTCTGCGGCTCAGCCGCGCCTCCGTCTGTCGCCGGATGCTCCGGCGCGCCCCCTGCAATCCCGTAAGCCTGGCGTCCGGCTGGGGTGCAAGGTGACCTCACTATAGGAGCGACTTCCCACGGAGTCAAGTAGCTCAGTCAAGTGATTCTGACCTTGGCTGGTTGACCGGAATTTCGCTAGAACATGCCCTTTTTGGGGGATGGCCCGAGGTGACACCTTGCACTTTGGTGAAGCGTGAGGTTGACTGCAAAAGCCGCATGAGTCGAGACACCGCCCTCCGCCCAAGTAACGCCGCCGCCGCCCCCACCGGGCTGCGCCTCGGCGAGCGCCTGCGCCAGCTGCGGGTCGCAGCCGGCCTGACGCAGAGCGAGCTCGCGGGCGAGCGCTTCTCCAAGGAATACGTCTCCCAGATCGAGCGCGGCAAGACGCGGCCGACGCGCGAGACGATCGACTGGCTCGCGGTTCGGCTGGGCGTCGACGCCGGCTTCCTCGCGAACGGCCTTGCGACCGACGAGCGCGGGCGCCTTGAGGGTGCACTTACCCGTGCCGAGGCCCTGATCGAGGCACGCAAGGACGAAGAGGCCGCCGCCGAGTACGAGTTGCTCGTCCCGCAGGCCCACGCCACCGGCATGCCGGAGCTCGAGGTTCGAGCGCTGCTCGGGGCCGGCCGCACGCAGATGCGCCTCGGCGGTCTGCGCGGCGCGCTCGAGCTGCTGAACGAGGCACGAGGGCTCGTCGAGGCCGGAACCTTCTCCGACGTCGAGCGGGCCGAGATCTTCTACGCCCTTGGCATTTGCCGCTACCAGCTCAACAGCGTCCAGACGGCGGTCGCGCTGCTCAACGAGGCACTCAGCCTCGCGGAGCGCTCGGGTCTCCCGTCCGACAAGCTGCGCTCCAACATCCTTTCGTGGCGCTCGCGGTGCTGGCGTCGCCAGCGCGACTACGAGGCGGCGCGCGAGGACATCGAGCGCGCGCTCCAGCTCGCCATGGATGCGAACGATCCGCACACGATCGGCGCCGCGTATTTCCAGGCATCGCTCGTCGCCGACCGCGAGGGGCACTGGGTTCTCGCCCGCGGCTACGCCGAGAAGGCGCGCGCCGTGTACGAGGAGCTCGCCGACCGGGTCCACGTCGGCCAGCTCACGAACAACCTCGGCGGCTTGAACTTCCTCCTCGGCAAGACCGACGAGGCGATCGTGCTGCTGAAGGAAGCCTTTGGCATCGCCCTCGACACAGGCCGCGACACGGACGCTGCACAGGCGGTCTCGTCGCTTGCCCAGATCCATTTGCGTACCGGCAACGTCGACCAGGCCGAGGAGCAGGCGCGTCACGCGCTTCAGTTGCTCGACGGCTCGGAGGACTACATCGACGAGATCGGCAACGCTCACCTCGTGCTCGGGCGCGCGCTGCTCGAGCAGGACCGGCTCGACGAGGCCGAGGCGGCGTTCGCGTCCGCCGAGGCGAGCTTCGGTCAGCTCGGCTCCGCCAGCCATCGCGCCGCCGCGTGGGTCGCGCGCGGCGATCTCGCGGCCCGGCGGGGCGACGACAGGGTTGCAGCACACCTCTACCGCACCGCGGCCGAGGCCCTCCAGGACGTGCGCTTCTAATGCGCCGTGTTGGCTCAAATACGAAGGGAGGTGGATCCATGCGTAAGGCAAAGCTCATCACGCTCATGATGACGGCGGCACCGTTCGCGCTCTTCGCGGCGAAGGTGGCGCTCGGCACGAAGACGGGCGGCATGAACGACGGCGGTTCCTGGGCCCTCTAAGGGCTCGGGCCGCCGCCGCGGGGAACGTCCCGCGTGCGCATTCGGCGTCTTTGTTCTGTGGCTCTGCGGCCTGCTCTCCAGCCGCATTTCCTCGGCGGCCCTCGCGGTGATCACACCCGCGTAGGGCGCACGCCTCGAGCGAGCTCCTTCGCGCGGACCTGGAGTAGAGATTTGCCTTGGCCGGGCGGTCTTTTTTATACTCCAGAGTCCACGCTTCAAAAAGGAAAGCAAGGAGAGGATCCAGATGGCTCTGACCATTGGCGACACCGCGCCCGACTTCGAGGCGGAGACGACCGAAGGACGCATCAAGTTCCACGATTGGATCGGCGACTCGTGGGCCGTGCTGTTCTCGCACCCGCGCGACTTCACGCCGGTCTGCACGACCGAGCTCGGCTACATGGCGAAGATCAAGCCGGACTTCGACAGCCGCAACGTCAAGGTGATCGGGCTCTCGGTCGACCCGGTCGACAACCACGCGAAGTGGGCGGCCGACATCGAGGAGACGCAGGGGACTGCCCCCAACTACCCGATGATCGCGGACACCGATTTCAACGTCTCGAAGCTGTACGGGATGCTTCCGTCGGACGTCTCGGGCGATCCGACGGCGCGCACGCCCGCCGAGAACCAGACGCTGCGCAACGTCTTCGTGATCGGCCCCGACAAGAAGATCAAGCTCGTTCTCGTCTATCCGATGACGACCGGCCGCAACTTCGACGAGGTGCTGCGTGTGATCGACTCGCTGCAGCTGACCGCGAACCACAAGGTCGCAACCCCGGCGCAGTGGCAGCAGGGCGACGACGTGATCATCGCCGGCTCGGTCTCGAACGAGGAAGCCGAAAAGACGTACCCCAACGGTTGGAAGTCCCCGAAGCCGTACATCCGTATAGTCCCGCAACCTCGTTAGGTGTCGACCTGAACAGGCGTCGGAGGAGCCGAGCGCTCCGACGCCGACTTCAGCCCGTCGGCGAGCCGAGGCGCTCGACCACGACCTGCGGCACCCGCGCGCGCGGGCTGAGTCGCAGAAGCATGCGCACAATCTCCGCGCAGTCGTCAGGCTGGATCATCTCCGTCGCGGGGAGTCCCGTCCAGGCGGCCATCGGCGTGTCGACGAAGCCGGGGCAGATTGCGGTCGCGCGGACGCCGTCTTGGTCGAGCTCGGCGTTCAACGAGCGCGTCAGTGCTATGACCGCGGCCTTCGTCGCCCCGTACACAGCAAGCCCGGGCGCCGGAATTGTCCCGCCAATGGAAGCGAGATTGACGATCGATCCGTGCGACTCGCGCAGCAGAGGGATCGCGGCCTGCGTGACGAGAACGAGTCCGCGAAGGTTGACGCCGAGCATCAGGTCGAGTTGCTGCAGTGGTAGGTCCTCGATGGTTCCGCCGAAGCCCACCCCACCGGAGTTGACGAGGACGTCTAGTCGGCCGAAGCGCTCGCTGTGCTCTGCGACGATGCGTGCGCAGTCAATGCCGTCGCTCAAATCCGCCGCGATTGCAAGAGCGCCCAGCTCCTTCGCGGCGGCCTCGACCTTTTCCGGGCGCCGCGACGCCAGCGTCAGATTGTAACCCTCGTCGCGCAGCATCCTCCCAATCGCGAGACCGATGCCCGAGGAGCCTCCCGTGATGAGGGCTGCGCGTTCCACAGGCCCTGGTCTACAGGTCGCACCGACAGCAAGTCAAGCGGCGTATCGGCGAAGATCTCCACTCAAGCGCTATAGCCACCGTCGACGTTGAGCGTCTGCCCGCTCACGAAGCGGGCACTATCGGACGCAAGAAAGCACACCGCCTCCGCAATGTCTTCTGCCCTACCGAATTCGCGCAACGGGATGTTCGCAACGGCAGCCGAGACGCCAGCCTCACCGAGGCTTCCGCTGTCGATCAACTCCGCTGCCATCCCGACGGAGGTCATGCCGACACCGACGTAGTTCGCACGCACTCCGAACCGTCCTTCTTCGAGCGCGAGCGTCCGTATCAAGCCTTCGATAGCTCCTTTTGGGCCTGCCGATAGTCCGTCGCGAACGATTGCGCGCGTTGTCGCCGTGGTCCCAACGGCAACGATGTTTCCGCTGGTTCGGCGGAGTCGCTCGATCGCCGGCTGGACGAGATTGAAGAACGCGATCGTGTCGGCTTCAACTTGCTTCTTGAACTGTTGGGGGCTTACTCGACTGAGATACATCAGTGGAACGAACGGTCCTGACGCATAGACAATCGTATGAATTGCGCCAAATCTGCTTTCAACGGCGTCGAGCATCAACGCGCTGGAGTTGGCATCCGTGAGATCAACCTGAAGAGCCTCCACGTCTGCGCCGAGCGCCTTCAACTCGGCTGTCGCTGCCGCAGCAGCGCTCGCATTTCCGAGATACGTGAAGGCAACGCGACTCCCTCGCGCCGCGAGCATGCGTGCCACAGCAGAACCGAGTGCACCGCTCCCTCCCGTTACAAGCGCAGTCCCGATCCTCGTTTCAAACGTGAGGCTCATGTCGTGCGCCACTACAAATTCTCCGGATCGGACTTGTACGCCATCATGCTTCGGTGAAGAGATCGAGTTGTGTCGACGCCAGCTCGAGTTCCTCGAACAGGTTCCCTGGGATGGCAAAGCCATCGAGTTCGCGGACATCTGCGATGTGCGCGGCTACGTCCTCCGCCGAGATGGTCAGGACAGGCGCTACCCAACCGCGGCTCTCGCCGACGAACACGCGGGCGAATCGGCCGAACCCAGCGGCGAACGCCTCACCCGTGAGGTTGCAATTCTCGCTTGCTAAGAATGCGACCATCGGTGTCGATGCTTCGACGCGGCGTAGCGGCTCGAGCTTCTCCCGTAGTCTGGGCGGGTAGTACTTCTCAGCGTCGGGCACGGGGTCCATCGCGTGCATGTGTCCGGCCATCGGCAGGACAACGTTCACATTGATCCCATGCGGCCTGCCCTCGAACGCAATCGCTTTCGCGAGGCCGTACACACCTGCCTTGGCTGCTGCGTAGTTGCTCATCCCATGCTGCGAAAATAGTCCGCCCGACGAGCTGGTCATGATCACGCGTCCATAGCCTTTGTCTCGCAACGTCGCCCATGCCGCTTGGGTGACGAAATACGACCCACGCAGGTTGACGTCGAGAACGAGATCGAGCTTCTCCGGCGTGATCTCCTCGAAATACCCGTTGCGCATGACGCCGGCGTTGTTGACGATGATGTCGACCGTGCCGAAGTGGTCGAGAGCCGTCTGAACGATTCGGCGCGAGCCGTCCTTGGTGACGACGGAGTCGTGGCACGCAACGGCTTGACCGCCCGCGCTTTGGATCTCCTTGACGACCTCGTCAGCCGGATTCGTGCCGTCCCGATCCGGGTCCGTGAGATCGTTAACGACGACAGCTGCGCCGCGGCGCGCGAACTCGAGACAATGTGCGCGTCCGATGCCGCGGCCGCCCCCGGTGACGATCGCGACGCGCCCTGCGAATGAGATCTCCATGATTATTCGTCGCCACTTTCCGTCGACCCGATCCGGACGACGACTCGACGATATCCGTAGTGCGAGTAGCCGCCGCGGTCCGTGAGATCGGAACGCTGCTCTTCCAGCTCGACGTGCGAGAAGCGGCGCAGGAACGTCTCGAACGCAACGCGTCCTTCCATCCGTGCGAGCTCCGCACCAATGCAGAAGTGAATTCCGTGACCGAACGTCAGATGTCGCCGGAGGTTGTCGCGATCCGGGTCGAATCGATCCGGATCCGGGAAGATCGTCGGGTCATGATTGGCAGCGCCCCAAAAAGGGAGGATCGTTTCGTCGCGTTCGATCGCGACTCCACCGAAGTGCATGTCGCACGCCGCGCGACGAACGGTCGCGTGAAGCGGCGGGTCAAATCGAAGACATTCCTCGAGGAACGCAGGGATCGCCGTCTCATCGGCTCGCAGCTTTGCGACGAGTTCGGGTCGCCGAAGAAGGATGACCATGGCGTTGCCGATGAAGTTCGCTGTCGTCTCGTGGCCTGCAACGACCAGCTGGACGATGATGGGAAACAATTCATCGAGGCGGAGATGTCCCTCTCCGCCGACCTCTGCGTGCACCAAGTCGCTCAACAGGTCGTCGCAGGGTTGGGAACGCCGTTCCTGGATCCGCTCGAAGAAGTACGACTGGAACTGCAGCAATGAATGGGCGATCGAGACACGCTCGTCCGGATCGACGATTCCGCCAATGCCCCGGAGCAGGTCGTCCGACCAGCGCTTCAGGAGGTCGAGATCGGCACAGTCCACGCCAAGGATGTCGCCGAGGACCGCGAGCGGCAGGGGAACAGCCAACTGGGAGATGATGTCCCCTCCGCCGGCCGCGGCGAATGGCTCCATCAGCCTCGATGCGTGCGCCTGCACCATGGGCTCCATCGCCCTGACGCGACGTGGCAGGAACGCCTGTGAAACCAGCTTGCGATGGCGCGTATGGATCGGAGGGTCGGCGCTGAAGAGCGCTGGACTGTGAGTAGAGGCTTCGACCAGCAGTCGGTCGACCTCGGCAGGCAGCGAGCCTGCGTCTACGCCGAAGAGCCGGCGCGTCTCGGTCATGTCGAGCTGGCGCGAGAAGCGCTTTGTGTCACGACCGAGCTCGACCAGCTCGCGGTAGCCGATGACGCCGTACCCGATGCCCGGTGCGGTGAAGATCGGGCCTACCTGCTGAAGGGATCGGTAATGGTCAAATGGGCACGCTGTGAACTCGCCGCTAGTAATGTTCGCCGTGCCGCGAGGAAGATCTTGAGCGTCGCTCACATAACTCATTCGCTCTACGGTTTCGGTAGGTCGATTACATCGAGGTGTATGTGGCGATCTGCGATTCGCCAGACGTCACCTTCGTCGACTACACGGTCGCGATACCAGCCGGTGGTGACAACTTCAGGCGAGCCGTCGGAGAATGTGTAGAGCGTCAGGTACGACAGAATCGTGACCTCGAGGTCGCCTTCTCCGACAGTGACGGGAGTGGTGACATGCCTTCGCGGAACTCCCTTCGGTCGCACGGCGAGTCGTCCGCCGTAGAAGGCGCTGATTGCGTCGCGCCCCTCGAGGATGGTACGCGAGCCATCCTCCGTCTCGATCGTCACGCGCGCATCAGTCGTAACGGAGTCGAGAAAGACCGCTAGGTCAGATTCATCGTAACCCCACGCCCAACGGCCGAGGGCGTTTTGCGCACCTGTGGAAGAGCTGCTCATCGTTCGGGACTATCTGACGTGCTGCTCTCACCTTCGAGCGCCGCGAGCGACCGAAGTCGCGCTCGCTCGATCTTGCCGGTCGGGTTTTTCGGCAGCTCGGATATGAAACGGTACCGCTTAGGACGCTTGAAATCAGCCACGCGAGTTCTCAGGTAGGCATCGATGTCTGCTCCCTGTTGGTCGTCTTTTGGTGTCACGACGAAGGCGATGATTGCCTCACCCCAGTGCTCGTCGGGAATCCCCACGACAGCCGCTTCGAGCACTCCCGGGAACTGGAGGATGACGTTTTCGACCTCGACGGGATCCACGCTGAACCCGCCCGTCTTGATGATCTCCTTTTTCCGTCCCGCGAAGTGAAGGTTCCGATGCTCGTCCAGGTAGCCGAGGTCGCCGGTGTACAGCCAACCCTCGTCCAGAGCATCCGCTGTTGCTTCGGGCAGATCGTGATAGCCAACCATCAGCGAGGGGCCGCTGAAGGAGATCTCTCCGACGACGCCGGTAGGCAGTGGCTGTCGCGCATCGTCGACGATCCGAACTCGCATCAGTCCCATTGGACGGCCGGCGCTCGATGGATCGTGAGCGAATTCGCCAGGAGCCGAGCAGCAAAGCTGAGCTTCTGTCAACCCGTACATGTAGACGAAAATATCCCCGAATCGTTCGATTGCGCGTGTCCGAACGCGCTCAGGAAACTCGTATGCGGTATTCAGTGTGTGAAGAGTTGAAACGTCATACATCTCGTGTTCTTCGATCGCGAGCATCGAATTGATCATCGTGGGGGCCAGGAAGACGCGAGTCGCGCGGTAACGCTCGAGTTGCACCCAGGTCTGCTTCGGGTCGAAGACTCGATCAAGCACGATCGTCCCGCCTGCTAGGAGAGTCGGCATTAGCTGCAGGAAGAAGCCGATCCCAAACACGGGTAGAGCGAAGACCTCGACGTCGGCAGGCGAACGCGGCTGACCGAGAGCCGCGTTGACACACGCCCAAAGGTTCGACTCGTGCGAGCGCATCGCTCCTTTTGGGAAACCGCTTGTGCCCGACGTGTAGATGATGCTGGCTACGGACGTCGCGGAGACATCCAAGCTCAGCGATGGCCCGTCGTATGCAAACAGATCCTCGAGCCGGTCGCACTCAGGGAGCCCGGCTGGCGCGTTGGCGATGATCAGAGTCTCGAGGGTGGGCTGTCGACTGAGCAGCTCGCGCCCTTCGGAAGCGAATTCCGCGTCGGCGATCATGGCGGACGCGCCAGCGTTCTCGACGATGAACGCCTTTTCGTCCACGCTCAGTCGCGTGTTAACCGGGACGTTCACGGCGCCGATCCGAGCGAGCGCGAGATATACCATGATCGTTTCCGGCTCGTTCAGCAGGAGCACCACAACACGGCGCCCGCTGAGTCCCCGCTCATACAGCGCCGAGGCCAGGACGTCAGTCGCGGCGTCGAGCTCCGCGTAGCTGACGGCGCGGTCGCGGAAGATCAGTGCGGGATTGTCAGGGTATTTTTCGGCTGCGACCCTAAGCGGATACGAAAAATCGGTCATCGTAGTTGAGTTCTGACCCATGCGAGGTCATACCAGGAGCTCAGTCGGCTGATCGTGCCGTCTGGGCCAAGATCGAACACGTCGATCGCGTCGAACTCGATCACACGGCTCGATTCGGTCTCGCCTTTGAACCTGATCTCCACGGCGACGGCCATTTCGGAGACGATGAAGCGCGTTGGCGTGTCGGCATGTGCCGTCCACGGTGCGAAGGCGCGGTTGAAGTAGTCGAGAATCTCATCCCTTCCGCGCCTCGGGCGCGTTCCGACTGCGTGGAGCTCCGAGGTGTCGTTCCACAATTCGGCGAGGCTCTCCCAGGCCTCGCTGTTGATCGCCTCGAAGTAGGCAAGAACGGTGGGAGGCACCTCCACGTCGGACGCTGCAACAAGAGGCACCGGTTGATCGCGGGTCATATTCGCAGAACCCCTTTGGGACGCTAGTGCGTGGAGCGCAAGGAGGTGAGCCTATACCCTCAAACCACCGATTGGTAGATAGACTGCATAAATCAACCCAACGATAGGGTTACGCAGGCGTTCACAAGACAGGAGATCGTGGTGACCCGCCCCACCCCGGCCCAAAGCGTTCGACTGTGCGGTCAGACGCTTCGCGAGCTCGTCGATCGGGGAGACGGCGACCCAACGCGAGTTCTTCCCCGCTTCGTGTCCGCAATCCAACGGCTCCTGGAGCAAGAGGAGTTGCTCGACGTCGGGATAAGTCGTAGCGGGAATCACGCGGACACGTCGCGACTGCTCTATTACGAACCGGAGTTGATGATCGTCAGCGGGAGCGCCGGCGGCCCGTGGGCGCAGTCGGCTCACAACCACGGAGTATGGGTTGCGACGGCGTTGTACGCAGGCTCTATGAAGCAGCAGACATTTCGGATGTTGGAACAGGACGCAGAAGGTCGCGCGCGGGTCGAACTCGTCGAGGATGTCGACATGCAACCGGGGGACGTCTGTGTATGTCCTCCGCCTCCGCACGACATTCATGCCCTCGAGAGCAGTGGAGGCTACGGCATGCTTGTCGTCGCGGGTGGCGGTTTCTCTCCCCTCCGCCAGTACTACGACGTCGCGCGCCAAAGTTACAACGAACGTTCAGAACGGGACGGCGTCGCCTCATCGCGCGCCTTCTAGTAGTAGATCGCTCCCGGAGTTCCACCGCCGGCGGCGATCGCATCTCCGTTGATGGCTGCCGACCTCGGTGAGGCGAGGAAGGTGACGATGTCTGCGATTTCCGATGCGTCGACGAGGCGGCCGATCAGATTCGCCGACGCCATTTGCTTCTCGATCTCAGCCTCGGACACGCCGCCTTGTTCCGCGAGTCTCGCGACCTTTCCCGACGTTGCCTCGGTGCGCGTCCAGCCAGGGTGGACGACGACCACACTGATCGCCTGGGGCGCGAGCTCATCCGCGAGGTTCTTGGTAAGGGCCGCGACCGCCACGTTCCGGATGCTGCCGATCGTGGACCCCGTCATTCGTGCCGCGAGGCCGCTGATATTGATGATCCGACCGCCGCCTCCTGCCGCCATATGGGGGACGACTTCTCGAATGCAGCGCACGTATCCGGCCACTTTTACGTTGATGTCGTCCCAGAGGAGATCGTCGTTGATCTCGGCGAGGGTCGCCGGGCCCGACCTGCTGCTTCCCGGTTGGGCAGCCGAATTGACGAGGATGTCGATTCCCCCGAGCTGCGCGAGCGCCGTTTCGACCATCGCCCGGACGTGGTCGTCCGATGATGTATCGCACGCCACTGGGATGATGGTACGGCCGCTTTCCGCGCTGAGCTCCGCCGCGGTTGCGGAAAGGGTTTCATGGTTCCGAGCGACGATTGCGACGTCGACACCCTCATGGGCGAGGCTACGGGCGATCGCCTTTCCGATACCGCGGCTGCCACCTGTAACGATCGCTCTGCTTCCCTCAAGCCGCAGCAGCATGGGCTGGAAGCTATCACCCTCGGAATGACTCGAGTCCCGACGATCTCTATCGGTCGTTAATACGGCTCCGGGAGTTCGGCGACATCGAGGTGGACGTGACGATCCGCGATCCTCCACATATCGCCTTCGTCGACGATGCGGTCGCGGTACCAGCCGGTCGTAACGAGCTGCGGTGCGCGGTCGACGAATGTGTACAGCGTGAGATACGACAGAACCGTGGCTTCGCGTTCGCCCTCGTCGATCGTCACCAGGGTCGTCACGTGTCGTCGGGGCAGACCGGCTGGTCGTGCCAGCAGTCGGTCCCCGAAGAACGAGCGAATGGTGTCTCTTCCTCTTAGGACTTCGACCGGGCCGTTGCCGGTCTCGATGGTCACGCGTGCGTCCGCGGTTACGGAGTCAGCGAACATCTCCAGGTCCGATTCGTCGTACGCCCAAGCCCAGCGGCCGACGGCGTTGTGTGCGTGCGTCCAAGTGTCGCTCATCGCTCGAGGCTATCCGACGACCACCGCGTTGTGCGTCGAGCGGAACCGCCCGCTTGGCGAGCCGAAGCAACGCGTCGGCATGCTGCATTCGCGGGCTTGAAGCGGCAATTTTCAGCCGCCTAGACGCTTTTTCTCCTGCGAACAGTTGCGCGTAGGGCGATCTGGTAATACTGACCTACCGTTTGGTTGGTAAGTCGCAGAGCGGGATCCGCGACGCGCAACTGTTGGCGAGACAGGAGAGGCCGGGATGACGCAGTCCACGCAGTCCACGCAGGCTGAGGCCATCCGGAGTTGTGGTCGAGAGCTCCGCGAAATAGTCGATGGCGCAGACGGCGATCCGACCCGCGCGCTCCCCGAGTTCGTCGCTGTGGTTCAGCGGCTATTGGACCAGAAGGACTTGCTCGACGTGGGGATGCCGCGCCACGGCGTCCACGTCAGCAAGTCGAGGGTGCTCTTCTATGAGCCGGAGTTGATCATCTTCAGTGGCAGCCACCACGTGCCCTGGACGGTGGAGGCTCACAATCACGGCGCCTGGGTCGCGACGGCGCTGTATGCCGGAACCATCACTCAGCAGTCGTATCGATCCGTGCACCAAGACGACGGTGGCGTTGCACGGCTCGAAGTCGTCGAAGACATGGAGCTGCAGCCGGGCGACGTCTGTGTGTGTCCTCCGCCCCCGCATGACATCCACGCACTAACGAGCAGCACGGGCTCGGACATGCTCGTTATCGCGGGCGGAACTTTTTCCGACCTTCGTCGCTACTACCACGTTGACAGCGGAACGTACGAAGAGCGTCTTGGAGCCTAAAAAGCGGCTGCAGAGCGGGGCGACTGGATCTGCGAGCACAGCCGCACGGAATGAGGAGGATGCAATGGCGGTTAGCACATCGCGATGGCACGTCCCGCGCACCAGAGACGGTATTCGGGTGTTGTTCGGTGCCGTAGTTGTCCTTTCGGCGCTGGCACTTGCGGGAAACGCCGCTGCTGCGACAAAAACAAGCGGCGGGGGCGCGCATCGGTCAGCGGCGAAACTGTTTCAGATCCGCGAAGTTCAGAACGTCACGACCGGCCTGTTCGCTGCGGCCAATTACGCCCAAACGCTAGGCCTGTTCAAGGCGCATGGCTTGGACGTGCAGCAGATTGTGACACCAGGCCTGATTCCCACTTTGCTCGCAAGTGGGCAGGCAGATATTGCCATCGCCGGCAATCCGGCGACGTATGCCGCGATCGTCAAGGGGCTGCCGGCCAAGCTGATTGCTGTTCCTTCTAACGGTTACGGATTTATCTTTGCCGTCAACGCACACAGCAACATCACCTCTTTCGAGGACTTGCGGGGAAAGACAATCGGAATCACAAGCGTCGGTTCAGCGTCTGACTATGTGACACAGCAATTGTCTGCGAAGCTCGGCGGAAGTCTCAAGCTCGCTCCTGTCGGCA
>Ga0193728_1000184_pt1 | contig 28421 bp, 23 predicted proteins | sample U1c1metaG_FD_143037 | JGI IMG/M metagenome (GOLD analysis project Ga0193728, IMG submission 143037) | Soil microbial communities from a riparian zone of the East river system, Colorado, United States - U1c1 | ecosystem: Environmental > Terrestrial > Soil > Riparian zone | place: USA: East River... | reverse complement strand
CCCGGATTCGAGGCAGCGCTCGAAGGCGGCGTGACGACCATGCAGATTTTGCCCGGGTCGGCGAATCTCATCGGCGGCCGTTCGGTCGTGGTCAAGAATGTGCAGGGCGTGACCTACCAGGCCATGAAATTTCCCGGCGCGGTCTACGGACTCAAGATGGCCTGCGGCGAGAATCCGAAACGCGTGTACGGCGAAAAGCATCAGACGCCGTCGACTCGCATGGGCAATGTGGCTTGTTACCGCCAGGCCTTTGCCGATGCGCAGGACTATCAGCAGCAATGGGATAAGTACAATCGCGAATTGACGGAGTACAACAAAAAGAAAGCGGAGCGCGCCGCCGGCGCCGGTAAAAAATCCAAGGACAAGGATGCCGCCGCTGACAAGGAGCTGACGCCTCCCAGTCCGCCGAAGCGCGACCTGAAGCTCGAGACCCTGGCGGAGGTCATGAAGGGAAATATCCGCGTGCATATGCATTGCTATCGCTCGGACGAAATGGCGACCATGCTCGATGTTGCCGATGAATTTGGATTCAAGATTGTCGCCTTCCACCACGCTGTTGAGGCCTACAAGATCGCCGATCGCCTGGCCGACAAAGGTGTGTGCGCGGCGATGTGGGCGGATTGGTGGGGTTTCAAAATGGAAGCCTATGACGGCGTGCAGGAAAATTTGGCGATCGTGGACTTTCCCGAGCGCAGCTGCGCCATCGTTCACTCAGATTCCGCCGACGGCATCCAGCGCTTGAACCAGGAGGCCGGCAAAGCGATGGCGCACGGCCAGCGGGCGGGATTGACCGTGGCACCGGAGCGAGCGATTCGTTGGCTGACCGCCAATCCGGCCAAATCGCTCGGTCTTCAGGACCAGATTGGGACACTAGAGGCCGGCAAGGGCGCGGATGTGGTGATCTGGAATGGAAACCCGTTCAGCGTCTATGCACTCGCAGAGCAGGTGTTCATAGACGGTGCTCTGAAGTTCGATCGCGCGCATCCACCCCTCAAGCCGCGATCCGATTTCCTGTTGGGCCGGCACATCGCGGAGTCGCCGCTATGAAATCCCTGAAGCCTCTCTATCTCGTCACCCTCATGGCCGGCTGCATCATGGGTACTCCCTGCGCGGTGGCCCAGGATTTCGTGATTCGCGGCGCGACCGTGCACACGGCCTCTGCAAAAGGCACGCTGAAAAATACCGACGTCGTGGTGCGCGGCGGAATGATCGTCGCGATCGGTTCAGACGCAGGCACGTCGGGCGCGACAGTGATCGATGCCAAGGGCAAGGAGCTCACACCGGGACTGTTTGGTGGACTCACCGATATCGGTCTCGAAGAGATCGCCGCGGAGGCGCAGACCGTCGATTCGAGTTTGAATCTCAAATCCCCGGAATGGGACCAGCAGTGGCGTCCCGAACTCGACGTCACGCTGGCGTATAACCCGCGTTCGTTCGTCGTACCGATCACACGCATCGAAGGCGTGACCTGGACCGTGCTGGTGCCCAGTGCTGCCGACAGCATCATCGGAGGTCAGGGCTCGGCAGTTGTGCTCGATGGCCGATACGATGCGGCGCTGACCGGCAGCCGCTCGTTGTTTGTGCAAATGGGAGCCGCCGGCGCCCGGGTAGCCGGCGGCACTCGCGCCGCAGAATACATGCTCTTGGAGCAGGCGATTCACGAGGCGCACGCAGCGGGGCCGATCGGTCAGGGGGCTTTGCTGCATGCAGCGGGCCGAGAAGCACTGACCCGCTATCTGACAGGCGGCCGGGTGGTATTTCAGGTCGATCGCGCGGCCGACATCTTGAGCGTCGTGGCGTTTGCCGAACGCAATGGCATGAAGCCTGTCATTCTGGGCGGTGACGAAGCGTGGTTGGTCGCGAAGGAACTCGCGAAGGCCAATGTCCCTGTGATTCTCAATCCGCTCAATGATCTACCGGCCGATTTCGATCGGCTTGGCTCGACTCTGGAAAACGCAGCGCGTCTGCATCGTGCCGGCGTGCGCATTGCCTTTTCGAGCGGCGACACTCCCCAGGCGCGACTGGTTCGGCAACTGGCCGGCAACGCCGTTGCCCATGGTCTGCCGTGGGAAGCCGCGCTCGCTGCGATTACTGCCACACCGGCCGATATCTTTGGACTGGGCGCGACGCACGGCCGTATCGCCGTCGGACAGAGCGCGGACTTGGTGCTGTGGAGCGGCGATCCGCTTGAAGTCACATCGCTGGCGGATCAGGTTTGGATTGCGGGCCGCCCGGTCGAGATGAAATCCCGCCAGACCGAGCTGCGCGATCGATATGTCGAGAAAGTAAGAGCCCATCAGGCTCGCTGAAGCGAGCCGAGCATACCCTTTAACGGAGTTATTCATGAAGTTGCTTTTCGCCGCCGCCGCCGCCATCGCTTCACTCTCAGCCTTTGCCGTACCACCCCAGGATACGCCGGCCGGCGAGCAGCGTTTTCGCGAGTTATACAAAGAACTGGTCGAGACCAACACGACCTTGTCCGCCGGCAGTTGCACCCTCGCCGCCGAACGCTTGGCCGCGCGGTTGAAAGCGGCCGGCTTCCCAGACAGTGATCTGCATCCCTTCGCGGCACCCGATCACCCGAAGGAAGGAGGCCTGGTCGCCATTTATCCCGGCCGGAATCTCAAGCTCAAGGCGATTCTGCTACTGGCGCACATCGATGTCGTGGAAGCCAAACGCGAGGACTGGACGCGCGATCCATTCAAACTGGTCGAAGAAAATGGCTCGTTCTACGCGCGTGGCGCCAGCGACGACAAGGCCGAGGCCGCCATCTGGGTGGACACACTCATTCGCTACCGCAGCGAAAACTACCGGCCCCGGCGCACGCTCAAAGTGGCACTCACCTGCGGCGAAGAGACTGCAGGCGCCTTCAACGGCGCTGATTGGCTCACGCGGAACCGCCGCGAGCTCATTGACGCTGCATTCGCGCTCAACGAGGGCGCCGCCGGGGAGCTCGATACGAGCGGGCACCGGATTGCCCTCGAAGTCGAGGCCGGCGAGAAATTTCCGCAGAATTACCGGCTCGAGGTAACCAACAAGGGCGGGCACAGCTCGCGGCCGGTGAAGGACAACGCGATCTATCATCTCGCGGCAGCGGTCACGCGCATCAGCGCCTATGAGTTTCCCGCACAGTTCACCGACGGCAATCGAGCGTACTTCACGGGCATGGCCAAGATCCAGGCAGCCAAGGGCGAAACGGAGGTCGCGAATGCCATGAACGCGTTTCTGAAAAACCCCGGCGACACGCAGGCGCTGGCGCTGGTCTCTGCCAAGGATCCGAGCTGGAATGCGACGCTGCGTACCACCTGCGTCGCGACCATGCTCGACGCAGGCCATGCCACCAACGCGCTGCCGCAGCGCGCACGCGCGAATATCAATTGTCGGATCTTCCCCGGCGTCAGCACCGAGACCGTGCGCGCCAAGCTCGAGGAGCTGGTGGCCGATCCGGCCGTGAAGATTTCCTCGCCCGAGACGCGCGGACCCACCGCTTCACCGCCGCCACTCACCCCCGAGGTCATGGCGCCGATCGAGAAATTGACCGCCGAGTTCTGGCCCGGCGTGCCGGTGCTGCCGATCCTGCAGGCAGGCGCCACCGATGGCGAATTTACCAATGCTGTCGGTATCCCAACCTTCGGCGTGGAGCCGGTTTTCTTAGGACCCGATCTCGGCAATATCCACGGTCTCAACGAATACGTCGGTGTGAAGTCGCTGCTCGAGGGCCGCGAGTTCTTGTACCGGCTGGTCAAGATCTACGCGGAGCAAAAATAGCGAATCAGCGTCGGATAATGGGTTTGGGCTGGGCGAGGTGTCGGCTGGGCGACCGTTATGTCACGGTCGCCCGCCCCCGATGTCACTCAATTGCTGGCAAAATGAATCGCAGCGGTCGGACGCAGCGCGCTGAGCGCCGGCGAACCGACATCCTTGACGGCCTTATCGATCGCGGTATCGGTGCACTCGCGCACTCCTTTCTGCGTGGGAAAGTACATGTAATTGCTGGCCGAACAAACCCGGTTCGCTGCCGACACGATTCGTTGATACAGCGTCTTGGCCCCGGCCGGCTTCGAGATATCCAGATCGGCGTAGCTGACCCTTTCGCTGGGCAGGCCGTGGTCGGCCGCTCGGGCGGTCGCCTGCAAGGTACCCAAGGTCAGTGCACCGCACAGGAAGAAGCTCGCCGCACGGAGTGTATTTTTGAAAGTGGTGTTCATGATCAATCTCCTAATTTTGAAAAGCAGTTGTTTAAGATCTCACCACGAAGATTCGATATCGCCGTGGCTTGGGTGCAGGTGTACGACCCGAGGCCGCTTTAAGTCCTCAAGGCTTCCTCAGGCTTTGCTCAAGGATTTCTAATCACCTTCTTGAGGCAAGAAAACGCGCGATCGGGCGCTCGCGGCAACCGTTCGCGTAAGGGAAAGCGTCCGACCTGGCGGCGGCGCGCTATCATTGCCCGACCTCAAGTCAATCCAAACGGGTCGTACGCATGCATTTACGTTGCTTAATTCTGACCGTACTCCTGGCCTCGGCCGTTTCTGGAGCCCACGCCGGGGAAAGGCTGCCGACAATCCCTCCGGCGCAGTACACGGCGGAGCAGAAACAGGCGGCCGCCGACTTCGAGGCGGCACGCAAAGTTCCGGTATTCGGGCCGTTTGAGCCCTTGATGCACAGCCCCGAGGTGATGTCGCAGGCGCGCGCGATGGGCGACTACCTGCGCTACAAATCGGCCATCGGCAATACGCTCAGCGAGCTTGCAATCCTGGTTACGGCCCGCGAATGGACCCAGGACTACGAATGGTTTGTGCACTACCCGATTGCGCTGAAGGCCGGCATTCGGCAGGAAATCGCCGATGCCATCGCCGAGGGCCGACGCCCGACGGCCATGAATCCCGACGAGGAAATCGTTTACGAATACTCGACGGAGTTACTGAAGAACAAACAAGTATCGAATGCGACGTTCGAACGCGCCAAATCGCGTTTCGGCACCAGGGGTGTGGTCGACCTGACCGGAATCGTGGGTTACTACACCTTTCTTGGCATGCAGCTCAACGCGGCCCAGTACCCGGTTCCCAAGGACGCCAAGAAGCTTTCGAGGATGCCTCCCTAGGGCGCTAATCGCACCGCCGATCGTAGCACCGACCGTTGCCGGGGCGCTCGCGAGCCGTAGATGCCCGTATTAGAATGGGTCCTGGCGCAACTGTAACGGCAAGAGAGGGCCCGCATGACGGCATTTGACTTGACTCCCCCCAGCGAGGCTCAGCGCGGCGAGATCGCCGCCGGGCTCAACGCCGACGAGCGTCGCGTACTGCTGCAACATGGCACCGAAGCGGCGTTTTGCGGCGTGTTCCTCGACAACAAGAAGGACGGCACCTACACCTGCCGATTCTGCGGTCTGCCGCTATTTCGGTCGAACGCGAAGTTCGACTCCGGCACCGGCTGGCCGAGTTTCTTCAAACCCTACGATGAATCGCACATCAAACGCATTCGGGACAGCAGCCACGGAATGATTCGGGTGGAGGAAGTTTGCGCGCGCTGCGGCAGCCATCTCGGCCACGTGTTTCCCGACGGCCCGCGTCCCACCGGTGAGCGGCACTGCCTCAATTCGGTATCCCTGTCGTTTACCGAGGGCGGCAAAACGCTGCCCGATGCGCTGAAGCGCGGTGCTCCGGAAGGCGCGATCGATTCCGCCAACTGAGCGAGCCGGCGCCAGCGTATCGATCGACGCTCAAAGGGACGCTCTGTTTCTTGCTGCGAAACCAAAATAGGTAGGCCGGCCGCCCATCCGCGACCCAAGCGAGGGCAATCTCAATGAGCCGCGGGTGTGGCGGTTTCCGAGACTTTGCTCAGGGCGGCATAGTGCAGCTCATGAACCCTGGCGTCGAAGAGCGACCACCGCTCCGCGCGCTTCATGTCAGGCACCGCATTCTGGATCAACTGCCGATAACTTGAATATTCGAGCATGGCCGCATCGAAGTCGTTTGCCGACGCCGCCAGCCCGATGCGCCGCAAACACAAAACGACTTCCTTGAGGGATTGCCGGGCACGCCGTCGCTCCGCGGTGCCTCCCGTGACGGTCGGGTCTTTGTGGTCGGGAAAGTGCTCGGTCAGCTCGCGCAACTCGGCGCCCACGGTATCGACGGCGAAACTGATGATCTGATTGTCGTGTGCCGGAATGGCCGTCGTCAGGATGCTCGCGAAATCATTGATTTCCTTCAGCCACGCCTCGATGCTGTCCTGTTCTTCGCCACGCTCGCCATCACCGATCGCAGTGAGATACGCGATCAGGTCGTTGCGATTCGCTGCCGAGAGCCCAAGAGAAAATTGCCGATCAAAGTAACGCACCACCTCGTCATAGGTGGCGAATCGACCATCGTGAAAATACGGCGCGTTGAAATTTGCATTGACCAGGGTCGGGGTCTTGAACGCACCGCCGGTTCCCACATCGTGTTGATGATGATCCGCGAAGTGCCCGGCGGGCGTGTGGCAAGCCGCACAGCTCAGGGAGGGATCATGAGGAAAAGCCTTGGCGAACAATGCCTCGCCACGCCGCGCCGACGCGCTGCTCCTGCCCGCCAGGCGGCCCTTCGAAGTGACCCGCGGGTTGGGAAGAAACTCTATGTCCTCGATGTAGGCAACCATGGCGTCGAGAATGGCGGCTGATGGCTCCGCCCCGCCAAACTCATCGACGATCACATTGCGAACGAACACACGCAGCGACACCTGACGCCCGTCGTGTCCGTACGGGCCCAGAAACCGCGCACCCCGCAAACTCGGAATGGTCAAGGGATTGAGTACATGGTCATCCGCCGGCGGATTGAAGATGGCGCCGGTCGTATCGAGATTGCCGTGACGCGTCGACAAGCCGGGAATGAAGAACGCGGAATTGGAGGCGCCGTTGACGTGGCAGGTGCTGCAGCTGACCCCGGCGCGACGTGCCACATCGCCGAGCATGTTCGGCGAACTGAAAACCAGGTCGCCGAGGTTGATCAGATAAGACTTGCCGATGGACTCACTCTTGAAGATTTCACGTGGCTTCTGCAACGCGTCCTCGTTGAGTTCCGACCCATCCGGTAATACGGTCTGGCTGCCGTGGATGGGAAACGCCTTCAGACTGGATGGCGACGTTGAGACAACCAGCAGCGCAGCCGCAACGATGATTCCAGTCCGTCGCCGGGTCAATTGCCGCGCGCCCGTTTGGCCTGTTGCGTCGTTCACTGCGTGATGTCTTCCAACGTCGGCTTCTGCAGGCCGATTTTCGGCGCCGCGGCTTGCAGCGCGACGATCAATTCCTCGCTCGCCGTGCGGACTTTGCCTGGCTCGAGGCTTTTGGCATCGGCGCCGCTCAACAAGCCCGCGAGCTGCTGAATGGTATGTTCGGTATGCAGCGCAAGCTTCGGATCCGCGGCCTCGAGCGGCGAGGCAAAGATCGTCTTGTAGACAAGCCGGATTCCGGACACGTTGTTGCGCATGTCGTCGAGCGACGTACCGCTGTAGCGCGATTCGCCGCCATCGGCCTTGCTCTCGCCAACTTCGTAAGCCAGCCTCGCGGCGCCGTTGAGCAGTCCCTGCGAATTGAGCGGTATCTGGCGTATTTTTATATCCAAATCGGTCAGGTGATAGATGAGCTGATCGGTAGCCGCCGCCACATCGGCGGTGTTGGCACCGAACAGCCGCGCTTCAATTGCGTGGAAACCACTCAGGGCGTTCGGCCACGCGTCGATATCCTCGTCGAGGTCCGAGACGAAACCGCTAATGAAGACCTCTGCCTGTTCCCAGCCCACGCGCGCCGCGATCCAAGCTTGCTTTGCCCCGTCAACGTCGTTGGCCGCCGCGCGCTCGCGCAATCGTTTGGCATTCGCGAGGGTTTGGCTGATCTGCTCGACCAGATAGGACCGATATTGCTCGGTTGGACTCAATACCGGCTCCGCATGAGCCAGGCCGTTGCCGCCGCCCGGCCAAATCGGCAGGGCAATGAGCACCGTCAAGCAGAGCAGCGATGTGATCTTTCCCAGGACATGAAAATTGGACATTTCTTGGACTTCGAATGATGGGCGCGCGATGGCGACAGCCCAAGACGTTTAAACCGCTTTTCTTACACTAATGTGACAGTCCACCACGTGGAGCCGTATGAGAAGGCGGTTTATCGCCATATCACTGCAAGAAAACTGTAACAAGCCGCGTCTACCGTTGCTGGCTTCGTTCGTTCGCATCCGACCAGCATCAACTGAAGGGGAATCTAAATGAATGCCAAGAACCGCCACACATGGCGACTCCGTCTCGCAACGCTCGGCGCGAGTTCCACTCTCGCGGCTGCGATCGCCGCGCCAACCGCCGCTCATGACAACGATGAAGGCGGCACCAAGACGCCGATCAAACATGTCGTGGTCATTTTCCCGGAGAATCGAAGCTTCGATCACTACTTCGCGACCTATCCCAACGCTGCCAACAAGCCAGGTGAGCCGAAATTCCAGGCGCTTGAAAACACCCCCGCCGTGAATAACCTGCTGGCCGCGGGCCTGTTGACCAAGAATCCCAATCTTAGGCAACCGTTTCGCTACAACCGTTCTGAGGCGTACACCTGCTCTTTGGATCACAACTACACCGATGAGCAGAAGGCGGTGAACGGCGGGCTCAACGACATGTTCGTGCAGGCGACCTCGCGCGTGGGCCTTGGCTGCCGCGCAGATGGCTCGAGCGTCATGGGGTACTTCGACGGCAACACGGTCACTGCACTGTGGAACTACGCTCAACACTTCGCCATGAGCGACAACGCTTTCGACACGAACTTCGGTCCCTCGACTCCCGGTGCGCTCAATCTGGTCTCGGGCATGACGGGCAATTCTCGTTTGGCCCTGACCTTCGGCGGCGGCAAAGTTGCAACCTTTCAGCCTGTCACGGTAACGGGCGATCCTGATCCTGCGCTGGATGACTGCGGCAGGGATGCCGGCGGCACCAAGACCGGCCAGGCAACGGTGGAGATGCAAGGCAAGAACGTCGGCGACCTGCTGAATGCCAAGGGCATCACGTGGGGATGGTTCCAGGGCGGCTTCGCACCGACTGCGATGGCGGTCGTAAACTCGGACGGCTCGACGGCAACGGCGGCGGTATGCGGTTCATCGCATGCGGGTCACCCGGGTGTGCCCAATCCCTCCGCGCTCGACGGGAATACGTCCGTCCCGCCCACCGACGTGCACGGTCCGGTCGCCGACTACAGCGCCCATCACGCACCGTTCCAGTACTATGCGACGACGCGAAACGCGCATCACGTGCGCCCTGCTTCAGTATCGGAGATCGGTCACAACGGCCCGGCGAATCATCAATACGACATCAGCGACTTCTTTGCGGCGCTCAAGGCCCACAAGTTGCCGGCCGTTACCTATTTGAAGCCTGCGGCCTTCCAGGATGAGCATCCGGGCAATTCCGATTCGCTTTCATTCCAAACTTTCTTGGTTGACGTCATGAACACCTTGCAGAAGTCGGATGAATGGCAGAGCACGGCCGTCATCATCAGCTGGGACGACAGCGACGGCTGGTATGATCACATGACCGGACCTGTGGTAAGTCAGTCAGCCTTCAACAGCGGCACGAACAATGGCAGCGTCAACGCCAATGATTCCTATGTTCCCGTCACTCCGCTGAGCACCTCGACCACGCCGGGCAATGGGAATCTCATTCCCACCTCGGGAATCTGCGGCAACTCAGCCAACGGCGCTTCCCTCACGGCACCGCGCTGCGGCTACGGCCCGCGCCTGCCGTTCCTGGTGGTTTCGCCGTGGTCGAAGGAGAACTTCGTCGATCACACCACGACTGACCAGTCCTCGAGCCTGGCCTTCATTGAGTACAACTGGAGTCTCGGCAATATTGATCCGGCGCCGACGCCGGTCAATCAAGGCGGATCGTTCGATCAGATTGCAGGATCAATTCTTGGCATGTTCGATTTCGACGGTCGCCCCAACATGCGCAGCGTGATTCTCGATGATCAAAGCGGCCTGGTTGTCGGGGACCACGATCATGGTGGGAGCAATTGATCCGGAGCTATTGATCCGGTGAGCTATTGATTGAATGAAATCGTTGCCCCGCTGTTGGCGTCACCAGCAGCGGGGCAGTGATTCGCTGGTTCAACGCCGGCACGATTCTGACCAAGGCGTCGACCTTTGGCCACGTTGCGTATCAACGTCATAGCGCAGGTTGCCGGCCAGGAGCCGACATTTTCCGCGCGGCGCATCCTTGCTTAACGAGCCACGTTGCGGCATTTGTGCGCGCTACCACGCAGTTATCGACGTAACCGCTATCGGCGGCCAAGAATGAGGCTGTACAGTGTGTGCGCAGTTACACGCTGCGCCTACCGAAGGACGCCGCATGAGCGAGCGCGCCAAGATCCTGTGTGTCGATGACGAGGTTGAGGTGCTGCGCGGTTTCGCGTTGCATCTGGGGAGGCGTTACGAGGTGCTGACCGCAACCAGCGGCGAAGCTGCGCTCAAGCTGCTCGAGCAAGACCCTCGGGTCGAGGTGATCATTTCGGACATGCGCATGCCCGGCCTCACCGGGTCTGAATTCCTGAGCCGGTCGCGCGCGCTCGCGCCCGAGGCGCAGCGAATCCTGCTGACCGGACAGACTGATCTGGCCTCGGCCATCTCTGCCATCAACGAGGGACAGATCTTCCGCTTTCTGACCAAACCCTGTCCCTCGGCGGAGCTGATCAGCACGATCGAGGCCGCATTGGAGCGACACCGTGCGCGCGCATTGGAGCACACCACGGTTCGACGCAAGCTACAGCAACTACAACTGCAGACCGATCCGCTTACCGGGCTCGCCAGTAGACTCCAGTTGATGGCGGTACTGGAGGCCGCGGCCTTTGAGGCGACCGAAGCGGTGAGCGCCGTGGTCGCGTATTACATCGCCATCGACGGGTCCGATGAACCGGTTGCAAATCGGGATCAGCCCTGGGGTGATGAGCTGGCCAAAGTCATCGCGGAGCGGCTGAAACTGCATTGTCCTGACGCAACTGTGGTTGCGTGCTGGGGTATTGAGCAGTTTGTGGTCGTTGTATCGAGTGACGGCGCAAGCGACCTGGACCTGTGCGCGCGTGGTGAGGAACTGTTAGCCGTACTCACCGCACCCATTCCCGATAGGCACGTTGCCGCGGGTGCCAGTGTCGGAATAGCGCGGCTCGTCGACCGGCAGCAATGGCAAAGGCTCATTCAACAGGCAGCCACGGCTGCAGACGAGGCGAGGCACGAACAGCAGTCGCGCGTCTGTCTTTATCAGCCCGACGCGCCGCCGCGGGCCGAAAGGCAACGCGAGCTCGTCCACGCCCTGCGTGAGGCGTTGGTTCAAGACGGTCTACATTTGCACTATCAACCGATCGTGGACGTCCGGCAAGGCTGTGTGCGTGGGCTGGAATGTCTCGCCCGCTGGGAGCGTGGAACCCTGGGCAACATCGTGCCCACGACATTCATTCCCTTGGCAGAACAAAGCGGTGACATCGTGCGGCTGGGCCAATGGGTCTTGTGGCGCGCCTGCCATGAAGGCAGGCAAATCGCAGGCGACAGTCGCCTGGAAGTGGCGGTAAATGTATCGGCAAAGCAGCTGATGGACAAGAGCTTCCTGCCGCATCTGGAAAAGTGCCTGTTGCATAGTGGACTGGCGCCGGAGTCGTTGGAATTGGAACTCACGGAATCCGCGCTGGCGATCGATATGGAGCATCTGCGCGAGGTCCTCGAGCAAACCCGTCGGCTCAAAGTGCGCATTGCCGTGGATGATTTTGGTACCGGCTACTCATCGCTGTCCTATCTCAGCCGTTTGCCGATTGACTTGATCAAGGTAGACCAATCCTTCGTCCGCGATTTCAATCAGGGCGGCAAGACGATCATCAAGGCGGCCCTGAATATTGCCCGCGACTTTGGGCTGGAGGTCATCATCGAAGGCGTCGAGACGGCAGAAATGCTTCGGCAGGTGCGCGACCTCGGCGCCTCATTGATTCAGGGCTACTGGTTTGCCAAACCGATGCCCGCCGCACGAGTGCCCGGCTGGCTGCAGGCGTTCCGCGGCTCATCCGTGCGCGACACCGACGTGAGCCAAACTCACTGAACTGCAACCGCCCCCTTCATGCCGGCCTCCAGGTGACCACTCTGTAGGCAGGCAAAGGTTACCGTCCCGGCACGTGTGAATTTCCAGATCAATTGGCCGCGCTCGCCGGACGCAAGGCTCGCCATGTTGGGTCCGCTGTGCTGCATGTCGGGCATCATCTGCATCATGGCCGCGTGCCGACGCAGCGCCTCCGGCTCGCCCAAGACGAGTTCGTGGCGCAATTTCCCCTCGTTATGCAGTTCGAAGCGGATGGTCTCTCCCTTGTGGACCTCGATGCGGTCGGGCGTGAACCGCATGGTATCGTTCATGCTCATGGTGATGGTTCGCGAAACCTCGCCGGGATTGCCAGGCTGGCCAATGCGGCTCGCACTGACCGGTCCGCGGCTGATGCGCATCTTCCCCTGGGCGTCTTGACACACGGGCAGGTCGAAGTAGTCATCATCGTCTTCATCGTCCTGCTGCCGGCAAATGGCGGGTGCCCAGGAATTGAAACGCCGTTCCAGCGCGTCTCCGTGTTCGATCCAGAATGCGGTGTCGATGCGCAGCGCGCCGGCAAGATTGGGTGTCGAGGAAGGCAGATTGCCGGCGAGGCGCGCGGGCAGCAGTTCGACGGCGTTGCGGTTGGTCGGTCCATAGCTGACCTGCTCGGATAGCGCTTTCTGCCGCTCCGTTGAGCTTGCGAAGGCGATGAAGCGATAGGCCTCATCGCGCTTGGGTGAACCTGTAGGGATAGCCCAACTGTCGATGTCATACAGGCTTTGGCGCCAGAGGATCCGTGTGTGACGGTTGCGCTCCTGCTCGGGGTCGAACCATAGCGTGTAGCCGGAACTCATGTTCACGATGCCGGCCGCGATGAGCTCGCTCGGTTGCGGGGCTGCCTCCCACCACACCGTGTCGTTGCGGATCTGCTCGAGCTTGCGGAAGGCGCGTGCCACGCCTGCTTCGGTCGACAGCGTCGCGTACACGTTCTTGGGCTCGACACCGTCGGCCATGAGAGCGATCTCCAGAGTATATTTGGCGCTGCGCCGCAGGCCGCGCTTGCCCGGGAATTTACGGATATCCCAGAAATCGGCCCAGGAGCGCGGCGCTTCGCGGAGTTGGTCGGAATAGACCAGAGCCTGCGCCCAGGTGAAAATTCCCACACCGCACTCCGACAGCGCGCCGGGAATGAGATCCGCCGCGGGTGGAGTGCGCGCCGGATCGAGCTTTTCGAACAGGCCCTGCCGGCAGCCTTGTTGCAGCGTCCGTGACTCGACCTGCATTACATCCCACACCGTTGCACCGGCGCTCACCATTTGAGTGAGTTCAGTGATTTGACCGTCGTAGGACAATGATTGCACGGCAATGCCCCGGGCTTTGGCAAAGGGATCAATGTAAGCCGCGGCAAGCGCTGCACGATCGGCCCGGCCGAAGGAAATCACCGTGAACTGGTCAGCGGCGGCGGCGGGAAGTGCGGCACAAATGAGAGCGGCGCCCAACCAATGGGCGCCGCTCCTTCGTCGCAGGATCGACAGTCGCTTCAATCGCCGTCTCTGCCTCTATCGTCGTCGCTGTCGTTTCTCTGGATGTCTTCCGCTTCGCCTTTCAACCCCACGATGTCGAGTCCTCCGCCTACGCGGTCGCCGCAATAGCGTAGTCCTCGGTTATCGACGTCGGTGTTGTCGCAGGAAACATCCAGCGCCGAAACGGTGACGCCATTAATCACCGCGGAGCTGGGCTGCGTGAAATGATTGACCGGCGCAATGAAATGCGCCACTTCCGTCGGATGGTAGGGATCACGGACGTCGGTCACGCGTATGCCGGCGTCGAACCAGGCGCTGGTGAGCAGTCGAGCGTAGGAGGGATCTTCGAAGTTCTCGGCCGGTGAGTGAACGCCGAAACGCGTGCCGCGCGAACAGAAGTTCGGACGACCCGAGAAGTCATCGACCGTCACGGAAGAGATTGGCCAGGGGTGTTGTTCCGCACTGGTGCTGCCGCCCTGACCGATCTTATTCGTAATATCGAGCAGATACATGAGGTGCGGCGATCCCGTGCAGCGGTTGTCGGTCTCCTCGGAACTCACGGCCAGGATGTCGCGAACATTGTTGTTCGTGAAATTTTGGTACTGCTTCAATTTGATTCCGTAGAGCGGCATGGCCGAGTGGCCGCCCTCGGCGCCCGGCATGTAGACGACACCGATCTGCCCCTGCAGCAATTCAGCGTCGGTGGGCTTCTTCACGTTCGCGTAGACGCCGGTGCCGTAAGGCGGCGGCAGGACCTTGGTGAGGTCGTTGATCTGGATGATGCCATCCGAACCTACGCCGTACGGCATATACAACCGGTTGACAGCCTGGCCTTTGAAAGTGCTCACCACGATCGGGCCATGCACGCCCGGCGGCACGACCTTGGTGGTTGTTTCGGTGCCCGGCATGACGAAGGTCGAGCCCGGATTCTGACCCGGATAGCCGAAGTCCATGATGTATTTCGGATGCGCCGGATCGCTGAGGTCGAAGATTTTCAGATGCTGACCTGGGCTGCTCTTGGTGTTCCAGCCGTCAAAGCCGGCGTCGGCCGCCTTCGTCGCGCCCGCAACGATGTAGGCAATGCCCGTCGTGCAGTCCCACCAATTGCGGTGGGTGACATCCTGGCCGGTTATCGGGGTCGATACCAGGGACGGATCCGCCGGATCAGTGACATCCCACACTTCGTGGGAGACGGCACCGTTCTCACGCAGCAGATACGTATGGCCGCGCATACCGTGCGGCAGGTCATTGCCGTCGCACAGCTTCGCCATGCGCGCGCCGCCCTTGTCGGCAATCAGATGCTTGAGATACTTCGGGTGGCGGGGATCAGTCACGTCGACGATCGACGTCCCGTTGGTTTCCACCACGCCGGTCATCGGATTCAACATCGTTCCATTGAAATGCCCTGCATACGCGATCACTCGATGACCTTGGGTATGCACGGTCGTCTGATAGGTGGTGCGGCCTTGCAGATCGTTGTGGCCGAGCCATTCCGCATTGAAAGTGTTCGAGCCGTCGCGATTGGTGGTGCCGCGTGGATTCGGTGTATCCAGATCGTTGGCGGACCATGCAGTGCTCGATGCGATGACGAGAGATAAGCTTGCGCCAACGATGCGCCTCCAGCGTAGGTGCATCAAATGCGTGCCTTTGATTCTATTCATGTTAATTCCCCTAATTGCTTTCCGAACGTTCGCCGACCAGTTTCCCGGCCGGGTCGATGAGGTGAGCACGTGATGGGAACGGGCGCAGAGACCCAAGAAGTAAGAAACGAAAGGAGGCGCCAGCCAATCACGCGATGTGATCCCCGAATTATTGCTTCTCATGTACCCACGAACCGATCGACTCCAACTCAAAGGCGATCGCTACACTTACCGACGTGGGCTCAGTTTTTTTCTAACTTCAATCAGATATTTGGCATATCAAGTATTTAATATTCAAAGATCAATTGCAACGGTGGTATATGGTGCATCGCACCAAATCAGTAATCACAATGACCAGGCGGTGTCCGGTCATACTGCTGATTTGAGGCAAGGTCGAAGGAGTCTGCAATGAATGCATCAAGCGCTGCGACTGATCTGGAGCCCCTCGTGTTACAACGCGTTGCGAAAGGGGTCGCGTTTCTGACGCTGAATCGTCCCAGCCAATACAACGCATTGTCCGAGCAGATGCTGGCGGCACTGCATGGCGCGCTCGAGACGATTGCCGCCGATACCGCGGTGCGCGTTGTGGTATTGGGCGGCGCCGGCAAAGCGTTTTGCGCAGGTCATGACCTGAAGCAGATGAAGGCCAACCCGAGCTTGGAGTACTACCAGCGACTATTCGACGACTGCAGCCGCTTGATGATGCGGATTCAAACGCTGCCGCAGCCGGTGATCGCCCGTGTACAGGGCATTGCGACCGCCGCCGGTTGTCAGCTCGTGGCCAGCTGCGACCTCGCGATCGCCGCCGACGATGCCCGTTTTGCAGTCTCGGGCGTCAACATAGGATTATTTTGTGCCACGCCGTCCGTCGCGCTCACACGCAACTTGGGCCGCAAGGCCGCGTTTGAAATGCTGGTGACGGGAGAGAGCATCGACGCGGCCACTGCGGCACAGCGGGGACTGATCAATCATTGCGTGGCAGCGGATTGCCTCGATATGGAAATCGACAAGCTGGCTGCTGTGATCGTTGCCAAGCCGCCGTCGGCGATTGCGATGGGCAAGGCGTTGTTCTATCGCCAGATCGAGATGGGCACCGCACCTGCCTACCAACTCGCCGCTCAGACGATGGCGTGCAACATGATGGACGACATTGCGCAGGAAGGCGTCTCGGCATTTGTCGCGAAGCGCTCCCCGACCTGGGCCCGCAACGAACTCTAGAATTCGCTGCTTGGGGAGAATCATGACCAACGGTGAGACACCGATTGCGCTGTTGCTCGTGTGTGAGGCTACTGAGCGTGATGTTCGGCAGGTTGCGGCACGCGCGCAGAGCGCCCGATAAAACCAACTGGAATGTGGGCTGGCAGACAGACGGCATACCGGCAAGCGCCCTTACTAGAGGGTGTGCCTAAGGATGGTGCCATGCCGCAGATTGTATTGCTTATTCATGACGACGCCGCTAAAGCGCAGATCGTCAGAGATTCACTTCTCAACTCGCACGATGGCCGTTTCATCGTTGAATGGGTGAAGCGGTGCGGCGACGGTGTGCGGCGCTTGCGCAAACGGAGCGGCGAGCGTATCGCCGCAGTTTTGGTAAATCTATTTCTACCCGATAGCGCGGGAATCGAAACCTTCGACACGCTATTCCTGGCCTCGCCGGAGACCCCCATCCTCGTGCTGAGCAGCTTGACCCGGGAGGACTCGGCCAGGCTCGCTGTGCAGCGAGGCGCGCAAGACTATCTTCTTGACGACGATTTCGACGGATATCTGTTGTCGAAGGCCCTGCGCAACATGATCGAGCGCGCCTCCAACGTCGAGGCTTTGTTCAGGGAAAAAGAGCGCGCGCAGGTGACCCTGAACTCCATCGGTGACGCGGTGGTGAGTACCGACATTGCTGGCAATGTCACTTTCTTAAATCCAATCGCCCGGGCAATGACCGGTTGGTCGGCCGAAGAGGCGCTCGGCCGGCCGTTTGACGAAGTATTTCGAATTGTTGACGTCGCCAACGGCACTCGTGTGGTCAATCCCATGATGTTGGTCATACAGAAAAACCAATCCGCGAAGCTGGCCCTCGGTTGCAAATTGGTCCGGCGTGACGGAACCGAGTCCGCGATCGAAGATTCCGCCGCCCCCATCCATGACCGAAGCGGGAATGTGACCGGCGCCGTCATGGTTTTTCACGATGTGACGCAGGCGCAGGCGGTATCGGCCAAAATGTCGCACCTGGCGCGGCATGACTTCCTGACTGATCTGCCAAACCGCCTCCTTCTCAATGATCGCCTATCTCATGCGATCTCCGTAGCCGAGCGCCGGCAACAAAAGCTGGCAGTTCTATGCGTTGACTTGGATCGCTTCAAACACGTCAACGACTCACTCGGCCAAAAGGTCGGCGACAAACTCCTGCTGTCGGTCGCAGGCCGGATGGTTGACAGTGTGCAAAGCTCGGACACGGTCAGCCGACAAGGTGGAGATGAATTCGTGATCTTGCTGCCGTCCGTAGCGCAGGCGGAAGACGCCGCCCTCATGGCGCAAAAGATCCTTACCGTCGTTGCAATGCCTCACCAATTGGAGGAGCACAGTCTGGAAATCACGGCGAGCGCGGGAATCGGCATCTATCCGGATGACGGTACCGATGCAGAGACGCTCGTCAAGAGCGCCGACATTGCCATGTTGAGTGCGAAGAATTGTGGACGCAACAACTACCAGTTCTTCAAGCCGAGCATGAACGAACACGCTCAGGAGCGGCAATCCGTTGAAAGCGGTCTGCGTCACGCCCTGGAACAGCGCGAGTTCGAGCTGCACTACCAGGGCAAAATAGATTTGGTCACCGAGACACTGACCGGCGCGGAAGCACTCATCCGCTGGCACCCTCCGGGTCGAGAAGTCGCCCTCCCCCAAGACTTCATACCGATTGCGGAACTGTCCGGCTACATAGTCCCGATTGGCCGGTGGGTGCTGCGCGAGGCATGCCTGCAAAAACGAGCCTGGCTCGATGAAAAGCTCGCTCCCATCCCCATTGCCATCAACATTTCTGCAGTGGAGCTACGCTCGAAGCAATTCGTCGAACATGTTCGCGCCATTCTAGAGGAGACAGGGCTGCAAGCTTCCTATCTCGAGTTCGAATTGACCGAGACCGCGCTCATGCAAGATCCCCAATCCACCATACAAGTGCTGCGCGAGCTCAAGGACATGGGAATCAAGCTCACCCTGGATGATTTCGGCACGGGATATTCCAGCTTGAGCTATTTGAGGCGGTTTCCGATCGACGCGCTGAAAATAGACAGGTCGTTTGTGCAAGGCCTTTGCACGAATGCCGATGATGCCAAGATCGTCAGTGCGGTCATTAATCTGGGCCGCAGTTTCCATCTTCATGTGATCGCAGAGGGAGTGGAAACAAGGGCGCAATTCATAGCCCTCCAAGGCCAAAACTGCGCGGAAGGACAAGGCTATTACTTTCAAATGCCCGTTGCGGCAAATGAATTTGCCAAGTTGCTGGGCGTCGATTTGTCTGCAACGGTGGTCGCGTGAAAGCCGGCGCTCAATGACCATCAAATGAAGACAGACGGCTCCCACTTTATGGCTGTGCGCTACCGCACCTATGGCGTGCGGTCCCAGACTCGAGACATCGTGAATCCGTCCATACGTCCTTTGACACCCACAACCTCGACGAGACGCCGACCGTCCTCTGAGATGCCATAGTGTTGTTCTACAGTTATACGATCGTCCGCAGCGTCGCCTGTCAGGACGACCAGAGTTCCGGCCGACCAGCCACAGAGCGGTGGTGGTCCATCGCGGCGTAGAGCATCGTCACCATTGGCCGATGTCGGCATGTGTCTTTTAGCAGTCGCGGGGCGATATATCCGGTTTGTGTTATCGGACGTGAGTTCTACGACACCCCCGACTTGTTTGATCTGCAGATCCTTGCCCGGCCAATGCAAGCTCGACCCCAAGGCTCGCAACGTTGCAGAAGATGGAGGTGCTTGGGCACCGGCCGCGCCCATGCCGCTGCCGGAGTGGCCACCTCGTTTCCCGCCGCGCCCGCCGCCCGGCGGCCCTCCACCGGCAGAACCGTCGCTGCTCGCCTTAGCGCGGCCAGGTTCGGTTTGATTCAGCAATCGCTGCGGATCATCGCTATCGGCTTGGTTGAGCTTCCACGTTCCGCTGAAATCCACACCTGCCGGAGGCGCCGGTGCGAGCTTCTCGGTCGCGCACGCCGCCAGAAAGATTACAGCCAGAGCGAGCGCAGTTCGCACGGTGTGTCTCTGTTCAACGACGACAATGCGGATATCGCGGGACCTCAACTTGCAATCGCTTCACGACAATATCCAACTTTGCAGCGTCGTTCGTACATGACGGTATCCTATTCCTGCACCCTGCAAACATGTGTCACGGCGATCTGAAGACTGTGCAAAGTTATGCGAATTGGTTGCATGCCGACCGCCGTGCAACTGGGAGCGGCACACACCCGCCCTGAGTGAACGGCGCGCATTTCAACTGAAATGCTCGCGCGCCCCATGGAAACAATCATTCAACGGGCAGTCCGTAGATTGCACACCATATCGACAGCGATCCACTCAAGGATATCCCCATGAAGCGCATTCGTATGATTGCATTCGTCGCAGCGGTCCTGATCACGGCGTCTCTTTTTCGCGTGATCGCAGACGGCTTCACACTCGAGCAACCGCTCCGTATAGCAATCGGTGAGCCTGCATCCGGGGCCGCTGCCTCGAGCGGCCCGAATACGGCAGCAGATTGACAATCCCGTGCCGGCGGACGACATGCCAAGGATGTCAGAAGACGGCACGGGTACCGACCTGGGATGGCCGTCGGGACTCGAGCGGGAACCTACTCTCGGCGCCCATCTGACGACTTCGCGCCGAGGGTACACTCACCACGGTTTGTATGTCGGCCAGTGTCGCGTGGTGCATTACTCGGGCCTGTCCGGGTTCTGGCAATGCGGCCCGGTCGAAGAGGTGTCATTGTGGCGATTTGCCGTCGGTCGTCCCGTGCAGATCGTCGATCACGACCGGTCACCGTATTCGCCCGAAGAGATCGTACTGCGCGCGCGCTCGCGTATCGGCGAGAACGACTATCGCCTGTTGACCAATAACTGCGAGCACTTCTGCAACTGGTGCCTCTGCGGCGTCAGCCACAGCGCACAGGTCGAACGGCGATTGCGGCACCCCTTTCGTGTTCTCCTCGCCGTGTTTCACACGTAGCAGAGCCTCATCGACCCTGCAATCGGGATCTGCTAGAAGAAATCGTTGTTGACGAATGCTATTTTTTTCAGGCCGCGGTGCTGTATGTCCGCCAATGTTTGCGCCACGATTTCGTAGTTGGCGAATTTATCCACCGTGATGTGCACTTCCGGCTGCGGCGATTTCAACGCATCCAAACTGACAAACCGCTGCATCGTCGCGCGGTCCACGGCCGTCTTATTCCATAACAGCGTGCCATCGAAGTCGATCTGCAAATCGATCACGTCGGGAGGCGTCTGCGGCTGAAGTGGAATTGACGTGGGGTTGTCGATTTTTATTGCGTGCGTCTGGCGCGGAAGCGTGATGATGAAAATGATCAGCAACACCAACATCACGTCGATCAACGGAGTCATGTTGATTTCGGAATAGGACTGTCCTGCGTTGTTACCGACAGATATGGCCATGTGCTCTCCTTGATTTTACATAACGCCCAAGAGGCAGTTCGACCGCGCTGAATTCCTGTCCATCGCTCGTCGACTTGCTTTTATCTTATACCCTATGTAGACTTACTACTATGGGTAAGAAAGACACGCATGTCCGGATGTCGCTGCAGACGCTTCGGGTATTGGAAGTCTTCCTGGAAAATCCGACAGAACAGTTGGCCGGCGCGGATGTGCACCAACGCTGCGGTATTGCCTCGGGGACCTTGTATCCGATCCTTCTTCGACTCGAATCTGCGGGTTGGTTTGTCAGCCAGTGGGAGTCCATTGATCCCGCAAGCGTTGGGAGGCCGCGCCGTCGGCTGTATCGGCTGACTTCAGCCGGCCTGAGGCGCGCCGGTGAAGTGTTCGCAAGCTTTAATCGAGGAGTACTCGCATGAGCCAGCGTAACGAGCGATCGAGGCAATCCGAGCTAAACGGCGTATCTCATTGGTTGATTCATCACGCGGCTCATCGAGCGCCGGAAGCCTTATCATCAAGGCTTGAAGAGGAGTGGCTCGCGGATTTGGAGTCTCGATCCTCGGCACTCTCGAGACTGCGCTTCGCGGTGGGTTGCTGTTGGGCAACCATCGTGATTGTTAATGATTGCCCGCGAAGTCGAGTTCCAGAGGCGGCTCCTGTGGCGGCAGCAAGGGGATTTATCACACTCGCTGATCAAAGCTTCGGCTACTTCTCCCTTCGGTCCGCTACGCTATTCTTAATTGCGGGGCTTCATGCCGCGCTCTTTTATGGATTGATGACGTTGTCGCACACGCGCGGGATCCTCCCTGACCCGATCATGGAGAACCACGCGCTCCCGGATGTCCCCCGGGCAAAGGTGGCTGTCCCGCAGTCTCTGCCGAAGGATTGGACGCTCACCGTGCCGAAACCGGAAGTCCCGGTTCGACCAGCGCTATTACCAAGCGACGATGTGACGACCGAGCCGGACGAGACACTGACCGAACCGTATTCGCCGCCACAGCCGGTTATACCGACGCACCTGGTCGCGCGGGTTGCAGGGGGCCCGGGTGCCGGATTCCCGGATACGGCTGACTTCTATCCTTCCCAATCGATACGTCTGGCAGAACAGGGAATTTCCACCGTCCGAGTCTGCGTCGATAGTCACGGTAGACTCTCCTCCGATCCGACGATAGTGCAAGGCAGCGGAAGCACTCGACTCGATGAAGGGGCGCTTAGGTTGGCACGAGCCGGGTCCGGGCATTATCGGGCGACGACCGAGGACGGTCAGCCGGTGAACTCCTGCTACCCCGTGGGGATTCGGTTTCAGCTGAAGAAATAACGCGCAGAGCGCCGACGGTCGGTCAATCGCTGCGCAGCGTCGTCAGTGCCTGGAGTACACCAGCATGATCGACTTCGAGGCTGAACTCGATCGGCTGGCAGCAGATCTGGCAGTCCTCGACGTAGCGTGCGGAGCCGGAACTCGTGTCAACCTGCGTCTCGAAACTCTCGCCGCAATACGGGCACTGGACCAAGTGAAATTGCACACCGTCTTGGGGGCCGCCCTCGTCCGCGGACAAGCTGGGGTCGATTACTGGCTCAAGGCCGTACTGCATATCGATGCTTTGCGCATCGCTGAGTATCACATCAGGCTGCGGTGGCTGCTTACCAGGAACGGGCCGTTTCATTGCCTAACAATCCACCCAACAGCAGTGGCTCGTCAATACCCGCAATAGGTGGTCTAAAGCTGCGAACTCAACGCTTGTCGACCGCGACCTTGCCGCCTTTCATGACCCACTTAACCTTGAGAACCGCTGCAATGTCCTTAAGGGGATCGCCGTCGATCGCTACCAGATCGGCGAAGGCACCTGGCGCAACGATGCCAAGTTCCTTCGATTCGCCGAGCAGCTCGGCCCCCACGTTGGTTGCGGAATCGAGAGCCTGTCCCGGGGTCATGCCGGCCTTGACGAACCAACTAAGGTCGCCCGTATTTTCCCCGAAGCCGGTGAAGACGGCGTCCGAGCCCATCGCGATCCGGACGTGAAACTTGATAGCGCGGCGAAGCGTCTCTACATTTTTCAAGATGTAACCGTTCAGCCTGTCCACGGCGGCTTGGTCGTAACCGAATTCGTCCTTGTGGTCGATGTAGTAGCGATTGTGATCGACTGTCGGGACATAAACCGTCCCGCGTTTGAGCATTTCAGTGAAGGTCGCGTCGTCAATATCGACGGCATGCTCGACGGAATCTGCACCGGCTTTGACCGCATCTCGTGCACCATCGGGTCCATAAGAATGGATGGCGATGCGCTTGCCTGCCCGGTGAGCCACGTCGGTTGCCGCCTTCATCTCTTCGTAGCCAAAGGTTTCAAAGCCCGTCACGTTCTGGTCGCTGCCGGTGGAGCCGTACATCTTTATCCAGTCCGCTCCGGCTGCAAGCTGTTGCCGGGCCGCCCGCTGCACCTCTGCTACGCCATCGGCGCGGCACGGGTCCGGCTCGGTGACGCCGGGTCGAAATGGATCGGAAGTAATGTGCAGACCGCACCCCGAGACGAACATTCGCGGGCCTACCATAGCCCCGCGTTCGATTAGATTTCGCATCGCAAGGTCGTTGCCGTCCCATGAGCCAAGGTCGCGGACCGTCGTCACGCCGCTTTCGAGTGTCTTGCGGGCGTTTTCCTGGGCTAGGAAAACGGTGACGGCGGAGTTGAGGGTACCGAGTTGTGTCCAGGGCTTCGAGCCTGCGGCCTTGTCCCAGTAGAAAGTCATGTGTGTGTGTACGTCGATCATTCCCGGAATGCCGGTGAGTGGCCGCAGATCGATCAGACGAGCGTTCGCGGGGACCGCTCCTGCGCCTGAGCTAACCGCTGTGACCCGGTCTTTTTCGATGAGCACCACCGCATCCTGGATGACTGCGCCTTTTCCCGTCACGAGCTGTCCGAAACGGACCGCGACGGTCTGAGCCAATGCGGCCGGTGGGGCGCCAAAGGCGGTGGCGAACGCCGCCACAGCCAGGTTGATCGTCAAGCGGGGAACAAAGCCGGAGACGGTATTCATAGAACTCCTCGAGCGAGAAGTTAAATGAACGAGCGCGATCGCGCTAGTGGTCGCATCCGAATTGATCAACGATGCGCAGTATCGGGATTGCGGCCTTCGCCTTGTCCATATCGCTTTGACTCGCCGGCGCGTTGCTCAAGTTCAGTGTTTTGGCCGTCCCGTCTGCATAGGTAATTGTCGCGGACAGGTAGTGGCCGCACTTCGTCGTTACAACCAGATCGGTTGCGCGGCTGGTGGACGATTTAAGCGAGCTGCCAAGGAGGTCGCCCAGTTTTCTACCCGTCCCGGCAAGCTGCTCTTGATTGCGCTTGGCCACGTCTGCAGATATCAGACCAGAGGGGCCGGGAGCCACATAGAGAGGACCATTGTCCGCCGCGGCGGGAATCATTGCGCCGCCGACACTAAGGAGCAGTCCCATGCGGACCATGCCTACGGCACTCAGTCTCACTCGTGCCTTACGGGGAATCGCGTCGGTGATGAGAATGGCCATTGGGAGTCCTGTCAATGATTGCAAATTGCGCGCTGGCAACTCTATGGCCTTGGAAAGGAGTCGCCCGTGACGGGCCGCTCATTACGGTAGAGTTTTGTGGTGTACGAGTCCCACTGGCCGACCTCCTTTGCACTATGACAAACGCGATCCGGCAACCGGCAACTTTATCGCCTGACCGGTGTTGTTGAATACAGAATGAAATCCATGGCTAAGAGAATTGGCATCATAGCGATTGGACTGGTCTTACTGGTCGTAATTGTCGCAGGTGGATTCGTTGTTGGGATGCGCCATCACTTTCACCCTTCAGCGCCACAACCACGCGATCCGCCCGCTGCCAGCACTCTTGATGCGCAGCGTCAGGACATTCGCTACTTCCGCCAACTCATGGCACTGGACCGCTCATTTGCGCCGATCGACCGGACTGAAGCGAATCGAAAACTGGATGTGCTCGAGGCGCTCGGCATTGTGCTCGATAGACCGCATTTTCGCGTGTCACTGATGCAAATTGCTGCGTTGGCCGACAATGGCCACTCCAAGGTTGAGAATGAACGCAGTGCCGCACTTTTGGAGCTTCCAGTGCGTGTGGCAGCTTTTTCGGACGGGCTGTATGTCATGCGCGCGACCGAAATCAATGCGGATCTGCTGGGCGGTCGAGTGACGGCGATCGATGGACAATCAATTGACGTCGTTATGACCAAACTCGAGCAGCTGCGCGGCGGTACACCCCAGTGGCGGCGTTTATATGCCTCGCAATATCTGGTGCTGCAGGATCTGTTGTATGGCATCGATGTTGCGCCGGACATGCGGCACTCGAATTGGACGGTGCAGACTCCTGCCGGGGCATCAATCACGAGGAGGCTGGACGCCTACGCGCCACCTACGAGTGAGCCTGCGGTATTCGTCAAACGCTGGTTGTCGAGCGAGCCCTTGACGGGCATGGCGGAACAATGGCGCGCAGTCGAACCCGACCGCCCCTTGCCGATATCATTGGCTGATTTTGACACAGCCTTTCGAAGCCTACCCTTGCCGGGAACTTGCACCCAATTCGTGCAGCTCAAATCCAATGCAGACGAAGGCGGTCAGAACATCAAGGATTTTTTATCGGGCACTGAAAGCCGCCTGCGGCAGGTTCAGCCCTGTAATGTGATTCTCGATTTGCGCTACGACGACGGCGGCGACTTCGTGAACACGTATGGCTTCGCGCGCGAGCTGCCAAAACTGATTCCTCCAGCCGGGCAAATCATCATGCTCACCGGCCCCGTCACGTTCTCAGCCGGAATTTCTACCGCTGCCTTCGTCAAACACGCTGGTCAGGGGCGCGTCGTGATTGTGGGCGAACCCGTGGGCGATCGACTGCAGTTCTTTTCGGAGGGAGGTTTGGCATGCCTACCCAATTACCAACTGTGTGTCGCGTTCGAGACGGGTAAACATGATTACCAGCATGCTTGTACCGATTGGGACGTCTGTTTCTGGCTGAATTATTTTTTCCAGTTCCGAGTCAAGTCGCTCGACCCGGAGGAAGTTATCCCATTGAGTTTCAAAGACTGGCGGGCAGGTGTTGACCCCGTGCTCGATCGGGCCATGGCTTTAGCGACGGCAGCGACTTTGACGAAAAAATGAGCGATCGCTCAGTCGGCCAGCGGCGAGGGCCGTACTTGAAAGTGCACCACCAGCGGCTTCATGCCTTTGCCGCCTTCCTTGTGCCACGGCGTGCGATCACCGCTCGTGATCCAGAGGCCGCGGCCCTTCCAGCCTCCGGCAGCATCATCGATGCGGCCCTCGAGGCCCTTGGCATAGAAACCCAGCGGATAGGGAATGCGCAGCGTCACGAACTTACCGTCAACCAGCGCGTGCACTCCGTCAAACAGATTGCCCGTCGCGATGGGCACGTTCGCACCCAGCCCCAGCGTGTTGTGCTGGTCGACCCAGGTGTAATAGCTCGATTCGACGCTCATCTGCGGCACATTCACAAATCCTGGTCCCGGCAGGCGGTGAAAACTCCAGCCTTCGGGACAATGATCGCCCGTTGCGGCCGGCCCGTTGAGCGGGCCCTTGCATTTGCGCCGATCGAATTCCCCCAAATCTCCGCTCGCCAAGGACACCCACACCACGCCGCTGCGATCGATGTCGGCACCCCGCACGCCGAATCCGGGCGCGGGGACATTGTAGATTTCACTGAGCCGAGTCCGCGGATCGAAGCGAATCAGGGCGCCCGGATAGCGAAACGCGACCGAGCCCCAGACGCGGCCGTCGGCGGGATTTGGCATGACCGCGTAGAAGCTCGCCGCCAAACGTTGGTCGCTGCCCGGTTTTGCCGGTTGACCGGGTTCGGTCCAGGCATCGAGCTTGCCGTTGCCATTGGCATCGAGCACGAGCGGCGCCCAGCCTTGCGAAGCCGCCGCATCACCCGTCGAAATGAATTTCTTCGTGTCGAGCCAGCCCACCGCATCTCGTCCGCCGCTGGTCCACAGGGTATCGCTTGCATCTTCGGAAAATTGCAGGTGATGCGTGCCGAAGCAGGTATCGACGAAAATGTACTTGCCGCTTTTCGGCTCGTACATCGCCAGCTGGCGATCGGAAGTGTTGAGAGGAAACGCCATCGCGGAGGGATGCGTGGAGCCTTGCTTGCAAAACGCGGGGTTTGCCGCCGCGCGAATCCGCGCGGTGTACCAAACGCGGCCGGATCGATCCAGCATGGGATTGTGCGCAACCGCCCGGCTGTCCCAGATTCGCTCCTCGCCCCAGTAGGGCGAGGGCTGAATCACCGGATCGTCGTGGGTCGTCGGTGTATCGGCGTCTCGCACCAGAGCCTTGAAGGTGGTGGCGGTGTTGTGCTGCGGATCGAGAATCGGGAAGTTGTCTGTGCTCAGCTCCGGCGCGCCGTATAACAACCCATTGGCATTGACGCTCGGATCACGCCGATCGGTTCCCGACAGATCGTGCAAGTACGCCTTGCCGTCCGACCAGTCTCGCACGGTGGCGACGATGTTGCGCTCAATCCCGCTCGGACGCTGCGGCTGCGCTGCCGGCACTTCGCCCGCGGCGATACGGTCGGTCCAATCCGCCAAATAGTGAATCGGAATCCCGGCAAGGGTCCCTTGCACGATGTTGATCATCTGGCCGCCCGCTTGACCGGATTGCAGGCGTCGCAGCCACGCCTCCTCCGATGTCTTCGACGGCCCTAACGACTTCGGAATCGTGCGCGTCGCCAAATTTCCCAGTTGATGGCAACCGACGCAACCCATGTTCTTCATCCACATGAGATAGCCATTGCGGCCGCCCGCGAGCGTCGCCACCTGCGCCTCCTCGGGAATTTTCATCATCGCGTACCAATAAGCAGCCGGATAGGTTTTGGCGGCCGTGGCCGCATCCGGCGCCGCAAGCACAGTAAGGTTTAAAGCGTCGCCGGGAGTTGCATCGGTTTTCGGCGAGTCCGCCAGACCATAGCCGCGCACCCAGACGCGGTACTTCGCCTTGGGAAGATCCGGAATGAGATAGCGGCCCGCCTCGTCGGTGACGACGATTTTGGCGAAGCGTGTTTGAAAATCCTGCGTCTCGGCAATGACCCACACGCCCGCTTCCGCGCCGTGCGCGCTCTTGACGGCGCCCCGGATTTCGTCGCCCGCCACCCCCGCTTCCGCGAAGGCGACACCTTTCCCGGTCAAACAACCCGCGAGCGCAACCAGCGACGCTATGATGCAATTCAGCTTCGGTGAATTCATGGGTCCTCCGATCCTTTATTTTACCTTGAGACGCACCACGGGAAAGTACAGCCCCACCGCCCGTCGCCGCCACCAGAGGCCCTGGGATCTCTCCTCGACGCTGGAAAAGGTGTAATCGTAGAACTGTGCGCGAATATATTGCGGCGGCTGATCAGCGAATGGATTTTTTTGCAGCAAGGCCGTCACGGCGGGTTCGTTTTCGAGCAGCCGTTCGAGAAAACGCGGAAACCACCTTACATTCCGCGGGTCATCGAGCGCGGCGAACCACATCTGCCAGTCCAGTCGCGGCTGGTGTGG